>Ga0116191_1002853_pt1 | contig 12902 bp, 14 predicted proteins | sample AD_UKC111_MetaG_FD_89897 | JGI IMG/M metagenome (GOLD analysis project Ga0116191, IMG submission 89897) | Active sludge microbial communities of municipal wastewater-treating anaerobic digesters from Hong Kong - AD_UKC111_MetaG | ecosystem: Engineered > Bioreactor > Anaerobic > Digestate...
CGCCGTGCTGGTGCTGTGCCTGCGCGCCGGTGCGCCGCGCCTGCCCGGCTACTTCGTGCCGCCACTGCTGCTAGGCCTCGCCGCCTGGGCGTTCGCGCGCACGCTCGGGCCGCAGCGGCAACCGCTGATTGCGCGCATCGTCGCCGCGCTCGACGGTGCCGATATCGCCGCGCGGCCCGACGTGGCGCGCTACGCCCTGCGCCTGACCCGGGCCTGGGCCCTGCTGCTGGGCGCGCTGGCGCTCGGCGCCCTGGCCCTCGCCCTGGGCGTGCAGCCGGACGGTCCGCTGGCCCTGCTGGGCATCGCGCCCGCTGCCGGTCCCAGCCCGGCGCAGTGGAGCGACTGGGTGAACCTGGGCGGCTACGGCGGCGTGGGCGCGGCCTTCGCCGCCGAGTTCCTGCTGCGGCGCCGGCTGCTGCCGGGCGTGCCGCGGCGCTCCTTCGCCGAGTTCGCGCGTGGCGTCGCGCGCCTGTGGCCGGAGCTGACGCGGCGATGAGCGACGCCGGCCGCCGCTGCTGCCGCACGGCGCTGTGCATCGGCGCCGACCACCCCTGCCTGCCCGGGCACTTCCCCGGTCGCCCGGTGGTGCCCGGCGTGGTGCTGCTGGACCGCGTCGCTGCCCTGGCCGAGCGCGAGTTCGGAGCGCGCCTCGCCGCCCTGCCGCAGGTGAAGTTCCTCGCCCCGCTGTTGCCCGAGGAGACGGCCGAACTGACGCTGGAGGAAGTCGCGCCGCAGCGCCTGCGCTTCCGCATCAGCCGCGGCGACGACGCGATCGCCAGCGGCGAGGTGCGCCTGGCATGAGCGCGCACTGGACGCAGCGTCCGGAGGGCGGCGGCCGCTTCGCCCTGGCCCTGATCCGCAACTTCGGCCTGCTCTGCGGGCGCAGTGCGGCGCGCCTGGTGCTGTTCCCGATCACGCTCTACTTCTTCCTGCGCCGCGGTCCCGAGCGGCGCGCCTCGCGCGCCTTCCTCACGGTTGCGCTCGGCCGTCCCGCCGGAACCTGGGACGTGATGCGCCACATCCACTGCTTCGCCAGCACCATCCTCGACCGCGTGTTCCTGCTGGCCGAGTCCTTCCGCCGGTTCGACATCCGCGTGCACGGCCTGGAGCACCTCCATCAGGCCATGGCCGAGGGCCGCGGCGTGCTGCTGCTGGGCGCGCATCTGGGCAGCTTCGAGGCGCTGCGTGTGCTGTCGCTGGAGCACCCCGGGGCGCGCGTGCGCGTGGTGCTGGACAAGTCGCAGACGCCGGCCATGACCGAGCTGCTGCATTCGCTCAATCCGCGCATCGCCGCCGGCGTCATCGACGCCAGCGCCGGCGGCACGCAGGTCGTGCTGGCGCTGAAGGACGCCGCCGAACAGGGCGACCTCATCGCCCTGCTGGCCGACCGCGCGCGCCCGCAGGAGCCGACACGGCGCGCGCCCTTCTTCGGCCGACCGGCGCCGTTTCCGGTGGCACCCTACCTCATCGCCTCGGCCCTGCAGGTGCCGAGCGTGCTGTGCGTCGGCCTGTACCGCGGCGGCAACCGCTACGATCTGCACTTCGAGCGCTTTGCCGACGCGGCCTCGCTGCCGCGCCGCGGCCGCGAGGCGCAGCTTGAGGACCAGCTGCGGCGCTACGCCGCGCGGCTGGAGCACTACACGCGCCTGGCCCCCTACAACTGGTTCAATTTCTATGATTTCTGGAACAGCGACGACCCTGGCGCGGCTGCTGATGGCGCTACCGACGGCGAGCCTGGCCGGGCCTGATCCAGCCACCCTCGTGGCCGCGCTGGCGCGGCCGACGCCGGCCACCACGGCCTATGCGGAAGTGCGCTTCGTCGATCTGCTGACGCGCCCGCTGACCCTGCGCGGCGCACTGGAGTACCGCGCCGACGGCGGTCTGGTGAAGCGCGTGGAGTCGCCCTACCGCGAAACCACCACCGTGGCCGCGGGCCAGGTGACGGTGGAACGCGCGGGCAAACCGCCGCGGCGCTTCGCCCTCACGCGCGCGCCGGAACTGGGCGCCTTCCTGGAGAGTTTCGCCGCGCTGCTCGGTGGCGACGCCGCGCGCCTGGCGCAGGCCTACGACAGCAGCAGCGCCGGCGACGCCGCGCACTGGCGCCTGACCCTGGTGCCGCGCGACGCGCGCCTGCGCAAGCACCTGGTGCGCATCGCCGTCGACGGCGTAGGAAGCGCGCCGCGCTGCTTCACGGTGGAGGAGAGCGGCGGCGACGCCAGCGTGATCCTGGTGGAGCAGGCGGCCGCGGCGCCGCTGCCCGCGCCGCCCACGCGCGCGGCGCTCGATCAGTTGTGCCGCGGCACGCCGTGAGCGCACGCGGGCGCCTGCTGCTGCTCGGCCTGTGGCTGGCCGTGCTGGGCGGCCTGCTCGGCTATGTGCAGACGCGCCTGCGCGTGTCCACCGACCTGCGCAGCTTCATGCCGCCCGCCGCCACGCCGGGGCAGCGCCTGCTGCTGGACGAGATCGGCGAGGGCCCGGGCTCGCGCCTGCTGCTGCTGGCCCTGTCCGGCGACACGCCGCAGGCGCTCGCCGCCACCAGCCGCCGTCTCGCTGCCGCCCTGCGCGAGGACACGCGCTTCCTGCGCGCGCTCAACGGCGAGGCCGCGCTGGACGGCGCCCTGACCGAGCTGCTGCCCTACCGCTACCTGCTCTCGCCGGGACTCGACGGCCGTCGCCTCGACGCCGACACCCTGCGCGATGCGCTGATGGAGCGCGTGGAGGACCTCGCCTCGCCCGCTGCCGGCTGGATCAAGCCGCTGCTGCCGCGCGATCCGACCCTGGAGACGCTGGTGCTGGCCCAGGCCTGGGCGCCGGCGCGCGAGCCGCAGCGCATCGACGAGGTCTGGTTCGATCACACGGGGAGCAGCGCCCTGCTGCTGGTGGAGACGCGCGCACCGGGCTTCGACCCGCAGGCGCAGCGCGCCGCCCTCGACGCCCTGGACAAGCATTTCCGCGCTGCCGCGGCCGGCAGCAGCGCGCGCCTGGAAGCGAGCGGTCCCGGCGCCTTCGCTGTGCGCATCAACGACACCACCGCGGGCGAGGCCAACCGCATCGGGGTGGTCGATTCGCTGGCGTTCTTCCTGCTGCTGCTGCTGGCCTACCGGCGCCTGTCCAGCGTGCTGCTCGGCGCCCTGCCCCTGCTCAGCGGCGGCCTCGCCGGCATGGCGGCACTCGGGCTGGTGTTCGGCGGCGCGCACGGCATCACGCTGGCCTTCGGCTTCACCCTGATCGGCGTGGCGCAGGACTACCCCATCCACCTCTTCTCGCACCTGCGTCCCGGCACGCCGCCGCTGGCCACGGCGCGCGCGCTGTGGCCAACCCTGTCCACGGGCCTGGCCAGCACGGTCATCGCCTATGCCGCCTTCTTCGCCTCGGGCGTCAGCGGCCTGGAACAGCTCGCCCTGTTCACCGTGGTGGGCCTGGCCGTCGCCGGCGCCAGCACGCGCTGGCTGCTGCCGCGACTGATCGTGGCCGCGCCGCGCGACGCCGCGCAGTCGGCCTGGCTGGCGCGGCTGTGGGAGCGCGTGGCCACGCTGCCGCGGCCGCGCTGGCTGCCGGCGCTGCTGACCGTCCTCGCCCTGGGCGTGCTGTGGGCCGCGCCGGGGCCGTTCTGGGAGAACAACCTGGCCGCGCTGACGCCGGTGCCGGAGGCGCTGCTGCGCCGCGATGGCGAACTGCGTGCGGAACTGGGCGCGCCCGACGTGCGTTATCTGCTGGTGCTGGAGGGCGCCGATGCCGAGGCCGTGCTGCAGGCCAGCGAGCGGCTCGGCAGCGCCCTGGCGCCGCTGCGCGAGCGCGGCGCGCTGGCGGGCTACGAGCTGCCGTCCACCTGGTTGCCCAGCCTCGCCACCCAGCGCGCGCGCCAGGCCGCGCTGCCGCAGGCCGCGCCGCTGCGCGCGGCGCTGGACGCGGCACTCGCCGACCTGCCGTTCCAGCCCGACACCTTCGCCCCCTTCCTCGCCGACGTGGAGGCCGCACGCGCGCTGCCGCCGCTGGATCCGGCACGCTTCCTCGACGGCCCGCTCGGCCTGCGCCTGAAGTCCATGCTGTTGCCGCGCGACGGCCACTGGACCGGCCTGGTCACCCTGAGCGGCGTGAACGACGTGGCCGCGCTGGCGCAACTGGCCGCCCGGCCAGACCTCGGCGTGACCCTGCTCGACTTGAAGCAAGCCTCCGAATCCCTGGTCGCCGCCTACCGCCAGCGCGTGCTGTGGTCGCTCGCCGCCGCCGCGGTGCTGCTGGTCGGCGTGGTGGTGCTGGCGCTGCGCCGGCGCGAGCGCGTGCTGCGCGTGCTGCTGCCCATGGCCCTGACGACGCTGCTGATCCTCGCCGCCCTGCGCGGCGCGGGGGTGGCGCTGTCCCTGTTCCACCTCATCGCCCTGATCCTCGCGGCTGGCCTGGGCCTGGACTACGCCCTGTTCTTCGAGCACGCCGAGGACGATCCGGCCGAGCAGCGCCGCACCCTGCACGCGCTGCTGGTGTGCAGCGCCAGCACCTTCCTGGTGTTCCTGCTGCTGGCCCTGTCGGCGCTGCCGGTGCTGCGCGCGATCGGCCTGCCGGTGACGCTCGGCGTGGCGCTCAATTTCCTGCTGGCGCTGCTGTGGACGCGCCGCCGCGAGGTGCCGCGTGCGTCCTGAACCCGCCTGGGCCGCCCTGATTCCGCACCAGGGCACGATGCGCCTGCTCGACGCCGTGGTGGCCTGGGATGCGGCTCACCTGCATGCGCGCACCGCCTCGCACCGCCGCGCCGACAACCCGCTGCGCGACGGCGTGCAGCTGCGTGCCCTGCACCTGGCCGAATACGGCGCCCAGGCCATGGCCGTGCACGGCGCCCTGCTGGCGCAGGCGGCCGGCGGCGCGGCGCGGCCGGGACTGCTGGTGGCGCTGCGCGGCGTGGAGCTGGCGCTGGCGCGCATCGACGACCTGCCCGGCGAACTCGACGTGCACGCCGAGCGCCTGCTCGCCGGCGAGGCGAGCTGGCAGTACGCCTTCCGCATCGAACACGCCGGCACGGTCATCGCCAGCGGCCGCGCCGCGGTGATGGTCGGTCCACCCCTGGGAGACAGTGCATGAACACCCCCTCGCGCCGCGTCCTGGTCAGCGGCGGCAGCGGCGACCTCGGCGGCGCCATCTGCCGCGAACTGGCGCGGCTCGGCCACGCTGTCGTGGTGCACGCGCACGCCGGGCGCGAGCGCGCCGAGGCGCTGGCGGCGGCGATCCGCGCCGACGGCGGCCAGGCCGAGGTGGCGGTGTTCGACGTGGCCGACTCCGGCGCCACGCGCGCCGCCCTGGCCGCACTGCTGGAGGCCGGTCCCATCGACGCGCTGGTGCACAACGCCGGCGTGCACGACGACGCGCCTCTGGCCGGCATGAGCGACGCGCAGTGGCACCGCGTCATCGACGTGTCCCTGCACGGCTTCTTCCACCTCGTCCAGCCGCTGCTGCTGCCCATGGGGCGCCGCCGCTGGGGCCGTATCGTGGCGATCTCTTCGGTGGCCGGGGTGCTCGGCAATCGCGGACAGGTGAACTATGCGGCGGCGAAGTCGGCCCTGCACGGCGCGGTGAAGTCGCTGGCGCGCGAGATGGGCAGCCGCGGCCTCACCGCCAATGCCGTGGCCCCCGGCATCATTGCCGCCGGCATGGCACAGGATCAGTTCGGTGCCGAGCAGATCCGCCAGATGGTGCCCGCCGGGCGCGCCGGCACGCCGCAGGAGGTGGCGGCACTGGTGGTCTTCCTGTGCTCGGAGGCGGCCGGCTACATCAACGGCCAGGTGATCGGCATCAACGGCGGCATGGGCTGAGCCCCGGCGCCGGCGTGCGTCATGACTGCGGCGCCGCGCCGCCCGCGCCGGGATCCCACACCAGCGCCGGCACGGTCAGCGCACGCACCAGACTGGGCAGCTTCAGGCCACCGCGGATCAGCTTCCAGGCGATCATGCGCACGATGCGCAGCACGTCGCGGAAGGGGCGGAAATGGCTCGGCCGCGCCCCTTCCTCGTAGCGGATGGCGATGGGCACGGACACGGCGCGGATGCCGCGCGCCGCCGCCTCGATCAGCACCTCGCTCTCGAACACGAAGCCGGCGTCGGGCAGGGACAGGGCCAGCTCCATCGCCGCGCGCGGGTAGTAGCGCTGCCCGCTCTGCGTGTCGACGATGCGCTGGCCGCAGGCCCACGACACCCAGAAATCGGCCTGGCGGTTGCCGAAGCGCCGCGCGCCGGGCTGGTGATCGTGTTCCACCAGGCGCGCGCCGATGACGATGTGGCCGGGATGGCGCTGCGCCGCCGCGACCAGGCGCGGCACGTCGGCCGCGTCGTGCTGGCCGTCGCCGTCCATCGTGACCACGCCTTCGCAACCGGCGTCGAGCGCGGCGCGGAAGCCGTCGAGCAGGCCGCGCGCCTTGCCCTGCGGGCGCTCGTGGCGCAGCACCGTCACGGGCAGGTCGGCGATGCGGGCGGCCGTGGCGTCGCTGGAGCCGTCGTCGATCACCACCACGCGGGCGCCCTGTGCCAGCACCGCCTGCACGACCCCGCGGATGGCGCGCTCTTCGTTGAGCGCGGGGATCACCACCCAGACCTGCTGCTGCCCTGCCCTGTCCACGTCCGTCAATCGCTCGTTTGAATGTCCAGCATCATGCCCGGCGCCGCCGGCAGATGCACGCGGCTGCCGCCGGCGGCGAGCGCCTGCAGCAGGACCAGCGCGGCCGCCGACGGATTGCTCGCCAGGGCCGCCGGCAGCGTCGCCGCGGGCCAGGGCGTGGCCGCGCTGCCGGCCGCGGCGCGGCGCAACACCAGCCGCGCGGCGCTGCCGGCACCACCCGGCGCCAGCACGAAGGCCGCGGCAAAGCCGCAGGTGTGCGGTACCACCTGGGCCAGTGCCGTGCCGCGGGCGTCGCTGTCGTAGCACGCCAGCAGCACCGGCGTGTTGCCGTCCAGGCACTGCAGCGCCACCTCCAGCAGACCCGCGCCGACCGTGTGCTCGCGCGCCGACAGCGCCGTGCTGGGGCGGTGGCAGTGCGTGGCAATGGTCCAGTAACCGGCTGGGGCGTTGTGCACGGAATTGTGGAACTTGGTCGGCGACAGCTCCTGCGGCGCGCGCGCCAACGTGTCGCACATGGCGTCCGTGATCGCCACGTCGCCCTGGCTGGAGGCGAATACCGAGGGCAGCTCCGCCGCATCGCAGCCGGCCATGGCGCAGGCCTCGGCCGCCGCCTGTGCCGCCAGCAGCACGGTGTCCGGAGCACGCCGGCGCTCGGCCGCGGGCAACAGCGTGGCCGCCGGGCGCGCCGGGGGCACCGCCTGCGGCACCGCCTCGCCGCGCAGGCGTGCGCGTAGGCTGGGCCAGTCGGGCCAGCCCGGCGTCCACACGCCGATCCCCCGCAGCGACAGGTGCAGTTCCATCACGCCACCCCCGCGGCGAAGGCCAGGCAGGCGTTGTTGCCGCCGAACCCGAAGGAGTTGGACAGCGCCACACGCAGCGGGTGCACTTCGTTGTCGAGGGCGATCTGCGGACCGCACAGCGCGTCCGGCGTGGTGCAGTGGAGCGTACCCGGCACCAGGCCGTGCTCCAGGGCGAGCAGGCTGATCACCGCTTCGGTGATGCCGGCCGCGCCCAGGGCGTGACCGGTCCAGCCCTTGGTGGAGCTGGCGCGCACGCGCGGCGGGAACAGCGCGGCAATGACCTGCGCCTCGATCTCGTCGTTCTTCGGCGTGGCCGTGCCGTGCAGGTTGATGTAGTCCACGTCGCCCGGCGCCAGGCCGGCGCGCGCCAGCGCGTCCTGCATGGCCAGGCGGGCGCCCAGGCCCTCGGGGTGCGGGCTCGACATGTGGTGCGCGTCGCTGGACTCGCCCCAGCCGACCAGGCGCGGCGCCGCCGCGGGGCCGGCGCGCTCGAGCAGGGCAAAGCCCGCCGCCTCGCCCAGCGACAGGCCGCGCCGCGCGGCATCGAAGGGACGGCAGGGCTCGGGGCTGACCAGCTGCAGCGAATTGAAGCCGTACAGCACGCTGTCGCACAGGCTGTCCACCCCGCCCACCACGGCGGCGTCGACCACACCGAGGCGGATCAGCCGCTCGGCCTGGGCGAACACCTTGGCGCTGGAGGAGCAGGCCGTGGCCACGGTGCACACCGGTCCGCGCAGATCGAGCAGGGCCTGCACGAAGGCGACGAGCGAGTGCGGCGAATGCAGTACGCCGTCGACCAGACCGGCCGGGAAGCGCCCATCGGCATCGCGCCGGCGGTAGGCCTCTTCGGTGGCGCCGATGCTGGCCGTGGAGGTGCCCAGCACCAGGGCCACGCGCTCGCTGCCATGGCGCGCGATGGCGTCCTGCGCGGCGGCGAGGAAATCGTCCTGCTGCAGGCCGAGCCAGGCGAGGCGGTTGTTGCGGCAGTCCCAGGCGGCGAAGCGCGCCGGCAGCGGCGACGCCTCGACCGCGGCGACGCGCCCGATCCAGCAGGGCAGCGGCTGCGCGCCGAAGTCGTTCGGGCGCAGGCCGCTGCGGCGCGCCTGCAGTGCCTGCAGCAGCGGCGCACGGCCCAGCCCCGCGGCACAGGCGACGGTGTGGGCGGTGATGGCCAGGGGAGCGATGCGGGGACTCACGGCGGGGCGAGGCGTGGGCGGGCCGCGAGTATAGGTTTGCCGCGCCCGCCCGCCCAGCCTTCGGGCGCGGCGACCGCGCCTGCTATCCTTGGCGACGCTGTACGCGTTTTCCCGCCCCCACGTTCACACGGAGTGACCCATGTCGCGCAACCGCTTCCTGGTGCTGTGCCTGCTTCCCCTGCTGCTGCTGCTGATGGCGCTGCGCGACGCGCCGCTGGTCGATCCCGATCCCATCGCCATTCCGGCCGGCGTGAAGACCGAGGCGGTTGGCCGCGCCGTGCGCCAGGCGCTCAACACGCGCGGCTGGTCGGTGACCGAAGAGAACCCCGGCGAGATCAAGTCAACCCTGCACCTGCGCGACCACACCGCGCGCATCGTGGTCAGCTGGGATGCGCGCCAGCTGCGCATCAAGTACGTGGACTCGCAGAACCTCAAGTACCACATGGAAGACGGCCGGCCCTACATCCACAAGAACTACCTCGGCTGGGTGCAGAACCTCAGCCACGACATCAGCGGCGCGCTGAACCTGCTCGCCGAAAGTAAGTAGGGTCGTGTCGCACACCGCCGCGATCGAGGACTGGCTGCGCGGCCTGCAGGACCGCCTGTGCCGCGGCCTGGAGGACGCCGACGGCGGGGCGCGTTTCGCCGAGGATGCCTGGCAGCGCGGCGGCGGTGACGGAGCCGCGCTCGGCGGCTACGGCCGCACGCGCGTACTCAAGGACGGCGCCCTGTTCGAACAGGGCGGCGTCAACCTGTCGGTGGTGCAGGGCGAGGCGCTGCCGAAGTCCGCCACGGCGCACCGCCCGGAACTGGAGGGTCGCGCCTGGAGCGCCATGGGCGTGTCCCTCGTGCTGCACCCGCGCAACCCGCACGTACCCACCACCCACCTCAACGTGCGCTACTTCGAGGCGCGCCGCGCGGGCGCCGCCGACGTGTGGTGGTTCGGCGGCGGCTTCGACCTGACGCCCTACTACCCGGTGGACGACGATGCGCGCCACTGGCACACGGTGGCGCGCGAGGCCTGCCGGCCCTACGGCGAGGACGTCTACCCGCGCTACAAGCGCTGGTGCGACGAGTACTTCTTCCTCAAGCACCGCAACGAGACGCGCGGCATCGGCGGCCTTTTCTACGACGACCTCAACGAGGGCGGCTTCGAGCGCTGCTTCGCCCTCACGCGCAGCGTGGGCGACGCCTTCCTGGATGCCTACCTGCCCATCGCCGCGCGCCGTCGCGACACGCCCTTCGGCGAGCGCGAGCGTGAGTTCCAGCTCTACCGCCGCGGCCGCTATGTCGAGTTCAACCTGGTGTGGGATCGCGGCACCCTGTTCGGCCTGCAGAGCGGTGGCCGCACCGAATCCATTCTGATGAGCCTGCCGCCGCGCGTGCGCTTCGAGTACGCCTACACGCCGCAGCCAGGCAGCGCCGAGGCGCGCCTGGCCGAGTACCTGCTGCCGCGCGATTGGCTCGACTAGGGCCGATGGGCCGGACGGCCGACGGCGCCGGTTGTGGTGCATCTGCTCCAACCGCTTGTGGCAGAAGGGCGCCATGAAACGCCACCTGCCCCTGCTGCGCGGCGGCGCGCGCCTGGCCGCCGACGGCTTCTTCGGCGTGCTCGACGCTGCACAGACCGTGCACCAGGCCGTGCTGGATACGGCGGCGCCGCTCAATCCGCTGGCCCCGCTACTGGACCGCAGCACGCGCTGGGTCTACGCCGGGGTGCGCGGCGTGGGCCGCGCGGCCGCCCTGGCGGCCGATCGCGCGCTGGCGCTGGCCACGCGCCTTGCCGGCATGCCCCTGCCCGAGTTCACCGACGCACCGGGGCAACTGGCCTGGGTGAGCGCGCTCAACGGCGCGCTCGGTGACCACCTGGAACGCAGCGCCAATCCGCTCGCGCTCGACATGCGTTTCTGCCTCGACGGCCAGCCGTTGCCGCTGCACGCGGAGGCGCTGCGGACGGCGCTGCCGCCGACCGAGCGCCTGGTGTTGTTCGTGCACGGCCTGGGCATGAACGACCGCCAGTGGCGCCGGCCGACGGGCGCGGACTTTCCCGCGCAATTGCGCGCCGACCTCGATTGCGGCGTGCTGGCGCTGCGCTACAACACCGGCCGCGCGATCGCCTGCAACGGCGCCGAGCTGTCCTGGCGCCTGCAGCAGCTGCTTGACGCCCACCCCGCGCCGCCGCGCGATCTCGTGCTGATCGGCCACAGCATGGGTGGCCTGGTGTGCCGCAGCGCGCTGGCGCAGGCCCAGGCGCAGGGCCTGGACTGGCCGCGCCGCGTCGCGGCCCTGGTGTGCCTGGGCTCGCCGCACGGCGGCGCGCCGCTGGAGCGCTACGGCGAGGCCCTGGCGCGCCAATTGCGGCGCTCGCGCTACACGCGCGCCTTCGCCCGCCTGGCCGACGCGCGCAGTACCGGCGTGAAGGATCTGCGCGACGGCCGCTGCCTGCCCGACGGCATCACCGCCGCGGCCGAGCCCGGCGTGCCGTGTTTTCTCGTCGCCGCGGCGCTGGGCCAGGATGCCGCCGATCCGCGCACGCGCCTGCTCGGCGACGGCGTGGTGCCGCTGGACAGCGCGCTGGGCCGGCACGCCGATGCCGCACGCAGCCTGCGCGTGGCGGCCTCCCGCCGCCGGGTGTTCTACGACACCGGCCACCTCGATCTGCTCGCCCATGCCGGCGTGTATGCGCAGGTGCGCGACTGGCTGGCGCAGACCGGCACCGCCTAGGGCCGGCGCCGCCGCGGCGCGGAGCGTTGCCAAGCGCGCCGCGCTGACGCCTAATCGCTGCCCTGTCCCTGCGGAGATCGCCCCCGTGCGCAGCAGCCACACCGAAACCCACCGCAGCGACCGCGTCGGCTGGCTGCGCGCCGCCGTGCTCGGCGCCAACGACGGCGTGATCTCGGTGGCCAGCCTGATGGTGGGCGTGGCCGCCTCCGGCGCGGACGCCTCGTCGATCCTGCTGACCGGCGTGGCCGGCCTCGTCGCCGGCGCCCTGTCCATGGCCGCGGGCGAATACGTCTCGGTGAAGTCCCAGGCCGACACCGAGCAGGCCGACCTCGCCAAGGAAACGCGCGAGCTGGCCGAGGAGCCCGAGCGCGAGCTGGCGGAACTCACCGCGATCTACGTGCATCGGGGACTCGACCGTGCGCTCGCCGCGCAGGTGGCGCAGCAGCTCACCGCCCACGATGCGCTGGGCGCCCATGCGCGCGACGAGCTAGGCATCACCCACACCCTGATGGCGCGGCCGCTGCAGGCCTCGCTGGCCTCGGCCGCTGCCTTCTCCGCCGGCGGCGTCATTCCCATCCTCACCGCCCTGGCGACGCCGCGCAGCTGGACCAGCGTGGCCTGCACCGCGACGGCCCTGATCAGTCTGGCGGCCTTCGGTGCGGCCGCCGCCTGGGCCGGCGGCGCCCCGCCCGTGCGCGGGGCGCTGCGCGTGGCCACCTGGGGCGCCGTGGCAATGGCCCTGACCGCCGGGGTCGGGCGTCTGTTCGGCGCCACCGTGTAGCAGCGCGCCCGGCCGGGCGGCCGGCAACGCAGCGGTGCCGTCCACCGTCCTGGGTACTCCCTGTCAGCCCGCAGGTCAGGCATGCGCGTCGCCATCCTCGGCAATTCCGGTTCCGGCAAGTCCACCCTGGCGCGAACGCTCGCCGCGCGCAGCGGTGCGGCCGTGCTCGAACTCGACACCGTGGCCTGGGAGCCGGGCCAGATCGCCGTGCCGCGGCCGCGCGAGCGCGCCATCGCCGACGTGCAGGCCTTCTGCGCCGCGCCGGCCGACTGGGTGGTCGAGGGCTGCTACGCCGAGCTCATCGCCGCCACGTTGCCGCAGCGGCCGCTGCTCGTATTCCTCGATCCGGGCCTGGCGGCGTGCCAGGCGCACTGCCGCGCCCGCCCGTGGGAGCCGCACAAGTACGCCGATCCGGCCGAGCAGGCCGCGCGCCTGCCCTTCCTGCTCGACTGGGTCGCCGCCTACTACGATCGCGACGGCGAGATGTCGCAGGCCGGCCACGCCGCGCTGTTCGCCGCCTACGCCGGGCCCAAGCGCCACCTCACGCAGGCGGCGGACGCGACGCAGGTCGCGGCGCTGGGGCAGGCGCTCGGCGACTGAGTCGCGGCGCGCGCGAGGGCCGGTCACGCGCATCGGACGCGGCATACTGCGCTTCCGCGGCGCACGCAGCGCCGCCCGCCGGAGCCCTCCCATGCAAGCCTCCTTCGTCACCACCGCCCTCGACCTGCCCGGCCAGCGCATCGTGCGCTCGCTCGGCGTGGTGCGCGGCATCACCGTGCGCTCGCGCTCCATCGTCGGCAA
>Ga0116191_1002856_pt1 | contig 12888 bp, 10 predicted proteins | sample AD_UKC111_MetaG_FD_89897 | JGI IMG/M metagenome (GOLD analysis project Ga0116191, IMG submission 89897) | Active sludge microbial communities of municipal wastewater-treating anaerobic digesters from Hong Kong - AD_UKC111_MetaG | ecosystem: Engineered > Bioreactor > Anaerobic > Digestate...
GCCACCACCGATAATAATGTAATCATACATGATGTTTTTTTATAGTTTATAGTTAAAAATAGTAATCAATTTTACGAAAATAAATCCACTGTAGCATGCTTCGAGCCTACTTTTTTACCGAAATTTTCTCTATATGTATCTTTGTTTATAATAAGGATAAATTGTAGGTAGCCTAATCCCTCAAAATCAACCCGTCAAATGAGCTGTTTTTATATCAAAAATCGTATTTTGCAAGGCTTAGCCTTTTATTTTTATGCAGAATGAATCTTCTTTTTTAAAGCTCTTTAAAGCCTCAGCAGGCTCGGGAAAAACATATACTTTAGCTAAGGAATATTTAAAAATAATATTGCTAAACCCTTATGATTATAATAAAATCCTTGCCGTTACTTTTACCAAAAAAGCTACTGCGGAGATGAAATCCCGCATTATAGAATTTTTATCCAAATTAGAGAAAAACGATACAGCAGTCGCAAATTTGAAAGCAGCTATCATCTCCGAAATTATGGAAGAGAAAAACATAGATATTGCTGCGGTTTTTGATAAAAATGTAAGCACTGCACTTCAGTTGATTTTGCACGATTATTCTAATTTTAATATTTCTACCATCGATAGTTTTTTTCAGAGTATCATACGCTCTTTTGCCAAAGAATTGGATTTGCCGATAGGCATGGAAGTAGAGTTAGATACGGAAAGTGTGTTGCAGCACGCCGTGCAGGCAATGTTAAAAGAATACAAGTCGGGTAAAGATGATTTTTCAAGATGGTTGGAAGAGTATGTTTTTGACTTAATTGAAGAGGATAAAAGTTGGCGTGTAGAAAAAAATATAAACCAATTGGCAGAGCAGTTGCTAAAGGATGACTATCTACAACATATACCCGACAATACCCATTCGTTTGATATAACAACGTATAAGGAAGTCTTAACACAGCTAAAAAAACTTTATTTTAATTATCAAAATACATTAGATGCTTTAACTGTAGAAGTACAAAAGAAAATAGAAAATGATAACCTTGATTTAAGCCTGTTCTATCAAGGAAATAAAAGTATTACTTCATTTATAAAAAATACAAGTGCTTATGATGTGCAAGCCAATTCATACCTACTAAAAATGCTGAACGGAGAATCTTTATTTTCTAAAGAAGTAGCAAAAAATGCAGTACAAGCGAGCGCACTCACACAGGCTTGGGAGTCGTACATAAAGTCATATATAACAGCCGTTTTGGCCGTTAAAGAAGCACAAGAGCAAGGTTATTACGCTGCAGAAATCGTTTTGAAGAATATTTATGCATTAGCATTGTTAGAGTTGGTGAACAGTAAGATAAAAGAATACAAGAAAGATAAAAATCTTATTCTGATTTCTGATACGAATCAGATTGTAAGTTTAATAGCTAAGCATGAAGAAGTGCCGTTTATTTTTGAAAAATCGGCAACCTTTTTAAAGTATATTTTAATAGATGAATTTCAAGATACTTCTACGTTGCAATGGCAAGGAATGTTGCCGTTGCTGTTGGAAATATTACAAAATATAAACGGCTTGGTGCTGATAGTAGGTGATGCAAAACAAAGTATTTATAGATGGAGAGGAGGAAAAATGGATCTTATTATTGACGGAATAAAAAGTGGATTGCCGGATAGTTGGAAAAATAGAATTGATAAGCCATTAAAGGATAATTTTAGAAGTGCTAAAGAAATCGTTGACTTTAATAACGCTTTTTTTACTACCGTAAAAAATACCATCACCCTTGAAAATACACTATTTAAAGAAGTGTTGGAGGATGTAAATCAGGGAGTGAAAAAGAACGATAAAAAAGGATTTGTACAATGCAAATGGTTGAAAAAATCAGATGATGAAGATGTGTTTTTGTCGGAGATATTACATACAATTCAATCGCAAAAAAAAACACGGCCGTACAAAGATTTTGCCATCTTAGTGCGCACGAATACAAAAGGCGCATTAATAGCTAACTATTTGCAACAACATAATATCCCCGTGGTTTCAGCGGAATCGTTGTTGCTCCATCAGCACTTGCCGGTAGCACTGTTAATTGCAGCTATGGAATATGTGCTGCACCCCGATGAAGATTTTTATGCTGTAAAATTGAATTATCACTATGCTAAATTTTTACAGTTAGAAGATATAGAAAAATATCTCGCCACACCACAAAAAAAATATTTGTTCGAAGAGAATATTGAAGCGTTAAGCAAGTATAAAACATCTGCATTAGCCGGATTAGAAATAAGTGAATTAATGTTTACACTTATGCAGTTGTTGCAGTTAGATATACATTCCGATAATTATCTGTTGCGCTTTCAAGATGTGGTATTTAATTATGTGCAAAAACAAGGAGGCGCTGCCGCTGATTTCTTGGACTTTTGGGAGCAAAAAAAAGATAAATTTTCTATAATTCCACCCGAAGGAATTGATGCGGTGACGATTTCTACTATACACAAATCGAAAGGATTGCAGTACCCAATTGTGATAGTTCCTTATGCGGATTGGAGTATGAAGCCCAAGTCAGAAACTATGATATGGCTGCAAAGTAATGTGCCGCCTTTCCAACAGTTGAATACTTTTCCTGTGGAGGTAAATAGCAAATTGGAAAAAAGCCTTTTTACAGAGGCTTATACTAAAGAACTCAAACAAAATTATATTGATAACATCAACGTGTTGTACGTAGCATTTACACGCGCTGAGGAGCAACTATATATTTTTACTGTAGAAACAAAAAAAGATAAAGGGATAGAAAACCCGCAGTCGGTAAATAAGTTACTGAGCTGCATAATTCCACAGCTAAACCTGAATGATGCAACGCTAACAAATAATGAGGTATTCTCATACGGAGCGTTATCGAACTTTGAGGTAAAACAAAATGAAATTACATCCAATTTAAAAATGAAGTCGGTGCAATTTCATAATTTTAAAAATGACATTCAATTAAAGCGTAAAACGGATTATAATGCAGCACAAACCAAAGGGAATGTCGTACATGAAATATTATCCAAAATAAAACATCCTTCTCATGCTGAAAAGGCAATAGCTGCTACCGTAAAAGAAGAAATACATTGGTATTCCGACATAATTTCAAAAGTAATTTTATTGTTTCAAGAATTAGATTGGTTTAATCCTAAATGGCAACAACTGAATGAAAGAAATGCTATATACAAAGGCAGCCAGTTGCGCGCCGACCGTATTTTGTTAAGCGAAAAGGAGTGCGTAATTGTCGATTATAAAACGGGTGCAAAAGAAAACGAGCATTTGAAAAAAATGCAAACGTATAAAACGGCTTATGCTGCCTTTTTCAATAAACCCACCACAGCATTCTTACTTTATACTGATACGGTAGAATTAATAGAAGTACTTTAATATGAAACATACATGCCATCATAAACTACAAGATACTTTCGAAGTTGTTACTTTACAAAATGATTCCATTACAGCGAGAATAGCCGTAAATATTGGTAATTCACTCTTTTCATTACAGAAAGATGGAACGGATTTTTTGTATTTTCCGTTTTCGTTAGCAGCGTATAAGCAAAATACGAAACTTGCAGGAAACCCCTTTATGCATCCTTGGGCAAATAGATTGGAAGGAGAGTATATTACAGTGAATAATGAGCGTTATTATTTTCCTGACGCTCCGCAACGTCTGTTATACAGAGATGGAAATGCATTGCCGTTACATGGCTTGCTCCTAAAATCAGCTAAATGGAAAACAGTAGAGATGGGCGCAGATGACGATAAATGCTGGCATATTGCATCGCTCGATTTTGTGGAGGAAGAATTACTTTCTTTTTTCCCTTTTTTGCACGAAATTTTATTTAAACATCAATTACAAAATAATGTCCTGACAATTGAAATAACCATAAAAAATACAGATACTAAAGCGATGCCGATTAGCTTCGGATTTCACCCCTATTTTAAAAGAAACTCTAAAAATGCAACTTTACAGATGCCGGCAGCTAATTTATTAGAAACAGATACTATGCAAATTCCTACAGGAAAAATACTTCCCAGAAATAATAAATGGGAATTTGTAAATGGTGAAATAAACTTGAGTAATGCATTGTTCGATAATGGATTTACCTTGCAGAGCGCACAAGACGAAACGACAATTTTTAAATTTAATACGATTCAATTAGAATTCGATAAGCAGTATCCATTTGCGCAAATTTATGCACCGCAATACCCCGAAAAACCTTACGTTTGTATAGAGCCGATGACAGCACCCACCAATGCCTTAAATACAGAACAATGTATATTGCTACCTGTACAATCAAAATATACAGCAGCGTTTTCTATTGTATTAAGTGAAGTTTTATCGAATACAGCAAAATGATTTGTTAGGCAGTTCGCTTTATTATTTCTATGGGTGAAATAGCATTCCGTTTGAACTATAATTTCAGCTCCTGCATTTGCTGTTCCCATTTCCATGCGCTCAATAGAGCATCGTCTAATGAATACTGACATCGCCAACCTAAGTGCACTTCTGCTTTCACATTGTCGGCGTAAATGGCTACCACATCTCCACTGCGGCGCTCGCCAAAGGTATAGTTTAATTTACGCCCGCTTACTCTTTCAAAAGATTCAATTACTTCAATTACCGAAACGCCATTGCCGGTTCCTAAATTAAAAACCTCAACAGGGTGTTGATTTCCTTTCCGCAGTAAAAACTTTAAAGCTAAAGTGTGTGCATGAGCAATATCACAAACGTGAATATAATCTCGGATACAACTACCATCGCGCGTTTCGTAATCCCTTCCGAATACGGTAAGTTGTTTCTGTTTCCCAATTGCTGTTTGCGTAATATAAGGTACTAAATTATTGGGGCGGTCGATAGGAATTTCTCCAATCATCGCCGACGGATGTGCGCCAATAGGATTAAAATATCGCAAAAGGATATGCTGCGAGCTGTTTGTGTTTGCAAAATTGCGGATGATATCTTCCCCTATTTGTTTGGTATGTGCGTAAGGGCTTTCCGCAGGCTGCAAAGGCGTATGCTCTGTTACCGGTAATTCGTCGGCATTGCCATATACCGAACAGGAAGAGGAAAATACAAAATTCGGAAGGTTGAACTTTTTTACGGCATATAAAATATTCAATAAGGAGTCGATGTTGTTGTGATAATACAATAGCGGCTTCTCCACAGATTCCGGAACAGATTTTAATGCCGCAAAATGAATGATACCTACCGCATCCTGATGTGCCGCAATAACATCTAAAGTAGCTTCTTTATTGCATAAGTCAATGTAATGAAAAGTAGGACGTTTGCCGGTTATTGCCTCAATGCCTTCTAATGCATATTCTTTGGAGCGTGATAAGTTATCGATACAAACCACATCAAATCCATTTTGCTGTAAATCTACAATGGTATGTGAGCCAATATAACCCGTACCGCCGGTGACAATTACTTTCATCTATTAAAGTTAAAAAATAAAGTGTATTAAAATGTAGGCTTGTTTTTAATGGTTTAACCCATCAACCCCTCGGTCTATTTTAAAATATCTAATAAATACTGCCCATAGCCGCTTTTTAATAAAGGCTGCGCAATGGCTTGCAATTCTTCTTTTGTGATAAATCCTTTCCTATAAGCAACTTCTTCAATGCAGCCCACTTTTAATCCTTGGCGTTGTTCTATTACTTGTACAAACTGAGAGGCTTGCATCAAAGAGTCGAAAGTGCCGGTATCTAACCATGCTGTTCCTCGGTCTAATATGCCTACTTTTAATTTTCCGCTTTCTAAATAAATTTTATTTACATCTGTGATTTCATATTCACCACGCGGACTGGGTTGCAACTCTTCTGCAATTTTTATCACATCATTGTCGTAAAAATACAAACCCGGAACTGCATAGTTTGATTTTGGTGTTGTCGGTTTTTCTTCAATAGAAATAGCTTTAAAATTTTTATCGAACTCTACAACGCCATAGCTTTTGGGATCGGAAACATGATAGGCATAAATTACCCCACCATCCGGGTCGTTGTTTTTGGTAAGTAAATCCATTAACCCGGATCCATAAAAAATATTGTCTCCAAGTATCAACGCTACTTTGTCTTTTCCAATAAATTCTTTGCCGATAACAAATGCTTGCGCCAGTCCGTTGGGAACTTCTTGTATGGCATATTGGAAAGTACACCCGTATTTTTTCCCATCTCCGAGGAGGCGTTGGAAATTTGGCATATCGTGCGGAGTAGAAATAATTAAAATTTCATTGATGCCGGCTTGCATAAGCACTGACAGCGGATAATAAATCATCGGTTTGTCGTATATCGGCATTATTTGTTTGCTGATAGCATACGTAATAGGGTAGAGGCGTGTGCCGGAGCCTCCGGCTAAAATAATTCCTTTCATGCGTGTTTAATAGGTTGAAAATTAATACAGATTAAATAAAAATGATAAAAATACACACAAAAAGACGGAAAAATTAATATGTTTGCAAGGAAAATTGGAAGATTAAAAAAAATAAGTTAATTTAGCGTTAACAACAACCTAAACCTCCACACAAATGGCAGAAAAAGTATTTAAAATCCTAGTTGTAGATGACGAACCGGATATTCTTGAATTCTTAAGTTATAATCTAGAAAAAGAAGGATTTTCTGTTGAAACAGCAGAAAATGGCAAACAAGCTTTGGAAAAAGCGAAAAAAAATCATCCCGATATCGTATTGCTAGACGTGATGATGCCGGAAATGGATGGTATTGAAACGTGTAGAACAATGCGTGAGATGCCACAATTCGAAAATACGATAATTGCTTTCTTGACCGCAAGAACAGAAGATTATTCCCAAATCGCAGGATTTGAAACCGGTGCCGACGATTACATCAGCAAGCCGATAAAACCAAGAGTATTGGTAAGCCGCTTAAAAGCATTGCTAAGAAGATACGAAGCCAAAGAATCTAAATCGTCTTTCTTAGATGTGGGCAATATCCAAATAGACAGAGAGCGTTATTTAATTATCTTTAATGGTAAAGAAATGGCAGTTCCACGTAAAGAATTTGAATTATTGTATTTATTGGCTTCTAAGCCGGGTAAAGTATTCAAGCGAGATGAAATACTCAATGAAATATGGGGAAGAGATATCATCGTGGGAGATAGAACCATCGATGTACATATCCGTAAATTACGTGAAAAATTAGGCGAAGATTTGATTAAAACAGTAAAAGGTATCGGATACAAATTTGAAGATCAATGAGAGGAACACCTTCTCCAAATATAATCTCCTTATATGTAAGCATGGCAGTAGCAATTTTATCTACTGCCATCTTTTTATTAGTTCATTTCATTTTTCAACTTTCCCTTCCAATAGCCTATTACGCAGCATTTACCATCATTATATTTCTAATTACTTTTCTATTATTTCGATTTGTTTTAGTTCGGTTCATTTATAATAAAATAAAAATTATTTATAAAACAATAGGCAAGCCACTGAAGTTTGAAAAAGAAGTAAAAGAAGGCAGCAGTAATGTACTGAAAACAGTGGAACGCGACGTAGCAGAATGGGCGATAAACAAAAATAAACAAATTCGAGAATTGCGGAAAATGGAACAATATCGAAAGGAGTTTGTCGGTAATGTTTCGCACGAATTAAAAACGCCAATATTCAACGCACAAGGGTACATTGAAACGGTATTAGACAGCGATTTAGATGATCCGGATTTTATAAAAATGTATTTGGAAAAAGCCAATGCAAATATTGACCGTTTGGAAACTATTGTAACCGATTTATTGGAAATTTCCAAGTTTGAAACCGGTAGAATAGAATTAGAAAAAGAAGCCTTTGATATCGTGAAGTTGATCAAGAAAGTATTTTTCCAATATCAACATCTGGCGCAGCAACAAAAAGTAACGCTGAAAGTACATAGCGACGAAAATAAAATATTTGTGTTTGCCGACCCAAAACGAATAATGCAAGTGTTGGAGAATTTAATTTCCAATTCTATAAAGTATGGTAAAGAAGGCGGACATACCAATGTTTATTTCCATGATATGGAAGAGCAGTTTTTAATAGATATTGCTGACGATGGTCCGGGTGTTGCACCCGAGCATTTGTCCCGTTTATTCGAACGCTTCTACCGGGTAGATAAAAGCAGAACCCGAAAAATTGGAGGCACCGGATTGGGATTGTCTATCGTGAAAAATATTATCGAAGCTCATGAGCAAACCATCAGTGTGAGCAGTGAATTAGGCAGCGGTACAACTTTTAGTTTTACGTTGCAAAAATATATTCCTGAGTAAGTAAATACCAACTGTTTATTTTCTTTCCCAATAATTTATATCTTTGATATTCTCTACAATGTGAAGATAATTTTCGTAGCGGGTAGGTGCAATTTTATGCTGCTCTACCGCTGCTTTTACGGCACAGTTAGGCTCGTTCAAGTGCATACAGTTATTAAATTGGCAACCTTCCGAATATTTTTTTATGTCAATAAAATATCCCGAAACTTCTTCCGGTTCCACTTGCAACATCATAAATTCTTTTATACCCGGCGTATCGATGATAAACGTATTTTCCGTTAATGGAAACATGGTAGCAAATGTGGTGGTATGCATACCTTTGTCCCACTTTTTAGAAATGGCACCTGTCTTCAAATTCAACCCGGGATGAATAGCATTTAGCAATGTAGATTTTCCAACCCCCGAATGTCCGGCAACTAAAGTCGTTTTGTGGCTTAAAATAGTTTGTATTCGGGAGATGCCTTCTTGCGTTATCATAGAGCTGCAAATTACCTCGTAGCCAATTTTTTGATACACCAATTGCAGGTATTCCAATTGCTCTTTGTCCTTGTCCTTTTGCAATAAATCTATTTTATTGAGGACTATCGTTACAGGAATATGAAACGATTCGGCAGCAGCGATAAATCTATCAATAAAACCTAAAGAAGTACGCGGCTGCGAGAGGGTAACAATAAGCAATGCCATGTCTATATTAGCCGCAATAATATGCCGCTGGTGTTTGTTGCGCGGCGACTGCCGAATAATATAGTTTTTTCTTTTTTTTATTTCGGTGATGACAAATTCTTTCGTTTCTGTTTGCTCTAAAACTACATCATCGCCAACAGCAATGGGGTTTGTAGTGTCTAATGCTTCTAACTTTATCTTCCCTTTTAATCGTGCAGGGATTGTTTTTTTATCTACCAAAACTTGATACCAAGAGCCTGTAGTTTGAATTATTTTTCCGGAAAAAATGTGCATGAATTTCTATTGTTATATAACACTAACGTTTGATAGCTTTTATTTCCTCTAAAAATTTTATGTTGTTCTCGATAGCAGTTCCTATCACTACAATATCGGCCCCGGCACTAAAGGCGGTTTCAATCTGTGCAGCGCTTCTCAGTCCTCCGCCTACAATAAGCGGAACGGATATCATTTTCCGGACAGCAGTTATCATCTCTTTGGATACGCTATTTTGTGCGCCGCTTCCCGCTTCTAAATAAATACACTGTAGGCCTAATTGCTCGCCGGCTAATGCGGTACATGCTGCAATTTCAGGCTTGTTTGCCGGAATGGGCGTAGTATTGGAGATGTAGGAAACGGTGGTGGCGCTGCCGCTTTCAATTAACATATACCCTACGGGTAATATTTTTAATTTACTTTGTTTTATGGCAATAGCGGCTTGCACATGATGCCCAATTAATAATTCGGGATTACGTCCTGAAATTAAACTTAGCAATAAAATCCCATCTGCTTTGGCGCTTACTTGCGATGGGTTTCCCGGGAACAGATATACTTTCTTTTTGGAATGTTTTTTCAAAAAAGCTACGGTTTCGTCTAATTTATTTTTTACTAATAAGCTTCCGCCTACTAAAAAAAAATCAATAGCTGCATTGCGTGCAGCAAGAACTATTTTTTGAAGTTTCGCAGCATCTGTTTTATCTGGATCTATTAAAACAGCAATTTGCTTTTTAGAGAGATTGGTATTCATTATTGTAAAAATACTAAGTTTTTAGAATTTATAAGTAAATAACAATGCAGTAGGCATAAAAGGATGAAAATGGAAACTAAGTTTGGAGATATTTAACAATGGCTTGAATTTTGAATGTGTACATTTGCTGCAAATAATTATGGTGAGTAACAAATTTATATTAGGAGTTGTAGCAGAAGTACTGTGGTTTGCATTTGCTGCCATAGCCGCTTATTTAGTTTCATTGCCGATAATATCGGTAGTGAGCAGTACGTTATTTCTGTATGTGGTATTTTCCATTTTCTTTATTATTACCTATGTGCGCTTTATTGCATTTATGTCGTACTCGGTATTAATGGAAAATGTTTTCTTTAAGATAGGATTGTTTATCGTAAATGTTCCATTGTTTTTTTATCTAATGAATTTATATTTCAAATTTGGAAGAGCTTATGATGAATATAACTATACACTGCCTGCTAATGTATTTCAACATATTAAATCGGGAACAGAGCTGGAGGATTTGACATACATAAAAAAATTAATTACACTTTCCGGTTCTGCTTCTTTAACGGTACTATTGCTTATGGAAATTACAATTGTGTATGCTATCTTTAAATACCGTCAATTAGATAAATACATTAAAAAGAATAGCAATACGGAGTCTTAGTAGGCAATTAAATCTAAATGTTTAGAATTTTTGCGTAAATAGTTTTGGATAATTTTTTTGTGATCTACTTTTTCTTTAGGGAATTGAATTAGGTTTTTCAGCTCCTCAGGATGAATGATGTAAGAAGGCTCAAAATAACCATATCCTTTAAATTCGCCGTTTTCTATTTGAATGGCAGAGCGTTCGCTACCGCCACGGCCAATATCAATAATAAAGAAATTTTCATAAGGATATACAAATTTCGACAATACTTCTTGCATACGTTTGTTGTATAAAATGGCATCATCTATTTTCTTAAAAGTGGGTTCTAACCGAAAATTAGTTAGGATAGATTGCATCATTTTCTCTGCCTTAAATTTTGAAGAAAACCTAAGCAATGGATTTGATTCTTCTTCTAATATTTTTACTAAAAGTCGTTGAAATCCTTGCGTATCCAATTCGGTAAATAATCCGTATTTATAAAAGGCATTTGCAATCGGACGATTGTATCTTGGGGTTAATCTTTTTATTTCAGTGGCTTCTAAGAGTGAAGCAATTAGCTCATTGCCGGTCATCTCAAAACTGATATCGTGTATTTCTGAGAATAATTGTTGTTTGTATTTTTCAGTCGGTTTTTTTGCAAAAAAAGTATAAATGTATTCTCGTATATTTTTTGATTTATCTAAAAATATAACATTACCTTGTATATCGTGGAAATAAAAAACGCCGACTTCTTCCGGTAAAATAGCAATGACTTTCGGGTTTAGCTTTTGCGGAAGATGCATCTTTTTAATATCCTCTTCTAGGGTTTCATTTATCAGGTTCTTGCTGTCGTGCTCTATTAGCTTTTCTAATAAAATAGCCGTAGCTGCCGCATCGCCGAAAGCTCGGTGACGGTTGTCTATGTCAATGCCTAAATCTTTGCAAATATTACCTAAACTGTGTGATTTGTATTGCGGAAAAATCTTTCTGCTTAATTGTACGGTGCAAATATTTTTTTGAGTAAACGGAATGTTTATTCTTCTAAATTCACTTTTAATAAAATTATAATCGAAACGGGCATTGTGAGCTACAATAATTTTTCCTTCTAACAATTCTAAAATCGTATCTGCTACCTCTACAAATTTCGGTGCATTTTTAACCATTGAATTCGTAATTCCGGTAAAAGTAGAAATGAATGCACTGATTTCTTTTTCGGGATTAATCAATGTGGTATATTCTCCAATTTTGTGCTTGCCATCGTGCAATACAATTCCAATCTCGATAATTCGTTCCGAGTTGGGGTTGCCGCCCGTGGTTTCTAAATCTATTACAGCAAACATTTTTTAGAGAATAATGTATATTGATTAGTTATTAGTATTTTTTTTAGTTGTTGGTACTCTCAATTTTTAATTCTTAATTCTCACTACTCACTACTCACTACTCACTACTCACATCTCTCACTTCTCACCTCAAATCTAATTCCGTGTTGTCGCCAATGTTTAAACTTTGCGAACTTCCCCAAATAACCGAGTCACTGCCAATCAGAGAGTTGAACAAAACTACATCATTTAATCTTGTATAACTCCCGATAATAGAGTCTCTAATTATGGAGTCGTGCAACGTGGCATTATCTCCTATCGTAACGTTGGGACCGACAATAGAGTTCTTAATAAAAGAATTTTTACCGATGTGAATAGGTTCAATGACAATACAATTTTGCAAATTCTTTTTGTAAGATGCAACTTTTTTTCTTTTGTTTAATAATAAAGCATTCGTTTTTAGCAATACTTCCTTTTGCCCGCAGTCATACCAGTTATCTACTTTGTAGCCTTCCATTTTTACCCCTCTGAGTAGCATTTCTTGCAATCCATCTGTTAGGTAAAATTCATTATTGCTGCTTCTGATGTCATTTTTTATATTATATTCTAATGATTTTATTAGAATATCAAATTCCTTTATTTTATACAAACCTACCAACGCCATGTTGGACTTTGGAATACTTGGTTTTTCTACTACTTTGATAATATTTCCAATATCGTCAAATTCTGCAACACCAAATTTGCGAGGGTCGTTTACTTTTTTTACACCAAGCGCCGTGCCTGAAAGTGCCATAAATTTTTTCCAATCTACATCTATAATCGTGTCGCCCAATACAATCATTACTTCACTTTTCTTAGGGATCATATTTTTGGTAAGCCAAATAGCATGCCCCAACCCTTCACGTACTTCTTGCACTACATATTTTTTCTGAATGTTGGGATAGTTGCTTTCTACATACTCTTTTATTTTTTCTCCAAGATAACCGATAACAAATACAAAATCTTTTATGCCATTATCCAATAATTGCTCAATAATATAAC
>Ga0116191_1002857_pt1 | contig 12888 bp, 16 predicted proteins | sample AD_UKC111_MetaG_FD_89897 | JGI IMG/M metagenome (GOLD analysis project Ga0116191, IMG submission 89897) | Active sludge microbial communities of municipal wastewater-treating anaerobic digesters from Hong Kong - AD_UKC111_MetaG | ecosystem: Engineered > Bioreactor > Anaerobic > Digestate...
CTCCAGATTCCCGCATTCCGAAGCTAACAGGGCTATTAGTTCTTTTGCTTTTTCATGCATCTGACTCATCTCCTCTTCTTCATGGAGATTATTGCCATTTACACGGTTTTTTATACAGCGCCAGGAATTGAAATCACAACCTACAATGAATTAGTCTTTCTTTAAGAGATAGGATATTACTTTCAATCCGCTGTATAACTTTAATATATTCCTCATCGCTTTTTCCCGTTGGGTCATATAGTCCCCAGTCCTCACGGTGCTTGCAAGGTAAATTAGGACACTGGACATTGCATCCCATCGTGACAACGACATCTACAGGAGGAATATCCTTTAATAGCTTAGGATACTGTGTCTCTTCCATGTCAATTCCGTAGAGTTGTTTCATAATCCTCACAGCATCGGGATTGATGCGGTCTTTTGTATCTGTACCGGCAGAATAGCTTTCAAAAACATTACTAGCTAAATGCTTACCGAGTGCTTCGGCAATCTGGCTGCGGCAAGAATTATGAACGCAAACAAAAGCGACCTTCGGCTTAATTCTTGTGTTTTTGGTAAGTTCCATATATTTAACCTCTGACCTTCTGCAAAATCTTTACGATCTCATCAGTATTGAGAACCTTGCCATAAGAGACTACCTTACCGTCCACAACAAGAGCAGGGGTAGTCATCACACCGTAAGCTGCAATCTGGGCGAAATCAGACACATGATCGATTGCAGTGTCCATGCCCAATTGTTCGAGAGCGGCTTTTGTTGCAGCTTCGAGTTGATTGCATTTTGCACAGCCGCTTCCAAGAACCTTAACACTTGCGCCCTCAGTCTTTGCTTTTTCCGCTTTTGCCATACTTTCAGTATCACAGCTACCTGTGCAACAACAGGAGCTTTTTTTATTTTTCTTTCTAAACAACGCCATAATATATCTCCTTTATATCATTATCAGAATCCAAATAAACACACATGCCAATTAGCAGCAGTTACCTTCGCAGCAACACCCGGACTTTGTGTTTTTTCCATCAAAGAAATTTTTCAGATTTTCGGGCAATTCATATTTATCAGAGGAACACCCTTTATCGGTACTACCAAATACAATCTGAAGAATGCCTTCTGCGAGCATTTCTTTAGGCGGAACCTCGTAAGTCTTTCCGTTATACTCAAACACACGGCATTCCACATCTGTACTGCTGATTTCACTGCAACAGCCACAGCTGTTTTCAGCAACTGATTTGCATATGTCCTGACCGTTCACTCGAATGGTCGGTGACGAAACAAATTGGTGCTGTATAGCCATATCAGCTGTCTTTATTTCAATTTTTTTATACTCTACATTAAAACCGGCAAGCTCTAAGGCAGGAGTTAGCACCAGCATCACTTCGTCAAGAACGCTGTCTGTTTCGATACATCGCTTGCAGGTTTGAAGATCAAGATAAAGATACTCAACAACAACTTTCTTTTCAAAAGAACAATCACACCCACAGTTGCAGCAGGATTTCGCTATTATTTTTCCCATTATTTATTCCTCCTAAATTATCAGCGCTTGCAAAGCGTTGAATAAATATCCGACAATAATGATTCCAACGGTACATACGGCGATAAATAGTGCCAGCAGCTTTGGCTTCACTGCCTTGCGGAGCATTATAATAGATGGCAGAGATAGCGTAGTTACTCCCATCATAAACGCCAGCACCGTCCCCAACTGTGCTCCTTTAGCCAGCAGTGCTTCCGCAATCGGAATCGTACCAAAAATGTCGGCATACATCGGAATACCGACCACAGTCGCCAGTATTACACCGAAGGGGTTGCTGCTTCCAAGCAGAGATACCACCCATTCTTCTGGTATCCAATTATGTATAAACGCGCCTATTCCGACGCCGATTAGTATATACGGAAAAACCTTTTTAAATGTTGATAGCGTTTGCTCCTGTGCATATTTAAGTCGATCTTTTCTTGTCAAATCCGGCGATTCGATATCGACACTGGTTGCCGTCAGGATAAAACTTTCAACGTGCTTTTCCATGCGCAATTTCTCAATAAAGGTTCCACCTATTATGGCAATAAATAATCCGAATATTACATATAAAAGGGCGACCTTTGTTCCAAATATACTCATTAGTAAAACAAGTGAACCCAGATCAACCATTGGTGAGGAAATCAAAAATGAAAAAGTGACTCCGAGTGGCAGACCTGCGGAAGTAAAACCAATGAATAAAGGAATGGACGAGCAGGAGCAAAAGGGCGTTACCGTACCAAGCAGAGCAGCAACCGAATTTGCTCCGATACCGCGAAACCGCCCTAATATTTTCTTGCTGCGTTCCGGAGGGAAGTAGCTTTGAATGTAACTGATAATAAAGATTAAGACGCATAAAAGCACTACAATTTTTATAACGTCATAAATAAAAAACTGAATGCTGCCTACCCAGCGATTGTAAGTATCCAGCCCAAAAGCGGATAAAACACTTCCGATTAAGTCATTAAGCCATTTCATACCGAGAATCTGCGTCTGGAAAATATCCCAGATGGTTTTTAATATTTGCATAAGTCAACCTTCTTTCTAAAAACGGACAATCATATCAAATATTTTTGATGCATTCAGCCTGTTAAAAGCCATCAATCAGATGGCCGGTTATTTACAACAATTATATTCTTCTGTAACTGTGTTCGGTGTTGTGATTTCTTTTAGAAGATTTATAGAGGAATCACGGCCTTTTTTGCTTATTTTATAATATGTCCATTTACCTTCCTGTCGGCTTTCCACAACCCCTGACTCAACCAATATCTTCATATGGTATGATAGTCCCGATTGCCCCAAGTCTAACTGTTCTAATAAGACACAAGCGCATTTTTCGCCGCCACGCAACAAATCAAGTATTTGGAGCCTATTTTCGTCACAAAAAGCCTTAAATACCTTTGCGTGCTCTTTATAAACTGATTTCAAGTCGTCACCTCATATCAAATATATTTGATATGTTATTATTATATGCATTAGATCAAGATCTGTCAACAATAAGGCCCCGCCCGCCATTCACATTTATTTTGAGCATCTTGATATATTACAGGTCCTAGGCTATATTAATACCAGACATTAAAACAGCCTAAGTGGTGTGCTATGTATATAAAAGACATGACAAGGAAACTATCCGTAAACTTTATATAACCAGTGTGTTAGAGAATATGGACCGAAACAAAAGGGAGTGATGCTTTATGTCAAATGAGCGTGTATTTAAAATGGCATTTTCGAAGGTATATCCACTACTTGTTCAAAAGGCGGAGCGCAAAGGGTGCACCAAAGCCGAGGTTGATGAAATTATTTGTTGGCTGACGGGCTATGATGAGCAGGGCTTACAAGAGCAGATTATGAAAAATGTCGCTTACGAAACCTTCTTTAAAGAAGCGCCGGAGATAAACCCCAAAGCAGATAAAATCAAAGGCGTGATTTGCGGTCATCGTGTAGAGGAAATTAAAGATCCGCTCATGCAGAAAATTAGGTGGCTCGACGCTGGGTGTTCCGCTTTCCAAGATTGAAATTACACAAAATGAAGTGCTTAAAAACATTGTTACAGTTAAAGGAAAATCAAACTTAGGATTTCTCGGATATATTGACGGCGAAAATAGATTTTCATATCCAGCCTATGACAGTAATAAAGCAGAAGCCCTATTTACAGTATTAAAAGGCATTTCGGATATTGTTATCGTAGACTGTACCGCCAATATTCAAAACACTTTAACGGTAGCGGCGCTAAAATATGCGGATTCGGTGCTGCGGATAGCAAACCCGGGTTTACGAAGCATCACTTTCTTTTCATCACAATTGCCTTTGCTCAATGATCCGATATATAAACGAGATGAGCATATCATTTGCTTGAATTCCATAGATAATACAGTTTATGAACCGATCAATGAAGCAAGCTCTTATTTTAAAGAGGTTGCTTTTTCTTTTCCCTTTTGTTTAGGTGTAAAAAAGCAGTATGTAACTGGAGCCTTAACAGAAAATCTAAAAGATAAAAGGTTTAATACGGTCTTAAACAAGCTTGCAGAAGAGGTGGTGTAAATGCAGAAAATCGACTTTTGGCCACTGCTAACCTTAACGCAGGAGTATATTTCGGAGCATTACTCCGCCGCACTCACCGACAAAGAAAAATTGTCTCAGCTTAAATCGTATATAGAGAAGTATCTGCGTGATGGAAACTACTCGGTTGAGGGATATAGCTTAAACGAATTGGTAGATAGAATATACTCTGAAATGGCTGAGTACAGTATTCTCACGAAGTATCTTGGGTCCCCCTATTTAGAGGAGATAAATATAAATTCTTGGAATGACATTGCTCTGACCTATCTTGACGGTAGTATCGTCAAAATTAAAGAGCATTTTCTTTCACCGCAGCATGCGGTAGATATCATAAATCGTCTGCTTCATCATAGCGGAATGATAATAGATAACGCTACCCCCATGGCTCAAGGACACCTGCCAAACAACAACCGTATCACAGCGTTGAAAGCGCCGATTGTTGACGAGTGCTGTGGTATTTCAACCTCAATCCGCATTCTGCATCCGCAGAGAATTAATATTAAAAGTCTTGTAGAAACCGAGTTTGCCACACAGGAAATGATTGATTTTCTTTGTATGTGTATGCGGTATGGCATTTCTACCGTAATATCGGGAGCAACTTCAAGCGGAAAGACAACCTTGCTCAACGCACTGTTACAAAGCATACCTGATAATAAGCGTATTTTTAGCATTGAAAGCGGTTCTCGAGAGCTTTCCCTGGTAAGCTGTCATGACAATAAAATTATAAACAATGTTGTGCATACCTTGTCTCGGCCCAGTGATAATCCCGCATTCGACATTACACAGGAAGATTTGGTTATAGCATCTCTCCGCTTCAACCCAGATATCGTAGCTATTGGAGAAATGAGAGATATCGAGGCATATTCAGCGGTATTGGCAAAGCCCTGATATCGTTTATGTCCCTGCATATCGTCCGATTTGAATAAGCCGCCTATAGCGGTATGTCCGTTTGCGATCAGCTCCTCGCAGACGGCTTCACCAGCCTCGACATCATCCAGAATCACATAACCATTTCCGACGTCTTCATAATATCCGTTTATGAACAGAAACGGAAGCCCGTTTTTTCTGATGCGCTCATATATTGCAAGGTTGGGGTGAGGCAGCGCCGATTTAGTCCCCTCGATGATAAGCCCGTCAACGCTGTCGCTAAGCATTTGCAAAAGCGCCTTAGCCTCATTTTTCACTTTGTTATATGTTATGCCCAGTGAAAGCGTGTAGCCGTTTTCCGACAGGACGCTCTCAATGCCCTGTACGATAGAAGGAAACACATAATCGTCAAGGTATGTTATGACAACGCCGATTCTTTTTGTTTTATCAGGCTTTTTTGCCTGCGCGGCGTGGACATACGTCCCGCTTCCGCGCACGCGGGTGAGAAGACCTTCGTTCTCAAGCATTCCTATTGCCTGTCTTACCGTATGCCGGCTCACCGACAAGGTGCGGGAAAGCTCGTTCTCCGACGGTATTTTAGACCCGACCGGATACACCCCCTCGGCGATTTCGGCTCTTAGCTTATCGGCCAGACGTTTATGTTTGGATTCGTTCATATGCTCGTCCACTCCAGAAATGGCCTGTAAGCCTAGTATAGCATATCCGTATTGTTTTGAAAAGATTCTTTGCAAGAGGGGGTAGGAGAGGCAAGCCCGCAATATTGCGGAATGGAGCAGGCACCTTTCAAGCGTGTTTAAAAATGTTGGTCTGGCGGTTGTCAGATATTTTATTTGCCCTGTCGATTGTAAAGAAGAAAACAAAACGCAATAATACAATGAGATATAAAAATTTTAAATATTGAATGGGTCTTGGGTACTCCACATTTTAGCCGCGACAAAAATGTGGCGGAATAACTGTCGCCCCATCCTCTTCCGGCTATCGAAATAGAGCCTTAAAACATCATTTCTTTTTTTGTGAATTCCTGTACTTAACTGGAGAAAAACCGGTAAATTTTTTAAAAATAACACTAAAATAGTTTGAGTCTTCATAACCGACCGCAGACGAAATTTCGTTGACCGACAATTCTGTTGAGGAAAGTAGCTTTTTGGCTTCCTCTATTCTTCGAAGTATTAAATACTTAATCGGCGAAAAGCCTGTTTCCATTTTAAATACATGTGAAAGATAATCTTTACTGATATAAAATCTCTTTGCCAGTTCTGACAAGCATAAATCCTGTGAATAGAAATTATCGATGTGTTTTTTCACGCTTTTGCTTAAATTGGGGAAAAGCTCATCGCTGCTACTCTCTTTATTTTCTACGCCTATTATCCTTAAAACAAATATTATGATGGATGATAACAAGTTAGAGCAAACCGTTTCATATCCTTTAATTTTAGCTGAGCTCTCCATTACTATGTCTGAAATATAACGTTCAAACTTTACAGAATAATCGCCTAATCCTATAATTGGATCTATGTCGTCGGGTATTATTTGCTCTTCTTTAAGTCCGGATATTTTTATGTTATTAATCCCGCAAAAATACGTTTTCAAAGGGTCGGAGGGGACCGAACGTTCTTCATGTAAGGCTCCGGCATTATAAATTAATATATCGCCTTTAGTCGCGGTATACGGCTTACCGTTTATTATGAAATAGCCTGAACCTCCGTATAGATACACTATTTCACAAAATGGGTGAGAGTGCTCCTGGTAATACCAGAAAGGCTCCTCATAAACAAAACCGGAATATAATAAGACCGGGCCCTTTTCTAAAATGACATCGCTACCGGTAAGGTTATCCAAATAAAAATGTTGGTACGGCAAGTATACCTCTTCCTTCCAAATAAACTCGCTGATAAAAAACAACATATTTAAGATTTAAAGCAATATGTTAAATGCCTCTATTTTTTTATCAGTATATAATAAGAACTGAGTAAAGACAAGGAATGGTTTGTTATGGATAAGAAAAACACCATAAGAGATTGCTTTGAAAAAAACAACGGAATCTTGCGGCTTGCGCCGAATTTTGTCCCCCGCAGGTTTGGTGCAGCTGGACATCGGTTAAAGCTCCACCCCGAAGACTATTTTGCGTTGGGGACAAAAAGAGGGTCAATCAAGGAAAGATGGTTTTCGTCCGTGATTCCCGCCATGAACGGTCCGCTCGCGGCCAAGGATGAAGGCATGAGCTATGTAGACGTTTCTGGAGAAGTGAAGGACAAAATCTTATTTAAGGATTTTGTGGATGTCCTCAAGGGTGATTTAATAGGTGACGAGCTTTACGAGAAGCACGGCACTTGGCCGATGTATTCAAAATTCTTTGATTTTGAAGGGCCCTTGTTCCACCATGTCCACCTTGATTTTGAAGCCGCCGCAAGGGTGGGAAAGCTGGGAAAGCCCGAAGCGTATTATTTCCCAAAGCAACTTAACAACTATCCGGCTAAATTTCCCCACACGTATTTCGGCTTTGATTCCAGCTGTAAACCTGAAGATGTTAAAGAACGCCTTAGGGATTACACAAAGTGCGATACTCGGATTACGGAATTGTCCAGAGCTTACCGTATAGAGCTTGGCACGGGCTGGTATACGCCCCCCGGAGTTATCCATGCGCCTGGCTCCTATCTGACATATGAACCGCAATGGAACAGTGACGTAAACAGTGTTTATGAAAATGTATGTGACGGTGAGATATACGACATATCCTTTTTAAATGAAAACTGTCCGGAAGACAAGAAGGACGATATTGACTACATTTTCAGCCTATTGGATTGGGAAAAAAATGTCGACCCAAATTATAAGGCCAATTATTTCAGGCCTCCCGTCTTAGCCCGTTCCAGCGAACAGTATGAAGAGAAATGGATAGCATACGGTAATGAATACATAGCTGCAAAGGAGCTAACCATTTATCCAAAGCGGAGCGTGACCATTAAAGACAATTTCGCATACGGGTGCATCCTTGTCCAGGGCTACGGGAAACTGGGGGTCTATAGATGTGAGACTCCGACAATGCTCCGTTTCGGCCAGCTGTCTTCCGACGAATATTTTGTGAGCAAGAAAGCCGCTGAAAATGGGGTGCTGATAAAAAATGAAAGTGAGCATGAGCCCCTTGTCATATTAAAACACTTTCCCGCTAACAGTGAAGTGCCAGATAAACTGGAAAGGTAAATATTTGTTATGACTAACCGTGAAAGAGTAAGAAATTGCGCCACAAACAAACCTATAGACCGTTCTCCCTTTTCCTTTTACTTTGGGCCGTGGGAGGAAACCATCGAAAGGTGGCGGATTGAAAACGGAAAAGACGCCAATGCATGGCTTGAGGGGTTTGGTTTTGACAAGCCTGTAAATATGGCGTCAGGCTTTGTAAACCATTATTATTATCCGGCTTTTGAAAACAAGGTTTTGATGAGAAACGGCGATAAAATAATCTGCCAGAATTTTCTCGGCCAAACCGTTGAATGTATGGATTCAAAAAGCGGGATCCCGAAGATTTTGAAAAACCAGGTGTCCTGCCGTGAAGATTGGGAAAAATTAAAAAAAGAGCGACTGAATCCCGATGACAAAGGGCGTTTCCCTCAAAACTGGGACGAAATTGTCAAAAACCTCAATGACAACGACGCCCCTGTGCAATTAGGGGCTTACCCCTGCGGTTTATACGGTACCCTCAGGGATTTAATGGGCGTAGAAGAATCCCTGTGTGCATTTTACTATGAGCCCGACCTTGTAAAGGACATTATGGATTATCTGACGGACTTTTGGATTAGTATTTATTCGCAGATATGCGAGGATGTAAAAATCGATATCATTCATATATGGGAAGATATGTCGGGCAAACAAGGCTCCCTGATATCTCCGGAGCTAATTAAAAAGTTTATGCTGCCTAATTACCGGAAGATTAAGGATTTTGCCGAAAAACACGATATCCCCATATTTCAGGTGGACACCGACGGCAACTGCGAGGAGCTTATACCCCTATTTGCCGATGCCGGCGTTAATATGATGCTGCCCTTTGAGGTCTCTGCCGGGTGCGATGTTGTAAGCCTTAGGAAAAAGTATCCCTATATGTCTATGATGGGCGGTATTGACAAGCAAGAAATAGCCAAGGGCAAGGACGCTATTGACAAAGAGCTTAAAAGGATAAGCCCTCTTATTAACCAAACCGGCTATTTCCCGGCGCTCGACCACTTGATCCCGCCCGAAATAAGCTATGATGACTATTGTTATTTTGTAAATTCCCTTAAGGAAATGATTTTTTCAGCTTGAAAAGTCGGTGCCTTAATATCGTTCGATATTGTAACTGCCCGCGTATCCATCTGGCAAGTTTACCGAAATATCAAGATACGACGGAGCTTTAACGTATATATTTATGTTCTTTTCCTGCTGGCTATTGTCAATTCTTATATCAATAGCTCCGCCTTTATAAAGCGGCACCCTTCCTTTCATGAACTTTAAGCCGCAAGGGGTGGGGCTTATGGTGATGTTGTCCTTATATTCATTGTCAAGATTTACTCCTAGCAGGTACCTTCCGATGAAATAGACCGGCCCTGCCGACCATGCATGGCAGTGGCTCCTGCTCGGATATAGAGAGCCGGGGTACTTGTATGACTGGTCATAGGTTTCCCAGCAGGTGGTCGCGCCCTTTTCGATAAAGTCTCCGTAGTTTAATAAGATATCATTCAAAATTTCCTGAATTAAACCGAAATCCGCCAGGGCCTCATAATGAAAGAATGACATAAAGGGGCTCCCTATCCTTGTAAAGCCCTCGGGCTGGTTAATAATGGCGTGTTTTATGCTCGGCTTTAATGCTTGATTATACCGAGGAATACAGCGATTGCATGGAATACGCCGCCATGTTTTCCTATCATCATACCGACTGTCCCGATTGCAAATATATAACGCCTGAGGGAGTTATCATGCACCCCTCGGGACGGTATTGGTTTAGAAACTGCGACCTTGGAAATGCTGTCCAACAGGGTGAAATTGTCAAATGCGGACGTCTGATAATCGGCATTGATGACATTACGCCTCAAAACGGTATTTCTGTTATTCCGAGACTGCCGTTAAAATGGGACGGATATGAAGTGGAAGACTGGAAGGTTTCCGTCCCGTCCGGCAGCAATTATAAACAAATCAAGGCCAATGCGTCCTATAAAAGAACCAAAGACGGATACGCGTTTAGCTTTAGTTCGCAAGAAACATTAAATATGAACGTAATCCGCTTCGGTCCTTTTGATGGCGACTGCGAGAAATTTAATATAAGCGGTGGATATAAACCGCATTTGGTAAAGGAGATTAACAACAAAAAATATGTATATGTAAACATAAGCGGCCCTGTTAAAGATATTGAGCTTTCGGTGACTGCACTCTGATTAAAACCAGGTGTGTTTTATTGGCATAGGGAGCGTATTTTCGGTACATTTTATAGTTTTGGGAGAATGCATATGTATTCAATACGAAAATATGAAGGGACAATGACACCGAGGGAGAGAGTCCGTAAGACCTTCGTCTGTGAAAAGACCGACAGGGTGCCGATAGATTATAGCGCTAATGACGAAGTGCATAAAAGGTTGGCTGCTTCTCTCGGCATACCGAATGGCGATTATGAGCTTGTTTTGCAGGCGTTGGGCGTGGATTTCAGGGGAGTATATCCTATATACAAAGGCCCTGCCCTTTTTGAGGATTACAAGGATACGGTTACAAATCCCATTTACGGCTATAGAATGAAGTATATTAAAAATGAGTCGGGTGGTTATTGGGATTTTTGCGAGTTCCCTCTGAAGGGAGCGGAGCCTGAAGTAATAGCCAATTTCCCTGTCCCGGACCCTGATGATTTCGATTACGACACGGCTTTGGAAATGATGAAGGCCTATGGAGACTATGCCATTTACGTTGGTAACGCGGGCCTGTGCGACATTATTAACGCGACGGGAAGGGTTATGGGCATGGAGGATGCACTTGTAAACCTCGCCCTTGAGGACGAAGCGACTCTTACCTATATAGACAGGCGTTCCAACATGGAATTACGCATGATTGACAGGCTTTTAAGCAAATCCAAAGGCCGCATAGATTTTTTGTGGATGGGAGAGGATCTGGGTACGCAGCACGCTCCCATGATAAGCCTTGGCCTGTATCGCACCGTGCTTAAACCGAGGCATCAAAAATATATTGATTTAGCGAATTCTTACGGTATCCCGACAATGGTGCACACCTGCGGGTCGTCAAGCTGGGTATATGAAGACTTTATTCAAATGGGCGTAAAAGCGGTAGACGCCTTGCAACCCGAAGCAGCAAACATGTCACCTAAATATTTGACCGAACATTTTGGGGGCAGGCTTGCATTTCACGGGTGCATATCCACTGCAGGCCCGCTGGCATACGGGACTAAAGAGGATATCGAAAAGGATGTAAAGGACACGCTTAGCCATATGATGAAAAGCGGCGGGTATTTCTTTTCGCCGACCCATATGATACAGGACAATACACCGGTAGAAAACATTATAGCCATGTATCAGATTGCACATGATGTGGGCAGATATGGTATTTGAATATGCGTCTTGTTGTGCCGCAGGCGAGGCGCAATAAAGTTTGGGGGATTAATATGACTGCTTCTCAGAGAATAAGAGCGCTTATTAAAGGTGAAAAAATTGACAGGCTTCCCGTGATCGAATGGGCTCCTTGGTGGCATTTGACAGTACAAAACTGGCAAAAGCAAGGTTTGCCGGCTGAAGCCGCACAATCGGTTTATAGCTTACAGCATCATTTTGGACTTGATAAATGCATACAAACATACTTTTATGTAAGGAGCCCCGAAACACCAGTAGCGAGTGAATTTGGGTCGGGCATCATAAAAAATGAAGCTGATTATGAAAGAATAAAGCCGACAATGTATAAAGAACCCAGACTATCCGAAGAATACATAGAGTGGCTTAAAAAAACCCATAATGACGGAGATACAGTGCATTTTTTTACTGTTGAAGGCTTTTTCTGGATGCCGAGAGAGCTGTTCGGTGTTGAGGAGCATTTATACAGCTTTTATGATGCTCCCGACCTTCTGAAAAGAATATGTGATGATTACCTCAATTGGCTTAAAAAGGTTGTGGATTATGTCGGTGAAACCTTTAAGTTTGATTTTATGAGCTTTGCAGAGGACATGAGCTACAACTTAGGGCCTATGCTGGGCAAGGAATGCTTTGATGAATTCTTAGCGCCCTATTACAATAAGATTATACCGGAAATAAAGGCTTTGGATGTTCCCGTTTTCATAGACAGTGATGGGGACATTACCTTGGCGGTGGACTGGTATAACCAAGTCGGCGCAGATGGAATGTTTCCTCTTGAACGTCAAGCGGGTGTGGATGTATCCGTATATATTAAAAAGCATCCTGAAATGACCTTTTTAGGGCATTATGACAAAATGGTTATGAATAAAGGCGAAGCGGCTATTAGGGCTGAATTTGAGAGACTAATGCCGAGTGCAAGAAACGGCAAATTGATTATCTCAGTAGACCATCAAACCCCTCCGGAAGTTTCATATGAGGATTATAAGCTGTTTGTAAAGATATTCAAGGAATATGCGTTTCAAATATAGTAATAAGGAGCTTACAAGAAACCGACCGTATTGAAAAAGCCTTAGCAACAACACATTTAATCTTTAACGGCTACAAGTTTATTTTCAAAAGTATTGTGTTTTCAAACCCAAAGCATTTGCGTATAATTCGAGTGCTTAATAAAACGATAACGCACTTGGTTTTGTCGGAAAAAAAGTCCAGGTAAATTCTCAATTTAAAAGGCTCTGTAAAGTTAAGATGAAAGAACAGCTTAGTTTTTCTCAGACTTTCGCCCCAAAACACGTGTAATCGCTTTATCGCGTTTTATCAAGGCTAAAGTGAACGGCTACGCCGTCCTTGAC
>Ga0116191_1002869_pt1 | contig 12858 bp, 6 predicted proteins | sample AD_UKC111_MetaG_FD_89897 | JGI IMG/M metagenome (GOLD analysis project Ga0116191, IMG submission 89897) | Active sludge microbial communities of municipal wastewater-treating anaerobic digesters from Hong Kong - AD_UKC111_MetaG | ecosystem: Engineered > Bioreactor > Anaerobic > Digestate | place...
GTATGCGATGCGCGCACAATCGCCGTATCCTTTGTACCTGGAACTCCACTTGGCGACCACGTTGCTGATTCATTCCAATTTCCTGAACGAACAGAAATAAACAATCGAGCGATTGGTTTTCCAAGAACAATATCTCCAAAAGCAAAGAGATTGATAATTTGCACACTCTCCGAAGAACGAGATGCAATTGATGTCTCAGTCCATTGCGAAGAATTCCATAATGCGCCTACCACCGCTGAAGAAGTCGGATCGACGCCGGAATCAAGTTCATTCGGATTTACAAAAGACAAAGTTACCGAGTAAGGTCCATTCAACGTTATACCATAAGGAATAATACTCCAGTACACATTCACGTCCTGACTCGTATCAATAATTGCAGAGGAAGCTCCCGACTGAGGATGTTCACCATTAAATCGTTTCACAAGGATATATCCACCCTGAGCTACATCAGAAAATTGTACACGAACAGGCACATAATTCGAGCCTACACCAAGTGGGAAAATTTTTTCAGATGCTCCAGCCGCTACATACATTTTAAGATTACCAACGACATATCCATCTGTTCTGTTAATAGCGCCTGTAGAACTCACTACAAGTGTGTCATTATCAGAAGCAAGTGATAAAACGCCGCTTGTCAACGTTAATGTTCCATTTACTGTGGTTACTGCGCCAGAAACAGTTGCTCCCTGCAAATCATTCAAAATAAGATTAGTAAACGAACCACTACCAGCAATCGAGTGTGAATCAGTACCACCAGTTAGCACAATTGCTCCTGTTCCAACTTGCGAGCCAGAGTTAACAATATCGTTCGATACCGTTGCAGTGTACGATGCCACATCGAAGGTTGTTCCAGAGCCGATACGCAAAGTATCCAAAATTGTTAAAGCGCCTTCTGCAGTTTTTGTACCGCCATTGAGAAGTTCAAGAACGTTGTATGCGGTATTTCGAACTTCCTGCGCAGTGTTTGTCGCACTATATTGAACAGTACCATCCGAAAAATCAACGACTGTAATTGAATCAAGATTAGAATTTTCGACATCCAGTGTTCCACCGTTGATATCGAGTGTATCTGCTTTTAAGTAATTTCCGCTCGAAATTTGAAGATTGACAGAATCATTTACTATAGAAACACTTTGAGCGTGTGCAGGAATATTGATGATAATATTTCCTGGCTTATCAAATAATATTGTATTGATATATCCTGGCACTTCAAGTGTACTCCAATTTCGATCGTCGCCCCAATTTGGTGTTCCCGCTGCTCCAGTCCAATACACGCTTCGTGTAATTTCTCCAACCACAAAGATTCCGCAACCGGTTAATCCAACACCTTTTGTACTTAACGAGGACCGAACATTCTCGACAGCATTGAACCATTCGTTATTTGAATTGTAACGCAAGGAGAAGTATGCAGTATTTGCTTCCGTCGGTACATCGGAAGCGACAAAATTAAACGTTCCATCATAGGTGCTATATTCAACGCCATTCATCAGTAACGACCATTGACGCCGTACGGTTTTAGCGCTATCGAGTCCTGAATATCTCAATCCCAAAGAGATGGAGCCAACCGTATTCCCTGTTACTGTACCTGCTTGAGAAACACTCATAAACGTCAGGTCAATTGGAGCATAAGAATTCTCATCACCGACTTCTAATTTATATGTAACTGGTGATAAACTAGTGTTAATCGTTTTTCGCAAGTAGCCGCGAACGTATCCGCCTGTCACTGGTCGAGAAATATTTCCTGTTGAAGCAATAATTACTGTGTCGCTTGGCGCATAGAGAATGCCAGCAGTAAGTGTTAATGTACCATTGATTATCTTATCTCCAGAAATGACAGCGCCATAGGTAGGATTGTTGAGTTCGACGTTCGTAAATGTTCCTACGCCTGAAACAGGAACTGCGAATGATGCGCCATTGATAACAATTTTCCCATTCCCAACGTGTGCAATATTATTGACGATTGCTCCGCGCGCTGTAAGAGTGTATCCGCCATCATCAAATGTTCCACTAATTAGCATTAACGAGTCGATGACCGTAATGGCTCCACCGAGAGTTTTTGTTCCACTGCCGCTCACCCTCAACTTATTGTAGGTAAACGCAGGAATTGTTTGCGAAGCGCCATTGAACTCGATTGTATTTCCAGCAATTGTATGTCCAGTTGCGGTGCCCGGATTAAACACGTTTGAAATTCCAACTGTGGAATCAGGAAGAATTTTATTTGCGTTACTGAACGTTAAGTTTCCATAATTTATTCCAAGTACGTTCTGCCCATTACTTGACTGATTGTAGATTACAGTTCCTGCAGTATTGCTCTGTAAGTTTCCATTAACCCGATAAACTGCGCTATTGAGCCTTAATGTATTGTTTCCAATATTAAATGTGCCATTAATCAGCTTCAAACTATCGCTTACGGTTGTTGAATTTGTAAGTGTTGCGCCTGCGGTATTATCAACTACAAGTTTGTTTACAGTGTTCGGGAGTCCATTGCCGGTTACCTGCGCCGCTGTACCATTGTAAATGTAATTTGCTCCGGTATTAAATGTTCTGGTACCCGTAACCTGAATATTTCCGTTCGCTCCAGAAATGGTAATACCTGAGGTAGATCTAATTCCAAGAGTAGCTCCTGAAGACAGTGTAAATGTTCCTCCACCAGTAATTGTTGTAGAAGCATCTGCCATTTGAAGATAGGAACCTGAATTTACAATAAACCGTACATCCCCTGTTACTGTTCCACCTGAGGTATATATCTGCATTGAGGTACCATTGAAATTGATAACCCCATAGGATGCAGTAGTTTGACTTACAGTTCCCGCTGTATGGGAATAATTTCCCACAACGTTTAATGTCCCATAAGTTGATTCTTCAGTCAAACAAAGAGTCCCTCCAGTAACATTTACGTTTCCGTTGACATTAACTACTGAATTCGCATTTCCTGTAACAATACAAAAGAAAGTATTTGTACCTGAGATATTTAAACTGCCTCCTATATTTAATGTACAAGCCCCTGTATTATTGTTCATTTTGAAGGTGGCATTATTAGAAATATTAAAATTACCTAATACCGAGATAGTATATCCATTATTATTATTAGAAATTCGAAGACTGTTGTTAGCTGGATCGTTAGTTCCAGTGCCTAACACATTAAAATCACCTGTCACCGTCATATTAGATTGAAGGTAAAGATTTCCTGTATGTCCACTGCAATTCCATGTAAAGTTGCCAAAAGTCTGATTTATCCCTGAAGGAATTGTATTAGTAACACCTGTTATGTTGCAATTAGATTTTGCATCCCACGTTGCAGTTGGAATTGCACCGCCATTCCTTCTATGTTGATATGTTCCGCCAGATGCAAATTGAATAGTTCCATTAACAGACATATTACGATTATTTGAAGACGATTGTAATGTTCCATAAACTGTAAGGTCAGTACCACTACCATCTGCGATTGTAAGCGTAACGTTACCTATTGCTACCGTTCCCCCATCTTCTATGATAGTCTGATCAATTGAAATACTATTATTTACAGTGACTGTGTGACCATTGCGAATACGAATTGATACACTATTTGAATTTGTCGGAGTAGTTGTTACCGCAACCCAATTGGTTCCATCAAATCGTTCCCAAGTTCCTGTGACGTTCCAATTGCCAGTTGCACGAGTGCGATAGGAATTTGCCGCTAATTGTCCACCTACAATAAAATCTCCAAAACCATGGATAGAGCGCGCTTGTGTCGAAGTAGTTGTTCGTGAACCAATCAAAGGAGTTTCCCACGTTGTCCCATCTAAACGATTTACAATATACTTTGTGGTACTATCTGGCTGATCTGCATCAGTCGAAACAAAGTTTAACGTAACCCAGGCGGAATCGAATGCAAGGGATGGGGCATTCAAAGTCCAGTATCGGTTTACACTATTCGTCGGCTCGATTGCAGAACCCATAATGTCCGGGTGTTCAGAAGGAACCGTAAAAGCTAATAGACTGCCACCAGCAGTTGTGTTATAGAACTGTACAATAACCGGTGCGTATCTTGTGGTATCGCCAATTTCGAATGTTACTGTTGAACTACCTGTCGAAATATATTTTTGAAGATTTCCATTGACAAATCCATTAGAACGTGTAACGCTTCCACCAGAGAGTACCTGTACCGTGTCGCTTCCTGTTGCTAAAATTCCAGAAGTCAATGTCAATGCGCCATTCACTTTCAAAGAACCTGAAGTCACCGCGCCTTGTGCATCATTAAGCGCTAAAGCTCCATACAAACCGTATCCAGAAAGCGTATGGGCTGCTGAGCCGCCTGCAAGTACAATGCCGCCAGAACCGCTGCCGGTAACTGTGCCATTATTCACTACATTTCCATTTACGGTAACTGCATTTGCTCCACAAGCAAGAATTGCTGCAGAATCAACTGCAATATTTCCACCAACGGTCATTGCACCGCCCGCTGTCTTTGTTCCGCCAGCGCCAATACGAAGATTGTTATATTTGAAATTTGCAGTTGTTGGCGCAAGAGTTTGATTAGCAGTACCGTTATAAAAAATTGTATTGCCAGTTACCACGTGCGCTGTTGCTGGATTCGGCGCTGTCATTGTACCTGCAACTCCAATCACAGCAGAAGGAAAGTTTTTACTATAAGCGTTTAAGGTTAGATTTCCATAGTTCGCACCAAGAATTGTTTGTCCCGCTGAAGCTTGATTGTAAGCGACTGTTCCATCCGTATTGCTCGTAATTGTACCCGAGGATGTAATGGCTCCGTTCAACGTCAATGTCGAAGAATTTACCGCCAATGTTCCCGCTGTTAGTGTCAGCGTTCCATTGATTGTAACATTGCTTCCAAGAGACGCCATACTGCTCGGCTTATTGATAACAACGTTGTTAAACGTTTCACCATTCGTTCTGTTAATCGTTTGGGTACCTGTTCCATTAAAGGTAACAGTCCCTGTCCCTGGTACAAACGAACCCGTACTTATCCAATTTCCTCCAGCAGTAATGTTGAAACCATTTGCATTGAATGTACCGCCAACAATCGTAACATCATTTCGAATTGTCAGATCACCTGTAACAATGGTTGCAGTTGCATTGGCACTGCTATCGATAAAATTATAAATAGGAACAAGTGTATTGATTTGCATTGTTTGACCGGACGGAGTCGCATAGTTCCCAATCTGTAAAGCGCCGCCGCTAACATACGTATTGTATGACAACGAATTGATATATCCTAAATCTTGACTACCATTTCCTCCTTCACGTTGAATAACGATTCTTCCACCATACCATTCAAACCGAGAACCAGCAACATTGAACGTTACTGGAGCAGAAGTTGTGGATGTTGAACTTACCGTCGGCGCTGTTATTGTTCCACCCGACATCGAAAATCGAATAAGCGTGGTAACATTTGCCCGCTCGAGTCGTCCAGCAATATTTACCGCTCCACCTTCAATGACGAAGGTTCCACCACTATAAAGGAGTCGTTGGTCTGCTGCATTTCCAACGTTCAAAGTTCCATTGGTAACACGAAGCAAACCAGAAACTATAAGATTGCCTCCAGTTATAGAAAAAACTACATCTGGATTATTTAACCACAAACCGGCAGAAGAAGGGATCGAAGCGCTTGCAGTCCATGCGGTTACTGTAACAGGCGTTGAAAGTCTGAGCGTACCATTTTGGAGGGTAAGGAAATTACTCATAGCCACTGTAAAGTTTGAACTGAAAATATCAACTAAATCACTGCTCGATGACCCAACATTGACATTGACAACTCCAACACGAGTCAGCATTCCATTTCCGGATACAGATTGCAATCCGCTCCCTTTATTAAACACCAACTTCGCTTGACTCGATAAATTTGGAGCAAGATCAAACGTACCATTGTTAACAAGGTTCCCTTTAAGAGTCAAAGTGTGATTTGTCTGAGCATAGGATGTATTGACATCGAACGTCGCACCGTAATTGATCGTCATATTGCCAATAACAGTTAAAGATCGTGCAGTGGCATCATTACCAATACGCAGCGTTGCACTGCCGCTCTGTCCAACTGTAAGTGAATTCAAAGTAATCGATGTGTTATAAATTACTGTATGACCATTTGCAATTGTTACATTAGAGTATGATGTTGGAACAACACCTCCAACCCAAGTTGACCCGGTTGTCCATAGTCCACTCTGAGCGCTAACGTAGGATGTAGCCGGAGCAGTGGCACGTGTGCCACTTACTGGAGCGCTGAGCGTACCTTCTGAAACAGCATATACTTTCCAGTAGTACGTCGTACTGGCTTTCAAGCTATTGACATTTGCAGACGTAGAATTTTCGGACACTTGAGTTGCATAGACATAATTGACGCCATCTTCAGAATTGTAAATTGCATATCCTACTTCATTCGAAGCGTTATCTTGCCATGTCAATGTCATCGAACTTTCCGTAACTGCTGTAAAATTCAAATTCGTCGGGGCTGCAGGAGTTGGCGGAGTGAAGCGATACATAGAATTCGATGTAACCATTGTATAGAGCTTATACTGTTGGCCATTACTAAAAGTTGTCGAGTTTGCAGTTTGAAGCACTTTCAATTGTGCGGCTGTAGGGGGATTTGGTAACAATGATTCCCCATTTATTCCTAACGAATATCCAAAGCCATAGCCCGATGGAATAGTTCCCGTCATTGTACCATAGATAAATTCAATAATCCCTGTGGTCTCGTACAACTTCAATTGAAAATTCACATTGATATTCTGATTTGTATAAGCTGCCATTTGATACCACTCGATTGTAAGAACACGATAAGGCGCTGTTCCTGAGATTTGGCGTTTAATACTATTCCCAAGCGGATCTCCTGTACCTTTCGTTGTCAGGTCATAGTAGAATGGAGCTAATGCTAAAACGGTACCATTTCCACCCGAAGATGATGAACGACGCGCATCAACCAGATCCTGACTATACGGACCAAAAGGATTATATTGAGTTGCTCCTATACCAGGACCTCCATCCCACGTTTCGGAGGAGAAATCTACAAAGCCATTCGTCGAGACGCTCATTTGAGTATATCGTTTACCATCGTACCAAAAATCAAATCCAATTGGGAACTGCTCGCTTCGATTATCATCTAAGTTGTAATTCCCTTCAGCGCCATTCCTCCAAGCTTCAATGGATTCTCCTGTTGATATAATAGATGAGTAGGTAATTCCAGTCGAACGTGCAGAAGTATAGTTTGCCAAACTCTGCGTAAATGCTTTTGTCCCAGCAGCGCATACTATCAAGAGTGATAACATTACAATGTGTTTCAACCGAATCGATGGAAAAATATTTCGATTGGAATCTTTCATCGACATTATTCTCCCGGCATTCTGATGAACCTGTCTCAAAGTTATCCTTTTAAGGTTCATCATTTTTTCAAGAGCAATATGTGAAAAATATTTTTTCATCTTCGATGTACGATCTTATCGCGCTACCCTTTATTGTTCGAAGTATAACTTGCAATTCCAAATGTAGCTTCGAGTCCAGGTTTCAATGAAGACTTCAAAATAAATCCATCTGCTTTTGCTTCGATCGCTTGTGAGCGATACACTGGCGTATCGTAATTTGTTGTAATGAGAACTTTGGTTGCGGGCCAGCGATCTTTGATTACTTTTGTTGCTTCTAATCCATTTGTATTTGGCATCGCAATATCCATCAAAACAAAATCCGGTTCCATTTGCTCTACCTTGTCAAGAGCTTCATTGCCATCCGCAGCTTCCTCGACTAAAGATATATTCGGGAGACGCGTTAAAAAATTGTGTACCAGTCGACGAAATTCATGGTGGTCATCGACTATGAGAACTTTTATCTTTTCCATCTTTTTGCCTCTACTCCTTTCCTTTTTATGAGACATTTTAGTGAATAAAACTGGATTCAATATAGAGGCAAGCTATAGGAAAAGCTTCGCATGATATACGTAATTCTAAAAATACTTTAATAACCGTAGATGTAGGGTAAATACCGTATTTGAACGACTCAAACCTAAATTAAATGATAGACACAAATACCTTCTTGAACAATATAGCTAATTATCTATCATCTTTCAAATCAAAGGGTTAAAGACATTATTGTAGAAGTAAATTTCGTGAATTGATTTAAGTCGATAATTTCTAAGTAAAAGAGCCCGTCCTATTAACTGGCAAGTTTATCTTTGTTGAGGATGGCAAAACGCACTAATTTGGAGGCATCATGAATATCGAGCTTCTGCATAATGTTCGTTCTATGTGTATCAACAGTCCTGGAACTAATAAACAACCGTTCAGCAATTTGAGAGTTGCTTAAGCCTTCTCCAATAAGAAATAATATTTCTCTTTCTCGTTTTGTTAATGGCAACGAATTATTTTCATTTGAATGCGTAGATGAAGTTGTTTGTTGTCCTGTTCGCTTGAGGTATGCATGAATCATAATTTCCGAAACTTCCGGACTGAAAAATTTTTCACCACGCGCTACCGTTCGAATTGCATTTGCTAATTGCTCTCGCGTTGAATTTTTTAGCACATAGCCGCTCGCGCCGGATCTAAAAATCTGATAGACGTACTCTTCATTATCGTACATCGTTAGGATCAATACTTTTGTCGATGGTGATTTTTCTTTGATTTGCTTTGTGGCTTCTATACCATTGAGCTTCGGCATGGATACATCGAGCACAACGACTTCAGGATGAAGTTTTAACGTCAACGCAACAGCTTCTTCGCCATCATTTGCTTCGCCAATAATCGAAAATTCTTTATATGGCTCAAATAATTTTATGAGTCCGCTCCGCACAAGCGGATGGTCGTCTGCAAGAAGAATGGTAATCTTATTCATTTCCCTTCCATCTCCTCTCCAAGATGAGGAACATCGACACAAAGCGTAACGCCAGCTGAACCTTCCCAATCGATCGAGACAGTACCACCTATCAGCGACGCACGTTCCCGGATACTCACGACATCAATGGAATCATGTTCAATCGGAACTGGCGTGTTACCATTTTTGTCACAAGCCATTCCTTCGATAATTAAGCGCAAACCACTGGAGGAATCAAAAAGCTGTATGTCAACATCTCCATCGATTCCACACTTTTGAAATAATTGTAACGATTCCTGAACAATGCGATAGAGACCAATTTCCCATTCTAAATTGAATCGCTTTGTAACGCCATGCGACTGAAACAGTACTTTATTCCCCGTGCGCTGTGAAACCTGATCGCAGAAAACCTGAAGCGCAGGAATCAAACCAAAGTCATCCAGAATACTGGGCATAAGATTGTACGATAGTTCACGCGCCGCAGTCATAACATTATCAAGGAGACTTTTCATATCATTAATCCGTTCTTGTTGTTCCGGCGTCTTCTCGATGATGTCTTCGAGTATCTCAAGATTAAATTTAATCGCCGTAAGCAATTGCCCTAAACCGTCATGAATTTCGCGCGCAATTTTGCGACGCTCTTCTTCCTGAGCTTGCATTCGTATTCCTGAAAGCTTCTCCAACTCTTTTTCACGCTGCATCAAATCACTGTAAAGCTGAGCATTGAGAATTGCAAGTGCATTCTTCTCTGCCATTGTAAGTAATTGTCGAACCTCTCTCCCCGAAAAATCATGGTCTTCTCTAAATCCAACAAAGAGGCATCCTTTTGGAACGTCTTCGACCCGAAGAGGAACAATCGCCAGCGATACAATCCCTTCTTGAACAAGTTCAGGAATATTTTGAAGAGCGCAGACGGCTGATGTATGAGCGGCATCGCATAGCTGAACATCTTTTGTCCATATAAGCGATTGCCAGAGGTCTGATAGTAAAAATTTATTCTTTGAGAACTGTAACTTATTTCCGTTGACAGATTTCCATTGCACGGTACCGTCTGCAACATCGCATATAACAATAGCCGCCAGATCGCCGTGAAGTAATGAGAGTACTTGCTCCGTTATGACATTCAATATCTTTTCTAAATCCATTTCTCCAATGAGAGTGCGGTCGATGAGGCTCAACGCTTCCTGTTCTTTGATCCATAAATCACGATCGTGTTCAGCTATTTTTCGCTTCGTTACATCACGAACTGTAACAATCGTATCGACATCATTGGATTCTTCTCGATAAAGCACATTCACCTCAACATCGATCGTTGTACCTTGACGAGTATATCCAGCTACTTCGTCATAGTATTCCGACGGTTGGCGAGAGGTTCGGCGTTGGAGATTTTGAGAAAGCGTTGGCAGAAGTGCATCGAAAAATTTTTGTTCTGGAATTTGTGAAATGGAATCGTAGCCAAACATGGCGAGCGCTGCTGTATTCGCATATACTACTCCACCTGAACGTAAGAACATTATTCCAAGCGGAATTTGTTCAATTACTTCTTGAAAAAACTTTGGCGCAAGATTCATACCCCCACTCCACAACTAATCTCAATAAATATAGTTTCTCCACCCTTTCCAGAAAAGTTCATTGGTTGAAGCAACCACAGGCTCCACCCAATTCAATACTATCTATTTTCCAATCATTGAGCGGTATGTTTGTACATCGAGTAATGCGTTGAGTTCCGCAGGATTCGTTATCGAAATTTTTATAAGCCATCCTTCATTGTATGGATCTTTATTGATGATTTCAGGATGGTCGGAGAGAGTGGGATTTACTTCCACAACATTTCCACTCGCCGGTGCATATAAATCAGATACTGCTTTCACTGCTTCGACTGTGCCAAATGCTTTTCCTTGTTCAACTTTCCCGCCAACTTCCGGCAATTGAACATAGACAATATCGCCCAATTCGCTTTGTGCAAAGTCGGTAATTCCAATAACTCCCACAGAACCCGTTACTTTAATCCATTCGTGATCTTTTGTGTATTTTAAATCTTCCGGGAAATTCATAGCGCCCTCGCACTTATATTATAATTTCATCTTCTGAATCAATTTGTGAGAATTACTCTTCAAACGCAAATGATTCGATAAATTTTGTGTCAAAGTCTCCACTCCTGAATTTTTCATCCATCATAAGTTTTTTTTGGAAGGGAATAGTTGTTTTCACTCCTTCGATCACACATTCATCTAATGCTCCATACATTTTGGTAATAGCTTCTTCGCGCGTTTTCCCTCTCACAATAATTTTTGCAATAAGTGAATCATAGTATGGCGGGATGACGTAATCTTCGTAAATGTGAGAATCAACCCGAACCCCAAAACCCGCAGGGAAATGAAGGCTCGTTATTTTCCCTGGCGACGGACGAAATCCTGCCGATGGGTCTTCAGCATTGATACGACACTCGAGAGCATGCCATTGTGGTTTTGGCTTCTGTTTCCTCAATCGTTCGCCAGCAGCAACTTGAATTTGCATCTTCAGCAAATCAACTCCATACACTTCCTCTGTAACAGGATGTTCAACCTGAATTCGAGTATTCATTTCCATAAAATAGAAATTTTTATTTTTATCGAGTAAAAATTCGATAGTGCCTGCGCCAAGATATTTGACACTCTTTGCGCCTTTAACCGCCGCAGAACCCATTGCTTCCCGCAGTTCCGTCGTAATTGCTGGCGATGGAGATTCCTCAACAAGTTTCTGATGACGGCGTTGAATACTACAATCACGCTCCCCAAAGTGTATCACAGTGCCAAATCGATCGCCCATCACTTGAATTTCAATATGGCGTGGTTCTTCAAAATACTTTTCAATATAGACCGAAGGGTTACCGAACGAAACTTCCGCCTCGTGGCTTGCAGTCAGGAAGGCATTTTCCAATTCATCAACATTTCGCACAATACGCATTCCTCTTCCACCGCCGCCAGCAGTCGCCTTTATGATAACTGGGAAACCAATTTCTTTTGCAATTGTTTCTGCTTCAGATACTTCACTAATAACTCCATCGCTTCCGGGTACCACTGGAACGCCAGCCTTCTTCATCGTTTCTTTTGCGAGGGCTTTATCGCCCATTGCATTTATTGCATCGGGACTTGGTCCAATGAAAGCAATTCCCGATGTTGCGCAAATTTCGGCAAAGCTTGCATTCTCCGCCAAAAATCCATAACCGGGATGTATCGCATCGGCATTTGTAATTTCCGCTGCAGCAATAATTTGAGGTATCCTTAGATAACTTTCCTTGCTAGGCGGTGGACCAATGCAAACGGCTTCATCTGCAAATCGAACATGAAGAGAATCACGATCGGCGTCAGAATAGACCGCAACAGTTTTAATTCCTAATTCTCTTGCCGCCCTAATAACCCGAAGCGCTATCTCGCCACGATTTGCGATAAGTATTTTCTTAAACAAGTGTAAACCTATTCGTTGATAATTTGACTATGCTTTTTCGATTAAAAATAATACCTGATTGTACTCTACAGGTTTGCCGTTTTCTGCCATTATCTTTGCAACAACGCCATCAACGTCCGATTCAATTTCATTCATAAGCTTCATCGCTTCGACAATACAGAGGACTGTGCCAACTTTGACTTGTTGACCAACTTCCACGTATGGATCTGCGTCAGGCGACGGAGCTCGATAGAATGTACCAACAATTGGTGAACGAATTTCATGATATTGATTTTCAGGTTCTTGAGAAGAAGGTTGTTGTTGAGGTGGATTTGATTCTGCTGGAACGACTGCTTGAGGGACAGGAGCTTGTGCAAAAGGCGGAAGAGAAATTGTATGCAATTCATTGTGATTTCTGCTTCGAGCAATCCGAATCTTTTTCCCTTCTTCCTCAATCTCTATTTCATCGACTTCGCTATGTTCTACAAGTTTGATAAGCTTCTTTATGTACGATATTTCCATGAGAGTTATCCTCTCCTTTTGGTTAAAAATCCCTGACTATTGAAAAAAAATTAAAATAACCCCGACTTAAGAATTTACCCGCTCAAGGTATTTGCCCGTTCGGGTATCGACGCGAATGAC
>Ga0116191_1002871_pt1 | contig 12852 bp, 11 predicted proteins | sample AD_UKC111_MetaG_FD_89897 | JGI IMG/M metagenome (GOLD analysis project Ga0116191, IMG submission 89897) | Active sludge microbial communities of municipal wastewater-treating anaerobic digesters from Hong Kong - AD_UKC111_MetaG | ecosystem: Engineered > Bioreactor > Anaerobic > Digestate...
ACATCTTCCTGTCCAACCGGCCGGGCCAGGTGCGCTACGGCAGCACGGGCTGGCCGGTGCCGGGCTACACGGTCGAGCTGCGCGACGACCACGGCCAGAGCGTGCCCGACGGCGAGCCGGGCGACCTGTACATCCAGGGCCCCAGCGCCGCCATGATGTACTGGGGCAACCGCGCCAAGACGCGCGAGACCTTCCAGGGCGGCTGGACCAAGAGCGGCGACAAGTACGTGCGCAATGCCGATGGAAGCTACACCTACGGCGGGCGCAGCGACGACATGCTGAAGGTGAGCGGCGTGTACGTCAGCCCCTTCGAGGTCGAGGCCACGCTGGTGCAGCACCCGGCGGTGCTGGAGGCCGCCGTGATCGGCATCGCCGACGCCGACGGCCTGACCAAGACCAAGGCCTTCGTCACGCTCAAGCCCGGCGCCAGCGCCACCGAGGACGAGCTGAAGGCCTTCGTCAAGACCCGGCTGGCGCCCTACAAGTACCCGCGCCAGATCGAATTCGTCAGCGAACTGCCCAAGACCGCCACCGGCAAGATCCAGCGCTTTCGCCTGCGCGAGCGCGAGCAGGCGCGGCCCGCCGAAAGCTGAGCCGCTCGCAAGTCAGGAGCGCTTGCGCACGCCGTGCCATGGGTCTTCCTGATTGGCCGGCGCCAAGCCCGCCAGATCGGTCAGGCTCATGACGCCCGAGGGCGCCCCGGCCACGCGCCCGCGCGGCGAACCCTCGAAGCCCGAGGGCGTGAAGCCCGACGGCGCAAAGCCCGAGGGCTCGTAGCCCGAGCGGGCGAAGCCTGACGTGGCATAGCCGCTGGCGCCAAACCCCGTGGGCGCGGGCCGGGCGGCGGCCAGCACGCGCTCGCGCAGCACCTCGGGCTGCGGCCAGCTCGACAGCCCCCCCTTGAAGCGGATCAGGCGGATGCCCGCGGTGCGCAGCGCGTGGTTTTTTTCGGCCAGGCGGCGTTGCGCCAGCGGGTCATCGCGCGTGCGCAGCAAGTCCACCTCGAAGGCGTACAGCGGCTTGCCCTCGTCGTCGCACAACAAAAAATCCACGCGCGCGTGATCCAGCCACTGGCGCGCCGCCGTGCGGTCGCGCCCGGCGCGCACCGTGAGAAAGCGCCCCAGCAGCGGGCGAAACAGCACCGCGCCTTCCGGAAAAGCCTGGTGCAGATACCGCAGCAGCGCCACCTGCTCCTCGTTGATGGGCGCCATGGCGGCAAAGCGGGCCGACGCGCTCACGTGCTGGTCCGCTGCCGCACGCGGCTTGCGCCGCCACCACAGCCACGCCAGCGCCAGCAGCATGGCCGCCAGTGCTGCCATCACCACGGAGCCGTTCACGGTCACCGGGCCGGTCCAGTCCGCGAGGGATCTGAGGTCGAACGAGTTCGAGTTCATGTTGTAGGGCTCCCATCCGAAACTTCGACCCTACGACAAATCACGCATGCAAACAATTACACTTTTGCACTAAACCTGACGTTTACCCGGTCGTGCGCCGGCGCGACGACAGGTGTTTGCGGGATCCCGATGCGCCACTCGACGACCGGCGGCCCAGGCATCAGGTATCGCGCGAGAGGGTGATGGTCGGCAACTTGCCCGACTGATCGCGCGCGCGCCGCGCCAGCGTGGCCGCCATCTGGCGTGCCATGTGCCGGTAGGTGGCAGCCACGTCGCCGTCGGGCTCGGCCACCACCGTGGGCGTGCCCGCATCGGCCTGCTCGCGAATCGACAGCGCCAGCGGCAGCGCGCCCAGGTAGTCGATGCCCTTGTCGGCCGCGTAGCGCCTGCCGCCATCCGCGCCGAAGATGTGCTCGACATGGCCGCAGTTCGAGCACACGTGCACGGCCATGTTTTCGACCAGGCCCAGGATGGGCACGCCCACCTTCTCGAACATGGCCACGCCCTTGCGCGCATCGGCCAGCGCAATGTCCTGCGGGGTGGTGACGATCACGGCGCCCGACAGCGGCACGCGCTGGCTGAGGCTGAGCTGGATGTCACCCGTGCCCGGCGGCATGTCCACGATCAGATAGTCCAGCTCGCGCCAGTTGGTCTGGCGCAGCAGCTGGTCCAGCGCCTGCGTGGCCATGGGACCGCGCCACACCATGGCCTGGTCGGCGCTGACCAGAAAGCCGATGGAGATGACCTGCAGGCCGTGGCCCATCATCGGCTCCATGCTCTTGCCGTCACGGCTCTCGGGGCGGCCGTGCACGCCCAGCATGATGGGCTGGCTGGGGCCGTAGATGTCGGCGTCCAGCACACCCACCTGCGCCCCTTCGGCGGCCAGCGCCAGCGCCAGGTTGGCGGCGGTGGTGCTCTTGCCCACGCCGCCCTTGCCCGAGGCCACGGCAATGATGTTCTTGATCTGCGGCAGCAGCGGCAGCCCGTGCTGCGCGGCATGCGCGCCAACCTTCGTCGCGATCTGGACCGACACGTTGCCCACGCCGGGCAGCGCCCTCAGTGCCGCCACCAGGGCCTGGCGCAGGGCCGGGTGCTGGCTTTGGGCCGGATAGCCCATCTCGAGGTCGAAGGACACGTCGGCGCCGCTGATCTGCACGTTCCCGATCTGCGCCAACTCCAGCAGGCCCTGGCCGGTGCCCGGGTCGATCACGGCCTGCACCGCCTGCTGCACGTCTTGTGGCTGAATACTCATGGATTGACCTTTTCTGAAAGCAGCTGATAGTCTATTTGCCCGCGCGCCCCGTTCGCCCGGGTGGGCGCGCCATGACCCCATGCAAACTGCGAATATGCACCCCGCCGCCCAACCAGGCACCGCCCTGCTGCTGACCGGTGGCGGCGCGCGCGCGGCCTACCAGGTCGGGGTGCTGCAGGGCATCGCTGCCCTGCGCCGGCGCAGCCATCCCGGCCAGCACGGCCTGCCCTTCGACATCGTCATCGGTACCTCGGCCGGCGCCATCAACGCCATGGCACTGGCTTGCGCGGCAGACCGTTTTCACCACGGCGTGGCGCAACTGGCGCGGGTGTGGGGCCACATGGCCTCGCGGCAGGTCTACCGGGTGGACGCGCGCGACGCGATGCGCGGCGGCCTGCACTGGCTGGGCCTGTTCGTTGCGGGCTGGTGGTCGGGCCGGCAGGGGCGCTCGCTGCAGCCGCGCTCGCTGCTGGACAATGCGCCGCTGCGCGCGCTGCTGCAAGATCAACTGCCGCTGCAGCGCCTGCCCGGCCTGCTGGCGGCCGGCCACCTGCGCGCCGTGGCGCTCACCAGCTCGTGCTACAGCAGTGACGAGCACATCACCTTCTACGATGCCGCCGAGCCCCAGCAAGACTGGAGCCGCGTGCGCCGGCGCGCGCTGCGCACGGCCATCACGGTGGACCACGTGATGGCCTCGGCCGCCATTCCCTTCCTGTTTCCGGCCGCGCGCGTGGAAGTCGAGGGGCGCGCGGGCTATTACGGCGACGGCTCGATGCGCCAGCTGATGCCCATTGCGCCGGCCATCCACCTGGGCGCGCAGCGCGTGCTGGCCATCGGCGTGGGCGGCGCGCGCGAGCCCGAGGGCAACGGCGCAACGAGCGACCCCGGCTACCCCTCACTGGCGCAGGTCGCCAGCCACGCGCTGTCCAGCATCTTTCTGGACACCCTGGCCGGCGACGCCGAACACCTGGCGCGGCTGAACCACGTGCTGTCGCTGATCGAGCCCGAGCGCCGCGCCCAGACCGGGCTGCTGCCCATCGATCTGCTGCTCATCACGCCCTCGCGTCGGCTGGACGACCTGGCCATGCAACACCTGGACGAGCTGCCGCGCTCGGCACGCGCGCTGCTGGCCATGCTGGGCATGCACCGAGCCACGGGCGGCGCGCACGGCGCGGGCCTGGCCACCTACCTGCTGTTCGAGGCCGCCTTCACCCAGGAGCTGATGCGCCTGGGCCGCGCCGACGCCATGGCGCAAAGCCAGGCAATCTGCCGCTTCTTCGACTGGCCGAATCGGCGCCGCTGAGCCCCGCGTCACGCAACACCGGGCGCGGCAGGCCGCGCCCTAAAATGTCCGGTTTTGCCGCGCATTCTTTGCCCGCCGCCATGTCCGCACCCCGCCAGCTCTTCGTCACCACCGCCCTGCCGTACGCCAACGGCAAGTTCCACATCGGCCACATCATGGAGTACATCCAGGCCGACATCTGGGTGCGGTTCCAGCGCATGCAGGGGCACGCGGTCAACTTCGTCGGCGCCGACGACGCGCACGGCGCGCCGATCATGATCGCGGCCGAGAAGGCCGGCGTGACGCCCGAGCAGTTCGTGGCCGGCATCGCCGCCGGGCGCAAGCAGTATCTGGACGGCTTTCTGATCGGCTTCGACAACTGGCACAGCACGCACAGCCCCGAGAACACCGCCATCTCGCAGGCCATCTACCGCGACCTGAAAGCCGCCGGCCTGATCGAGACGCGCACCATCGAGCAGTTCTACGACCCGCAAAAGGGCATGTTCCTGCCCGACCGCTTCATCAAGGGCGAGTGTCCCAACTGCCACGCCAAGGACCAGTACGGCGACAACTGCGAGGTGTGCGGCGCCGTCTATGCACCCACCGAGCTGATCGAGCCGTATTCGGCGCTGACCGGCGCGCGGCCCGAGCTGAAAACAAGCGAGCACTTCTTCTTCAAGCTGTCGGACGCGCGCTGCATCGCCTTCTTGCGCGAGTGGCTCACGCGCGTGCAGCCCGAGGTGGCCAACAAGGTGCGTGAATGGATCGTGCCCGGCGACGATGGCACGGTGAAGATGGGCGACTGGGACATCTCGCGCGACGCGCCCTACTTCGGCATCGAGATTCCCGACGCGCCGGGCAAGTACTTCTACGTCTGGCTCGACGCGCCGGTGGGATATTTGGCCAGCCTGAAGAACCTTTTGGCCAGGCGCGGCGAGGACTACGACGCCTACATGGCCCGCCCCGAGCTGGAGCAGTACCACTTCATCGGCAAGGACATCATCACCTTCCACACCCTGTTCTGGCCGGCCATGCTCAAGTTCAGCGGCCGCAAGGTGCCCGACAACGTGTTCGTGCACGGCTTTCTCACCGTGAACAACGGCGAGAAGATGAGCAAGAGCCGCGGCACCGGGCTGGACCCGCTCAAGTACCTGGAGCTGGGCATGAACCCCGAGTGGCTGCGCTACTACCTGGCGGCCAAGCTGTCGGGGCGCAACGAAGACATCGACTTCAATGCCGACGACTTCATGGCGCGCGTCAACGCCGACCTGGTGGGCAAGTACATCAACATCGCCAGCCGCGCCGCCGGCTTCATCAGCAAGCGCTTTGGCGGCCGGCTGGGCGCCATCTCGGCCGACGGCGCCGCGCTGCTGCAGGCGCTGCAAGGCGCGTGCGGCTCCATCACCGAGCTGTACGAGCAGCGCGACTACGGCAAGGCCGTGCGCGAGGTGATGGCGCTGTGCGATCGCGTGAACGCCTACGTGGACGCCAACAAGCCCTGGGAGCTGGCCAAGCAGCCCGAGCAGACCGAACGACTGCACGACGTGTGCAGCACCTGCATCGAGGGCTTTCGCGTCCTCACCGTTTATCTCAAGCCCATCCTGCCCAAGCTGGCGGCCGAGGTGGCGCGGTTTCTGATGGAGCCGCCCGAGCGCTTTGCCGACGTCGCGCAACCCCTGGGCGCCGGCTGGCAGATCGGCGAATACAAGCACCTGATGCAGCGCGTGGACGTCAAGCAGCTTGATGCATTGTTTGAACCGCCAGCGCCCGCCCAGCAAGCGCAATCAGCTATCGAATCAGAAGCATCCACCGCATTGCCCGGCGGCGAGGCCATGGCCCCCGCCATCACCATCGACGACTTTGCCAAGGTCGATTTGCGCATTGCCTGCATCGTGGACTGCGCCGCGGTCGAAGGATCAAGCAAGTTGCTGCGCCTGACGCTGGACGCGGGCGAGGGCCGCACGCGCAACGTTTTTTCAGGCATCGCCAGTGCGTACAAGCCTGATGACCTGAAAGGCAAGCTGACCGTGCTGGTCGCCAACCTGGCGCCGCGCAAGATGAAGTTCGGCGTGAGCGAAGGCATGGTGCTGGCCGCCAGCCACGCCGACGAAAAGGCACAGCCCGGCATCTTCGTGCTGAAGCCCTGGCCCGGCGCGCAGCCCGGCATGCGGGTGCGCTGACAGGCCGGCGCTGGCGGGCGACGGGGCCAGGGGCCATGCCACAATCGCCAGCCATGTTCCTGACCCTGCCGACCCTGCTGACGTGGACGCGCATCGTCGCCATCCCGTTCATCGCCGGCGTTTTTTACCTGCCACTGGCGCCCGAGACACGCAACACGGCGGCCACGGTGATGTTCATCGTGTTTGCGTGGACCGACTGGCTCGATGGCTACCTGGCGCGCAAGCTCAACCAGACTTCGGCCTTCGGCGCCTTCCTGGACCCGGTGGCCGACAAGTTTCTGGTCTGCGCCTGCCTGCTGGTGCTGGTGCACCTGCAACGGGTGGACGTGTTCGTGGCGCTGATCATCATCGGGCGCGAGATCGCCATCTCGGCCCTGCGCGAGTGGATGGCCAAGATCGGCGCCAGCAAAAGCGTGGCCGTGCACATGCTGGGCAAGGTCAAGACCGCGGTGCAGATGGTGGCCATCCCCTTTCTGCTGTACGACGCCCGCGTGCTCGGCATCGACACCCGCCTGTGGGGCCATTGGCTGATCTGGCTGGCCGCCGTGCTCACCGTCTGGTCGATGGTGTACTACCTGCAAAAGGCCTTGCCCGAAATCCGCGCCCGGGTGAAATGACATCCCCCCCGGAGTCGCCTGCGGCGCCACGTGCCCGACGCCAGAGGCGTCGGCCCTTCGGCCCGTCCTGGCCTGCGCAGGCAGGCCTGGAGCCGCGGGCCTCAGCCCCCCAGGGGGACACCGCCAGTGCCCGGGGAGACCCCGGCCACGGCGATCGTTGGCGTGGCCTGCTCTGCGGCCTTTCGCCCAAGCGCATGGCAGACCACGGAGCGCCCGCATGAGCGGCACCGACGCCGTCAACAACCGCGCGCTGCTGCGCTGGATGCCCGCGGTGTTCGTGCTCATCTGGGCCACCGGCTTCATCGTGGCGCGCTACGGCATGCCGTATGCGCCGCCCTTCACCTTCCTGCTGCTGCGCTACCTGTGCTCGATCGCGTGCTTCGCGGCATGGATCGCCGTCGCGCGCGTGCGCTGGCCGCAAAGCCGCGAGCAGTGGCTGCACCTGGCCGTCACCGGGATGCTGATGCACGGCGGCTACCTGGGCGGGGTGTGGGCCGCCGTCAAGGCCGGCATGGGCTCGGGGCTGTCGGCGCTGATCGTGGGCATCCAGCCGGTGCTCACCGCCATCTGGCTGTCGGCGTTCGGCAGCGCCGCGCACCGCGTCAGCGCCCGCCAGTGGCTGGGCCTGGGCCTGGGCTTTGCCGGCCTGGTGCTGGTGGTGTGGCGCAAGCTGACCGAAGGCAGCCCCGGCGACATGGTCACCGCCGTCAACCTGGCCTGGGCCGTGGGCGCGCTGCTGTGCATCACCGCCGGCACGCTCTACCAAAAGCGCTGGGTCGCGCCCTGTGACGTGCGCAGTGCCAACACCGTGCAGTTGATCGCCGCCGCCCTGGTGACCGCGCCGCTGGCCTGGCTGGAGCCCGAGGCCATGCAGTGGAACGCACAGTCGCTGGGCGCCTTGGCGTGGTCGGTGCTCGGCCTGACGCTGGGCGGCAGTTCGCTCTTGTACCTGCTCATCCAGCGCGGTGCCGCCGCCTCGGTGGCCAGCCTGATGTACCTGGTGCCGCCCACCACAGCCGTGATGGCCTGGCTGCTGTTTGGCGAGCCGATCACCGTGACCACCGTTGCCGGCATCGCCCTCACCGCGCTGGGCGTGGCTTTGGTGGTGCGCAGTGCGACGCGGACGGCAAATCCGTGACAAATTCGTTGCGCGAGGTCAAGTTGTCGGCGAGATGTTGCGTGACCGCAGCAACGGGGAAATCCGCACCAATTGGCGCGCCGATTGGGTCTAGAATCCAACGCTCGCTGAGCTTGCCTGGGCCTTCGCCGTTTTTCGGCGCCCTCCATGGAGCGATGCGCGAGTCAGGCGAACGAAGGGGAGGGCCGGAAAGATTGGCACGACAACCTCGACGTCGCCATTTTCCGGATTCCTGACACACTTGAATGAGGGGCACTTTCGTGAACAAGACCGAGTTGATCGAACACATTGCCAAGAACGCCGACATTTCCAAGGCCGCTGCCACGCGCGCGCTCGAGGCGACCATTGGCGCCGTCAAGACCACCCTGCGCAAGGGCGGCACGGTTTCGCTGGTGGGTTTCGGCACCTTTGCCGTCGGCAAGCGCGCCGCGCGCACCGGCCGCAATCCCCGCACCGGCGCAACGATTAAAATCAAGTCCGCCAAGGTACCCAAGTTCCGTCCCGGCAAGGCGCTGAAAGACGCGCTGAACTGACACAAACATCGGTTCGGATGGGGTGCTTAGCTCAGTTGGTAGAGCGGCGCCCTTACAAGGCGTAGGTCGGCGGTTCGACCCCGTCAGCACCCACCAATTGATGTCAAGGCGAACCCCGGTTCGCCTTTTTTCTTGCCCCAGCCCGTATCACCCTCCGAGAGTCTGTCCGCATGTTCGACGCCATCCGCAAGCACAACAAGATCATCATGTGGGTGCTGTTCCTGCTGGTCTTTCCCTCGTTCGTGTTCTTCGGCATCGAAGGCTACAGCCGCTTCAACGAGGGCGCCAACAAGGTGGCCGAGGTGGATGGCCACGCCATCACGCAAACCGAATGGGACAACGCGCATCGCGTGGAGGTCGATCGCGCGCGCAGCGCCAACCCGCAGCTCGACCTGAACCTGCTGGATTCGCCCGCGATGAAATACGCCTCGCTCGAGCGCCTGGTGCGCGACCGCGTGCTGGCCGCCGCCGCCCAAGGCGAGCACCTGGGCGTGAGCGACGCCGCACTGGCCGCCGCGCTGGAGCAAGATCCCGCCATCGCCGCCCTGCGCGGCCCCGACGGCCGGCTGGACATGGACGCCTACAAGCGCCTGCTGGCGGCCCAGGGCCTGACGCCCGAGGGCTTCGAGGCGCGCCTGCGCAACGACCTGTCGATGCAGCAGGTGCTGGGCGGCGTGGCGGGCTCCGAACTCGTCAGCCCGGCCAACGTGGACGTGGCCATGAACGCGTACCTCGAGCAGCGCCAGGTGCGCGTTCTGCAACTGGCGCCCAAGGACTTTGCCGCCAAGGTCAACCCCAGCGATGCCGATCTGGAGGCCTTCTACAAGGCCAACGAGGCGCTCTACCAGGTGCCCGAGTCGGTCAACATCGAATACGTGGTGCTCGATCTGGACAGCATCAAGAAAAGCGTCAGCGTGAGCGAGCAGGATCTGCGCACCTACTACGACCAGAACGCCGCCACCCTGGGCACGCCCGAGGAGCGCCGCGCCAGCCACATCCTGATTGCCGCGCCCAAGGATGCGCCCGCCGCCGAGCGCGAAAAGGCCAAAGCCACGGCCGAGAAACTGCTGGCCGAAGTGCGCGCCGATCCCAGGCAGTTTGCCGAGATCGCCAAGAAAAATTCCAGTGACGACGTCAGCGCGCCCAGCGGGGGCGACCTGGGCTGGTTCCAGCAGCAAAAGGGCACCGACCCGGCGATCGCGCAAGCCACCTTCAAGCTGGCCAAGGTCGGCGACGTGAGCGCGCTGGTGCAAAGCGACTTCGGCTATCACATCATCGAGCTGACCGGCATCAAGCCGGCGCAGGTCCCCAGCTTCGAGCAGTTGCGTCCCAAGCTGGAAGACCAGTTGCGCACCCAGCAGGCGCAAAAGCAGTTTGCCGACATGGCCGACAGCTTCACCAACGGCGTGTACGAGCAGTCCGACAGCCTCAAGCCCGTGGCCGACAAGCTCAAGCTCGTCATTCACACTGCCGACAACGTCATGCGCACCCCGGCGCAAGGCGCCACCGGCGCGCTGGCCAACGCCAAATTCCTCGGCGCCCTGTTCAGCGCCGATGCCCTGAACAACAAGCGCAATACCGAGGCGGTCGAGGTCGGCCCCAACCAGCTCGCCTCCGGCCGCGTGTTGGCACACACCGCCGCCCACGCCAAGCCCCTGGCCGAGGTCAAGGCCGCCGTGCGCGAGGCCTTCATCGCGCAGCGCAGCGCGCAGGCGGCGTTGCAGGACGGCCAGGCCAAACTCAAGGCCTGGCAGGCCAACCCGGCCGCCGCCACCGGCCTGCCGGCCGCCATCACGCTCTCGCGCCTGGACCCCAAGGGGCAGTCTCCGCTGCTGGTGGACGCCGCGCTGCGCGCCGACCCGGCCAAACTGCCGGTGTTCGTCGGTGTGGATCTGGGGGCCGCCGGCTACGCCATCGCCCAGGTCGACAAAGTGCTGCCGCCCGCCACGCAAACGCCCGAACAGGCCGAGCAAAGCCGCGCCCGCTACGACCAGCTGTGGGCGCTGGCCGAAGTGCGCAGCTACTACGACCTGCTCAAGGCGCGCTACAAGGCCCGGATCCTGGTGCCGGCCCCGCCGCAAGACGCCGTGCCCGCCGCGCGCTCATAGGCTGGGCGTCGCACCCTCGCAAAAAAGCCGCCCACGGGCGGCTTTTTTGTGGCCGGCGTGGCGGGCGTTCACATGTGCTCGATCATCACTTGCCCAAAGCCTGAGCAGCTGACCTGGGTGGCGCCCTCCATCAGCCGCGCGAAGTCGTAGGTCACTTTCTTGCTCTGGATCGCCGCTTCCATGGCCGCGATGATGGTGTCGGCCGCCTCGGTCCAGCCCATGTGGCGCAGCATCATCTCGGCGCTCAGGATCTCGCTGCCGGGGTTGACGTAGTCCTTGCCGGCGTACTTGGGCGCCGTGCCGTGCGTGGCCTCGAAGCAGGCCACCGAATCGCTCAGGTTGGCACCCGGCGCAATGCCGATGCCGCCCACCTGCGCGGCCAGCGCGTCGCTGATGTAGTCGCCGTTCAGGTTCAGCGTGGCGATCACGCTGTACTCGGCCGGGCGCAGCAGGATCTGCTGCAAGAAGGCGTCGGCAATCGCGTCCTTGATGACGATCGGCTTGCCGGTCTTGGGGCTGTTGAACTGGCACCACGGCCCGCCGTCGATCGGCTGCGCGCCAAATTCACGCTGCGCCAGCGCGTAGCCCCAGTCGCGAAAGCCGCCTTCGGTGTACTTCATGATGTTGCCCTTGTGCACCAGGGTCACGTTGGGCTTGTCGTTGTCGATGGCGTACTGGATGGCCTTGCGCACCAAGCGCTCGGTGCCCTCGATCGACACCGGCTTGATGCCGATGCCCGAAGTCTGCGGAAAGCGGATCTTGGTGACGCCCATCTCCTCGGTCAGGAAGCGGATCAGCTTTTGCGCATTGGCGCTCCTGGCCTCCCACTCGACGCCGGCGTAGATGTCCTCGCTGTTCTCGCGGAAGATCACCATGTTGACCTTCTCGGGCTCCTTCACCGGGCTGGGCACGCCCTTGAAATACTGCACCGGCCGCAGGCACACGTACAGGTCCAGCTCCTGGCGCAGCGCCACGTTGAGCGAGCGGATGCCGCCGCCCACCGGCGTGGTGAGCGGGCCCTTGATCGACACCACGTACTCCTTCAGCGCCGCCAGCGTCTCCTCGGGCAGCCACACGTCGGGCCCGTACACGCGGGTGGATTTTTCGCCGGCGTAGACCTCCATCCAGTGGATCTTTCGCCTGCCGCCATAGGCCTTCTCGACGGCGGCATCGACCACCTTGATCATCACCGGCGTGATGTCCAGGCCAGTGCCGTCGCCTTCGATGAAGGGGATGATCGGATCGTCGGGCACGTTCAGCGAAAAATCGGCGTTGACGGTGATCTTGTGTCCCTGGGCAGGCAGCTGGATGTGTTGGAAAGCGGTCATGCGCGGTTCTCTCCGTTGGAGTGGGCAAGCAATGGACAGGCGGCAGGCAGCGGCCGAGCCGAGTCCCGCAGATGGAAATTCTACTGACACGTTCCGGTCGCCGACTCCGTCAACGCCCTTGACGCTGGCGCCGTTATGGGTGAGCGGCACGGTGGTTCGCGCGCTGCATTCCGTTCATCGAACCTTGTTCCCGTAATGCCCATCATGAAGAAAGTTCTCACCGCACTGACCGCCGCCCTGATCGCCGGCGGTGTCTGGGCCCAAACCCCTGCGACACCGGCGCCTGCCGCCCCGGCTGCGCCCGCGCCCGCCGCTGCTGCCGCTGCGGCCCCGGCACCCGCCGCCGCCGCGCCGAAGGCCAAGACCCACAAGGCCAGCGCCAAAAAACACGCCAAGCATGCCCAGCACGCGAAGCACGCCAAGAAAAGCGCCAAGCCGGCTGCCTGACGGCGATGCCGCGCCGGGGCCACGCGGCCCCGATCGCCGAAAGCCTGCAAAATGAAGCTCGTTTTGCAGGCTTTCTCCCTTGCCTGCCGCACCATGATCCACGCCATGCCCCAATCGCGCGCCCGTCACCTGCCCCTGCTTCTGGCCAGCCTGTCCTGTGCCAGTGCCCTGGCCCAACCCAGTCCGCAACTGGACCTGCCGCGCACCCAGCTGACGGCCGGCATGTTCCGCATCGACGTGCAACTGGCCACCACGCCCGAGCAGCGCCAGATCGGCCTGATGAGCCGGCGCGAGATGCCGCAGACCGAAGGCATGCTGTTCGTCTTCGAGCAGCCGGCCGAGCAGTGCTTCTGGATGAAGAACACGCTGATCCCGCTCACCGCGGCCTTCGTGGCCGACGACGGCACGATCGTCAACCTGGCCGACATGAAACCGCTGGACGAGACCAGCCACTGCTCGGCCAGGCCGGTGCGCTACGTGCTGGAGATGAACCAGGGCTGGTTCGCGGCCAAGCACCTGAAGGCCGGCAACAAGCTGGGCGGCGAGATCTTCAAGCGCCCGTGAGCCACGGGC
>Ga0116191_1002878_pt1 | contig 12844 bp, 8 predicted proteins | sample AD_UKC111_MetaG_FD_89897 | JGI IMG/M metagenome (GOLD analysis project Ga0116191, IMG submission 89897) | Active sludge microbial communities of municipal wastewater-treating anaerobic digesters from Hong Kong - AD_UKC111_MetaG | ecosystem: Engineered > Bioreactor > Anaerobic > Digestate | place...
AGACTCCCGCCGAGATCACTGCGCAGATTGACGCCTTCCTGACCGACGGCGACATCGCTGCCGGGAACAGCATCGTCACGGGCTATGATTTCGCCAGGGATGGAGCGCAGGCCATGTGTAGCACGCTGAGCAACGATGGCCTCACCACCGATTGCTCCCTCATCGGCACGACCTGGACTGCCGCCCAGTTCAAAACTCAAGTGCTGAACACCCGTCACGACATCGTTTCCATCAATGGCCACGCCAACCACTATACGATGGGCGCGCCCTCAGGTTCTGTCTCCTCCAGTGAGGTGGCGGGAGCCGCTGCCGACCACACGCGGGCCATCTTCTACACCCTCGGCTGCCATGCCGGTCTCAACGTCCCCTCGAACAACCCCATCCAGCCGTTGGATCTGCCCCAGGCATTCGTCGGTCGCCGGGCAAACTATGTCGCCAACACCGGCTATGGCTGGGGATACGTCACCTCTGTGGGGCTCTCGGAGCAGCTGCTGCTCGACTTCACTGCGCGACTGGTCTACGGCCAATCGGCCACCGTGGGACAGGCGTTGACCGCTGCCAAACAGGAATACTACCTCAACGAAGCGGCCTTTGACTACTACGATGAAAAGATCCTGATCGAGAGCACTCTCTACGGCCTCCCGATGATGCGCTACACGACCCCGACCACGACGGCAACGCGACGCCAGGCTCACGAAGCAGGAGTGACCCAAGAAGAACAAGTCACGCTGCTGGGGAACGGCCTCACCGTCAACAGCATTTCCTACCAGTTCCCGGCGCTACTGACCGAAAGCACCGACGAGGGGCTGTATTACACCTTCGGCGGCCTGGTCCACAGCGGCAACGATGAGCCGATCCAGCCCAAGTACACTGCCGATCTCTCTTTCCCACAGACCAAAGCGCACGGCGTGATATTCCGTGGCGGGGTCTACACCGACGTACTCGCCTTCAACCCGGTCGTAGATCGGGTCATCACCGAGACGGCGACTCTGGCCGAACCGGCATTCAGCGCACCGGGGTGGTATCCGCCCTTGCTCCACAGTCTTAACCGCCTGGAGCGCGGCGACAATCTGGTGACGCTCCTGGGGCAGTTTAACCCGCAGAGCCAGACCGAGCGCATTTATGACCGGCTGAGTTTCGACGTCTATTACCACAGCAGCTCTAACGACTGGACACCGCCTGAAATCACGGCCATGAGCAGTGCTGTGACAGGAGAAAGCGCCTCCATCATCGTGAGGGCAGAGGACATTTCGGGGATCGAGGCGGTGGTGATCGCCTATACCGATGGAAGCGGCGCCTGGGCCAGCGTCAGCCTGACCCAGAACCACGGGCAGTGGTCAGGCAATTTCCCCGCCAGCGCCAACACTGTGTTCTTGATCCAGGCGGTGGACAACGGCGGAAACGTGGCAGTGAACGATCATGAGGGGCAATATTTCCGGCCCGGCAGCGGCTTCGTCGCCGTCTACCTTCCTCTGGTCATGAAAAGCGATTGAGCATTTTGTGCTTCGCCAGTGAGTGAGAGAATCCCGTGGCGGCGTCCCTCACGCAAAGCGGGCCCGATCGCCTGGATCGGGCCCGCTCTCACTACCGTCGCGCTCACGCGCTCAGCGCCGCGCGCACCTGCTCGACCACCTGCTCCACGTCGGGGTTGGTGTAGGCCTCGATTTGCCCCGCATCCGAAAGCCGGGTGAGTTCCGCATCCAGCCCCAGCTGCCCCAGGAAAGCGGTATTGAAGGTCTGCGCCATCTCTCTAGCGTGCCCCTTGCCGAAAATCTCGTACCGTTCGCCGCAATGCGGACACACCACGTAGCTCATGTTCTCCACGACGCCGAGGATGGGAATATGCAGCTGCTCCGCCATGCGCGCTGCCTTGCGCACGACCATATCCGCCAGGTCCTGCGGCGAGGTGACGATGACGACACCGTTCACCGGCAAGGCCTGCATCACGGTCAACGCCGCATCGGAAGTCCCCGGCGGCAGATCCACGAACAGCACGTCCAGATCGCCCCAGAAAACGTCGTTCCAGAACTGCTGAATGGCGCTCGAAATCAGCGGGCCGCGCCAGATGACCGCTTCGTCCTGTTCCTGCAGCAGCAAGTTGATGGACATGAGCTTGATCCCGCCCGCGCTCAGCGGCGGGACAATGCCCAGCGGCCCCATCACCGGCGCGTCATCCACCCCCAGCAGTTTGGGGATGCTCGGACCGGTGATGTCGGCGTCGAGGATGCCCACGCGCAGGCCCTGCTTGCGCAGCCCCGCTGCCAACAGCGCCGCCGTGGTGGACTTACCCACGCCCCCCTTGCCGCTCATCACGGCGATGACCGACTTGACCTTGTTCATCCGGCCGGCGAGGGATTGCGGCGCGGGTTCCTGCCGCCCACCGCGTACCTGCGAGAGCAGGCGCTCCTTCTCCTGCGGCGTCATGGTCGTGACCGTCACCCGCACGTCCAGGTTGGGCGCCAATTTCGCCACCGCTTCCTGGACCTCCGCAGCGATATTGTCCTGCAGCGGGCAATTGGGGACGGTCAGGGCCACCGTCACGTGGACCGTCTCGCCCTTGATTTTCACCTCACGCACCATGCCCAACTCGACAATGCTGCGGCGGATCTCAGGATCCAATACTTGCTGCAAAGCCCGCATGACTTGATCAACTGAAACCATGCATGTGCCTCCTCAAAAAATAGAGAGCAGTGAGCCGTGAGTAGAGAGTTGTCGTAGTCACGGCTCACAACTCACGAATTACATTTTAATTTGCGGCGATGTGCCGCAGGAACATGTCAACGAATCAGCGAATCACTTACGTTCACACCTTCACACCTTCACACCTTCACACCTGGGCACGTTCACACGTTGCGCCGTTCACACGGGGGCATTTTCGGGCAGGACGCCCTCTTGCTCCACGTGCTCCTCGGTGCCCTCTTTCACCTGCCAGATGCGATCCGGCGCGACCAGCCGGTCAATGTACAGCACGCCGCGCGTGTGATCAATCTCGTGCTGGAACACGCGCGCCATGAAGCCGTTGAGACGCAGCCGCAGTTTCTGCCCGCGCCGATCCAGGCCCCGCACGAAGATGGAGACCGAACGCGCCACATCCCCCGCATAGCCCGGCACCGACAGACAGCCCTCGAGGCCCACTTCTTCCTCCTGCGACGCGCGCACGATCTCCGGGTTGATGACGACATAGCGTTGCCCGCTGCCGGGGATTTCCTCATCCGCCGGGACTTCGATCACGACAATCTGCCGCAGCTCGCCGACCTGCACCGCCGCCAGCCCGATGCCGTCATTGGCGTGCATGGTCTCGATCATGTCATCAATCAGCCGCTGCACCTCCGGCGTGATATGCTCCACGGGCCGCGAGCGCTGCCGCAAACGCGGATCCCCCACTGTAATCACCGGTAATACTGCCAAATCCAACCTCCACCCTTAGATGTCATTTCACCCACGCCTCATGGATGGGTCTTCAAATCGAGGACGGCGCTGAGGTCAAACCGCGTCCGTCGCGCCAGGCGTCGTCTCATCCGGGGAGTCCGGCGTGGAGGCCCCATGGCGCAGGGAATCGTAGATCGCGAACCAGCTCAGCAGCTCGTCCTGCCGTTGGGCGGCCTGCCGGGCGAGGTCACGCCGGCGAAATTCCTGTTGCCGACGGGCGATCTCCGCGCGCACACGCTCAGGGTCGCGCACAAACTCCATCTCGAACTTCCCCGTCGCCCCGGCCGTCTCCAGGGTCACGGTGCCGTATTTGAACATCCGCGCCCACAGCCCCGGCACGTCCGAGGTGATGTTCTGGATGCGATCGAGGCGCGCTTCCTGACGGGTCAGCCGTCCCAACAGCGGTTTGCGATCCACGTGGATGATGTGCGAGGGCGTGATCTCAAAGAAGTCGTTGCGCCAGTCCTCGATGTACCACATCACCACGCCCAACAGGATCATCTCCAACACCAGCCACCCGCCGACCAGGAGCGGATTTTCATCCACTTGCCTCGTGGCCCACCAAAGCCCCCCTACCGTGGCGAGCAGGAACAGCGTCGAAACCCACCAATAACGGATGAAGCCCGGCAACCAGTAACGGCGCCATTTGATCGTCTGCCCGTCAGGGGATTCGACCCAACTGGCAGGGAAAAGCAATTCCCTGACGGTGCTGACGAAAAACTTAAGGCTCGAAGGCGACTCAATCTGGGGCGTCACTTTCGCGGGAGGTTCTTGCGGCGGCACGAGGTGCAGACGGTTTTCCAGCAGCACGCGCGTCTCTCCGCGCAGCCGCACGACCCGTCGCGCCTGGATGCGCCCCATCTCGCGCAGGATGGCCTCCCGCCACACCGCAGGACGATAGACTTCGGTGAAGTCAATTTTAACCGTGCCGCCCGCCGTGTGCAAGATGATGTCGCCGTAGTCGAAAAAGTTAGCGAGCACGTTGGGCTTTACTTCCAGGACATCCTGAATGTCGTCCAGAGAAGCCTCCTCGGACATGCTGCCAAAGGGGCCTTTGCGCTCGATGTGCATCACGCGCTGCGTCGTGAGGATGAAACGGTCGTCATGCCAGTCCAGCCAGTTCCATCCCAGCCACAGGCCCAACACCACCGCCGGCAGGCTCAACCAGGGCAGCGGATTCCAGATCTTATCTGATGATTCTAGCGCTTGCAACCGCGTCGGCGCAAGCACGAAAGCCAGCGCCACTACGGCCACTAACCCCAGCGCCGGCAACAGCGCCCGGCGCGCCAGCTCGATGCCATGGCGCTGCCCGACGAGAATCGCGACCTCATCCGGGCGCATCCACGAGAAATGGGGCAGATGCCGCTGGCGCTGCAGATCCGGCGGGACGCTGAGCAGACGACGCAGGCGCGGATGATGCTCCAGCAAAGGCAGAAAGTCGTCATGCGTGAGGTAGAGAATCCGCACGGGCGTGTAGGCTTCCGCCGAGGCGTCATGGAAGTCGCCGACGAAGAGGCCGGCGACGCCAAAGGAGTCCCCCGGCTGTTTGAACCCCAGGTCCAGCCGCGAGCCATCAGGGCCGAACGCCGTCAATTGAATCCGCCCGCGCAGCACATAGTACAGGCGGTCGGCCGGCTCGCCCTGCTCAAAAAGCGAGTCGCCAGGCGCGTACTCGGCCTCCTGGACTTTTTCCGCCACGAGATACAGCAGTCGCTCGTCCCGGGCGTCGCGGTCCGGCCGCAAGTTCTGGAACAGCGGTATTTGACGCAGGTGGGTGACGATCTCTTTGAGTTCCATATGCTTAGATTATACCACAAGCCATTTCCTTTTTTTCACTTTTGTGCTACATTAATGCCAGACAAAGCGCATCCTTTGCAAGGAGCATGACCCATGCCCAACGTACGCTTGCTGGTCCTGATCGTTTATGTCGTCGCCACATACCTGATACAACGCCACATGCTGCATCATCCCCTGGAGCCCAGCCGGACTTTTGTGGACTACCTCACGCGCTGCATCCGGATTGTGCTGACGCTGGGCGTGCCCCTGATCGGTCCTCTGATCGCGTACTTCTGGGTGGATTTCTTCCCTCAGCCGCTCGTCATCGTCGTGCTGCTGGCGCTTGTCTTGCCGCTAGCGCTGGTCTATCTGCCCTGGCTGAGACTGATGCAAGTGCCCAGATGGGCGCTGTTCGCGGCCCCCGTCCTCATGCTCACCATGATCACGATCGGCGGCATCCTGGGGTGGATCTTTCTCTTCAACGAGGGACACGGCATCACCTGGGCGCTGTTGCCGCTGCTCTACTTCATCCTCATCCCCCCGCTCTTCATGCTGGGAATCCTGTACCGCTGGGCGCCGGAGCTCCTCCCGCTCAGCCCCGAAGAGCGGCAGCAGTCCCGTCGCCAGGCAGCGCAGCTGCTCACCGGTTTCCTGTCCACCTTCCCGCGCCCCGTCATGACCGTGGAGCACGGCGAGCTGCAGACCCGCATCCCCGGCAATCCGTTCACCGGCACTGGCCCCGGCCTGCTGGTGACCGAGCCACACAATGCCGTGGTCCTCTACCAGAGCACCGTCGCCAAAAAAGTGGTCGGCCCCGGAGTCATCTTCACCGGGCGGGCCGAGATCCCCAAGGCCGTGATAGACCTGCAGGATCAGTTCCGGGTGACCCCCGGCATCGAGGCGCAGACCCGCGACAATATCCGCGTCCGCGTCCCCTGCTCCTCGATCTTCCGCATCAGAGGCAGCACCAAACCCACCCGGCCGGGGGAACCGTGGACCTACGACGCCGAGGCAGCCCTGCAAGCCTATCTCGCTACAGAAGTGGATCCGGCGAAGCAGCCCTCGAAGCTGGAAGCGCATCATACCATCAACTGGGCCGATATGCCGCTGAACGAGGCCGCCTACCGCGTGCGACACGTCGTCAAGCGCTATCCGCTGGACCAGTTGTACGCCGTCACCGAACCCCTGCCCGGTAACGAACTCCCCCGCGTCCACATCGCCCGCGAGGTGCGGGAGCACGTGACCGCCCAGATGGCCGCCATCGGCATCACCGTCACCGGCGGCGGCGTGGGCAACCGCATCACGCCGCTGGATCCCGCCGTGGTGACACAACGCCTTGAGAGCTGGAAAGCCAGCACGATGCTGAAGATCGAGCAACATCGGGGCGAGGCGGAAGCGGATAAAATCACCGAACAGAGCCGCGTCCGCAGCCAGGCGCTCATCGAGCTCACCCAGAGCCTGCAACAACAGCTGTCGGCGCTGAGAGGAGCTCCTCCTGAGGCCGCCAGAAGACTGATCGCCCTGCGGTTGCTCCAAACGCTGGATGACATCGCCCGACAGCCAGAAGTCCGGGAACACCTTTCCGGCACGGCGTCTGAGACACTCACGGCCCTGCAACGTCGGGCCAGCCAGGGTTAAGGAGGTTCCCATGCCCGAACGCCGAACGGATCGTGAACAACGCCTCGCCGGGTTTCTTCTGCCCATCCTGCTGCTCACCCTCGGCTTTGTCCTGCTGCTCATCGGCACGGTGCCAGAAGCCGCCGACGAAATTATGAACACACGCGGGCTGTGGCCGTTGCTGCGGGCCCTCCTTACCAGCCTGCCCGTGGCCTTCATCGTCGCCTTGATAGTAGCGAAGCGTGCCGCGTTGGCGATTCTCACGCAATTCCTCCAGGCGCTGTATCACCTGGAGCCAGACGAGGCCTCAAAATTGCTGGAGCGCATCATGTTCGGCGTCCCCCTCGAGCCGCCCCTCGAGCCGCTCCTGCGCGTGCAAGAAGGGCGCCCCGACCCCGAAGGGCCTGAAATCCTCCATGACGTGGGAGGCCCCGGCTATCTGACCATCGGGCATGACAACGCCGTCATCCTGGCGCGAGGCGGAGTATTCACCCGCGTGGAAGGGGCGCGCCAGGTGCGCCTGGAGGCTTTCGAGAAGATCTGGGACACCGTGGACCTGCGTCCGCAGCGCCGGGAGTTGCGGGTCACTGCCAACACGCGCGATGGCATCCCCGTGACCTGCCGGGCCGAAGTGCGGTTCCGCGCCCTACGGGGCGACGCCGAGCCGATCCCGCAGCTCACCGCCCCGCCGCTGGATTTTACCGACGCCGACCGCGCCATCGCCCTCCGGCTGGCCACCGACAAAGTCGCCCTCGCCCCCGGCGGTGAACGCGCCGTCACCGACTGGATGATCTTTCTGACCAATGGCACCTTCGACGGCGAGGTCCGCAACCGCATCGAGCGTTACCGGCTCGACGAGCTCTTCGATTCCAACCGCAGCGGCCCGGCGCTCCTCACCCTCATCGAAGAAGAGCTGACCGAGGCCATGCGCCAAATCGGCAAAGATCGCGGCGTCCAAATTGACCAGGTGCACCTCCTCAGCCTCACCCCCGATGAGGAACTGATCCCGGAGCAATGGATGGCGTTGTGGCGGAGTCAATGGGAACGCGCTGCAGCCAAAGATGAGGCCGTAGCCCGCGCGGCGCACGAAAGCGAAATCGAAAGGGCCAAAGCCCGCGCGCGCGCCGAGATGATCGCCGCCATGGTCCGCCCCCTCGCAGATCTCACCGACGCAGACCTGGACACCCTGCTCATGGGGATACAGCTGGAATTCCTGGAGGTGATGCGCGGCATGGCTCAGATGGACCCGCTCGTGCAGAGCGCAATGTTCCAGCAAGTGGGAAATCTCGAGCGCCTCATTGGGGAGCTCCTGCAGCTGCCGGGCGCTTCAAGTCCAGGGGGCGCCCTCCCGGCGGCAGGAAGCGTTCCCCCCCCGGCCGGGAACACGCCTTAAAGATGCGCCGCATTTCTGTGCCGCCGTCGTTGTTGCCGCTGCAGCTGGCGGAATTCGAGGACCTGTCCCCGGCGTTGCGCAAGCAGTTCATCACCGCCGCGCCCGTCAATCCGCGCGCGCTGGCTTTCGATGAGGCGCTCACCGCCGCCGAAAACGCCCTCACGGTAGTGCGCCATCAGCGCGACCGCTACAGCGAGGCGCTGCTCGCCCTGTACAGCGCGGACTTGCTCTGGCGCTGCGAGCGCTGGCTCGAGGCGTTGGAAATGGCCACTGCCGCCGCCGGCTGGTTCAAGCTGCAGAGCAGCCCCATCGCCCGTTACAACGAAGCGGTGGCCGTCTACTTCAACGGGCTGCTGCACTTCGCCCTGCACGCCGACGCGCGCGCCATGCCGCTCTTCATAGAAGCGCAATCCCAATTGGAAAAGAGCCGCCAGTACTGGGCGGCGCACACCGGGCGCGCCTACTTCGAGGTCTGCGAACAGGTGAACCAGTGGATTTCCGCGCTCAGCTCACTGCGCACCCAGACGCCCCCCGGCAGTCAAGCGCTCATCATCCCGGTGTATCCGTCCCACCTTCACACGCCCGAAGCTCCTCTCGAAGCGCTGGCAATCCCCCTGGAAGCATTGCGCATCCACACCAGCATCCTGGACTACGACTTCCTGGCCCTGCCCGACTGGACGCCCCTGGAAATAGAAAGCCTTCCGGTGTTGGACGTAAGCCCAGGGAAGTACTACTTCGGCGTGCGGCTGGATGAGGCAGGGACCTTCACCGACGACAGCCAGGCGGGGGATGTGGTGCTCGTCGAGGCGCTATCACCGCTGGCGCTCACCGAAGAACCACCGTTGACCGGCGGCACACAACCGTTCATCCGCCGGCGCGACGGCAAGGTCATATTGCGGGATCCGCAACACAGCGGGGAGGGTCTCGTGGGCATTCCCCGGCTGCTGTGGCGCCAGGGATGGCGCGGTTAGAAGCCGGTCCGCTCGCCGCCGACAGCCTGCTGATAGGCCGCAGCTGTGTCCCTGGCAGTGCGTTCCCACGAAAAACGGGCCGCCTGGCGGAGCGCCCGCTGCTGCAACACCCCGTGGAAGGCGTCATCGCGCCATAACCGCGTCAACGCCGCCGCTGCACCGGCCACATCGTCCGGCGCGACCAACACCCCCGCGTCGCCGATGACCTCAGGCAGGCTCGCGGCATGGCTGCCGACAACGGGGACGCCACAAGCCAGCGCTTCCAGCGGCGGGAGGCCAAAACCCTCGTAGCGGGAGAGAAAGACGAACGCGCGCGCGCCACGATAGAGCGCGGGTTTGAGCGCTTCGGGGAAAAAGCCAGTGAAGAACACCGCCGTCTCTGGCAGGCCCGCTTCCCGCAACAGCCGCCGCGGGTCGGGCGCGAAGTCGCTGTCTCGCGCCGGCAGCCGCCCCGCGATGACCAGTCGCGCCTCGGGAACCTCCTCGCGCATCCGCGCCCAGGCCCCCAAAACCGCCTGCAAGTTCTTGCGCACATCGAAGCCGCCCAGGTACAGCAGATAGCCCGGCGCGAGTCCCAGGGCCGCCAGCGGCGCGAGCGCTGCATCGGGGCGGTACTCCGCTGCGGCGGCGAGCCAGATTGCCCGGACGCGCTCTTCCGCTACGCGCAAATGCCGCACGATGTCGCCCCGCGCCGCCTCAGAATCCGTCAAAATCAGCGCCGCCCGCCGCGCCGTCGCGCTGACGAGGGCGGTGTACAGCCGCACCCACGCTCCGCCGCGATAGGCAGGCAGCAACAGGGGAATCAAATCGTGGACGGTGACCACGAGAGGAACCGCCGCGCGCCACGGCGAGCCCCAGTAGGGGACGTGCAGCAGCTCCACACCGAGGCGCTGAACCGCGCGGGGCAACGTCACCTGTTCCCACCAGACTTTCCCTGCCGGCCCCGGCGGCGCCGGCAAGAGCGCCGCCGTGACCCCGTGTGGCAGATCAGGCGGCGCCTCTGCCGCAGGCATGCAGAGCGTCACCGCCAGCTCCGGGTGCACGCGCCTCAGCGCCTGCACCAGCTGCCGCAAGTATTGGCCGCTGCCCGTCTCCGGGCGGTCCCAAAACCAACCGTTCAGCGCGACGCGCATCACCGCTCGTGAACGTTGTAGGCCTGCAGACCTCGCTCCGTCTCCTGGATCTCGTACCAGACTTGCGCACCCTCGCACAAGGTCGTCTCCGGGTCGCCGGTCACTCCCGATTTGTGGAAGAAGATCTCGCCCCCCTCAGCCCGCGTCAAAAAGCCGTAGGCCTTTTCGGAATTGTACCATTTGACGACGCCCGGATGCAATCCCGGCTGCGGCGGCGCCGCCTTACGACACTGCGGACAGTATGCCGGCGCTGTCACCGGCAAACCGAGCTGTTCCTGTGCCCGCTGCTCTTCCACCGTAAACACGAAGGACTTGCCACATTCTTCACACACACACATTTCATCACGATAGGTTGTCATTGTGCCACCTCCTCGGAAAAATAGGCGAATCAGCGAAAAAGCGAATCGGCGAATGGCAAATCACTTACGTTCGCACCTTCGCACCTTCACACGCGCCCACGTCTACACGTTGTTCGCCTGGGTCAGGTCGAGGACTCCTCCCCGTCCTCTGCCGCTTCAGCCGGCGCCGACACTTCAACCGGCGGCTCGACCCGCGATCCCGGGACGATCGCCGCGGCGACCCAGTCGTGCCCTTGCAGGGCGATGGCCGACGTCCCACGGGTCGCCCGTCCTTGCTCCTTGATCGCATGGCCCGTGAGCGTTTTGGCCGCGCCACGTTGCGTGACCATGATCACGTTGGAGGTCCCCTTCACCGTGCGCACCCCCCTCAACCGCTCTCCCGGCGCCAGTTTGGCGATTTGCACGCCCTTGCCGCCGCGCCGCTGCGCCGGCATTTCCGCGAAAGCCGTCACTTTCGCCATGCCCTGATCGGTGATCGTGAACAATTTGGCTTTGGAATCCACTACCGCCATTCCGACCACCTCATCCTGCTCCTCCAGCTTGATGCCGACCATCCCGCCGGCGCTGCTGCCGGTAGGACGCACTTCCGAGACGGCAAAGCGGATGCCCTGTCCACTCGCCGCAGCCAGGAGCACTTCCTCATCCTCCCGAACCCAGGCTCCCTCCACCAGCCGATCGCCTGCGTCGAGGCGGATGACCGGCTGCGGTTCGCGTCCCACGCCGGGCAATTCCTCAGGGAGCAGGCGCTTGACCTGCCCTCGCGCCGTGACGAAGCACACCGATCCCCCTTCTGGCAACGTCGCCGGCAGCGCCAATGCCGCCACCACCTCCGCGCCCTCGAGGTGCGTGAGCTGGCTGTAGGGCGCACCCTCTCCCTCCCAGGCCTGTCCCTCCGGCGCCTGATGGACCGGCAGCGCCGCGGCGCTGCCGGTCGCCGTAAACAGGTACAGGGTGTCGCGCGTCGAAGCGCCGACGATGCTCACCGGCACATCGGCAGGACGGGAGGGGACGCGCGGCGCCTTCCCCTCGTCCGGCGTGCGGGCGAGCAGGCCCTGGCGCGTCGTCGTGACCCACACCGGTTGATCGGGAATCAGCGAGCCGAATTCCACCGTGTCGCCTTTGACATCGGCGATGTGAGTACGGCGCGCATCCCCATACCGCTCCTTCAGCGCCGTCAGCTCCGCGCGAATCGCGTCCCGCTGCAGCTTGGGCGTGTGCAACAGCCTCTCCAGCTCCTTAATGAGCGCCTGCAGCTCCTTGAATTCGTCCTGCAGCTTCTTGCGTTCCAACGCCGCCAGGCGCTTGAGCGGCATGTCGAGGATCGCCTGCGCCTGGATTTCGGACAGCTTGAAGCGCTTGCAGAGGTTGTCCCGCGCCGTCTCGACCGTGCGCGACCGGCGAATCAAATCAATCACCGCGTCCAGGTTCTCCAAGGCGGTGAGCAGCCCCTCGACAATGTGCGCTCGCGCCCGCGCGTGTTCCAGGTCGAAGCGCGCCCGGCGTTGCAGCACCTCGAGGCGGTGCTCCAGGAACACCAACAGTGCCTTCTTCAGCGACAACATGCGCGGCTCGCCATTGACCAGCGCCAGAATGATGATGCCGTAGCGCGTTTCCAGGGCGGTGTGCTTGTAGAGCGCGCGCATCACCTCCCCCGCATCCGCGCCGCGACTCAGATCAATCACCAGCCGCATCCCCTGGCGGTCGGACTCGTCACGCAGGTCGGCGATGCCTTCGAGTTTGCCCGCGCGAGAGAGGGCAGCGATGCTTTCGATGAGCGCCGCCTTGTTCACCTGATACGGCAGTTCGGTGACGACGATGCGCTCGCGTCCGCCCTTAATTTCCTCTTTGTGCGCCCGCGCGCGGAGGGTGATGCGCCCGCGGCCCGTAGCATAGGCCTTCAGCAGGCCATCGTCTGCGTCAGCGGCATCACGCCGGTAGACCAGCCCCCCGGTGGGGAAGTCCGGCCCCGGAATGCGCTTCAGCAAATCTTCGACGCCGATGTCGTCCTGCTTTTCCCAGTTATCCAGCAGATAGACCAGCCCATCCACCACTTCCCCCAAATTGTGCGGCGGGATGTTGGTGGACATGCCCACCGCGATGCCGGCGGCGCCATTGACCAACAGGTTCGGCAGGTTCGCGGGCAGGACGGCAGGTTCTTTCAACGTC
>Ga0116191_1002880_pt1 | contig 12839 bp, 11 predicted proteins | sample AD_UKC111_MetaG_FD_89897 | JGI IMG/M metagenome (GOLD analysis project Ga0116191, IMG submission 89897) | Active sludge microbial communities of municipal wastewater-treating anaerobic digesters from Hong Kong - AD_UKC111_MetaG | ecosystem: Engineered > Bioreactor > Anaerobic > Digestate...
CTCCCCGGGCGGCACCGCCGAAGGTTTCCATTGCCTTTAACACCGCTTGCCCGACGGTGGGAGGTTTGAGTAAGCTGGTGGCCGCATTATCAAAGTAAATCACGGCACTACGGGCGGAGAATACGGCCAGCCTGCCGCATCTCCTCGACAATAGTGTACATATTGGTGACCTCTCCCACGCCCAACTGTTCCGCAATGCCAAAATGCTTCAGGCAAGTACCGCAAGTCATAATTTTTACACCGGCTTGTTCCAGCGAAATCAGGTCTTGTAAGGTTGCCGCCCCCTTGACCGCCAGTTTGGCGCCGGAATTATATAGTAAGACCATATCCGGTAACTGCTCAAGCTGGGTAAGCGTAAAGACAAAGTTTTTCATTAAAAGAGCCCCCAGCTCTTGATCCCCGTTGCCCATTTCTGCGGATGAGAGCACCACTATTGTTTTTCCGCCGGGCATGGCGCCAGATCCTTTGAATGCAGAGGCACAGGAATCCTCGGCACACTCTCCTTGTGAAGCTTTGTTTTTTTCAATTAAGATGACAAAATGTTCGCCCTGCTTGTCAGATTGAAAACCATAACCCTGCGCTTCCACAAACCTGCGAATATTTTGCACGGCTGTTTCGTTGTCCACTAATACCTCCAATTGTCCCGCTTCCATTTTGTCCAAAGCCTTTTTGGTCTTGACCAGCGGAATGGGACAGATGTCACCGATTGCGTTTACTTGCTTTTTGCTCATGGGCAAGCCCTCCTTTTCTTTTGACACTAGCTTCCATCGACGCAACTGTTATATTGGAGCGCCGATTATGCTCCAGCAATAATCTGTTTCAGCATTTTTTTATTGAAGCTTTGTCGCTTATTGCATTAAAGAATCGGGCACATCGTCAAAGTTGATGTATACCTTTTGAGCCAACTTTTCAATATCAAGATCCGCACTGATTAAACCGGCTTGCTGCAGGTCGCGCATATTATTCAGCAGCCCTAGATAGCCACCCTTCATTGTCGTTCTGTAATCATATGTTTGATGTAACTGCGCGAACAGCTCCGGGTCTCCGGTGGCTACATAGCTTTTTTCAATCTGGATTTTTGCCGTTTCGACCGGATTTTCCGTAACATACTTGCCACCCTTTTGAATCGCACGGATGAACGCAGCTGCCGCATACGGATGCTCTTCCACAAACTTGGTTCCCAAAATGCCAATACAGCAAATCTCGTTCTTGTAATCCGGATGGGTAGCATTAGCCAAAATTGATCTTCCAACACCGCTTGCCACAATGGTGCCGGCGGTGGGGTCGTTAATGGCTACCGCGTCCACAATACCGTTTTCCAATGTCATGGAAAGCTCGCCACGGGAAAAAGCCACAAACTCCACTTCCATGTTCTCAGCGGTCACCCCAACACCCGCTCTTTGCAGTGCCCGAGTGGCAAAAACACGACCGGAACTGGCCAGACTGGGTACACCAATCTTTTTGCCCTTCAACTGAGCCACATCGGTAATGTCGGAATCGGCTTTGACCAGAATCTGCAGGCAACCGGTATGAATACCCAGCGCGATGCGGCAATCAAAGCCCTGGTCAATGCGCAAGACGGTATCTGGCAGCATGCCATAACCACAATCGGCCTTGCCGGTAGCGATCAGATCGTGAACAGTGGAATCACCCACCTTGACAAAATCCACTTTGATTCCTTCTTCTTGGAATCCTTTTTATCAGCAACTGCTTTCTGCCTTAGAGCCCTTTCCACAATTATCCTCCTCAACGATACGATTATGTCTGTTATCTTTACTATATAGCAGACAAAATATTGTCACAAATATTGTTTATTGATAATTTACGATTATTTATCAATCTTTTTTATATAAATCTCAGCAAAAAGTTCCTGAGATCTAATGTTCTCAGGAACTTTTTTGGTAACCGAAATAACCGTATGCAACGGCCTACTTTTCCACGATCGAAAATATTCTATCGTTGCGACATAGTGCGGGCCTCAACCCAGTCCGCAATCTTCTCGATCCCTTCCCCGGTTTGGGCAGAGCAGGGGATGAGCGGTATTTCGGGCGGGAGCTTCAGCTTTTCCTTAATAATATGCAGCTGCTTGCCATATTGTCCGCGCGCGATTTTATCCGCTTTGCTCACCGCAACTAAATAAGGTATCCCGCATGCGGAAAGCCACTCATGCATCATGACATCATCAGCGGAAGGTGCATGACGAATATCAACAATCTGAATAATCCCCACTAACTCCTTCCTTTTCTCCAAATACTCGTTAATAAAACGCCCCCATCCGGTTTGGGTTGCTTGGGAAACCCGCGCAAACCCGTAACCTGGTAAATCCACGAAATACCAGGCTTCATTTATATGATAAAAATTGATTGTCTGGGTTTTGCCGGGGGTACTACTGGTCCGCGCTAAATTCCGGCGATTTAAAAACTTATTCAAGAAGGACGATTTTCCCACATTGGATCTCCCTACCAGGGCAATCTCGGGCTCTGCTGCTTGCGGATACTGGCGGGGACCAACGGCACTAATGGTAAATTCCGCAGCTTTGATCTGTAGCACCATTATTGTCTTGGCTCCAATGCTCTTGCTAAGACCTCGTCCATCTCCTCGACGAGGACAAATTCAAGCATTTTTTTGATATTGACCGGAATATCCTCCAGGTCTTTTTTGTTTTCTGCCGGCAGAATAATCACTTTACTACCCGCCCGATGGGCCGCCAGCACCTTTTCCTTGATTCCTCCCACCGGCAGCACCCGTCCTCTTAAAGTGATTTCGCCGGTCATCGCCACATTGCTCTGCACCTTGCGGTTGCTTAAGGCGGAAGCCAAAGCCGTGGCCATGGTAATCCCGGCGGAAGGCCCGTCTTTCGGGATTGCTCCTTCGGGAATATGAATATGCACATCATACTTCTCATGGAAGTCTTCTTCAATCCCTAAATCATGGATCCGGGAACGGATATAGGTAAAGCCGGTCTGGGCAGACTCCTTCATCACATCACCCAGCTTACCGGTAAGCAGCAATTTTCCTTTGCCCGGCAAAAGCATCACTTCAATATTTAAGACTTCGCCCCCTACCTCAGTCCAGGCTAAGCCGGTCACGACGCCCACCAGGTTTTCCTTTTCGGACACCCCGTAACGGTAACGGGGAATCCCCAGGAATTTCTCCAGGTTCCGCGGAGTCACCGTCACTTTTTTCTGAGTCCCCTCGGCAATAATTTTGGCGGCCTTACGACAAACCCCGGCCAATTCCCGTTCTAAATTCCTGACCCCGGATTCTCTGGTATAATGGCGAATTACATGTCTGATTGTGTTCACCCCAACGCTGATTTGGCCCATATGTAAACCGTTTTCCTTGATTTGTCTGGGTAGAAGATAGCGTTCCGCAATATGGAGTTTTTCCTCTTCCGTATAACTGGAGATGGGGATAATCTCCATCCTGTCTAAAAGAGGGCGCGGAATATTATAGGCCACATTAGCGGTCGTAATAAACAGCACATGGGACAAATCCACCGGCGTTTCGATATAATGATCACTAAAGGTGCTGTTCTGTTCGGGATCCAGAACCTCCAACAGCGCCGCCGAGGGGTCCCCGCGAAAATCCATGCTCATTTTGTCCACTTCGTCAAGCAAGAAAACCGGATTGCGGGTTCCGGCGTTCTTGATCCCTTGCACAATGCGGCCGGGCATCGCCCCCACATAAGTACGCCGATGACCGCGAATCTCCGCTTCATCTCTCACCCCGCCCAAAGACATGCGGACAAATTTTCTCCCTAAGGCGCGGGCAACCGACTTGGCTAAAGAGGTTTTTCCCACCCCGGGAGGCCCCACAAAACAGATTATCGGCCCTTTAATTGTTTCGGTCAGTTTCCGGACCGCCAAATACTCCAAAATTCTTTCTTTCGCTTTCACAAGGCCGTAATGATCCTCGTTCAGAATCTTTTCCGCCGCCTTGATATCAATACTGTCTTCCGTTTCTTTATTCCAGGGAATCGCCAAAAGCCAGTCCAAATAACTTCTGATTACGGCTGACTCCGCCACCATCGGCGGCATTTTTTCCAGCCGTTCAACTTCCTTTAAGGCTTTTTCCTCCGCGTCGGCGGGAAGGGCGGCCTCCTTGATTTTTTGCCGGTATTCGTCGATTTCCGTTCCCCTTTCATCCCGCTCGCCTAATTCCTTTTGAATCGCCTTCATTTGTTCCCTTAAATAGTACTCCTTCTGCGTCTTTTCCATCTGCTTGCGCACACGCAAATTAATCCGGCGCTCCAATTCCAGGATTTCAATCTCGTTGACAATAATCTCACACAGTTTTTCCAGGCGTTGCCTGATATCTACCGCCTCAAGAATCGCCTGCTTTTCGGGTATTTTCAGGTTTAAATGGGCGGCAATCAAATCGGATAAACGATGGGGTTCTTCGATCGTCACAATGGCGAGGACCGTTTCGGGCGTGATTTTTTTACTCAATTTGACATATTGCTCGAATTGAGAGACCAGGTTACGCATGAGCGCTTCCAGTTCCGCCGTTTTCTCCACCTTGTCAGGATACTCCCTGATTTTCACCTGAAAAAACGGCTCGTCCTCCAAATACTCCAGTATTTCCCCGCGCCGTAAGCCTTCCACCAATACTCTGATGGTTCCCCCCGGTAATTTGAGAAGCTGCTTTATTTCCACAATAGTACCTATTTTGTAGATTTCGGCGCTACTGGGATCATCATTTTGGGCATCAAGCTGGGTGGCCAGAAAAATCTCCCGGTCCTGAATCATCGCCTCTTCTAAAGCTTTAATTGACTTTTCTCTTCCCACGTCCAGGTGTTGCACCATATATGGGAATACTAATACCCCGCGCAAGGGGAGTAGTGGAATAATCCGTGTTTCATCAGCCTTCTTTTCTCCCATCAATCACGTACCTCCTATAAGTACAAGTACCTCCTGGGATATTCCCAACAAGAGTCTATCATAAAATTACCAATTATGCTACAAGCAAACTCAGGCCAAAAACCAGCCAAAAAACAAGCCAATAAATCAGCCCCAAAACCTTACAGGCAGACAAGGTGGAAATTAGCCGCCGGATTCATGACCTTGGGCGCAGATGTAGGTAAATCATGCTTGGCCGCCGGATGGACCAGCGCCTGCTCCAAGACCTCTTCCAGTTTCTCCACCGGAATGATTTCGATCTCCTTGGTCTCCGCAAAAATGGATTGCCAGTTTTCCTTCGGGATAAGGACACGCGCCGCACCAGCCTGGCGCGCCGCATTAACCTTGGCCACCACACCCCCTACCGGCTTCACATAACCGCGCACCGACAGTTCACCGGTCATCGCCACCCGATGATCAATGGGTATTTCCGTAATGGCGGAATAAATGGCTGTGGCAATTGCTACCCCGGCTGAAGGTCCGTCCGTAGGGATTCCTCCGGGGAAGTTCACATGAATATCATATTTGTGACAATCGACTTTTAAGGTACTGCGCAAAACCGTCAGGACATTCTCTACCGACCCTTTGGCCATGCTTTTGCGGCGCAGGGTGTGCCCGCCCATCCCCTGCATTTCTTCCTCCTCCACAATCCCGGTGATAATGATTTGGCCCGGTTCTTGGCTGACGGGCAAAACCGACACCTCGATTTCGAGCAGCATCCCCAGATTAGCCCCATAAACTGCCAGACCATTCACCACGCCCACCTGGGGTTCCGTAAAAATCTTCCGCTCCGGGCGGGGAGTATAATGGCCGCTTTGGACAACCCACTCCATTTCCGTAGCCGTAATCTCCTGCCGCTGTCCAACAGTATAATTACTATTGTTTAAAACTATTCCTGCCGCGATCTGGGTGATATTCACTGCTTCCCGGCCGTTCGTAGCATATTTCTGCAGGACATCCAGGGCCTTTTCGTCAATGGGCAGGCCCAGTTTCCGTGCGGCATTTTCCCCGATGATCCTGATTTCCTCAGGATTAAGGCCCCGGAAATAGATTTCCACACAGCGGGAGCGAATGGCGGCCGGAATCTCCTGCGGCAAACGGGTCGTCGCGCCAATGAGCCGGAAATCCGCCGGCAGCCCGTTCTGAAAAATATCATGAATATAGCTGGGAATATTCGTGTCTTCGGGCGAATAGTAGACACTCTCCAACATGACCTTGCGGTCCTCCAGGATCTTCAAGAGCTTATTGATTTGAATCGGATGCAACTCCCCGATCTCATCAATAAAGAGAACGCCGCCATGGGCTTTCGTTACTGCCCCCGGTTTCGGCTGCGGAATCCCAGCCATTCCCATGGCTCCGGCCCCCTGATAAATCGGGTCATGGACCGAACCGATTAAAGGATCAGCGATCCCTCTTTCATCAAAACGGCAGGTAGCCCCATCTACTTCAATAAATTTGGCATCTTTTTTAAAAGGCGAAAGCAGATTCTTCTTGGCCTCTTCGAGCACCAGACGGGCGGCGGCGGTTTTCCCCACGCCCGGCGGACCATAGATAATAATATGCTGGGGGTTAGGCCCGCATAAGGCCGCTTTCAGGGCTTTAATGCCCTCCTCCTGCCCGATAATGTCGGCAAAGCTATGTGGCCTTGTCCGTTCGGAGAGCGGTTCACTGAGTCTGATTTCCCGCATTCGCTCCAGCTTCTCAATTTCCCTTTTTGATTCCCGCCCCACCACAGCCTTAGTCCCCTGCTGCCCCCGTAATAGATTTAAGAAATAAAGCCCAATCACAATAATAAAAAAGATTTGAATAATGCTAAAAAGGCTGCCAAAACCGGAAGTTTCCATGTTTTCTGCTCCCCTTCCCCTAAAGCTACTAATATAATGACCGATTGACTGCCTTTTTATCCTTGCTTTCCTCGTTTTTGCCGTCGGTTTTCCGCAAGAATTTCATGCATTTGGAGACACTAATCTCGAGCCCCAAAAACAGAAGAGGAGGGTTTTTCATGCCGAGACGAAACCAGATCATGTCCGATGCTCTGAAGATGGAATGTGCCAAGGAACTGGGCTTCTTTCAGCAGGTGCAGTCAGACGGCGACTTTGGTAACGTTTCTTCCCGTAATTGCGGCTCCATGGTGCGCAAAGCTATTGAGATTGCGGAAAGAAGTCTCGGACCGCAGTAACCTGAAGCTCTCCCTCTGCTAAAAAGCTCAAGAGCCAGGCATTTCATTTGCCTGGCTCTAAATATCCATATAATATTTTCATAACCAATGATTAACCTTTAAGCTAATAAGCTAACCTTTATGCGCTTTCTTCTTTTTTCTTCTTCCGTTCACTGGTGGTCACCAGTAACAGCTCTTCCTTGTTCGTTACCGCTTCCTTGGTGACAATACATTTGTGAATATCCGGCCGTGACGGAATTTCATACATAACATTCTTCATCAGGTCTTCAATAATTGTCCTTAAGCCACGGGCGCCCGTATTCCGCTTCACCGCTTCCTCGGCAATGGCTGCCAGGGCCTCCGGTTTGAATTCCAGGGTGACATTATCCAGCTCAAACAATTTCTGATATTGTTTCACCAAAGCATTTTTCGGCTCGCAAAGAATCGTAACCAGGGCTTTCTCATCCAGCGCATCTAAAGTGACAATCACCGGCAGGCGGCCCACAAATTCCGGAATCAGGCCATATTTAAGCAAATCGCCGGGCATAATCTGTTTTAGATAATCGCCCACTTGCATATTCCGGTTCGACAATACTTCCGCGCCGAACCCCATCACCTTTTTCCCGACACGGTTCTGGATGATTTTATCAATCCCCTGGAAAGCACCCCCGCAGATGAAGAGAATATTCGTGGTATCCAACTGAATAAACTCCTGATGGGGATGTTTGCGGCCTCCCTGCGGCGGCACACTAGCCACCGTCCCTTCCAGGATCTTTAATAACGCCTGCTGGACCCCTTCCCCGGAGACATCACGAGTGATGGAGGGGTTCTCCGATTTCCGGGCAATTTTATCAATCTCATCGATATAGATAATCCCTTTTTCGGCTTTTTCCACATCATAATCGGCAGCCTGAATCAGCTTTAATAAAATATTCTCCACATCCTCGCCGACGTAACCGGCTTCGGTAAGCGAAGTTGCATCCGCAATGGCAAACGGTACATTCAGGATCCGCGCCAGTGTTTGGGCCAGTAATGTTTTCCCGCTGCCGGTCGGCCCTAACATAATGATATTACTCTTCTGCAACTCCACATCATCAATCCGCGAGCCCAGATTAACCCGTTTGTAGTGGTTATATACCGCAACGGCCAGGGTCTTTTTCGCATTCTCCTGCCCGACCACATACTGATCAAGAAAGGCTTTAATCTCCATTGGTTTTGGGAGATCCCCCAGTTCTAAATCGGTTTCATCCATCAGTTCTTCTTCGATAATTTCATTGCATAGTTCGATACATTCATCACAAATATAGACACCGGGGCCGGCAACTAACTTTTTAACCTGGTCTTGAATTTTTCCGCAAAAAGAACACTTAAGCTGTCCTTTTTCATCACTGAATTTGTACATGATTTCACCTCTTGCCTATTCTTTATTTAGAGGTATTCTTACTAAGAGATCATCAATAAGACCGTACTGCTTTGCCTCCTCACTGTCCATAAAGCGGTCGCGTTCGGTATCTTCACGAATCCGTTCAATCGATTGCCCCGTATTGGCAGCTAAGATTTTGTTCAGCTTTTCTTTGATATGAATAATCCGTTTGGCATGTATTTCAATATCGGTAGCCTGCCCTGTGGCTCCGCCAGAGGGTTGATGAATCATTATTTCCGCGTTAGGCAGAGCAAAGCGCTTGCCTTTCGCCCCTGCCGCCAGCAGAAATGCCCCCATGGAAGCGGCTAAACCGACGCAAATAGTTGACACATCAGCTCTGATATACTGCATGGTGTCGTAAATGGCCATCCCGGCCGTAATAGAGCCCCCGGGACTATTAATATATAAGGAGATATCCTTATCCGGATCTTCGGCATATAAAAACAACATTTGCGCAATAACGAGATTAGCGACGTAATCATCAATCGCCGTACCTAAAAAGATAATACGATCTTTCAACAGGCGGGAATAGATGTCATAGGCTCTTTCCCCGCGGTTCGTCTGCTCCACAACCATTGGAACAAGTGTATTCATCATAATATCTTTGTACATCGTACGTTACCTCCTCTAAACCTCTCTACGCTCAGCTATTTGTTTTCTTTGGCCGTCTTTCCTTTCGTCTCTTGTCCTTTTCCTTGCTCCTCTTTTGGTTCTTTATTTTGTTTTTCTTCTTTCGTTTGTTTTGGTTCTTTGGCTTTGACCGGTTCTGCTTTTGCCGGCACTACTTTGGCCTGAGCGATAATAAAATCAACTGCTTTATCCAACATAATCCCGTATTCGAGCCCGGACAGCTGGCCTTGCTTTTCCAAAACCTCCCGGACTTTGGCCGGATCCTGCTTATATTGCTCAGCCATTTTGGTGATTTGTTCAGTCAGATCTTCCTCGGTAGCTTTAAGCCCTTCTGCCTTGGCAACTGCCTCCAGCACAAGATCAGCCTTCACCGATGATTGAGCTTCTCCTTGATAATATGCCTTGATATCCTCAATTTTAGTATTGGAGATACTTAAATATTTTTCCAGAGTAATCCCCTGTTGCGCCAGTTGATACGCAAAATCATTAATCATCTGATTGACGCGGCTCTCAATCATGGCTTGCGGGATTTCAACCTCCGCCTTCTCCGTGACCTGCTTTACGGCAGCATTCCTTAATTCATATTCCGCCTTCTTGGCAACTGCTTCTTTAAGTTTATTCTCTATATCCTGCCTTAATTCCTGCAAGGTTGCAAATTCGGATACGTCTTTGGCAAATTCATCATCCAGCGGCGCATACTCTTTCCGTTTAATTTCCTTAACTACCACCGAGAAAACAACTTCTTTCCCGGCCAGGTTTTCCGCGTGATAATCGGCCGGGAAAGTAACCGTAATATCCTTTTCTTCTCCCGTTTTCACCCCGACTAATTGCTCTTCGAACCCCGGGATAAAAGTATGTGAACCTAATTCAAGCGGATAGTTTTCCCCTTTACCACCTTCAAAAGGCACGCCGTCAAGTTTTCCCTCAAAATCAATGGTGACAGTATCCCCTTCCTGCGCTTCGCCATCGCCATCAACCACAATCAGCTTGGCGTACCGCTGCCGCATTTTTTCAATCTCGGCATCAACAGCCCCCTCCGGAAGCTCCGTAGACACTTTTTCCAGGGTCAGGCCTTTATATTCTCCCAAGGTTACCTCCGGTTTAATCTCAAAAGTAGCTTTAAAAACAACAGGCTGCCCGATCGTGGCTTCCACCACATCATATTCGGGACCGCTTACGGCCGTATACTCGTCTTTGGCCGCCTCCAGCGCTTCCTGATAAGCCTTCGGCACAGCATCCTGTAAAGCGTCTTCCAATAAGATTTCCTTACCATACATCCTTTCAAGAATATGGCGAGGCGCTTTCCCCTTTCTAAAACCGGGCACATTTACTTTTTTCACCACAATTTTATAGGCTCTGCTCAAAGACTCCTCAAATTGCTCCGGCGGGATTTCAATCGTTAATTGGACCTTGCTTTTGCTTAATTTTTCAGTGGTAACCTTCATGAAAACTTCTCCTCCTATACGATATTAAACAAAATAAAAAAGGGTGCTAACCTCATTATAACCATAATTATAACATAAACATAATTATAACCATATATATAAAAAAGACTAGTGTTACTAGTTCATACTAGTTCAAACTAGCCTTGTAAACTAATTGGAGCGGAAGACGGGATTCGAACCCGCGACCCTCGCCTTGGCAAGGCGATGCTCTACCACTGAGCCACTTCCGCTTAAGAACGTATACATATTCAGCAAAGCTACTTAGTACTGGTGCGGGAGAAGGGACTTGAACCCCCACGGTTTCCCACTGGAACCTAAATCCAGCGCGTCTGCCAATTCCGCCACTCCCGCAGGCATCTACAGGCACTCGAAATGGGAGCTACTTGTGTTGCTTTTAGGCTTAATGGTGGGCCATCAGGGGCTCGAACCCTGGACACCCTGATTAAGAGTCAGGTGCTCTACCAACTGAGCTAATGGCCCATGTTATCATAAACTTGCTATCTTAATCTTGCCCCAGTAAGAAAATATACACTGGTGAGCCATCCGCGACTCGAACGCGGGACACCCTGATTAAAAGTCAGGTGCTCTACCTACTGAGCTAATGGCTCATATTAATAATTGTGAAAAGCAAGAAAGACGATGGAAAAATGGCTAGGGCGGCAGGATTCGAACCTGCGAATGACGGAGTCAGAGTCCGTTGCCTTACCGCTTGGCGACGCCCCAACGTTATCATAAAAAATAAAGAACAAAACAGTAAAACTAATAATCCCGCATTTGCAAATTATCATGGGGTGGCTGATGGGACTTGAACCCACGGGTGCCGGAGCCACAATCCGGTGCGTTAACCACTTCGCCACAGCCACCATAGCTACGGATAAACAATGGCGTGCCCACAGGGATTCGAACCCCGGACACACGGCTTAGAAGGCCGTTGCTCTATCCTGCTGAGCTATGGGCACATATTACGGAATACCGCAGCAAATGTTATCTTAACAAAAAAATCAGCCTCTGTCAATATTTTTGAACTGGGAAATAAAGAGATTCTGTCGATATTCCATGATTATTCCGGCACAATGGTTTTCGCCCCTGGGCCAGACAATGCTTCCCGGATTCAGGTAAACAATCTGTTGGTAAGATTCAATCAACTGTTGATGGGTATGTCCGAAGATACAATAGTCAACGCCTAGCTCCTCGGCTCGATAGGTCAAAGTCTGCAAACCATATTTTACACCATAACGGTGGCCATGTGTCAAGAAAAACTTTTTTCCCTTAACGGTAAAGCACAGCTCCTCTTCCCTCTCCCCAAAATCACAGTTACCTTTCACCGTAAATACCGGAATCCCGGTTTTTTGCTCCAATAACACCCCGTCCTGCCAATGGTCTCCCGTATGAACCAATAACTCCACACCCCGAAAGACCTCGGCGATCTTTTCTAAAGCTGTCTGCGAACCATGTGTGTCGCCCACAATCCCAATCTTCATTGCTCTTCTTTTTCTCCATTATCCTGCTCTTGTTGCTGTTGTAAATATTGGCGCAAAAAAGGCAGCATCTCCCTCAGCGCTTTGCCCCGATGACTAATTTGATTTTTTTCGGTCGGACTGAGCTCCGCCATGGTTTTGCCAAGAGACGGAAGATAAAAAAGGGGATCATAGCCGAACCCGCCGTTTCCCCGCGGTTCCTCCAGAATAAACCCTTCACAATAACCTTCGGTGACCTTGAGCAGACCGTCGGCGGTGATAAAAGCAAGCGAACTGACAAATCTGGCGGTTCTCTGCTCCGGCGGGATTCCTTTCAAGAGCGCCAGTAATTTACGGTTATTTTTCTCGTCGTTGTAAGGTTCACCCGCAAAACGGGCCGAATAAACCCCCGGCTGTCCGCCTAACGCATCAACTGCTAAACCGGAATCATCGGCCAGTACAGGTAAGTGTGTATAACGGGCGACCGTTTGCGCTTTTAAAACGGCATTCTCCCGAAAGGTCTGGCCTGTTTCTTCGATCTCCGGTACTTCGCTAAAGCTGTCCATGGTAAGAATATCCACAGCTAAATCCCCTAACAGCTGTTGCAATTCGGCTGCTTTGCCCCTATTGCGCGTCGCCATGACCATCCGCATGGAAATCATCCTCTTTCCCCAGGGCTGCTTTTTGTACGGCAATCAGTTCGCTGACCCCTTTCCCGGCCAGCGCTAAAAATTGCTGCAACTCGGCCTGATTAAACGGGGAGCCTTCGGCAGTTCCCTGAATCTCCACAAAACTTCCCTGTCCTGTCATCACCACATTCATATC
>Ga0116191_1002881_pt1 | contig 12834 bp, 9 predicted proteins | sample AD_UKC111_MetaG_FD_89897 | JGI IMG/M metagenome (GOLD analysis project Ga0116191, IMG submission 89897) | Active sludge microbial communities of municipal wastewater-treating anaerobic digesters from Hong Kong - AD_UKC111_MetaG | ecosystem: Engineered > Bioreactor > Anaerobic > Digestate | place...
CATACCATTTCATCCGGGTAGATAGAAATTTTCTTTTTTTCCATGAATGCGCTTCTTGGTTTTTGGTCTTTGTCAGTAGGACGTTGTTGCGCAGCTTCTTTCCATTTGAACCAAGTATATTCGTATTGCAATTTACGTGGGTCTATTTCTTTTTTACCATTTATACGATCTGCTTCGGAATAGAACATTGGGTCTAATTGAGCACCTTCTTCTGTTACGCTTGTGCCATTATTCCAATCCATATCAATAGGCATATCCCAATTAATGGCTTGTTTTCCGGCATCGCCTTCTTTTAAGTGGTCTCCACCTAACATTTGGTGCGCAATAGAGTCTCTAACGTACTCAACAAACTGACGGTATTCGTTATTGGTAATTTCAGTTTCATCCATATAAAAACCTACGATGGAGAGTTGTTTCATCTTGGTATTAAATGCATAATTTACATCTTGGTCAGACGGTCCTGTATGAAATACACCGGATGGGATATACACCATTCCATAAGGCAATAAATTGTTGTCCCATTTCGGGCGATCCTGAGAACCGATGAGCTGTCCATCTGTTCCACTCCCGCCTTTACAACTAGCCAACAATGCAGCAATTACTGCAATAAACGAAATTTTTAACTTATTCATCTTAGTTGTTTACGTTTTTTTTCCTAAAATTAGACGTAAAAATAATAAAAACAATGTTTCGTTGTACGTCTTTTCTAATATTTTAATTAAAATATTAATAATCTCTTTACAAAAACCTTGGGTTGTTGATTACTTTAGGGTTATTATAAATCTTACTATTTGGTAAAAAATACTTCAACGTAATTTCATGAGAGCCTTTATTTACCAAATTTAACTTGTTTAAAGATACATCATAACTATAAACTATGCAAATATTTTTTATCGGTCCTACACTAATTATTGGGGATAACGACTCAAAAGCTCTTTTATTGTATCCTCTGGCGTTCAATCCTACGCTTAAATAGTTTTTATATCCGGCTAAAATGCTTATATCTGTTTGCAATTCTTTAAAATCTGTAGTAAGAAGTAAAGATGGGCGTATAGAGAAATCCGTTCCAATTTTTACATTACTGCTAATGTACGTTTGGAATACACTTCCATATTTTGGTTTTAACGTTTTAGTAGTGCCTTTAAACTTATCGGGCAAATTAATAATGTTGGTATAATTGATTCCTGCTTCTATGTATTTATGAAAAATGGCTACGCCAACGGTCATGTCGGGTCGGGTACTTTTTTGCAATACGTTGGAAAGGTAATCATCATTAAGATTGCCGTTTGTTCCTTCGGGAGTTATAATCTTACTGCCGTCTAATTTAGAAAATGTAGCTCCTGCATTAATTCCGATGGCTATTTTAATTTTTTGTTTAATGTCTTGGATAAATGTGTATCCTGCTTTAAAAGAAGTATTGTTAAAAGCTCCCAATCTATCGTTTGTAATTGTAAAGCCTACACCGCCGTGAATTTGTAAGAATTTTGCATCGGCAAAAACATTTACGGTAGCAGGTTGTCCGTCTAATTTTGCCCATTGATGGCGATAGTTTGCACCAAAATTAAATCCGTCTTGGCTGCCATAAAATGCAGGATTATTAATAGATGGATTAAACATGTAGTGCGAAGTGGCTTGTTGTATTTGCGCATACGAAACTATAGTTAGGAGTAAGCAAAACAAAACACTTATTCTCTTTTTAGTGCGGATAGACATATTGTAAAAATAGAAAAGAAATTTTAATAACGGCAAATTGTTTATATAAAATTACACCGGTTTTATTTTCCTTTTTTATTGGCTTGTGTGATGTATTTTTTTATGGCATCCACCAATGATGGTGTTTCGGGTGTGGGGGCAAATACGTTAATATTGAGCTTATGTGATTTGACGGCTTCGGCAGTAGTATTTCCAAAGATAGCCAATCGGGTAGCATCTTGACTAAAATTCGGAAAATTATCGTATAGCGAGTCGATTGCTGAGGGATTAAAGAACACTAACATATCGTATTTTACATCGCTTAAATCGGATAAGTTGCTGGCAACCGTTTTATAGATAACGGCTTCGCTGTATTCGATATTGAATTTGTGTAATGCTTCGGCTAATGCTTTATCGCGCACATCTGAGCAGGGTAATAAAAACTTACCGTCTTCTTTGTGTTTTAAAACTACTTCCATCAGTTTTGGCAATCGGCCATCTCCAAAAAACACTTTTCGTTTTCTATACTGAATAAATTTTTGCAGATATAAAGCGATTGCTTCATTATTGCAGAAGTATTTATTATCTTCGCTAATTTTTATGCGTAATTCATCGCATATTCTAAAATATTGTTCGATGGCAATTCTACTCGTAAAAATAACGCAGGAAAATTGTTCGATATAAATTTTATCTTTTCTAAATTCTGCTGCTTTTATTCCTTCAACATGGGTGAATGGTCTCCAATCTAATTTGATATTAAATTGTTGTGCCAAGTCGATATAAGGTGATTTTCCTAACTCCGGTTTAGGTTGAGAGATTAAAATAGATTTTACGGGTTTTAGCTTATCCTGTGCCACAATTTCCGGTAATGGCTTTGTGTCTATCACTACTTTTTTATCTTGTTTTGGGGTAGCTTTTATTCCTTGCGGAGTTTCGATAATCGCTTTGGGTTTCACCAATTTTGGTTTTACAACTTTTGCGGTAGCTACTGCTTTTTCCTGTTTTGCCGGTGCTGATTTTTTCAACTTTTTTTCCGGAGCTTTCTTTTCTATTGTTTTCTTTTCCGGAGTTTTAGCTTTAATTACGGCAGCATTTTTTTTAGCTGCTGCTTTTTTAGGGGCAGCCGTTGGTTTTGCTGTGGTTTTTGTTGAAGTAACACCTTTTTTTTCTCCCAATTTTTTTGCCATTTTTCACGCATTTTATACGATGTTATTCAAGATGTATTTGGTCAAAATCAGAAACGGTATAATCTTGAATGCGCAAATATACAAAAAAAAGTGGAGCTTGTAATTTACAAGCCTATTACTGATTAGTTGATAACTCCTTATGATGTTGAAAACCACATAAACACTAACCGAAAGCACTAAAACCGTGAGCATAAAGCCGTATGAAATATGTGTATTGTATATATATACCATAAACACAATTAACAATAAAACAGAAAGTATAAACTCAGCAAAGAGGCTGGACAAAAAGGATGCATTGAAAATATCTAATGTGCCGATAACCCAATTAAATATATACTCTGTAACATTTTTTGTTATAAAGAAAATGCTGAGTAAAGCCCAGATATTGAAAAATATTTTTAAATGAAAAGTAGTAAAATCGTCTTTTTGGAAATAATTTATCCCAATATAAACGACCAAAGCCAAGATGGCTATTTTAAATAGATAGATTAAAAACACTGCCAAAAGCGAATCGTATTTTTTTGATTTATAGAAAATATAAAATTTCTTTTTACTGGTTACTCCTTCAAGTATCGCATGAAAAAAGTCATCAAACATTACCCGAATAAACACTAAAAGAAGTAATAAAATTGTTGTAACATACAAAAAGACAAGGCTTTTGTCGGGGTGTTTTTGCGCTTGCACAATGATGTACTTCCCTGCCGGTTTGTGAATAGTGGTAGCCTTTATCACTTTCATCCATTTTGCTGTATCTACTTTATTTTTTAAGATAGAATCTATAAAATAAGGGCTTGTGCTTGAGGTATCTGTTTGAGCGTAAGCTACGAATGGTATTGCCATTACTGCCAATAGCACCACATAACGACTAAAACGTAGCCACATATCCAAAGTGCAGTTTTGAATTTCGAAAATCGACGGTTTTAAATTTTTGCTGTCCGAGTGCATACGTGAGTCCAAAAATACCAATTTTAGTTTCAAAAGTAATACCTGTTCCAAATCCAAATGGAAAATCTTGGAATACGGTATTATTAAATTTCCTATGTATGTATGCTGCATCCATGAAAACAAAAAAATATGAGTTTCTCATAATCATGTATCGATATTCCAAAGTAGCCACATTATAAGCATCCGTATAAATGGATTGTTCGTCGAAACCGCGCAGCAGTCGGCTCCCGCCTATCCGCAGCAATTCATTTTTCAATAAATTCGGGTTAAACACGGCACCTCCATTTACACCGAATTTCAAAATATTTTTTTTCTTTTTCCCTAAGGGTAAATAATAATTACCTATCCAAAACAAATCTGCTTTTATAGTTTTTCGTTTTATGCTGTCGTACAAAGTTGCGTAATCAAAATTTCCTGATGCATCTTGTAAAGTAGTAATTTGTGTATTGGGCTTTATTTTTTTTGTTCCTACAGAAGCGGTTAGCTTTAGTTCGTATCCCTTTTGTGGGTTAAATAAATAATCTAAGTGTTCGTAATAAGCTTGTATTCCATATTGATTGTAAGTAGCATCTAAGTTAGAAGGTAATTTTTTATTAAGTTTGGCATAAGCGGTATCTGCCGATAGGATAATAGTCTGAAAATATTTATAAAATCCTTTTATGTAATTATTGGATTTGGTGATATACGGCAAGCCTAATTGCCAAGCCAAATCTAAAGAGGAGGAATCGCGTTTTTCTAAATTAAACGTAAAATTGACTCCGATTGGGGCGTTTAATAAGTAAGGATAATTAAACCGAACATCTAATAATTGCGACTGTCTTTGCAATTTCCTCCATTCCAAATAAATTTCTTCTCCTCGTTTAAATGCATTTTGCAAATGCAATCGCACCTCACCGGTGATTAATATTTTTCCGTTATTACTTCCCGGCAAAAAACCGATCAGAAAATCAAAAGAATTGACTTTGCGTTTATCTAAAAACAAATGTATATCGGCTTTATTATCTCTAAACGTTATGGTGCTGGGCTGCCGGATGGTGGCATAGGGCAATTTTTGCAACAGTTTATCCATTTGCTGTATCCGCAATTCATTATAAGGCTGTTTGCTTTTTAATAAAATATAGTTCTGAATAAATCCTTTGGTGAGCTTAGAGGTTCCATGATTTAAAAAGCTATCAATAGTAATCAATTTCCCTTTATCTATGGTGTATTTTACATTTAAAGTACTATCGCTCAGCAGTACACTATCTGAAGTTACTTTTGCAAATGGATAGCCATTGTTTTCTAAATTTTGAATGATTTTTTCTTTCGTAATTTCAATTCCAAAAATATCCGAAGAAACAACCGGATTTTTTTTGTGTTTTTGTCGGTCTTGAGTAGGTAATTCTACATCATATTTTTTTCCTAAATACAAAGTAGTAAAAATAGTATCTTGACGGATAGTCATACTATCAAAAGAAGCTTCGAGGTATCCTTTTCTAATGAGCGACTCACGGGTGGTTTTTAAATATTTAGCTGCTTCATTGCTATTTTTAAACGATTGTTTTGATTTCAGTTTAATTGCAGCATCTTGTTTTTTTATAATCAACAATACGTTTTGAGCATACACGGAATGCATACAAAAAAACAGCAGTGCTATTTGTATAATTTTAATTTTCAATTAAACCTATTCTGTAATTTCTCAAAGTTATCAATTATTACGTATTCCTCATTACCTTGCAGCAGAATGGCAGGAATTTATTTACATATTCCGTTTTGCAAACAGGCATGTGCCTACTGCAATTTTCATTTTTCCACTTTGCTGAAATACAAAGAAAGTGTTTTAAACTCGATGCTGCAAGAATTGGAAATGCGCAAAAATTTCTTTCCTGAAAAAACGGAAATAGATACCATTTATTTTGGCGGAGGTACACCCAGCCTGCTTTCTACAACTGAAATCAATAGGCTGTTACAGCAAATATATCGGTTATTTACCGTTACAGAACAGCCTGAAATCACCTTAGAGGCAAACCCCGATGATTTAACGCAAGCCTATTTGCAAGCCTTAAAAAAAGAAACGCCCATCAACCGTTTCAGCATCGGCATTCAGTCTTTTACGGATGACGACCTGCATTATATGCACCGAGCACATACTGCTAAAGAAGCTTTGCAGAGCATACAATTTGCGCAGCAAGCCGGCTTCGACAATCTTTCCATAGATTTAATTTATGGCACACCTACGTTAAATAACGAACAGTGGCGAAAAAATTTACAAACTGCCTTTAGCTTAAATCTGCCGCATATTTCTTGTTATGCTTTAACGGTAGAAAACAAAACAGCATTAGCTATAGAAATAGATAAAAAGAAAAAGGCAGCCGTGGACGAGGAACTAATGGTACAACAATTTTCCATTTTGCTGGAAGAGATGAAACAGCATGGGTATTTACAGTATGAGATTTCTAATTTTTGCCAACCTCCACATTTTGCTCGCCACAACACGAATTACTGGAAAGGAATTTCGTACTTAGGGATAGGCCCCAGTGCGCATTCTTTTGACGGGAAAATAAGATACTGGAACATCAGCAATAATTCCAATTATGTAAAAAAAATAATTGCTAACGAATCTGCATTTGAGCAAGAAATATTAGCGGACAACGATAGATACAATGAATATGTAATGACTTCATTGCGTACCATTTTTGGGGTAGATAGCCTTACAATAAAACAAAATTTTGGTACTATTTTTTTACAACATTTTCAATTAGAAATTACTCCGTTTATAGATAACAAATGGGTAGAATGTAATGATGGAATATATACGTTAACGGATTCGGGAAAATTATTTTGCGATTATATTACTGAAGAATTATTTATACTAAAAGCATAAAATTACAACATGAAAGGAACAAAAGAAATGTATTTTAATATTTTCAACGAGTTGATACCATTTAATAAATACATTGGATTGGAATTGGAAACACTGAGTGATGGCTATGCTAAAGCGAGCATAAAATTCAAACCCGAATTGATGGGCGATGCTAGAATACAAGCAATACATGGCGGCGTAATTTCGGCAGCGATGGATGCGGTAGGCGGTATAGCAGGCATTGCCACTTTAAGTTCGTTTGAAGATAAAATTGTAACGGTAGATATGCGTGTAGATTACATACGCTCGGCACGTAATACCGATTTAATTATAGAAGCACGCATTGTACGCAGTGGCAACAAAATTATCACTACCAATATGCAAGTTTTTGCTGCTGTAGATGCTACTTTAGTGGCAGAAGGCAGAGGAGTATATCATGTAAGTAGAAAGAAAACTGCATAAAATTACTTTATCAATACACAAATAAATAGATTGTATAGAGTAAAAAAAGCAGAAATAGAAATCTACATTTCCAAAGATTTAACGTCAGTTTTTTGCCCATCCATAATAGCACGGCAATTAGTATTGTACTGCCTATCAAAATAAAAATATCGATATTGAATTGTGGATTAAATTGTATCGGTTGAATAAATGCAGCTACTCCCAATATTCCGAGCAAATTCAACATATTTAACCCCAGCAAATTACTTATTTCAAATTTGGAGCGATGGGTTTTAGTTATCATTATCCAGTACATCATTACCACGGAACCCCCTAAAGACAGCACGAACTGACCTAAAAATCGCTGAGACAAATTGTATTTCCTTGATATGTCTATTAGATTATCAATGACCAAAACACCGCCGGCAATCAGTCCGATAACTCCTACAACTATTAGCAAAACAGACACCCAAACGGCATAGTAAGATGGGGGTTCTGTTTCCGTTTCGTCAAACCAAATTGCCTGATGTTTTTTAATGTTGAAAGAGCCATACGTCATAAAAATTACAAATGCAGCAAGCAACACTACGGCATTATACTTTGTAATAAAAAGTGTTTCGGAATTGGCGGAAAATGCAGGGAAATTTACTAATATAAACAACAATAGTGCGCTAATCACCAAAGACATCACACCTATAGAGGCTGTGTTTTTATTGGCTTTAATAGGCCTGAAAAAGCCTGTAATACTCAATACGCCCAGCAGATTAAAAATGCAACTCCCGATTATTGTACCCAACACTAAATCGAAATAGCCATTATATGCAGCCAGCAATACCGTAAACGCTTTAGGCAAAGAAGTACCAAAAGCGACGATAGTAAAATTAAGCATTGATTCGGGTATTTTTACTCTGCGGGCAATAGATGCAGCGCCGTCAATAAGCAATCCGGAGCCTCGGTTAAGTAAAAAAAAGCCAATTAGCAGTAATGGTATATTTAACAACAAAGTAAGGTGCTGAATCTGCATATTCAATATTACAAAACTATTTTATAATTGCTGCTATATTGCCAAAGTGAAATTGTTTTTAGCACAAAATTCGTATATGTATTTTGTGCTTCAATGGGTTAAAATACATTAAAGCAACGGATAAGCGTACAATGGTAAAAAAAATAGCCGGCTATGCCGACTATTTTATAAAATTATTGGTACAAACTATAGGGTGTAGGTAAATTTACAAACGCCCATTAAGCCCATGTAAGGAGCACCTAAGAAATACTGTTGTTTTCTATTATATAAATTGGTAATAGATACCGTAACATTCAAATGGTCTTTTAAGAATTTAGGAGTGTATGAAACATCTAAGTCCATATCGTGAGTAGCTTTTACGCGTCCCATGTAATTACCGGACAATACCGGAAATCCTGCACTCCATTTGAATTTAAGTCCTACATTAAGTCCAATTTTGTCTGCATTGTAATTAATACCTACATTCACTCTGTGCTTGGGAGCATTAAGTGCCACATATCCTAGTGGAGCACTTTCCACTTTCACAGAGTCTTTATCTACAAAAGAATAATTTGCCATAAGAGAAATTCCTTTCGGCAGGTATAAATTGGAATTGAAGTCGATTCCATAAACGGTTACATTTCCAATATTTCTTGTTACCAAAAGCATATTCGGGCCTCCGGCTTCTTTAGGTGTAATTACCCCGATAGGTAAATTCTGAACGGCCTGCCGAATTAGGTTTACAAATTCATCGCTGGCAGTACCGTTATTATTGCCACCAAATTTAGCACTTTGGTCTAAAAAGGCATTCATTGCTAATTTCACTAAAGGGTCTAAATTATCATAATTTTGTATAATTCTGGGTGCCAAATAATTCATCAGTTGGTTATCATCAAACATAACTGCCGGAGTTAATAATGTGACCGGTGCGAGATAATCTTTAAAGTCTGTTCTATAAAGGTCAATTTGCAATCCTAACATTTTTCCGATTACCCCTTTATATCCTAACTCATACGTATAGGTAGTAGTAGGTTTTAATCTACCGATATTTTGTGTTTTCTTCCATTGTCCGTTATTATCTTGGAATTGTTGCTCGCGTGTATTCAGATTTTTCACCACTTGGTCAATTGTGTTCGGAATAGATTGTGGAATAATACTATTTACCACCATATTTATTAATGGTAATAACGGAGAATTTGGATCAATATCTGCTCTTCCGCTAAATTGTCCTCGGATAGCCGATAAAATACCATTCCAGCCGGTAGTAGTAAAAGAATGGTCGTTCACATCATGATACTGTCCGGTGGTACCGTAAGGCGATAAAAATTGTGGCAACACCTCTCCTCCATAGTTTGGATTGGCGTTAAAACTATAATTAAATCCGCTGTTGGGCGTACCTTCGTTTCGTACTTGAATACCATCCGGTATATCTGCTTGTTTCACATCTACAAAGTAGGCTGCTGAGGCAGGGTTTTTAAAAGCTCTGTTAAAGGTAAAACGCAAGTTATGTCCGGTGCCGGGCTTATAAACTACCGCTACTTTAGGCGAGAATAATAGTTTTTTCACAGCAGTGTTATAATCCAATCGTGTAGCTACAATAAGGCTAAAGCGAGGATGTATGGCATAATCACCTTGTAAATAAACGCCGTATTCATCGATATTGTCTTTATTTTCGTATTTACCGTTTAAAGTTCCCGCCGTATTTGGGCGAGTAAAAAAGGCATCAAATCCATAAACTAAATTAATGCGCTTTTTATACAACTGATTGGAGTTTTGCAACTGCACAGAGTACATGTGAGATTTATCAATGTACTGACCGCCTACCGGCACAAAATAAGTTTGGTGCGAGTTATTGCCGTTCATATATACTTGAGCAAATAAATTTTTCCACGTAAAGCGCATTTGTGCCCAAGAGTAGGTCCAATTTTTATTCTGCATAGCGCCTATCGGGCTGGGGATAATGCCATTACTTACATTTACGCCGCCGGCAAAAACGATATTAATGTCGTCTTTTATTTGAACGTCAAATCGTGCATCGGTTTGTCCGTTTAGTATTTTCTCATCGCGAGGTGCGCTTACCGGCACCCCCTTTCCGCTTGGGTCATTTGTACCATCCGGACGCTCATGATATACAGAGTCGGAGGAAGCTCTAAATTTTATTACAGTGGTGGGTTCGTAAATATCACTATATCTCCAATCGTGTCCGGTGAATAATTGTCCGGAAACTTTCAGCCCCATTTTTACATTTGGGTTTTTAGAATGTATGGTATCCGACACATAAAACCCTGCTGTAAACAACATACGTTGGGTAAGTTTTTTATAGTCAAATTTTGGATCATTGCGATTAATATCCGGCAAAGTATCTTTTATGCGAACACGTGCTCCAATGGACGTCCAAAATTTCACTTCCTGATATTTAAGCGGCGATTTTGTAATAATATGAATTACACCTTGGTTGGCATTGGGGCCATACAATGCTGCTGCAGGGCCTTTCAATACTTCGATGCGCTCAATATCGGCATCTGTAGTGGTCATCATTTGAAACATGTTCAAGCCGGTATTGGGTAATTTAGCCACACGGGTATCCGTCAGCGACATCACATCACTACTAAAATATCCGGAAAAACCACGTACGGACGGCTGTCCGCCTTGTACGCCGGTTTGCATGATTTGTACTCCTGCTGTATTTTTTATATAATCTGTAATACCTAAGCCTGCTTTTGTTTTAATAGCTGTTGCATCTACCGATACGATTGAGGCCGGTGCATCTAACGCTTTTTCTTTTTTTCTACCTACGGATACTACTATTTCATCCATTACATTTCCTTCTTCTTCCATAGTAAGATTATAGACTTGATTTCCGGTAACAGTAAGTTTATCGTCCTTCATGCCCATGTAGGTAAAAACGATTACGTCGCCTTCATTGGCTTTTAATTCATAGTTACCGTCAAAGTCTGTTACAGTGCCTTTTAGCTTATCGGTTTCGATAAAAATATTCACTCCAATTAGAGGTTCTTTTGTAGATTTATCTAATACAGTACCTTTTATAGTAAATTCTCTATTTGATTTTCTTACTACTACTTGTGGCAGTTCTTTAATTCTATCTTTTAGTTTTTCCTCATTTTTTTCTTTTTGGGCAAAAGAGGAAACGGAACATATAACTATAAGAATCCCTAAGGCAATTATTTTTTCAAACCTCATAAACAATTTTTATTTTAAATACAGATTTTTTAACCTGCAAAACTACTGCAAATATCTGCAATAGAAAGTTTTTAAAATTGCAATATTATTAACACTTGTAATATACAAACATAGAGGTAACCAAAAATGGGTATTTGAATGACTTTTTGAATACTAAAGAATTAGATGTCGGAGGGGAACCGCAACTTCATGCCGTCTATTTCTTCGGAAATCCGTATTTGGCATGATAATCTGCAACTGTTATTATAGCAAGGTAATGTTTCAAGCAGGCATAATTCATCATCGTTCGGGCCGCTGACCATTATTTCGTCTTTATTTAAAACTTCAATCCTGCAAGTACCACATATAGCCATTCCGCCGCAGATTCCTTCAATAGGATGCTGCTCGCCTTTTAAAATTTCCATCAATGAAAACTCTATTCCAAGCGGAATTTCTAAAGGAGTAAAAGACAGGTCATCTTGCTGAATATAAATTGTAATTGCGTCCAAAAGCAAAAAAGTTAGTGACAAAAATAGAAAATTTGCGCACTAACTTTTGTGAAATTTAGTTTAACATCTACCTAAAATGCGTTTACCCCATTAACGGTAGTATATTTCAACGTAGGTTTTTTCCCTAAAATCAATTCTGCGGCACTATGACACATGATTGCAGCTTCATGAAAACCGCACAATATCAATTTTAATTTTCCTTCGTAATTATTAATATCTCCAATAGCGTAAATTCCTTTTACATTCGTAGAGTAATCGCGGGTATCTACATTTATTGCATTTTTCTCAATATTTAATCCCCAATTTGCAATAGGGCCTAATTTTGGGCTTAACCCAAATAGTGCTAAAAAATGATCCGCATCTATATCTTTAAGATTGCCATCATTATGGGTAATTGTTATTCGTTGTAAGTTATCCTCTCCATGCAAATGCGTTACATTCGCATTAAGTTCTAATTTTATTTTTCCCTCTTGGGCTAATTTTTTCACTTTATCCACGCTATCGGGTGCGCCTCTAAACATTTCTCCGCGGTGTACTAAAGTCAAATCCGATACAATATCGGCAAGGAATAACGTCCAATCTAATGCACTGTCGCCGCCTCCGGCAATAGTAATTTTTTTGTTTCTGAATTTTTCAGGATCGAGTACCATATACTCTACTCCTTTTTTCTCGTAAGCTACTATGTTTTCGATAGCCGGTTTGCGTGGTTCAAATACGCCTAAACCGCCGGCAATACAAATTACTTTTGCGTGTATTTTAGTATCTAAATGTGTTGTTAATTCAAATGAACCATCTTCCATTTTTTTTATTTCTTCTACGCGCTCTCCTAATGTAAAAGTTGGATTAAAGGGCTTGCCTTGTTCCAATAAATTATCTACCAATTCTTGTGCGCCTACTGTCGGGAAGCCGGGTATATCGTAAATAGGTTTTTTAGGATATATTTCTGATAGCTGGCCTCCGGGCTGCGGAAGGTAATCTACTAAATGGCAGCGTAATTTTAGTAATCCGGCTTCAAAAACGGTGAACAATCCTACG
>Ga0116191_1002885_pt1 | contig 12823 bp, 10 predicted proteins | sample AD_UKC111_MetaG_FD_89897 | JGI IMG/M metagenome (GOLD analysis project Ga0116191, IMG submission 89897) | Active sludge microbial communities of municipal wastewater-treating anaerobic digesters from Hong Kong - AD_UKC111_MetaG | ecosystem: Engineered > Bioreactor > Anaerobic > Digestate...
AGGCTATCCTACCAGCTACAAATTCAACGATATTGGAATCATAAGAGCTAACGAAATGCCCGAGTTAAAGGTCATAGGAATTGAGGAAGCCGATCCTGTTGGCCCTTATGGTGCAAAAGGAATAGGTGAGATTGGCTTGGTGCCCACCGCTGCAGCTATTGCAAATGCACTAATGGCCTACGATGGGGTAAAAAGAACCAAGTTACCCATGAGAAGAAAAAGGATAAAGGATAAAGGGTAAAGGATAAAGTGAACTTGTCCGCCTGCTGGCGGATTCAAGACTCAAAAAATTGTTCGCCTACTGACGGAACTTGTTCGCCTACCGGCTGATTCCAGATGATAAAGGATAAAGGGTAAAAGAAATCTGTCCGGCTATAAAAGGGTTCACCCTTCGACAAGTTCAGTGCAGGCTCCTTCGGCAGGTTTTTAACTTCTTTTTGATCAAAGTTCTGAATCACATAAAAAGTATATAAATAATGGCTATACTACTAAAGAACGCAACATACATCGATTGGCAAACGCTTGAGTTCAGGAAAACCAACATTCAGGTAAAGCCCGGGAAAGTTGATTTCTATGATGCAGCAGTTACTCCTGCAGGAGTTGATGAGGTAATAGACTGTTCTGGGAAACTGGTTACCAAATCGTTTGTTATAGGGCACCACCATGCTTACTCCGCCCTATCGCGCGGGATGAATCCACCCCGAAAAACGCCCACCAACTTTTACGAGATTTTAAAGTATGTTTGGTGGACCCTCGATAAATGTTTAACAACCGAAATGGTTGAGTATAGTGGACTGGTTACAGCCATGGCTTGTGCCAAAGCTGGCGCTACTTATGCCATTGACCACCATGCCTCGCCTAATGCTGTGGGCAATTCGCTCAGTACGCTTGCCGGCGCATTTGAAAAGGTTGGCGTCAACCATCTGCTATGCTACGAAATCAGCGACCGTGATGGCAATCTAATCGCCCTGCAGGGACTGGAGGAGACCGACAGCTACCTGAGCAAACATCAGGGTTTGGTGGGGCTACATGCTTCGTTTACGTTGGGTGATAAAACACTTACCTCTGCCGCCGAGCTGATGCGCAGGCATCAAAGTGGGGTTCATATTCATGTGGCAGAAGGTTTATACGACCAGGAGCATTGTCGTCAGAATTACGGCCAATCGGTAATTGAAAGGCTAAATAGCTTCGGATTGCTTAGTTCCTCCAGGTCTATTCTAGTACACTGCCTCCACCTCTCAGGTAACGAACGAGATATAATTGCCAGCTCCCCATGCTGGGTGGTGCAGAACACCGATAGCAACCTGAACAACAATGTTGGCTACTTCAACGCAAAGGGCTTGGGTAATAACCTTATGCTGGGAACCGACGGAATGCACAGCGACATGCTGCAGAGCATGAAATCGGCCTACTTCGTCGGGCAAAACTTCGATCCCATGAGCCCCATGCAGGCCTACAACCGGTTGAGAAACGCCCATAGGTATCTTTCCTCCAACAACTTTACCGGCGATGACGAGTCGAACCTGGTGGTTATTGACTACAACTCCCCCACCCCAGTTACACCTGACAATTTTGCTGCCCACCTGATTTTCGGAATTAACTCCTCGCACATACGGGATGTAATTTCAAACGGTAAACTTATTGTCAAAAACCACCGTGTAACACTTGTTGACGAGGAGGTCTTACTAATCGAATCCAGAAAGATTGCAGCCTACCTATGGAAGCGTATGGGCGATGTAGGAGCTGAATGAATTTGCTGACACTACGCATTAATTGCCTACCTTTGCCAAACAAATTCTATATCTTATGAATACTGCTATTTTGGAATGGATTGGCTACACGGCTTCGGTGATTATTGCCCTTTCAATGGCGCTCAACTCTATTGTGAAGTTTCGTTGGGTAAACCTCACCGGTGCGTCACTTTTCTCAATATATGGCTTTCTAATAGGTGCACTACCGGTGGGTATTCTAAATGGAATTATTGTCGTTACCGACCTCTACTACCTCATAAGGATATATTCCCAAAAGGATACATTCGAGATTCTCGAAATAAGACCCGACAACAAGTACCTCCTACGATTTCTTGACTACCACTCAAAGGATATTCAGAAATACTTTCCCAATTTTTCCTACTCTCCCGATGAGGACACCATTAGTTTCTTTGTGCTGCGCAACATGGTAGTGGCGGGGGCATTTGTTGCCCAGAAGGTAGCTGATAGCACCATGCAGGTCCACCTTGACTATGTTTTGCCCGAATACAGGGATTTTAAAAATGGAAGGTTTGTTTACTCGTGGCTAGTTCAAAACTTTACCGAGCATGGTTTTGCCAGTGTTTGGGCTAAGGCTGAAACCGAAAAGCACAGAAACTACCTTCTTAAGGTGGGTTTTACCCTCACCGGAGATGGCCGTTTTTACAAAACTTTAAACGATAACCAGCATGGCTGAAAAATCGGAGTTCATTATTAAAAATGGAACGGTTGTTACTTCTACTAATACCCAAAAGGTCGATATTCTTATTAAAAACGGGAAAATTGCAGCATTAACAAACGAGTTTAACGGCGATATGTACCAAACCATTGATGCCGATGGAATGTACATACTTCCCGGTGGTATTGACCCACACGTTCATCTGCATCTTCCAACCCCTGCAGGTTACTCATCGGACGATTTCCATTCAGGAAGCGTAGCTGCACTTTACGGTGGAACAACTACTATTATTGATTTTGTTACCCCGCAAAGGGGACAGCCCCTTACCGAGGCGTTGGACGCAAGGATTGAAGAAGCCAGTAATTGCCTTACAGACTACTCGTTTCATGTTAGTCCGGTTGACTGGCGCAAAGAGAGTGAAGATGAAATTAAAAGCTGCATAAGCCAAGGATTTCCATCCTTTAAAATTTACATGGCGTACCTGGATACCAATGGTCTTCACGATGCCGATATTCAAAAGGTAATGGGTGTAGTTGGGAGAAATGGCGGAATGGTTACCGTTCATTGCGAGCTTGGCGAAGAGTTGGACAGGTTGCGCGATGCCTTTTACCTACAGGGAAAAACTCAACCCATCTACCATCATCTTTCACGCCCGCCCGAGGTGGAGGTTAAGGCTGTAGAGCGTGCCATAGCCTTTGCCCAACAAGCAAATTGTCCGCTCTACATCGTTCACCTATCGGCAGGTAGCTCAATTAAATCAGTACATGAAGCAAGGTTTACCGGACAGAAGGTGTATGCTGAAACATGCCCGCAATACCTTCTGCTCAACAACGCCTGCTACACTGAGGATTTTTGGCCAACAGCAAAGTATGTTATTAGCCCGCCATTGCGCTCATCAAAGGATCAGGAACAACTCTGGATAGGCATTCAGCAAGAAGACATCCAGACCCTGGGAACAGATCATTGCCCCTTTAGTTCGAGCCAAAAGGCTTTTGGAATGAACGATTTCCGCAAAATACCCAATGGAGCAGGAGGAATTGAGCACCGATTAGCATTGCTCTACACCTATGGTGTTGCAAATGGTAAAATCAGCATCAACCGGATGGTTGACCTTTGCTCTACCCAACCGGCAAAAATATTCGGACTTTATCCCCAAAAGGGCGAAATAGCCGTTGGCTCCGATGCCGACCTGGTTGTTTGGAATCCAGCTGCCACTTCAACCATACAGGCCAGCAACCATCATTCACAGGCTGACTTCAACATATACGAAGGCATGAGGGTGCATGGTGAGGCAAAGTATGTTTTTAAAAAGGGCTACCTGGCTATAGCCGATGGAACACTTCAGCACACCCTGCCAAAGGGAGAATTGCTAAGAAGAACACCCATATAATTAGTCAAGCATAAAAAAATAAAAAAGCCAAACTCCTGTATAGTTGATAAATGGAAGAGTGCCGTTATTACTAAATCTACATTTAACCGCTATGTTAGAAATATTTCAGCAAGTTAAATTTCTTATAAGGCATGTTGTCAATCTCAGCAGTTTTTCAGATTTTTCTACTTAAAAAATGACAGTACATAAAGCTACACATTTCAAAATACCTATTGTAAATTGTACATGGTAAATTATTTATATTGATTTTTTTATATTTGACGCATCCTTAATCTAAAAATTAACTTTAATCTAAACTTATGGATTTCAAGAGTTTACTCAAGAACTTCTTAATCGCAAATAACGGAAAATCGCTAGCATTTCTACTCATGCTGCTTTTTTTGCCTGTACTGGTTTTTGCCTCCGAGGGGGGGAACACAGCGCCGGCACTTGGTGGAATCCGTTTAGAATTTATTCTGTTTGGCTTAACCCTCATAGGCGTTGCCCTGTTTCATAACCAAACCTTTTGGGTGGCAATTTGCGGTTTAACAGCAATTGTGCTCTACAAGTTGCTTTTCATTCCCGGATACCCTTTTGCCGAGCATTTTTTCGGAGAAAATGCCATGGTTGACCAAATTCTGCACAAGAACCTGCGCCAGGGGGAATGGGGAATACTGGTCAACCTGCTAGGGCTGCTGCTGGGGTTTGCCATTCTGGCAAAAATTTTCGAAGAATCGGGTATTCCCGATATTCTTCCCAGATTTCTTCCAAGTGGTTGGCAGGGCCCCTTTGTGCTGCTAATTTTTATTTTCATCCTCTCATCGTTTCTCGATAACATTGCCGCTGCAATGATTGGCGGGACAATCGCCCTGGTGGTATTCAAGAACAAAGTTCACGTTGGCTTCATAGCGGCAATTGTTGCCGCATCAAATGCAGGAGGTGCAGGTAGCGTGGTTGGGGACACCACCACCACCATGATGTGGATTGACGGAGTTTCCGCATTTAACGTTCTACATGCCTACATTGCTGCTGGAGTTACCCTAATAATTGTGGCATGGTTTGCTTCACACCAGCAGGACCACTTTCAACAAATTGCAAGGGATGCAAAAACTGGTGTTAAGATTGACTGGGTTCGTCTGGGAATAGTAGTGCTAATTCTTGCCGGTGCTATTCTCTCGAACATCTACTACGATATGCCTGCCCTTGGGGTGTGGATTGCCATTCTGATTGGATCAATTTTCATTAAAATTCCATGGCACGAGGTTGGGACATCCATTAAGGGAACCATTTTTCTTTTGTGTCTGGTTACCTCCGCATCGTTTATGCCGGTTGAGACCCTTCCCGATGCTTCATGGATGACTGCATTTATTCTAGGGTTTGTTTCCGCTGTTTTTGACAACATCCCGTTAACAAAACTCTGCCTTGACCAGGGGCATTACGATTGGGGCATGTTGGCCTACGCTGTGGGCTTTGGAGGTTCAATGGTTTGGTTTGGTTCGTCGGCTGGCGTGGCTATAACCAATAAGTTTCAGGAGGCTAAAAATGTAACGCTATGGTTAAGAAAAGGCTGGCATATTATCTTAGCCTATATTGTCGGTTTCTTTACCCTATACATCACCATGGGATGGGAACCTGCAAGTAACAAGCAGCACCAGGAACCCGCTATTGAGTGCAAGGCACCCGACTGTCCAGTTAGGGCAAAGGCGGAATTTGAGAAAACATTGCATCCCGAGGAGGTTAAGTAATTTATGGCATTGTAAAAATGATAAGCATACCTGCTTCACCAATTCAGCAATTTGCGTGAACATAACATTTAAAAGGGAAAGTTGACCTTAATAGCTTAGCAGACTTCCCTAAATAGTAAAACCTGCCACACCACTACTCTGGTTTCGGCAGGTTTTACTTATTATCCCTATCCTAAACTAATAATAGGCTGAAAAATAATGGTTTGCTCAGCTCAATTGCTACTTTGCCAGCTCAACAGCAATGCTCCAATTCTTCCTTACCGCTTAGAAACGCTGGTAACCCGTTCCTGCTTACTGTCCAGTAATTTTTTTATTAACCCGGCAATATCCTCAAAGCGGTTAGTAAGCATCATGGCAGCAATTATGTAGGGCTTATACCCCGCCTCAAGGTAGGTCTTTATGCGGTAGCGCTCGAAAGTTTCAGCACTTACCTCACCCTGTGCACACGATTCACCAGAAATGTCGGCCGGCAGGCAGTGGAGGTAAAGAGCATCGGCCTTGCTGGTCAGCTTACGCATCTTCTCGTTGTACTCCCAATCCTTATGCCGGGCATTGTTAGCCAGGCAGGTTTGCTCCAGCTCGTTTAGCGCCTTCCTATCGCCACTTTTCAGCAGTTGGGTTCGCTGCTCCATGATGTGAAATGGAGCCCAACTTTTTGGATAAACTATATCAGCGCCACGCATGGCTTCGACCATGGAATGCTTAATGGTAAACGATCCACCACTCTTAGCAGCATTATTCCTGGCTACCTCAACAATCTCGGGTATTAAGTCGTAACCTTCAGGATATGCTAGCTCCACATTCATGCCGAATCGGGTCATTAGGGCAATAACCCCCTGGGGAACCGATAGAGGTTTTCCGTAGCTGGGGGAGTAAGCCCAGCTCATCACCAGCTTTTTACCCCGCAAGGCTTCCAGGGAGCCGAATTCATGGGTAAGGTGAAGCAAATCGGCCATAACCTGGGTTGGGTGGTCCATATCGCACTGTAGGTTGACAATACCTGGCCTCACTGGTAGCACGCCGTTGGCAAACCCATCGTCGAGCGCTGCGCCAACCTGCCGCATGTACTTGTTCCCTTCACCAAGGTACATATCGTCGCGAATGCCAATAAAATCGGATAGAAACGAAATCATGTTGGCAGTTTCACGCACGGTTTCCCCATGCGAAATCTGCGATTTTTCCTCATCAAGGTCCTGGACAGCTAGCCCCAGCAAGTTGGAGGCCGATGCAAAAGAAAATCGGGTGCGGGTTGACTTGTCCCTAAAATTGGAAATTGCCAGGCCCGAGTCGAATACTCTTGTAGAAATGTTACGGTTTCTCATCTCCTTAAGAATATCGGCTACCCCAAGTATCATCCTTAACTCGTCTTCACTTTTTTCCCACGTTAGGAGAAAATCCCTGCCATACAGGTTGGTTTTCAACCTTTCAATGATTTCAACTCTATCCATCAACATAAATTGTTTTAATAAACAGACAACTTTTTAATTCGATTAGCAAAAACTAAAATAGGCAGCTTCTTCCCTTTAAATTCCTTTAAACAAAAATAACAACTGCATCACTGTCCTAAAATGTAAAGAAAAAGTGTACATAAAAATTCTAACCAGCTAGATAGTGTAGGCAAATAGGGCATAGAATGCTGAGGCAACCACCAGGTCGTTAACCGGTACCTTTTCGTTTGGAGCATGAGCCAGTACTTCGTTGCCCGGGCCAAAACCTATGGTTGGAATTCCGTAAACGCCACAGGTCATAATTCCGTTGGTTGAAAATGTCCACTTGTCAACCTTTGGATTTTTACCATAAAGTTGGCTGAATGCTTTAACCCCGGTTTGCACAATTAAATGATCCTCAGGCATTTTCCAAGTTGGGTAGTATTTAACCATGCCATACTCCAGACCGGTGTAGGCCTTTTCGTAGTAGTTTAGCACCTCAACTTTGGCATTCATGTTTTTTACAATCTCCTCCACTTCGCCAACGGCAGTATCCATGGTTTCACCCCAGGTCAGCCTGCGGTCGAGATGAATTCGAGCATAATCAGCAACCGCACATAGCGACGGACTCCCTGATATGATTTCAGAAATTGTAACGCTTCCCTTGCCTAAAAAATCGTCAACTTTCAGGCGTTCGTTAAGCTTCTCAATTTCAAGGGCAGCCCTTGAAGCCATGTAGATGGCATTTTTGCCACGCTCTGGAGCCGAGCCATGGGCAGATACACCGTAGAAGTGTACGTGCATCTCCATTCTTCCCCTATGCCCTCTGTAGATATTAAGGTTTGTAGGTTCGGTGCTGATTACAAAATCGGGTTTTATTCCATCCTCCTCGATAATGTACTTCCAGCATAGCCCGTCGCAGTCCTCCTCCATTACGCTGCCTACAAAATAAATGGTAAGGTCTCGGTCAAACGCCAGCTCCTTAAGGATTCGGCCAGAGGTAACAAATGCAGCAGGCCCTCCCTCCTGGTCAACCGAGCCCCTTCCGTGCACGAATCCATCGCGAATTTCTCCTCCCAATGGGTCAAAATCCCAATTATCGCGGTAGCCAATGTCAACGGTATCCATGTGGCCATCTATTGCCAATATCTTACTACCATTGCCTATTCGGCCAATTACATTCCCTAACCCATCAATCCTTACCTCATCAAAACCGGCTTCCTCCATTTGCCTCTTCAGCTCCAGCTGAACATCACGCTCCTGGGTGCTTAGGGATTTTATCCTAACCAAACGCGACAAGTTGCTAGCCGTATAGTCGCGGTATTTCTCTGAAAGTTCCCTTACCTTCGAACTTATCTCACTCATGATCCTAAACGTATTTTGCTTCAAAATTACCGGATATATTAATAAAATACATCAATCAATAGTTGTAAATTACATGTTTTACTTCAAATTAGTTACTTTTACATAGTATTAATTCACATTATAGATTTTTATTCTACATAAAAGGGTTTAAAAAAGGATGGACAATCTAACAATTCAATAAAAAAGGGTGAGAGAATAGGAGATTAACCAATAAAGGATTGGATCACCCTCAGGGATAGGCTTCATACTTCTTGCTTTTTTAATCATTATTTTGATGAAATCTCAATAATTTTCACCTACTTAGCAGGGCTAAAAAGCGGAAAAAATGATATGGCAGTTCGTGCTCGATAAGCTAAAATCAGGTCAAAGCCTGTACCTTATTGTGGTATCCGAAACGCTGGGCAGTAGTCCTGGAAAGGTGGGGTTTAAAATGGCCGTTTCGTCCGATGGTGAAATATCAGGCTCAGTAGGAGGCGGCGTGATGGAGTTTCGCATGGTGGAGCTGGCACGTAAGGAGTTGGCTGTAGGAGGTAAAAATACTTTTCTAAAACGGCAGGTGCATAGCAGTGAGGCTGAGGAGGATAAATCGGGGATGATTTGCTCGGGCGAGCAAACCCACATATTCCTCTACCTGTCCGGATCGGATTTGGAAACCTGCAGCCACATAGTAAAAGCCATATCTTCCGGTGAAACCGGCTTACTCCACATAGAGCCAAACGGGTTGGATTTTAATAACTATGGCGTTACCGAAATAACCCCTAGGTATCAATTCAGCCATGCCGGTAACGGCTGGGACTACTTCGAGGTTATTGGCCTTAAAGACAAAGCATACATTTTCGGGGCTGGACACATAAGCCTGCCCCTAACCCAAATTCTTTCACTCCTCGATTTTTGGGTTGAGGTTTACGATAACCGTAAGGAGTTGGTAACCTTTGCTTCAAACAGCATAGCCAACAAAAAGGAAGTTATTGATTTTGGTAATGCCTCAAAGTACGTAAGGGAGGGTGCTAACACCTACTGCCTTATCATGACCTTTGGGCATAAGTTTGATGAAATGATTTTAAGGCAGCTGCTTCCCCTTAATGTTGGATACATTGGCATGATTGGCAGTAAAAGCAAGGTTAACGCCATATTTGACAACCTGCTAAAAGAAGGTTATTCGCCTGACCAACTGGTCAAAGTTTGCTCACCAGTTGGGCTACCAATAGGTAGTCAAACACCTGCTGAGATTGCTGTTAGCATTGCCGCCCAGATTGTTCAATGGCGGAACAGACAGTAAAACTTTTCTGGTAGCAGCCTACTGCTCCACTATGGTTGCCCCCATCAAGGTGTTAATTTTCTTCTGCTTAGGGTTACCTGTATAGGTCAGGCTGCCGCCAGTTCGTACCTTTGCATCAATAAGTTGGGAAGCGTTTACCTTGGCAATAGCGCCAGTACTTACCGTAACAAATGTGCTATCAGAAACCAGGTCGAGAGCCGACAAAATTCCGCCGGTGTTAACTTTAGCCTCGTAGTTTTTTACAGCACCCCTTACACGAACTGTTGACCCTTGCCCCACAACTATATCGGCTGTCTCAACATTCAACCCACCGTCAAACTCGGAGCTGGTATTGGCATTGATGACAACCTTATCGCCTGTAAGAGTATCATTCAGGCTTACACTAGCAGCCGCTGAAAGTGAAATATCCCTTAATTCCCTGTAGTACACGTAAATATCAGCCTTAACACTCTTGTAAATGTTGGCCTTGAGAGCTACCTCCAATGTTTTTCCCTTAACCTCTGTATGTATATCCGAGGTAGGCATGTCGTATGTTTTAACGCTTATGTGTTCCACGCTATCATGCTGTAGGTAAACCTTTATTTCGCCAATCACCTTTACCTTATCAAAAGGGGTAATGTCCCTGCTTTCGGTATTCTGCGCACTGGCAAATACCGAAAGTGCTAGGCCAACTAAAATAAAAAGATACTTCTTCATAGGTATTAAGCTTTAATGAATTTAGTCCATGAAATAATACATGGTAAAATTGCCAGGATGTTTCACTTAAGATACAAAAATTTGCCGTTTTAACCTTTCACAACTACTATGCAAATGTACCCATGCTAAGTTGTAAAAATGTAACCTTTAACATAAAATAACCAAAATGCAGCTATTTTCACCCATACATTTTCGCCTTGCCGTTTTAAAGTAAAACACTAGTGTGAACAAAACAGAAAAATATTCGTTTTCGTAATAGGTAGTAGCTATAACATCATGGTTCAACGGATTATAATTACCATAACTTTTATTTTCACCATTTTTTCAAGTTGTTTTGGTCAGCCAAAACAAGTTGAAAAAGACAATAAGGGTGATCAGATGAATGAAATGAAACAAAATCTAACCGGGTTACAGCTTTATGTTACTCAGCAGAAAGGCACTGAAACCCCTTTTACAGGTGAGTACTGGAATCATTTTGAAAAGGGGGTATATGTTTGCGTGTGCTGCGGTACAGAACTTTTTGAGTCGGAAACCAAGTTCCACTCCAGTTGCGGATGGCCTAGTTTTTTTGGCAGTAAGTTTGAAGAAAACATAAATTTCAACGAGGACACCAGCCATGGCATGGTTAGGACTGAGGTGGTATGCAAGAAGTGCGGGGCCCATTTGGGACACCTTTTCAACGATGGTCCAAAGCCCACCGGTTTGCGGTACTGTATAAACTCCGCATCCCTTAAATTTATTCCCGTTAAAATCGAGCATTAAGTCTTTCTTTCTGGATATTACTAACAATATATGCTGGTAATTACCACCTTACATGAATAAATATTTTACACTGCATGACAGCTTCAACAAAACTGATTCCGATTTTTCCCATGGAGGTTTTTATCCTGCCAGGGGAGGAGATTCCAATAAGAATTTTTGAACCCCGCTACCAGGAGCTTATAAACGACCTGGGCAATACCGGTGAGAGTTTTGGGATTCCTTTCTTATTCAACGAAAAGATAATGGCCTACGGAAGCGAAGTCGAATTAGCTAGCATAGTAGCCCGAAACAGCTTGGGACAAATGGTAGTTGTAGTAAAGGGCATAAGGAACTTCCATATACTCCAGTACAGCGAAACACTGGCTGGCAAACCCTACGGTAGTGGATCAATTGAATATATTGACGATGATTTTCGCTCTTCAAACCCGGAGCTGATTGTGCTGGTAAAAAAGTTGAAGCTCGATGTTAGCGAAGCGCTTGGAGTCCTGATAAAAGATGAAGCTATAAGCTTGGCAAGCATTGCGCGGGCGCTAATGATGACTTCAACAGATAAGTACACCTTCTACTCGCTTCGCTCTAAAACTAAAATGGAAAACTTTCTGATTAAAAGGCTAAGGTTTATTGAGCAAATACAGCAACAGGAAAGGCTGCTGGCAAATAACTTCAGTTTAAACTAGCCACACCACCCATTAAGCTTGCTTCGGGGAAAAAGAGATTTTTACTTGGGATTTTCCCCTCAACTCCCGGCAGCTGTTTGTCGAAAAACCTGTCAACAATATAGGGAAACCTTGCTCCCTTCCATGGACTGGTATTCGAAATAAAAACATAGGTATAGCCGTCGCTACGCGAAACAGCCAGTGCGGTTGTTCCGGGTAAAGAACCCGAACGCCAAAGTTTTCCGCCGGGCATAACCCACCTCCAACCAATAGGATGAAACTTTTCGTCGTTTGTTTGGGACATAACGGCAACTGACTCTTTTGATAGAATATCTGGGAAGTTGCTGTTCCCATCAATAGCCAAGAGGAATCTGGTAAGGCTGATAGATGAAATAACCCATCCACCGGCAGCCCCAAGAGTATGAACGTCATCGCCACCCCTACTTTTCAGAACTCCCTCCTTTGACCCATCAAAAGCCATAACCCGTTCCGCATCGTTCACCTCATAGTAGCGGGCTTCGTTTGGAAAGCGTAGGCTATCCCAGTTCTGGGCAATGTGTGCATCGTATATGCTTAACGGGCGGAAAATGCTACGCTGTACGAAGGTTTCATAATCCGTATGGGTAATTTTCTCTATAACTAGTTCCAGAATTGCGTAGCCCAGGTTGCTGTAGGAACTGTGGAACCCGGGAGCGAAATGTAATTTCTTGGAAAGAGCAAATACAACAATATCCTCAAGTGAAACGGGAAGCTCCTTATGCAGCTCATGGGCAACCACCTCGTTGATAAACATGTGGTCGCCCCACCTGGTTGACCATCCCGCAGAATGGTTTAATAAATTTTTAACGGTGATGTCCTCTACCCTTTTGTCCTTGTAGCTCAAAAAAATATTGTCATTCAAAATTCCATTGGGTCCAAAAACTTTAGAGTCGAGCTGAATCTTATTCTCTTCAACAAGCTTCATCACAGCAGTGGCCGTAATTAACTTTGAAACACTTGCCACTCTTAGAAGGTTGTATGGCTCCATTGGGATATTCTCCTCCTTTGAGGCGTATCCAAAGCCCCGTGCATAAATTAGCCGTCCATCCTTGGCTATA
>Ga0116191_1002895_pt1 | contig 12793 bp, 13 predicted proteins | sample AD_UKC111_MetaG_FD_89897 | JGI IMG/M metagenome (GOLD analysis project Ga0116191, IMG submission 89897) | Active sludge microbial communities of municipal wastewater-treating anaerobic digesters from Hong Kong - AD_UKC111_MetaG | ecosystem: Engineered > Bioreactor > Anaerobic > Digestate...
CAGGCGTGGCGCGAGCCCGGGCGGCCGGCATCATACTGCGGGAAGAAGCTCGCGGCTCGTCCTAGGGCTTCTTTTCGCGTTTTCCGGTGCGCCGCGGCTCCAGGATGCGGCCGTGGTCATCGAAGGCAATCTCGCCTTCGGGGGCGTCGATCATCCGCCCAAGCGCCGCGGCGACCGTCTCGATTGCCGCTCTCGAATATGGCTGTCCGAATTCGACGTTTCGCAAGAGTCGCCGCGCGGCGAGAGCCGGCGGCCCTTCGAGAAGGCTGAGTTTGCGGATGAGGTCCCCCACCTCGCTCAGCAGCTTGGGATCATAGGGCGAATCTTTGGCGGGGGCTGGCACCACTTGCAAATTGGTTGTCACGGGAATTTCTCCTTGCCGGGTTGCGCGAGGAGCGCGCATGAGATCATATTAGCTAAAGAGCCGGTCTTTAGCAAGTGGAAAATTCGCGCAACAGAATGAAATCCGGGTATCCTGTTGCACATGAGAGGGAAATCGAAATTGCCAGAAGATGCACTTGAATTCTTTCGCAGGGCTGGCCGCAAGGGCGGAAAGGTCGGCGGCCGTAAGGGTGGCAAGATCGGCGGCAAGCGCTCCTTGGAGACGATGACGCCAGCGGAGCGCACCGCACGGGCCAAGAAGGCCGCGGCGGCAAGCGCCAAGGTGCGGACGGCCAAGGCGAAGGCCAAGCGGCGCGCGGCGAAGAAGGGAGCCTAACATGGCGGTCTACAGGCCGACATACCGGGACAAGGAAACGGGCGAACTTCGGCAGGCGAAGGTGTGGTGGTACGAGTTCACCTTCGCCGGCAAGCGTATCAGGGAATCGGCGCACACCACGCGGCGCACACTGGCCGTTAACGCCGAAAACAAGAAGCGGCTGGAACTGGAACGGGCCATCACGGGGCTACCCATGGAGGAAGTCGCAAACCGTGTGCGGTCTGTGGCGGATTGTATCAGGCCGTACATCGAAGGGTACGGGCTAAACCACAGGCCCGCGGCCCTGGCCTATGTGAAATCGACCTTGAAGAACGTCGAGCGGCTGTTAGGCGCGGCGCTACTGCCCGAACTGACCGAGGATCGCGTCCGCGAATACATCGCGATCCGCAAGAGAGAAAAGGCGGCGGGCCGCACGATCAACGCCGAACTGGGCGAGCTTTCGCGGGCCATCGGGCATCCGCGGCGGCTTCTGTGGCCCCGACTGAAGAAACTGGAAGAACGGCGCGACGTGGGGAAGGCGCTGTCTTCGGAAGACGAAGCGCGACTGCTGGCCGCGGCGGACGCGAACCGCTCGCCGAACGTTAAGACTATGGTGCGGGTTTCCCTGCTCACCGGATTGCGCGCCGGCGAACTCTCGAATCTGACTTGGGGGCGCGTCGATTTCGACAACCGCACGATCATGGTGGGCGAATCCAAGAGCGAGGCGGGCCGCGGGCGCCAGATCCCGATGAACGACGATTTGTACTACGTTCTGACGGCACACGCGGAATGGTTCACTAAGCACTTCGGAATGGCGCGGCCACAGTATTACGTCTTTCCCTGGGGCTCACCGTACCCGAGCGATCCGACACGGCCCACGGTGGAATTGAAAACAGCCTGGGAGTCGATCCGCACAGCGGCGGGCGTGAAGTGTCGATGGCACGATCTGAGGCACACGGTTTGCACGAAGTTCGCTGAAGACGGCGTTCCCGAATCCACCATGCTTGCGCTGATGGGTCACATGAGCCGGGCCATGCTGGAAAGGTACAGCCACATTCGCATGGCGGCGAAACGGGAGGCGGTGAAGGCGCTTTCGTTCAAGCGGGCATCGAAACGGCTCAAGCTGGCATCGAAGGCGAAAATTTCAAATGGGGTCCCCAAAGTTTCCCCCAAAGTCGGACCTGGGGGCCTAATCCAATGATCCGTAAGTTATTGATTTGATTGGTGAGCCGGGCGGGACTCGAACCCGCGACCCTTTGCTTAAAAGGCAAATGCTCTACCTCCTGAGCTACCGGCCCTGGTCTGCTTGGTGGGAACTGAATTCAGGATAACATATGCGACCGAAATTCGGCCTTGACAGTGCCTCTGCGCGGGAATGAGAATCGGTGATCATGTCTCAAATCCAGAGCGACTCGACTGACCGCCGCGCGTTTCTCGGAGCCTCGTCTTCCGTCGCGGGACTCCTGCTCCTCAAGCCCGAAACCGTCTTCGGAACTCAGGCGAATTCCACCGTGGAGGTCGGCATCATCGGCGCCGGCGGGCGCGGGCAGTGGCTTGGCGATTTCTTTATCGAGCACGCCGGCGCACGCATCGTGGCACTGGCGGATGTCTTCCAGGACCGGTTGGACAAGGCTGGGCAGAAGTTCAAGGTTCCCCCGGCGCGCCAGTACCGCGGTTTCAACGCTTACCGCGAACTGATCGCCTCGCGTGTGGACGCCGTAGTGGTCGAAACGCCTCCGTACTTTCACCCCGAGCAGGTGGCTGCCGCGGTCGACGCCGGCAAACACGTCTTCCTGGCGAAACCCGTGGCCGTGGACGCGCCCGGCTGCCGCTCCGTCGCCGAAAGCGGCGAAAAGGCCCGCGGCAGGCTGACCTTCCTGGTGGACTTCCAGACGCGCGCCCGGGAGGTGTTCCGAGAGGCCGCACTGCGCGTGCATCGCGGCGATATCGGCACGCCAGCGCTGGGCCACGTCTACTATCACGGTTCCGGTGGCGATCCCGTTCCCAAGCCTGAGTGGGGACGCGATGAAGCCCGCTTGCGCTACTGGGCGCGCGACCGGGTCCTTAGCGGAGACATCATTGTCGAGCAGAACGTCCATGTGCTCGACATGAGCAACTGGTTGCTGGGAGGCCATCCCGTCAAGGCGCGAGGCATGGGCGGCCGCAAGATCCGGATGAAGTACGGCGATTGCTGGGACTATTTCGTCATCACCTTCTGGTATCCCAACGAAGTGGTGGTGGACTTCAGCTCCGCGCAGTACGTTAGGGGCTATTACGATATCTGCGCCCGCGTTTACGGCTCGGCGGGCACGGTGGAAGAACATTACGGGCTCGGTCCCCGCTACCAGGTGGATCCGCGTAACGACGGCTTCGTCGCAATCACGGGCGACAAGCCCTGGAAGGGCTCCGACCGCGACGACACCTTCACCGCCGGCGCCATCGACAACGTGAAGGCCTTCATCGACAGCATCCGCACTGGCAAGTACCTGAACAACGCCGCGGAGAGTGCCGACTCGACGCTTACGTGCGTGCTGGGGCGCATGGCCGCCTATCGCGGCGGCACTGCCACCTGGGACGAGATGATGGAACTTAACACGAAGCTGGCGGCGAACCTGAAGCTGTAGAGGTCACGCCGCCATCCCGGCGAACACCTTGCGGGCAGCTTCCACCGTCTGATCGACTTCGCGCTGGGTGTGCACCGCACTCACGTACATGCGGCCGTCGGGTAACTGGTAAATGCCTTCATCGAGCATCCGGCGCAGGTAACTCGCCAACATTCGTTGATCGCTCACGAGATAGTCGCGGTACGAACGAACTTCAGCGAGTCTCGTGAAGTGGACGGAGATGGCCGCGCCGAAACCGCTAACCAGCACCGGAAGGCCGTACTCAGCCGCCGCCTCGGCGATCCCATTCGCGATTGCCTGCCCCATGGCGTTGGCATGTGCGAGCGCCTTGCCATCGTGAGCCGCAAGCTCCTCGAGGGTCGCCAGCGCGCCCGCCAGCGACAACGGGTTGCCATTAAACGTGCCGCCGTAGCCGACGCCTCCGGTCACCATCAATTCCATGATCTCCGCCCGGCCGGCGAAAGCGCTAAGGGGAAGCCCGCCGCCGAGCGCCTTTCCGAAGGTCGCCAAGTCCGGCGTGACGCCGAACACGGACTGCGCGCCTCCCGTGGCCATGCGGAAGCCGGTGATGATCTCGTCGAAGATAAGCAGAGCGCCATACTGCCGGGTAAGGGTGCGCAGTCCCTCCAGGAAGCCCGGCTTAGGCATCAGGCAGCCGCTGTTGCAGACCACCGGCTCGGTGATGACCGCCGCGATCTCGTGGCCGTGCTGGTCAAGGATGCGCTCGAGGCGCTCCAGGTCGTTCCACGGCGCCACCACCACGTTCTCCACCGAGTTAGGCACCTGCCCTTTCGAATTCAGGTGCACGCGCAAACCGTCGATGGGGCCGAGTTCTTCCACACCGCCGCGGTAGCTTAGGAGCACCGAATCGAGCCAGCCGTGGTAATTACCTTCGAATTTCAGGATCAGGTTCCGCCCCGTGTAAGCGCGCGCCAGGCGCAGCACCGCCTGCACCGCTTCGCTGCCGCTCGAAGTGAACTCCACGCGCTCGGCGCAGGGCACCATGGCGCACATCTTCTCCGACACGGCGATTTCCAGTTCGTGTTGTGCGCCATAGCAGTGCGGCTTGGACGCTTGCCGGCCAATGGCCTCCACCAGTTTCGGATGAGTGTGTCCGAGGATGAGCGGCCCCCAGGCCAGCGCATAATCGATGTACTCGTTGCCGTCGACGTCGACGGCCCGCGGTCCTTGCGCGTCCTGAAAGTAAAGCGGCACGGGGAACTTGGCGCGGAAGGGGCTGCTCACTCCTCCTGTAAGACTCTTGCGGGCGCGCTCGAGCATCGCGCGCGAGGTGGCGTACCGGTCGTTGGTCGGCATGGTGTATGAATAGTATGCGCCCGCTGTGCACGCGCCGGGCGCCACTTTCTAAACTTACAACATCGGGAGGTTTGGGATGACTCACCGCCAGCGTATCCGCACCGCCCTCGCCCGCCGGCAGCCGGACCGCGTGCCACTGGACCTCGGAGGCACGGGCTGCAGCACGATGACCACGGGAGCACACTCGAAGCTCCGCGTTCACCTCGGCATCCCTGCCGAACCGGCCGCGCCGCTGTTTTCGCGGCGCGGTTCCACCGCCATCGTGGACCGCGCCATCGTCGAACGCTTTCAATGCGACGTACTGCCGCTTGTACCCGGCGCGCCCGCAAAAGCCGAGCGCGACGTCTCAGAAATCGCCTTCGTGGATGAGTTCGGCGTCACCTGGCAGCGCCATTCCGGCACGCACTACATCAACGTGAACGGGCCGTTCCAGAAGCTGGACGAGCCCGTGCCGGCCGATGTCGACCGCTTCGCGTGGCCGGACCCGCTGGATCCCGCCCGCTACACCGGCCTCGGCGAACGCGCCCGCGCCCTGCGCGAGCAGGCGGACTATGCCGTCGCCCTCACCGCGTGGCTCGGGCCGGTGCATCTTTCCCAGTTCATGCGCGGGTACGTCGAGTGGCTCGAAGACCTACTGGCGCGGCCTTCGTTCGTCGAAGCGCTCTTGGACCGCTTCGTCAGCCTGTGGATCGTTGCCATGGATCGGATCCTCGCCGAGTGCCAGGGCGAGGTGGACGCAGTCCTGTTCGGCGACGATATCGGCACCCAGAACGGTCCACTGTTCCGTCCGGAGTTGTACCGGCGCTTCGTCAAGCCGCATCACAAGCGCATGGTGGAAGCCCTGAAACGCCGCGGCGTACCGGTCATCTACCACAGTTGCGGGTCGGTTGCCGCTCTCATCAAGGACCTGATCGACACCGGCATCGACGCCCTCAATCCGGTGCAGGTGGCAGCAGCAGGGATGGATACTGCGTGGCTCAAGACGGAATTCGGACGCGACCTGGCATTCTGGGGCGCCATAGACACCCAGCGCGTCCTGTCGCGCGGCACGCCGGCTGAGGTTCGGGACGAAGTGCACCGCCGCATCGACGATTTGGCCGAAACCGGCGGCTACGTTTTGTGCGGCGTGCACAACATCCAGGCCGAAGTTCCGCCGGAGAACGTGGTGGCGATGTACGAAGCGGCTTTGGAGTACGGGCACTAGTTGAGCATCACGTAAGGAGATTGTCCGATAATCGAAGGACGATGCCCCAATTCGACGTTGTCGGCGTGGGATTGAACGCCACCGACACCCTGATCCTCCTGCAACACTTCCCCGCATACGCCGGAAAGGTGCCTTTCGACGAGGAGATCCTCAGTCCCGGCGGGCAGGTTGCCAGTGCCATGGTGACGTGCGCGCGCCTGGGGCTGAGGACGAAATACGTGGGCACGGTGGGCGACGACGAGCGCGGCCGCGTGCAGATGGAGAGTTTGCGTGGCGAGGGCATCGATCTAAACGACGTCGAGGTGCGCCAGGGATGCCCCAACCAGTCGGCCTATATCCTGATCGACCGTTCCACGGGCGAGCGCACCGTTCTGTGGCGGCGTCCCGATTGCCTGCGGTTGGATCCTTCGCGCATCCGGCCCGACATGATCTCTTCGACGCGCCTGCTGCATATAGACGGGCACGACACGCAGGCAGTAGAGCGGGCTGCGCGCATGGCTCGTCAGGCGGGCGTGCCGGTCACCGTGGACGTGGACACGGTCTATCACGGTTTCGACCGCGTACTACCTTACGTGGACTACCTTATCGCCAGTAGCGAGTTTCCGAGCAATTGGACCAGCGAGTCGGACCCGTTCAAGGCCCTCGCCCTGTTGCAGGACGAATACGGGATGCGCGTGGCGGCCATGACGCTGGGCGCTTACGGCGCGCTGGCGCGGGTGGAGGGTAAATTCCTGTATTCGCCGGCGTTCGTGGTGAATTGTATCGACACGACGGGCGCGGGCGACGTGTTTCACGGCGCGTTCTGCTATGCTGTGCTGGAAGGGATGCCGGTTCGCGAAGGCCTGGACTTCGCCAATGCACTGGCCGCCTTGAACTGCACGGCAATCGGCGCCCGCGGCGGGATTCGAGGGCGCAGCGAGGCCGAAGCACTTATGAGCCGCGCGGAGAGGCGATCGCACGCCGACTTCGCGACGCGAACCGCCCAATAGGCCGCGCATGATTCCACTCCGCGATTCGCAGCCGAGCTATTCGACGCCCTATGTCACCATCGCGCTGATCGTGACCAACGTAATGGTGTTCCTGTACACGGTGTCGCTCGACCCGTTCAGCCGCAACCATTTCATCCTCGAGTACGGCATGATTCCGGCGCGGCTCCAGTTGATCGACTTGTTCACGTCTATGTTCCTGCACGGCGGCTGGCTGCACTTGATCGGCAACATGTGGTTCCTATGGATTTACGGCGACAACGTGGAGGACGTGCTGGGGCACGGCAAGTACCTGCTGTTTTACATCCTGTGCGGCCTTGCGGCTTCCCTCGGGCAGTACGTCTTAAACATGGACTCGCGGGTGCCCACCGTAGGAGCCAGCGGCGCCATCGCCGGCGTGATGGGCGCGTATCTGGTCAAGTTCCCGCACGCGCGGATTGTCACCCTGGTGCCGGTCTTCATTTTCTTTACGACTTTCGAGATTCCCGCCGTGCTGATCCTGGTTTACTGGTTCGTGATCCAGTTCTTCAGCGGCGTGGGCAGCATCGCCACTTCGCAGGCCTCGCAGGGCGGGGTGGCGTGGTTCGCGCACGTCGCCGGCTTCCTGGCCGGCGCGGCGCTAGTCCTTATCATGGGCAAGGGCGAGCGCTACCAGCGCCGCCGCGACCTCTACTGGTGACGCAGATGAACTACGAACCGCCTTCCCCTCCGGACACCCCGCTGGATGTAGTGGCTATCGCCGCGCATCCGGACGACGTGGAACAGACTTGCGGCGGCACGCTCATCAGGATGGCCGAGCGCGGCTACCGCACGGGCGTGCTGGACCTCACGGCAGGCGAAATGGGCAGCCGGGGTAATCCCGAACTGCGCATCGAGGAATCCGGAAGGGCCGCCGAACGGTTGATGCTTGCCTGGCGCGGCAACCTGCGCCTGCCCGATGCGCGGCTGGAAAACAACATCGCGGCGCGCATGTCGCTCGCTATCCAGATCCGTGCGCTCAGGCCGCGGGTGGTGATTCTGCCTTACTGGCAGGCCCGCCACCCGGATCATTACCACGCCGGCGAGCTCGGCTACGAGGCGTGCTTCCTGGCCGGGTTGCGTAAGATTGAAAGCGAGATTCCGCCCCACCGTCCCTACAAGATCCTTTACACGTCGCTCTATGCAAACGTGACGCCGAGCTTCGTGGTCGACGTCACGAGGCAATTCGAACGCCGCATGGAATCTCTGTTTTGCTACGAGTCGCAGTACGTAGAGCGCCAAGAGGGGGCGGACCTGTTCCCATCCAAAGCCGAGATCCGCGAACGGCTGGGCTCTATCGCGCGCTTTTACGGCAACCTGATCGGAGTGGGCTACGGCGAGCCGTTCGTCGTCAAGGAGATGATGGAAGTCGACGACGTCGTGGCGCTAGGCGTGCGCAGTCTCTGACTGGTCGAGCGGCGTCACTGGATCCATCGGCAGCCAGCACAGCGCCGCGAGCACGTAAACGGCGGACATCGAGTACAGATACGCGTTCCAGTTGCCGCCGGTCAGGTGCAGGATGTAGCCGCCTGTGATCGGCGCGACGAAGCCGCCGAGGTTCCCCATCATGTTCATCGACCCGGAGAGCGTGCCGGTGTACTTGCCGCCCACGTCCATGCAGGCGCCCCAGGCGCATGGCAGCATGAGGTCGTTCGAGAAGCTCGCCATGCCCATGGCTAGCATGGTCCATAGCGGATCGTGGAACTGAACCGCCAGCCACAGAAACACGCTTCCGCCCAACATGCCCGTGGTACCCATGAGACGGCGGGTAAGACGCAAGTTGCCCGTCCAGCGCGCGATGCGCGGCGAAAGAAACCCGCTTAACAGCGCGCCAAAGCCTCCGAACAACAAAGGAAAGATGGCATAGTTGGCGCTTGTAGCGGAATCCAGTTCCCGGCACTCCTGCAGATACGTTGGCAACCAGGTGATGTAGAAATACCAGGGATAAGAGGTGAAGAAGTACTGCCCCCACAACAGCCAGACGCTTTGCGAGGTGAACAGACGCCGCCATGGCACGTCGCCGTGCCCGGAGGCCATCTTGTCGGCGCCCTCCAGCAGTGCCAGTTCGGCTGCATTCACACTCGGGTGATTGCGCGGGTTGTCCCGGAACCAGCGGTAAAAGAAGAACGCCCACACCAAGCCCATTGCTCCGAAGATACCGAAGGCGTGGCGCCAGGAGAAATACTTGAAAGCCAGTACCACCAGCGGCGGCGTGAATGCGCCGCCCCAACGCGCGAAAGTCCACATGATGCCCTGCGCGCGCACGCGCTCGTCCTGCGGCAGCCAGGTAGTGAAAGCCTTGGTCAGGTTCGGGAAGCACCCGGCCTCACCCGCACCGAAAAGGAACCGGGTGACCCAGAGCGAGGCGAAGTTCCACGCAAAGCCCGTTGCGGCGGTGAAGAAAGACCACCACGCCACAATGCGCATCAGGATCCGGCGCGGTCCCATCCAGTCGCCAAGCCACCCACTGGGGATCTCGAACAGTGCGTAGGCCAGCGTAAAGGCGGAGAATACATAGCCCATCTGAACCTTACTGAGGCCCAGGTCGTGAGTCATATTAGGCGCGGCCTGCGAAATGCAAACTCGATCGATGTAAGAGAGAATCGCCAACGTAATGGCGAAAACCACGACCCAGTGCCGCGCGCGGGTCGGCCGTCCGGTGGAAACTTGCGTGTTGGATGACATCGGCGTAAGAACGTCCATCACACCACGTTGGAAGGCGGCTTTCAAGCCGCGCGAGCTACTCTTCGTGACTCAACTCGCGATCCAGCCAGCTCAAGTAGGGGGGTGTTCCGTCGATGATCGGGAGAGCTATCACCTCGGGAACCTGGTAGGAATGCATCCCGGCGATTCCAGCCGACAACCGTTCCGCCAGATCGCGCCTCGACTTGATGATCAGCAGGCACTCGGAGGCCTCCTCGACGGCGCCCTTCCAGCGGTAGATGCTGTGGACTTCGGGTACGATGTTCACGCAAGCAGCCAGGTGATTCTCCACCAGGTGCCGTGCGATACGGGCGGCCTCTTCTGCATTCGCGCAGGTGCTGAGGACTACGATCTTGTCGGTCATGACAGACTCTTCAAACAAATTACTGGAATTTCCGGCCAAACAGGATTATAAACAATAGAAGGAGCTTCAAAGAAAACATTCGTCATGAAGTCTGTTCTGGTCAGATTCGGATACGCGGTGGGACTTCTGGTAGCCGGTTTCTATGTAGTCCTCACGCTGCGCGGCCCTAATGGCATTCCGCGTGTGATTGAGCGGCGGCGCTTGATCCGCGAATACGAGGAACAGAACGCGAATCTGGCCCGGGAGAATCAGGCTCTACGCGATCACAACCGGCGCCTGGCAACCAACCCCACCGAACAGGAATTGGAAATCCGGCGGCGCTTCAAGTACGCCGCCCCCCGCGAAACGGTCTTCATCATCACGGACGAAGAGAACAAGCCATCCACGCCCGCTGCTCGCTGAGCGAGGCGGCTGTTACGCGCCTTTCACTTCCGCGAAGAGTTTTTCCAGTCCGCTGTACATCGATTCCATGCGCGCTTGGTCGGAGGCCTCAACGGCCAACCGCAGAATCGGCTCCGTGTTGGAGGCCCGCACATGGATCCATGCGTCCGGCCAGGTCAGCTTAAGCCCGTCGGAACGGTCCGTCTCCACGTCGGGGAAGCGGTCTTCAAGCGCCTGCATGAGAGCGCCCAGCATCCCGTGCTCGTAGGTCACTTTGCCGAGCTTGCGATAGTAACGCGGCAGCCGCCGGGTCAACTCTGATACCGTCTGGCCGGTCCGCGCCATGCGATCGAGCAGGAAGGCCATGCCTGTATAGCTATCGCGGCACATATGCACCGCAGGGAAGATGACGCCGCCGTTCGACCCTTCGCCGCCGATGGCCGCATTCACCACCTGCATGGTTTCGACCACGTTGGCCTCCCCCACCGGCGTCCGGTAGACCCGGCGGCCGTGAGCGCGGGCGATGTCGTTGACCACGGCCGAAGTCGTCAGGTTCACCACCACGTCGCCCGGCAGATTCTCCAGCGCGGCGTCCACCACCAAGGCCAGCACATCGTCGTTGTCGATCACGCGGCCGGTTTCATCAGCTACAGCCAAGCGGTCCCCATCCGGGTCCTGGGCAAAACCGAGGTCCGCGCCGGTGCGCCGCACCAGTTCCGACAGGTCGCCCAGCGTGTCCGGACGCGGCTCAGCCACCCGTGGGAAAGGGCGCGTTGGATCGACGTTGATGGCCTCTACCCGGCAGCCCAGCCAATCGCGAAGGAAGGGGACGGTCGTCACCGCGCCAGCGCCGTTTACCGCGTCCAGTCCGACCAGGAAGCGCCGCGCGCGTATGCGTTCCACGTCCACGTGCCGCAATACGCGTTCGAAATGGCGGCGCTTGGGCGCGTCGTAATCGCAAGTGACCGAACCGATTTCCTCGTTGGATGCCTGGCGGAAGTCGCTTTGATGGAACAGATCCAGAAGCTCGCCGCGCTCATAGCTATTGAAGATGAGGCCGGAGGGGCCGAATAGCTTCAGCGCATTGTATTCGGACGGGTTGTGCGACGCTGTAATGGCGATGCCGCCGCGCGCGCCGCTGGACGCGACGTAGATCTGTATGGTGGGCGTCGGCAGGACGCCGACGTCGATCACCTGGCAGCCGGCGGCGAGCAACCCGCAAGCCACCGAGTGCTGCAGCATCGGGCCGCTGGCGCGCGTGTCGCGCCCCACCACCACCCTTCCCTGCCCCACATAAGTCCCGAAGGCCTGCGCGAAGGCGCACGCCAATTGAGGCGTCAGGAATTCGCCTACCACGCCTCGGATTCCCGAAACGCCGATTTTGAGTAAATGTTCCCGCCGCGCCATCGTCAGGCGAACCTCCTTACCTGCTCCATCAACTCCTCGAACAGCTCCTGCGGGGGATCGCCGCGCTGCTCCGCGATCACCCGTACCAGGGGTTCGGTCTGGCTTACGCGCACGTGGAACCAGCGGTCCGGCCAATCCATCCGAAGGCCGTCGACGACGTTGGCGCGGCCATCCGCGTAGCGCTCCTGCAATCCCATCAGCAGCGCCGGAATGCGTGGGCTCGAGATCGGCACCTGTCCCTTCAGAATCGAGTAGCGCGGATAGCCGCCCAGTATCTCCGACAGCGTGGACCTGCGCTCCACCATCATGGAGAGCACGCCGAGCATGCTGGCGATCCCGTCATACACGAAGCGGAACTGCGGCATCATCACCGCACCCGTGCCTTCCCCGGCGATGGCGATCTGCTCTTCACGGTAACTGGCCAAAGCATCGATCGCCGTGTGGCGGCCTACCGGGATCCGGATCACCTTTGCCCCGTGCCGGCGGGCGATTTCCTCGAGCAGTGCCGTGCTGGAAAGGTTGGCGATGATGAGGCGCCCAGGAACGCGGGGCAGCACCCAGTCGGCAAGCAACGGGAGCGCCAACTCCTCGGAAACCGGCGCCCCCTCTTCGGTGGCCATCGCCACCCGGTCCGAATCCACGTCGAAAAGAAAGCCCGCATCGGCGCCCACCGTGGTCATCAGCGGCGCCAATTGCAAGGCCACCACGCTCGCCGTGGTACTCGGCTCATGGGCGAAGACCGCTCCCTGCAGCCGCGCGTTGATCAGAATGAAGTTGAATCCGAAGCGCTCGTTCATTCGCCGCAACAGAAGCGAAGACGTACCGTTGGAGCAGTCCACTAGAACCTTCAGCCCTTTGATGGCCTCCAAATCGTAGACCGCGGCGAGTCCGTCCAGATACCCGTCGATGGCGCCGTCCAGCCTGCGCAAAGCGCCGGTCTTGTTCCACGGCACGAAGTCGAAATTGTGCAGGTGATAGATGTCGAGAAGCTCGCCGGCTTCCGCGGTGGAAAGGTACGTTCCGCGTGCGCCGAAGAATTTCAGCGCGTTCCAATCGGCCGTGTTGTGACTGGCTCCGATGGAGATTCCGCCG
>Ga0116191_1002907_pt1 | contig 12765 bp, 10 predicted proteins | sample AD_UKC111_MetaG_FD_89897 | JGI IMG/M metagenome (GOLD analysis project Ga0116191, IMG submission 89897) | Active sludge microbial communities of municipal wastewater-treating anaerobic digesters from Hong Kong - AD_UKC111_MetaG | ecosystem: Engineered > Bioreactor > Anaerobic > Digestate...
AGATCTATGGCAATGACATATATATCCGCGGATTGATCGAACTGTCCAATTACTGCAAAAATGACTGTTATTATTGCGGGATCAGACGGAGCAACAAAAATGCAGCCCGTTACCGGCTTACCCGTGAGCAGGTGCTTGACTGCTGTAAAAGCGGATATAAGCTGGGGTTTCGCACTTTTGTCCTGCAGGGAGGGGAAGACCCTTATTTTACCGATGAACGGCTCTGTGAGATGATCAGTGCCATTAAAAGCAGGTATCCCGATTGTGCTTTGACCTTATCCATGGGTGAAAAGAGCTATGCCAGCTATCTGTCCTATTTTAATGCGGGAGCGGACCGGTATTTACTGCGTCACGAAACCGCTGATGCAACGCATTATGGGAAATTGCACCCTGATTCCATGACGCTGTCGACCCGCCGGCAATGCCTGTATGACCTGAAAAAGATCGGCTTTCAAGTGGGGTGTGGTTTTATGGTTGGATCTCCATATCAGACACCGGAGCATCTGGCCGCAGATCTGTTGTTTATCAAGGAGTTTGATCCTGAGATGGTGGGGATCGGCCCCTTTATTCCCCATCGCGATACGCCTTTTGCCGGAGAGCCTGCCGGAACCCTGGAAATGACACTTTTCATGCTGGGGCTGGTCCGTCTGCTGGTTCCCCATGTCCTGCTGCCGGCGACCACAGCCTTGGGGACCATAGATCCGCAGGGGAGGGAACTGGGGATCTTAGCCGGCGCCAATGTTGTTATGCCCAATTTATCGCCCCAGGAGGTCAGGAATAAGTATTTGCTTTATGACAACAAGCTCAACACCGGCGTGGAAGCCTCAGAAGGCATTGACAGCTTAAAGAAAAGTATGGAGAGAATCGGCTATCGCATCGTGATCGACCGCGGAGATTATAAGTCCAGCAGGTAAAATGCTCATGATCCATAAAAGGTCTGATCTGAAAGGAAGTAACATTATGTACGATCCGAAATCACCCAAAGCAGAAGAATTTATAGCTCATGAAGAAGTAATGGATACTCTTCATTATGCGCAGCAGAATAAGTGCAATGCAGCATTGATCGACAGCATCCTGGAAAAGGCTCGCTTAAAAAAAGGTTTGTCCCACCGGGAAGCGGCTGTTTTACTGGATTGTGATATCGAGGAGAAAAACCAGGAAATATATCAGCTGGCGGAACAACTGAAAAAAGATATTTACGGCAACCGGATCGTAATGTTTGCGCCTTTATATCTGTCCAATTATTGTGTCAACGGGTGTGTTTACTGTCCATACCATTTGAAAAATAAACATATTACCCGGAAAAAACTGACTCAGGAGGATATCCGCCGCGAGGTAACCGCGCTGCAGGATATGGGGCACAAGCGTCTGGCCATTGAAGCGGGTGAACATCCGACCATGAATCCCATTGAATATATTCTGGAATCCATCGAAACTATTTATAGCGTTAAGCATAAGAATGGTTCCATCCGCCGAGTCAATGTCAATATTGCTGCCACTACGGTGGAAAACTATAAGAAACTGAAAGATGCAGGAATCGGCACCTATATTTTATTCCAGGAAACCTATCATAAAGAAAACTATGAAAAATTACATCCCACCGGTCCAAAACATGATTACGCCTGGCATACTGAGGCCATGGACCGTGCCATGCAGGGCGGCATTGATGATGTAGGACTGGGGGTACTGTTCGGGCTGGAATCATATCGTTATGAGTTTACGGCGCTTTTAATGCATGCGGAACATTTGGAAGCAGTCTTCGGTGTTGGGCCCCATACCATAAGTGTTCCCAGGATTCGCCATGCCGATGATATTGACGCCGATGCTTTTAAAAACGGCATCGATGATGATACATTTGCCAAACTGGTGGCTTGTATACGTATTGCGGTTCCCTATACCGGCATGATCGTTTCCACCCGTGAAAGCCAGAAGTGCAGAGAACGAGTCCTGCACCTGGGTGTTTCCCAGATCAGCGGTGGGTCCCGCACCAGTGTAGGGGGATATGTAGAACCGGAACCCGAGGAAGAAAAATCGGAACAGTTTGATGTGAATGATACGAGGACTCTGGATCAGGTGGTCTTATGGTTAATGAAACTTGGCTATATTCCCAGCTTCTGCACGGCCTGCTACCGGGAAGGCAGGACCGGAGACCGGTTTATGAGTCTGGCAAAAAACGGGCAAATCCAAAACTGCTGCCACCCCAATGCGCTTATGACCTTAAAAGAATATTTGGAGGATTACGCTTCCGCAGAAACCAAAGAGGTCGGGGAGCTTTTGATCGCTGATGAGATAAACAATATTCCCAATGAAAAGATCAGGACCATTGCTGAGAAAAACCTGGGTGAGATCGCCAAAGGCCAGCGTGATTTCAGATTCTAATCAGGAGGACAGATATATGACCAGTTTAAACGAGACACCCAAAGGGATGCGGGTTGCCATTGCTTTTTTAGGCCGGCGCAATGCCGGTAAATCTTCGGTGCTCAACGCCCTGGCAGGATATGATCTGGCCATCGTATCTGATATTGCCGGCACCACTACGGACCCGGTAAATAAGAACATTGAGATCAATCCGCTGGGGCCTTGTGTGGTCATTGATACAGCCGGGATCGATGATGTAGGGGAATTAGGGGAGAAACGCCGGGGGAAGACCCGGGAAGTGATCAAAGATGCTGATGTAGGGCTGATCATTATCGGTGACGGTAAATGGACTTCCTTTGAAGAAGAAATACTTACCAGTCTGCAAGCCAAGTCCAAGCCGGTGATCGTTGTACTGAACAAGACCGACTGCTGTCCTGCGGAAGAAGCCCTAAAAGCCGTTAAAGAGCGGGGGCTTGATTATGTTATGACTTCGACAGTCACCATGGACGGGATAAAAGAACTCAAAGAAAAGATTCGAGCTTTAAGAAATGTTCCCGGGCTGGATTCGCCTTCCCTGTTGGGGGATCTGATCAAGGCGGGGGATATTGTGATACTGGTAGTCCCCATCGACACGGGAGCTCCAAAAGGAAGACTGATCCTGCCGCAGGTCCAAACCATCCGCGATATGCTGGATAACCAGGCAGGGGCCTTGGTGGTTAAGGAAACCGAGTTGACCGGTGCCTTAAAGAAATTAGCGGAACCTCCGGCGTTAATCATCACTGATTCCCAGGTGGTCCGTCAGGTAGCCGCAGCGGTTCCGGAAACCGTGCCTTTGACTACTTTCTCAACGATATTTTCCCGTTTCAAAGGAGATCTGCGGCAGCTGGTGGAAGGGGTAAAAACCATTGACAAACTGCAGGACGGGGATCTGATCCTGATCGCTGAAGCCTGTACCCATCATGCTATGTCTGATGATATCGGCCGGGTCAAGATCCCGCGCTGGATGGAAAATTACACCGGCAAAAAACTGCAATTCACGGTTGCCGCCGGGCCTTCTTTTCCGGATGACATTGAAAAGTACAGCCTGATTCTGCAATGCGGCGGCTGTACCATCAGCCGCACCGCCTATCTCAATCGTCTGGAAACGGCTGCAGATAAAGGAATACCTATTACCAATTACGGAGTCGCCATTTCCTATATACAGGGAGTTCTGCCCCGGATCATCCGACCCTTTCCTGAGGTAAAGAAACTGGATTAACGTTTACGTGCAACCCTTTCACCTCGCACCTCAATATATTTGGTCAGTTAGTTAGGGGACAGGGAAACGTGGAAGTCTTGGCTGAGAATACATAAGGGCGGCTATTAGCCGCCCGCTCCCGTTAATAAATATGATCTCTACAGCCGGACGCTTAATACGCGCCCATGCAGCGCACGAGCAATGAAGCTCCCCACGCCTCACGCCTCACTATAAATTGGAAGCGACAAAATCCCAGTTGACCAGATTCCAGAATTTTTCTACATAACTGGCCCGGGCATTCCGGTAATCAATGTAATAGGCATGCTCCCAAACATCGCAGGTCAGCAAAGGTTTCTTATTTTCCGTCAATGGATTGCCGGCATTGCTGGTGCTGATGATTTCCAGTTTGCCGTCGGCGTTTTTCACCAGCCATGCCCAGCCGGATCCGAAAGTGCCCACCGCAGTTGCGGAGAATTTCTCCTTGAAAGCGTCAAAGGAACCAAATGCTTCATTGATGGCTTCTGCCAGTTTGCCGGCAGGTTCGCCGCCAGCCTTGGGGGCCAGACAGTTCCAATAAAAGGTGTGATTATACACCTGGGCAGCATTATTAAAAATACCGCCGCTGGATTTCTTAATGATCTCTTCCAAAGGGAGATTTTCAAATTCAGTACCCACGATCAACTTATTCAGATTGGTAACATAGGTCTGATGATGTTTGCCATAATGATATTCGATGGTCTCTTTGGAGATCACCGGCTCCAAAGCGTCGTTACTGTAGGGAAGAGCGGGTAATTGATGTTCCATATCTGATCCTCCATTTCTTTTGTAGTTAAGTAAATTTTACTATTTGCCAATGTTTAACACAAGCAGTTGTCAGGAAGGATCGGGCTTTTCATTCGGCGTAACGCCCGGGGCAGTTCTGTTAACAGGAAGGGAATGTAATTGTAACCGAGCAAGTGAAAGATTCGCCCTGCACTACCGTATCATAGGTAATAAAAAAATATGGGAGGCAGCCAGATGAAAAAGGGACTGACATTTTTATTGATTATTCTTTTGCTGCTGGTTTTTCAGGGATCTGCAGCAGCAGAAAACCGTACCTGTGATTTTACAGATACCAAAGGACATTGGGGCGAACAGGAGATAAAGATGGCCTGTCAGAATGGTTTGCTGGCCGGCACCGGTCAGAATGAACAGGGGGAAAGCATGTTTTCTCCTGATACGCAGGTCACACGCGCCCAGTTGGGAGTATGGCTGGCGAAAACTTTTGCGCTGGATTATGGTCAGCTTCGCTTTATAAAAGCGCCGGTGGCGGGGGATTATTTCTGGGATGTGGAAAACGATGCCTGGTATGCTGATGCAGTCATGCTGTGCGCCATAAACGATATTTTCACTGCCGGGAGGGAACTGCATCCGGATGAGTGTGTAACCCGCATAGAAGTGGCCCGCTCAATTACCAGAGCTTTTAAGGCCAAAGAGATCAATGTGCCCATGATCATGCTGATGCCCCATTTCGCAGATATGGAGGGACTCCCCCAGGAAGATGTCAATGCCATCGTCTTTGTAAACAATACCGGGATCATGACCGGAGACAAAGACATGTTTCGTCCCCATGATTATTTGACCAGAGCTGAATTAGCCCGCATTGCCAACCGCTGTTATGAATTGGTCAAAATGAATTCTCCCATGGGGGAACCAACAGATTTCTCACTGCAAATCGGAGTAGAGGAGATCCAGACCAGCACCGATTATCTGGAAACTGATGCACAGATTCCGGTTATCAGCGGTATGAAAAATGAGGCCGCCCAGCAACAGATCAATCAACAATTTCAGCAAGTGGTGGCAGATTACCAGACCGATTTGACTGCGCAGGCGGTTGAGTACAAACAGAATGCTGAGGAGATGGGTTTTCCGTACCACCAATTCCAACTGTATACCCGCTGCGGGCCGTATTTTGAAAACGGCAAGATCCTCAGCCTATATGTGGATTATTATGCTTATAGCGGCGGGGCCCACGGCATGACGGACCGGCGGGCTTATAACTATGATGCTGCAACCGGCAAGGTTCTGCAATTAAAGGATCTCTTCGTGCCCGGCTATGCATACAAGCCGTTGATCGATGCGGCCATCAGCGGGGAGATCAATCGGCGCCCTATGGATTTCTTCGAGGGCGAAATGGGATTCCAGGGGATATCTGACCAGCAAAATTTCTATCTGCAAAATGGCAGTCTGATCATTTATTTCAATCAATACGAGATCGCACCTTATGCTGCAGGGATCCAGGAATTCCGTATCCCCCTGCAGGATTTTAACAAAGGGCTGGTTCCGGAACTGGAACTAACAGACTGAACAAATGAAAACCTCCCTATGACAGCAAGAAAGCTTGCTGCACTATATTGCGCCGGATGCAGCATAAAGTTTACAATATAGGGGAAGCTTTTAAAGTTTTACTTGCGATCAAAAGGAGGTTTTTTCATGGAATTTTTTGAACTTGTCAAGAAACGCCATTCAGTCAGATCATATAAACCTGATGCGGTGAGTCGTGAAGATATCATGAAGATTTTAGATGCTGCCAATTTTGCACCTTCGGGACAGAATCAGCAACAGTGGGAATTTATCGTAGCGACCGGCAAGACCAAGGAAAAGCTGGGAGAAAGTTACGGGAAAATCGGGGAAGCCTATGCATCTCAGTGGGATGAACCGGCGAAAAGTGATTTTATCAATTATGCCCGCACTTATGGCGGAGCCCCGGTGGTGTTGGTGGTTACTGTTACTGCCAGCAAGAATCCGTCTACCCGGAGAATGCATCTGGAAAGCGGCAGTGCGGCCATGCAGAATATCATGCTGGCGGCTCGAGACCTGGGGCTGGGAACCTGCTGGATGACCGGGCCTTTAAATGATGAAGCGGCCTTGAGAGAAATTCTAAATGTTGGTGACGATCGTGAAATAGTAGCTGTTACTCCCCTGGGCTACCCCACAGCTTGGCCTCCTATGCGGGAACGCCTTGATCCTGATCTGACCCGGAAAGTACATTGGCTGGATTAAATTAGCTTAAATCAGTATAGATCAAGTGTCAAACCCTGGAGAAATACTCCGGGGTTATTTCTTTTTCAGATTATTGCCGCGAACGATCCGCCACATGACCAGGGCGATGAACAGGGCTGCCCCGACGATGATCAGAGTGATGATAGTCATTTCCATAATAACGGCAAACATTTCATGTCTCCTTTCAAGTCAGCTGTACATGCTGGATGATTTCGGCAAAAGACTTTAAATACCTGTTATTCCATAAAAAAAGAGGCTGATCACAGCCTCCCAGACCGTTAAAAAAGGCTGATTGCTTCCTTGATTGTATCGCCAGCGATACATTGTAGTGCCCTTGGGTGCTGCGTTGACCTGGGAAGCCCGTTCAATCGACATACCTCATGTATGCCTCAATCACGAGCTTCCCGGTCGCCTTGCTCTCAACCTTTTTTACTCGCTCTGGCAGTGAGGTGATTATACCCACAGCCACTGCCAAAATCGCATATGCTACAGCAATATTTCCAGGTCGCTTAACGGATAAGCGGCGCAGGAGTGGATATATCCAGCCTCTTTATCTGATTTCCTCAGCAGGGCATTTTCGGGCTGATATACTTTCCCGCTTACCATTTTCACTCTGCATAGACTGCATTCACCTGAGCGGCAGCAGTTTTCCACCACGATCCCCGATCTTTCCAGGGATACCAGCAATGGCTCGGAGGCCTTGGCGGGAATGGCTCTGCCGTTTAATAATTTGACCTGAAAAACCTTATCAGCAGGGACTTCCTTTGGCCAGGCCGATTCCTGGGTTATTTGAGCGGGAGTGCCGAATACTTCCTGGCGGATACGGCGGCGGGGAACATTTAATTTTTGCAGTTCCGGCAGGCAGAATTCATACATGGCCTGGGGACCGCACAAATAAAAGGTTTTACCGGTTACATTACCCACCCGCTCTTTGATCAGTGTTGCATCCAGTAACCCTGTCAGTCCGGTATAATCGTCTTCAGGATCTGAAATGACCAGATCATAAGTGAAATTGTTATGACGGGCGGCGCGGAGCAGCAATTCTTCATGAAAGATGGCTTCTTCTGCTTTGCGGCAGCCGTACAGCAGATGGATCTTGCGGCCCAAATTGCGGTCAGTCACTTCCCGGATCATGCTGGCAAAGGGAGTGATACCGCTGCCACCGGCTAAAAATACCAGATCCTGGCCATGGAAAAGGGGATTATAGTACAGATGCCCTGCAGGACCGGTAGATTCCAGAATATCTCCCACCTGCACCTGATCCAGCAGGTAATCAGAGACAAAACCTTCTGCAATGCGTCTCACGGTAAGATCGTAGTATGCTGTCTGATTGGGCGGGGAAGAAATACTGTATGGTCTTCCGGTTTTAATTCCGTCGATCTCCACCAGCAAATTGATATATTGTCCCGCCTGAAAAGGAGGCAGATAACCTTCGGCAGCTGTCAGCCGCAATGTGGAAGCGGAAGGGGTTTCAGCAAATTTTTCCGACACCCGCAGCTTGAGCCGGCGAGGGTGCAGCCTTTCTGCGGCTTCCATCCATCTCCCCCGTTGAATGGTGTAATCGATGCCATATTTACGACAGATCTCAATTTCTCTGGCAATTTCCTGATAGCCTTCGATTTTTTCACGTTCACTCTTTTTCATCTTTGCACCTCCTCTTTGGCCCGCATATTTTTGATCACCTGTCTGGCGGCAGCACTGCCGGAGCTCAGAGTGGGCTGGAAGCCGCCTGAACCTGACCAGGCACCGACAAAATAAAGGCCTTTAATCGGAGATTTGGGAGAAAGAAACATATTGGAATCTTTGGCGTATTGATCAAAACCATAAATGGCTCCGCCGGGAGTGCGCAGAAAACGCATATGGGTCAAAGGTGTAGCTACTTCGATTTCTTCTATATGTTCCCGGAAACCGGGGAAAACAGCTTCCACCTGATTAAGCAGCTGATCAGCTACGACATATTTTTTCTCATAATATTGATGGGGGGGCAATTCCAGCCATGGTTCGGCATATTTCAAATCCACAATAGCGATCTGCGAAGTCCCGGGCGGCGAAGCATCCGGATCAGATAAATTATAGCAGGACAGGAGAACGTAATCGTCGCTGCTATCTATTTGATGGAAATTAGCGAAAATCTGGTCGGGATCAGTTCCGCTGCCGATAAAATTAGTAGTCTCATTGATCCCTACCACGGCCGGGTCACAATCCAGCCCAACATAAAGGGTCAGGGATGACGGGCCGACGGTGCTTCCTCCAAGAATTTTAAACTGCTCTTCCGGTACATGCTGCGGGTCGATCATTTCAGTATAAACCGTAAGGGTGGAAGCGTTGGATATCACATAACCGGTCTCGATGGTTTCTCCGTCTTCGGTGACCACTCCGGTGACCTGACCGTTATCCACCAGGATTTTTTTGGCGCCGCAGTTGAAACGGACGGTGCCGCCTGCGGCCAGGAACTGGTCAAGGATAGCGGTAGACAAAGCCTGGGAGCCGCCTTTCAAATGTCCGGGCTTTAATTCGATATAGGCGAACAGCAGCATGGCCAGATCAGCAAAGGTCAAGCTGCTGGGCGGAACCCCTACGTAACCCCAGTAGGTTGAGATCACCAGCTTGAGCAGCGGATCGGTAAAGCATTCATCCAGCACCTCCTGAGAACTTTTCAAGGCATATTTGAAATAGGCAGGATAATTTTCCGGGGTGGGTTCTGCATCCCGGTAAGTGGAAAGAAACTGAATGCAGAATTGATAAACCAGATCAAAAAAAGTGCTTATGTTTTCCTTTTCCGTAGGGAAATACTCCTGTAAAGTTTTGATGCAGGCTTCCCGGTCGGCTTTTAAAGTAATGTCGATTTTGCCCGGAATCACTAAACGATATAGATTTTCCATGGCGATCCATTCCAGTTTATCGACTACACCCAGCCGGTCAAGAACACTGTAAAGGGGACCCGGTATGTCTTTTGACCCCAGGCCGCTCAATTGGTGCAGGGCTACTTCAAATTCAAACCGGCCGCGGCGAAAACTGGTGGCACAGCCCCCGGGCATATTATGCCTTTCCAGCAGCAGGGTCCTGACTCCTTTTTGTGCCAGACTGCAGGCGGCAGTCAGACCGCCATTGCCTGCTCCAATCACGACAACATCATAATCAGCCATTTTATCTCTCCTTTCTTATTTATCTTTATCCTTTGTTGCCTGGTCCGCTTTTGTCAAACCACTCCCTTTCTCATCAGGATATAGATCTTGTTCCAATTTCTCGTACCAGTTGATCAGAAATTGATAGAAATCCTGCCCAAAATGCAGGGTGGTCAGTTGAAAATTATCGACTTTTTTGGCCTGCTTTTTTTCGATGGCTTGAAGACTGCTGTTCAGTTCCTGCAGTTGCTCAATATGCTGAGAGATGATTTCCCGTAATTCATCAGGAGCCAGATTATGGGCGAAAAACAGCCTGATCAGCATTTCATATTTAAACATAAAAGGTTTTAAGGGGGCTTTGAGCCAAACGGAAAATACTTCATTTCCTTCGGGGGTGATCTCATAGATTTTTTTGAAACGGCCGTTTTCCACCAGCTCCCTGGCCACTACCAGACCGCTGGCTTCACAGCGATTCAGTGCAGGATAGAGGCTGCCGTCACTTACATTGGAGAAAAAGGCGGTGCTGTTTTGCATGGCTTTTTTGATTTCATAGCCAGTCATGGGCTTGATTGTCAGCATCCCCAGGATAAGGTGCTCCAACATTTATAATCACTCGTTTCGAGATATATCTGATAAAATGATATTAAAGGCATTTTTGGTTGTCAAGAAAAAATGCTGCTGTCCTTAAAATCTCCATATACAGGGTATTAATTCAGAGGATCAAAAATTGCTTTCAAAAATTAAAGAAATAAGTATTTTCAATATCATATAGTTTATAATAATAATATCTATAAATATAATATCAGCGATTATAGTATGAAATGGAGGAAAGATTATGGAAAAAGAATGGCTCAAGGATTTCGATGCTGATGTTGAAAAATGGCGTCACACATGGGAATCGCGTCTGGACCCGGAAATTCCCAGGCATTTTGAGTATCCGGAGTATCCGCTGAAATGGTGGTTCAACAAATGGGCTGAAGAAACACCGGACAAACCTTACCTTCTATTGGGTGACATATCACTGCCGTACGGAATATGCAATGATATGAGCCGGCGCATAGCCAATGCACTGCTGGATCTGGGAGTCGTCAAAGGTGACCGGGTGGCGATCATGGCTCCCAATGTTCCTCAATACGTGATGGCACTGCAGGCCTTGTTTAAAACCGGTATGATCGAAGTGCCTGCAAATCCCCTCTATACTGTTCCCGAACTGGCTCATCAGTTTAAGGACAGCGGTACAGAAACAGTTATTGTTATGGCGATGTTTGCCTCCAAGGCTATAGAACTGCTAAAAGATCCTGCTTCACCAGTTAAAAGAGTCATCTACTTCCAGGTTCCCAGTGGACCGGTGGAAGTGGAAAAGGGCGAAGGCATTTACGATATGAACGAATTGATCGGCAAGGCCAGCAATGAAGAACCAGACATAGAAGTTACTGCCGATGATATTGCCCGCCTGCAATATACCGGCGGAACTACAGGAGTTCCCAAAGGATGTGTATTAACGAACAGGATGGTCATTTCCCAGGGGATCAGGACTTCGGTGGTCAGTGCCAAAGGATTTACGGTGGTAGCCAAGGAAGATTACCGCACGCTTGGAGCGATTCCATTAAATCATGTCTATGGATTTAATTTCAATATCAGCGTTAATCTTTATACCGGGGGCAGCATAGTTTTGGTACCGGTTCCCTCACCGGATAACCTGCTGGCGGCTATTCTTAAAAACAGTCCCACGATTTTTGCAGCCGTACCGGCCATGATCATTGGGTTGATCAATCATCCTGATATCGCATCTGCTGATATAAGTTCACTGAAAGGGATGTTCTGCGGATCAGCGCCACTGGCGGTTGAAACCCTGAAAAAGTTTGAAGAACTTACCGGCGGACATATCATTGAGGGATATGGTTTATCGGAAACGGTGAATATCATTACAGCCAATTCCTTTACCAATCGCAAATACGGAAGCTGCGGCCTGGTCTGGCCGGATACTGATTTATTGATCGTTGATGCCGAAACGGGTACGAAAGTAATGCCTAGAGGTGAATTCGGAGAAATCATCTCCCGTGGTCCACAGGTGATCAGTGAATATTGGCAGAACCCGAAAGAGACAGCAATGGCGGTTCGGGATGGCTGGCTTTACACCGGAGACATTGGTTATATAGATGAAGATGGATTTGTTTTTATTGTGGACCGGAAAAAAGACATCATCATCTGCAGTGGTTTCAATGTATATCCCCGGGATGTAGAGGAAGTTCTCTTTGCCCATCCCAAAATTCTGGAAGCAACGGTTATCGGGGTTCCTGATGAAAAACGCGGGGAAACGGTCAAAGCTTTTGTGGTTGTAAAACCGGGAGAAACACTGACTGCGGAAGACGTGAAAAACCATTGCCGTGCCAGTCTGGCGCCTTATAAGGTGCCGACTATTGTTGAATTTATGGAGGCTATACCCAGAACGACAGTCGGCAAAGCAGATAAGAAAGCTCTGCAAGCCAGATAATACCAGACCGTCAAAAAAACTAAATCTCATCGTTACATCACAAGCCCCGCCGGGTCAACGTACCTAAGTACGCCTCAACCAGCGGGGCTTGCTCGCGCCTCGATCTTTACTTTTTTTGTTCGGTCTGGCAGCTTTTAAGCGTAGCCGCGAGCGTTCAAGGCCGTCAAAAAAACTAAATCTCATCGTTACATCACAAGCCCCGCCGGGTCAACGTACCTAAGTACGCCTCAACCAGCGGGCCTTGCTCGCGCCTTTGCTGTTTTTGTCCGGACCGGCAGTTTATTTGACAAGCCGGGTATTATTTATTGATCGATATCCTCGGGCCTGATCACTGAATAAAGACCATAGGCGCCATCCAGGTTCAGTACGTTAAAACCGTGCTGACGCAGGATCCTTTCGGCAATATAGCTGCGCAAGCCGGCTTGACAACTGATAATGTATGGCCGATCAGGATCAAGTTCATTCAGGCGGCTGCGCAAATCATCCAGAGGGATATTGATGGAATCTTG
>Ga0116191_1002909_pt1 | contig 12765 bp, 14 predicted proteins | sample AD_UKC111_MetaG_FD_89897 | JGI IMG/M metagenome (GOLD analysis project Ga0116191, IMG submission 89897) | Active sludge microbial communities of municipal wastewater-treating anaerobic digesters from Hong Kong - AD_UKC111_MetaG | ecosystem: Engineered > Bioreactor > Anaerobic > Digestate...
ATCCGGCGGTCACCGTGACGCTGCGCGCCATGACCTCGCGCGAAATCGAGGTGGGGCTGCTGGCCCAAGAGATCCACGCCGGCCTGACTTATCTCAATCACGACCCGTTGCCGCGGATGCGCCAGGCGCCGCTGTCGACCGAGCGCTATGTCTTCGCCACCCATATCGACGCGCCGCTCGGCGGCGCGGACGTAGTGTCCTGGGAAGATGTCGCACGCGAGCCGCTCTGCCTGCTGCATGAGGGAATGCAGAACCGGCGCATTCTGGACGAGCATCTCGCCTCGCGCCGGATCGACATAACGCCCGCGGCGGTCACGGATTCCTACGTGACGCTGATCTCCATGGTCGAGGCGGGCGGACTGTCGACGATCATCAGCGACAGCTACGTGCCGTTCATGGCGGGCGCCGCCCATGTCCGGGCGATTCCGTTCAAGGACCCGGCGCCGGCCAATGTCATCGGTCTGGTGGTGGCGGATCGGCCGATGCTTCCGCAGATGTCCCAGGCCGCGCTGACGGCGGCCCTGACGCTCGCGCCGCGTTGATAGACGATCTCAATCGATGATCGCCCTTGCCAATTTGACGCCTATCAAGCGTCCCGCCATCTTCCGCAGATGGACTCTCCTTCCGGCGCAGCCGCCCATGCAGAGGTCGTCGCGCGCGTGCTCGCGGCGCATGCGGGCGCGCCCGGCGCGCTTCAGCCGATCCTCCAGGACGTGCAGGCCGAACTCGGCTTCGTTCCGCCCGAGGCGTTGCAGGCCATCGCCGACGGCCTGAACCTCAGCCGGGCCGAGGTGCACGGGGTGGTAACCTTCTATCACGACTTCCGTCTCGCCCCGGAGGAGCGTCCCGTCCTGCGGCTCTGCCGGGCCGAGGCCTGCCAGGCGCGGGGCGTGGAAGCGCTCGCCCCCCTCGCCAGCGCCGATCCGCGCATCAAACTGGAGACGGTCTACTGCCTCGGCCTTTGCGCCAGCGGACCTGCGGCGATGGTGGGCGAGCGGGTGTTCGGCCGGCTCGATGCGGCGGCGCTGCGCCGGTTGATCGACGAGACCGCGGCGTGAAGCTGTTCGTCCCCCGCGACGCCGCGGCCCTGGCCGTTGGGGCTGACGAGGTCGCCGCGGCCCTGGCCGCCACCCTCCCCGAGGCCACGATCGTCCGCACCGGATCGCGCGGCATGTTCGAGCTTGAGCCGCTGGTCGAAGTCGCAGGGGCCGACGGCCTCCGCCGCGGGTTCGCTCGCATTTCGGCGGAGGACGTCCCCGGCCTGGTTCCTGCGCTCCGCGCCGAAGCGCCGCACCCGAAAGCTGTCGGGATCGTCGACGAGATCCCGTTCCTGAGGCGGCAGACGCGCCTGACCTTCGCGCGATGCGGGCTCGTCGATCCCCTGTCCTCGTCCGACTACGCCGCGCACGGCGGGTGGCGCGGGCTTGCGCGGGCGCGCGCGCTCGGCCCCGCGGGCGTCGTCGACGCGGTCAGTCGTTCGGGCCTTCGCGGCCGCGGCGGGGCCGGCTTTCCCGCGGGGATCAAGTGGAACACCGTCCGCGAGGCGGTCAGCGACCGCAAGTACGTCGTGTGCAACGCCGACGAGGGCGACAGCGGGACCTTCGCCGACCGGATGCTGATGGAGGGCGACCCCTTCCTGCTGATCGAGGGCATGGCCATCGCCGCGCTGGCGGTCGGCGCATCCAGCGGCTTCGTCTATGTCCGCTCCGAATATCCTCACGCGATCCGCACGTTGCGCGCCGCGATCGAGGAGGCCCGCGGCGCCGGCATGCTGGAAGGCTTCGACCTTCAGGTCCGGGTCGGCGCCGGCGCCTATGTCTGCGGCGAGGAGACCGCCCTCCTCGAAAGCCTCGAAGGCAAGCGGGGCCAGGTGCGCGCCAAGCCGCCGCTGCCCGCGCTGCAGGGCCTGTTCGGCCGCCCCACCCTGGTCAACAACGTGCTCACCCTGGCGGCCGTCCCGTTCATCCTGGCTGAAGGCCCCCAGGCCTATGCGGACTTCGGCATGGGGCGTTCGCGCGGCACCATGCCCATCCAGCTGGCCGGCGATATCCGCAACGGCGGCCTCTTCGAAACCGCGTTCGGCGTCACCCTGGGCGAGTTGGTCGACGACATCGGCGGCGGCACGCTCTCCGGCCGACCGGTGCGCGCGGTCCAGGTCGGCGGGCCGCTGGGCGCCTACTTCCCCCGCGCCCTCTTCGACACGCCCTTCGACTATGAAGCCTTCACCGAGGCCGGAGGTCTGATCGGCCACGGCGGCGTGGTGGTCTTCAACGACACGGTCGACATGGCCGCCATGGCGCGGTTCGCCATGGCCTTCTGCGCGGCGGAAAGTTGCGGCAAGTGCACGCCCTGTCGGCTGGGCGCCGTGCGCGGGGCGGAGGTCCTGGACCGGATCATCGCCGGCGACAGGGTCACGGCCAACCTCGCCCTGCTGGAAGACCTTTGCGAAACCATGCAGCTCGGCTCGCTCTGCGCCCTGGGCGGCTTCACCCCCTATCCGGTGCGTTCGGCCGTACGGCATTTCCCCGGCGACTTCGACCGCGGCCTGGAGGCGGCGGCCGAATGAACTCTCCGGCCCGCATCCTCGGCGTGGTGCTGGCCGGCGGCCGCTCCAGCCGCTTCGGCTCCGACAAGGCTCTCGCGGAGCTGGAAGGTCGCGCGCTCCTCGACCACGCCCTCGACGGCCTGAGGCCCCAGTGCCAGGCCCTGGCGGTCGGCGGCAGGGCCTGGCCCGGCGTCCCGCGCATAGCCGACCGTCCTGGTCCGGGCCTCGGCCCGCTCGGCGGCGTTTGCGGGGCCCTGCGCTATGCCGTCGACCAGGGGTTCGATCTTGTCGTCACCGTCGGATGCGACACCCCGCGCCTGCCTGCCGACCTCGTCGCCGGCCTTGCGGCCGTGGCGCCTGCGATCGAGGCGGAGAGCCCTCTGATCGGCTGCTGGCCGGCCTCGCTATCAGGCCAGCTCGACGCCTGGCTGGCCGCCACCGCCGACCGCTCGCTGAGAGGATGGGCCCAGCGCGTCGGTGCGCGGGCCGTCCAGGCCTCGCACCCCATCCCGAACATCAACCGCCCCGGCGACCTCGACGCCCTGATCCACGCGGAGTCCTAAGGCATGACGCTCATCCGGGAACCTGACCTCGGCACGCCGGCGCCCACGGGCGGCACGCCGGTCACGCTGACCATCGACGGGCAATCGGTGACCGTACCCGCCGGGGCCTCGATCCTCCGCGCCGCCGCTGAGATGGGAACGCGCATCCCCAAGCTCTGCGCCACCGACACGCTCGAGGCCTTCGGCTCATGCCGCATGTGCCTGGTCGAGATCGACGGGCGCGCCGGCACGCCGGCGTCGTGCACGACTCCCGTCGCCCCGGGCATGGTGGTGCGCACCCAGACCGAGCGGCTCAAGCGCCTGCGCCGCAACGTCATGGAGCTCTACATCTCCGATCACCCGCTGGACTGCCTGACCTGCGCGGCGAACGGCGACTGCGAACTTCAGGACACGGCGGGCGAAGTGGGCCTCCGCGACGTGCGCTACGGGGACCAGGGCGCAAACCACCTCGACCTCTGTCCGGACGGCTCCAACCCCTACTTCACCTTCGACTCTGCCAAGTGCATCGCATGCTCGCGCTGCGTGCGGGCCTGCGACTAGGTCCAGGGCACTTTCGCCCTGACCATCGAAGGCCGCGGCTTCGACAGCCGGGTGGCCACGGGCGCGGCCGATTTCCTGTCGTCCGATTGCGTCTCGTGCGGGGCCTGCGTCCAGGCCTGCCCGACGGCGGCCCTGACCGAAGACAAGGTGATCGAGGCCGGCCAGCCCGAACACTCGGTGGTCACGACCTGCGCCTATTGCGGCGTCGGCTGCGCCTTCAAGGCCGAGATGCGGGGCGAGGAACTCATCCGCATGACGCCCTACAAGGACGGTAAGGCCAACCGCGGCCACTCGTGCGTGAAGGGCCGCTTCGCCTGGGGCTACGCCAGCCACCGCGACCGCGTCCTGAAGCCGATGATCAGGTCCCGCACCGACGAGCCCTGGCGCGAAGTCAGCTGGGACGAGGCGCTGAGCCACACGGCGGCGGAGTTCAGGCGCATCCAGGCGACTTACGGCAAGCACGCGGTCGGCGGGATCACCAGCTCGCGCTGCACCAATGAAGAGACCTTCCTCGTCCAGAAACTGGTGCGCGCCGGGTTCGGGGTGAACAACGTCGACACCTGCGCGCGGGTCTGTCACTCGCCGACCGGCTACGGCCTGAAGACCACCTTCGGCACGTCGGCCGGCACCCAGGACTTCGATTCCGTCGCCCAGGCCGACGTGGTGGTCGTCATCGGCGCGAACCCGACCGACGGCCATCCGGTCTTCGCCTCGCGGCTCAAGCGGCGCCTTCGGCAGGGCGCGAAGCTGATCGTGATCGATCCCCGGCGCATTGACATGGTGCGCTCGCCCCATATCCAGGCCGCGCACCATCTGGCCCTTAAGCCGGGCACGAACGTCGCCGTCCTGACCGCCCTCGCCCACGTGATCGTCGTCGAGGGGTTGGTCGACGAAGCCTTTGTCCGTGAGCGCTGCGACCTGGAGACCTTCGCCGACTGGGCCGCGTTCGTCGCCCGCCCGGAATGCGCGCCCGAGGCCGTCGAGGCCGTGACCGGCGTGCCCGCCGCCGAACTGAGGGCCGCCGCGCGGCTCTACGCCACCGGCGGGAACGGTGCGATCTACTACGGCCTGGGCGTCACCGAGCACAGCCAGGGCTCGACCACGGTCATGGCCATCGCCAATCTCGCCATGGCCACTGGCAACATCGGCCGGCCGGGCGTCGGCGTGAACCCGCTGCGTGGTCAGAACAACGTCCAGGGGGCATGCGACATGGGCAGCTTCCCGCACGAGCTGTCCGGCTATCGCCACGTTTCGGACGACGCGACACGCGCCCAGTTCGAAGCGCTTTGGGGAGCGCCCCTGGATGAAGAGCCGGGCCTGCGCATTCCCAACATGCTCGACGCCGCCGTCGACGGCGTCTTCAAGGGGATCTACATCCAGGGCGAGGACATCCTCCAGTCGGATCCCAACACCCGCCACGTGGCGGCCGGACTCGCGGCCATGGAGCTGGTCGTCGTGCACGACCTTTTCCTCAACGAGACCGCCAACTACGCACACGTCTTTCTGCCCGGCAGCACCTTCCTCGAGAAAAACGGCACCTTCACCAACGCCGAGCGACGCATTCAGCGCGTCCGCAAGGTGATGACGCCGCTGAACGGCCTGGAGGACTGGGAGGTCACCCAGAACCTTGCGCGCGCCCTGGGGCTCGACTGGGCCTATACCCATCCCAGTCAGATCATGGCCGAGATCGCCGCGCTGACGCCGACCTTCGCCGGGGTCGGCTACGACAAGCTCGACGCCCTCGGTTCGATCCAGTGGCCGTGCAACGCCGCGGCCCCCGAAGGGACGCCGGTCATGCATCTGGACGGCTTCGTCCGAGGCAAGGGTTGCTTCGTCCTGACAGAATACGTCGCCACCGACGAGCGGACCGGTCCGCGCTTTCCCTTGCTCCTGACCACCGGCCGCATCCTCAGCCAGTACAATGTCGGCGCCCAGACGCGGCGCACCGACAACGTCGTCTGGCACCAGGAGGACCGCCTGGAGATCCACCCGCACGACGCCGAACAACGGGGCGTTCGCGACGGAGCCTGGGTGAAGGTCGCCAGCCGCGCCGGCGAGACCAGCCTGCGCGCCCTGATCACCGACCGTGTGGCGCCGGGAGTCGTCTATACGACCTTCCATCACCCCTCCACCCAGGCCAATGTGGTGACGACGGACTATTCCGACTGGGCCACCAACTGCCCGGAGTACAAGGTGACGGCTGTGCAGGTGTCCTGCTCCAACGGGCCGACGGACTGGCAGGTCGGCTATCGCCGCCAGGCCGACGCCGCGCGTCGCGTGCTTCACGGGTCAGGGGCATGAACGCTACGACGCCGCATCTCGTCTACATGGCGAACCAGATCGCCACCGCCTTCAGGACCCGAGAGCCCGAGGCCGCGGTTCGGGCCACCTTCGACCACATCTGGCAATTCTGGGATCCGCGCATGCGGACGCTGATCGTCGAGCATCTGGCCGCCGGCGGCGACGGCCTGGGCGATGTCGCAAAGGGCGCCGTCCAGCTGCTGGCCGACCGCCTGCAGGGCGCGGCGTGAGCGGGCCTGCGCCGGGGGCCAGGCCCGCCGAGGTGCTCGTCGTCTCGCCCCAGGGGATCGAGGCGCAGACCCGCCTCATCGCCGAGGAGGCGCCGATCTCCCTCGAGTTCAACGGCCTGGCCTATGCGGTGATGATGGCCACGCCGACCGACCTCGAGGACTTCGCCGTCGGCTTCGCCCTCAGCGAAGGCGCGGTCGCTCGCGCGGACGAGATCCGCGCCCTGAACCTGTCCTGCGGCGAACTCGGCTGGTTCGTGCGCATGGACATCGCCGCCGAGCGCATGGCGCCGATCGTCGAGCGCGCCCGCCGGCGCGTGGCGGACGGTGGATGCGGTCTCTGCGGCGTCGAAAACCTGGAACAGGCGATGCGGACGCCGCGCGCGGCGCAGCCGGATCGCTGCGCCATCACCGCCGATGGGATCTTTCGCGCCCTGTCGGCCCTGCGGGACCGTCAGGCGCTCAACGCCGCGACGGGCGCGGTCCACGCCGCGGCGCTCTGCGCCCCGGACGGGGAGATCCGCCTGCTGCGCGAGGACGTCGGCCGCCACAACGCCTTCGACAAGCTGATCGGTGCGATGGCGCGCCTGGGTCTCGGCCCCGACGGCGGGTTCGCGCTGCTGTCCTCGCGCTGCAGCTACGAGCTTGTCGACAAGGCGTTGAACGCGGGGATCCCCGCGCTGGTGACGGTCTCGGCCGCGACCACCCTGGCGAGCTCGCGGGCCCGGGCTCAGGGGCTGACCCTGGTCTCCCTCGCCAGGGCCGACGCCTTCCTCGTCATGAACGACCCGGCAGGTCGGCTGGGCGCGCCGCCGGCCGGATGAGGCGGCTCAGAACCAGATCCTGACGCCGGCGACGAACCGCGTTTCGTCGGGCTCGTGTCCGGCCGCTTCGGCGTAGTCGGCGGTTCGACCGAACTTGCGCTCATAGTGCACCCCGACATAGGGCGCGAACTCACGGCGGATTTCGTAACGCAGGCGCAAGCCCAGCTCGATGTCCGACAGCCCCGATCCCATCTCCAGCTCCGGGACGTCCTGGGCCGACAGGGTCGCTTCGGCGCTGGGCGCCAGGATCAGGCGCTGGGTCAGCCGAAGGTCGTAGGATCCTTCCAGTCGGGCCGAAAGCTCGCCTTCGTTCGACAGGAAGGCCGCGCCCTGAAGCTCGAACCAGTAGGGCGCCACGCCTTCGAAGCCCGCCACGGCGTAGGTGCGGCGCGGCCGCGGCTCGAAGTCCTGGCGGACGCCGGCCTGCAGGTCGAAATAGGGCCCGATGGCGTGCGACCAGAGAAGCTGGGCCTCCGCCTGCTCCAGGTCGCCGGACTGGCCGGCCCCACGCAACTTGAGGACCGCCCGATTGATGTCCCCGCCGGTCCGGGCCTCGCCTTCGAAGTCGACCGCATCCCCCTCGGAATCGGGCCGGACCTCGAAACGCTCGATCATCACGCGGCTTGAGCGCATGCCGCCGTGCTCCATGGCCAGCACCTGGCGCGAGCGATCCATGGTCTCGCGGCCCCAGACGGCGTCCGCCAGGCTGTCGCTCGGAACCGGCGGCGCGAGCCGCTGGCCCACCGGAAGGTCCGCCCCCGTCTGGGGTTCGGCGCCGTCGGAGGCGGGGCGGGCGGGCTCCGCGGCCGGCATGGCGTGTCCGGCATGTCCCGCGTGCGGATCGGCGGCCAGGGCAGCGGACGGGACCACGAAAATGGAGGCGGCCAGGACGGCCAGCATGGGACGGTTCACGCCGCGCCTCCTTCGGCCGCGCGGACCTTGAACACCTGAAACATGCCGGCGTGCATGTGGTAGAGCATGTGGCAGTGGAAGGCCCAGTCGCCCGCCTCGCCGGTGACGTCGAAGGTCACCTGCCCTCCAGGCAGGACGTTCACTGTGTGCTTGCGCGGCATGTAGCCCACCGGCCCATGCGTCAGTTCGAAGAAGTGGCCGTGCATGTGGATGGGGTGGGTCATCATGGTGTCGTTGACCAGCGTCACCCGCACCCGCTCGCCGGCGCGCAGCACATAGGGCTCGGGCCCTTCGCTGAACTTCTTGCCGTCGAAGCCCCACATGAACCGTTCCATGTTCCCGGTCAGGTGGATTTTCATCGCCCGTTCGGGCGGGCGCGGGTCTGGATTCGGATGCAGAGCGACCAGGTCGCGATAGACGAGCACGCGGTGACCGACGCTGGCCAGCCCCTGGCCGGGCTCGCCCGTGCGATCCTTCGGCATCGGCGCGATCATCTGGACGCCCGGGCCGAGCGTCACCTCCGGCGCCCGCGAGCCGTCCATCATCTCCATCTTGTGGCCCATGACGTCCGAGCCGCGCACGTGCGGCGGCGCCATGCCCGGCGGCGGCGCGTCCGCACCGTCGTCCGCGCTGTTCATGCCCATGTCCATGCCCATGTCGCGCATGGTGTCGATCGGCCGCTCGCGTAGCGGCGGAACCGGCGCCGTCATGCCAGGCCGCGGGGCCAGCGTCGCCCGTCCCATGCCGGAGCGATCCACGGCCTCCGCCACCAGGGTGTAGGCCGCGTCCTGCGTCGGCGTGACGATCACGTCGTAGGTCTCGGCGTTGCCGATCTGGAATTCGTCGACCTCGACGGGGCGGACATCCTGGCCGTCGGCCGCCACGACCGTCAGCTTCAGCCCGGGGATGCGGACGTTGAAGATGGTCAGGGCCGCCATGTTGATGAACCGCAGCCGGACGCGCTCGCCTGGCGAGAACAGGGCCGTCCAGTTGTCTCCGGCGCCATGCCCGTTGACCAGGAACTTGAAGACCGCGCCGGTGACGTCGGAAATGTCGGTCGGGTCCATCAGCATCTGCGCCCATTCGCGCCGCTCGGCCAGGGTCTGGTCGCGCCCGGCGAGCAGTCCGGCGACGGTCTGCTTCTGGAAGTTGAAGACCCCGCCCTGTCCCTTCAGGCGACGGAAGATCGTATGCGGGTGCATGTAGCTGTAGTCGGAAAGCACCACGACGTGTTCGCGGTCGTAGGCGACCGGGTCGGGGGTCTTCGGATCGATGACCAGGGGCGCATAGTGGCCCATCGGCTCCTGCAGGCCGGAGTGGCTGTGGTACCAGTAGGTGCCGCTCTGGATGACAGGAAACTCGTAGGTGAAGGTCTCTCCCGGTCGGATGCCCGGAAAGCTCAAGCCCGGGACGCCGTCCATGGCCGACGGCACCAGTAGTCCGTGCCAGTGGATGGACGTGTCCTCGTCGAGCGTGTTGGTCACGTGGAGGCGCACGTTCTGCCCCTCCTGCAGGCGGATCAGGGGGCCGGGGACGGTCCCGTTGATCGCCACCGCATGGCCGCGCCGACCGTCGATCGTCACCGCGGCGTGGCCGATGGTCAGATGGATGTCCTCGCCGCTGAGAGCCTCGGGCCGACGGCCGTCGGCGACTTCGGCGCTTCTCGCCCAGGCCGGCAGTATCCCCGTCAGGCCGCCTCCGATAAGCGCCCCCCCGGCGCCAAGCAGACGGCGACGGTCGAGCGCGAACTTCGAACGCGGCATACGGAACTGACCCCTGGTTGTCTTCGCGGCGCCTTACCTAGCGTCAGGGAGATATATACCATGTCCCGGTTGCGCCAAGCCCGGGCGGCCCCTCAGCTGGGATTGCAGGCGCCTTCGCGTGTGCAAGAGCGCTGCCGAATGTGAGCTCGATGTCTGGAAAGCAATTTCCTTGCAATTTCGCCTTACGCGTGCGAAGCTCAAAAAATTGAATATCGAATTGGTTCGGTTGCTCTCCACGCTGGTTCTTCGGATCGAGCCCGAGCCCACCTAGACCCTCTCCGAACATTTGATCTCGCGCCCCGTCGGGGCGTGCGAAAACATGCACGTGAAAGACTAATCTCATGACGACTGGCACCGTGAAGTGGTTCAACGCCACCAAGGGCTTCGGCTTCATTCAACCCGATCAGGGCGGCGCGGACGTGTTCGTGCACATCAGCGCCGTCGAGCGCGCCGGCCTCGGCTCGCTCCATGAGGGGCAGAAGATCGGCTACGAACTCGAGCGCGATCAGCGCAGCGGCAAGATGTCCGCCGGCCAACTGCAAGCGGCCTAGGTTGCGAGGTCGCCGGGAACGCAAGTTTCCGGCGACCGCCCTCCCATGACGCTCTCGACCATCGAACGCGCCTTCCAGCTCGCCCGCTCCGGCGAGGTCAACGACCTGTCGAGCCTGAAGCGCCGCCTGAAGGCGGACGGCTGCCGTGCCGTCGACACGCTGCTGTCGCCCCGCTCGATCTCCGCTCATCTCGAAGCCATCTGCCTCGCCGCGTCACGGGCGCCGTCCCGCGTCACAAGCGAGAGCTGAAGCCGGGGCAAGCGCGCCGGCGCAGGTCCTGGAGCCGGCGCCCCGTCCCGGAGCCTTGGCCGCCCCGGGGCCGTTTCTGAACCAGCCGGACCCGATGCGCCGGCGTTTCCAGCGGCGCCCATGCCGCGCAACAAAGAGTCCTCCATGTCCGAACTCCCAGGCGTCGGCTTCGCCGACCGCATGTCGGCCGCCGCCGAAGCCAAGCGCGCCATGCTCGCCAAGTTCAAACCCAAGGCGGCGGTCGCTGCGCCGAACCTGATCGACCGCGCCGACCGTCGACAGGCCGACCTCGAACGTGTCCGCGCCGAGCGCGCCGCCGCCAAGGCGGCGAAGCGAGCCGCAGTCGAACAGGCCGCCGAGACCGCGCGCCTCGACGCAGAAGCCGCCGCGGCCGCCGAACTGGAAGCCCGACGGGGCGAACGCAAGGAACGCAAGGCGCTGACCAAGGCCGAGCAGAAGGCCAAGCGCGACGCGCGCTATGCGGCCCGCAAGGCCGCCCGCTAGCCGCACATGCGAAGGGGGCGCCGAGCGCCCCCTTCCTTGTCCGGCGTCAATAATGGACGACGGCGTCAGGCGAAGCTGGGCTTCGCCGTCACCGGCACGAGCCCGGCCTCGGCCAGGAACAGCTCGTCCTTGACCTGAAGCTTGCGCCGCTTGAGGTCCTGGATCACCAGCTCGTCAGGCCGGGGCCGACGCAGCTCCGCCCTCAGCATCTGATCCAGACGGCGATGCTGGTTGCGAAGACGCCAGACAATTCGATGGTTCATGTGCTCCTCCGTTTGGGAGGCGCAACGGGTCCTCGCGCAAGACTGGGGGGCGGGTGCGCGAAGGGCCCATTGCGCCGTTGCGGTCCGACATCGCGATCGACCTCGATCGCCAGAGGGGCCCGGTCCGCACCCATGAGCCTCTCAGGCCTCGCCCCGCGCGCCCAATGAAACTTCCCAATCGGCGGCATAACGGCGACTTATGCGCCGCCCGGCCCCCGGCCGAGTTGCCGCAGCACCTCCTGCGCCAGCAAGCCCGCCGGCCCCTTCGGTTCGGCCCGCGACGACACCAGGGCGATTTCGCTGTCCGCCAGTCGCGGCAGTCCCCCCTCCAGGCGAGCCAGATCGCGCGGCGCCATGGCGGCGGGCAGCACCCCGATCCCAAGGCCCGCCCGGAGCGCGGCCAGCTGGCCGGCCAGGCTGGGGGAGGTGAAGGCCGCCCGAAAGGTCACGCCCGCCGCCTCGAGCGCGGCCAGCGCGCGCTTGCGGTAGATATCCGGGGCCGGCGCCACGATCAGCGGCAGAGGCCGCACGGCGGCCAGTTCCGGTTCGAGCGCGACCCAGACGAGGGGCTCGCGCCACACGCTCACCCCGAGGTCCGGGCCGAGCGGCTCGCGCTTCACCAGCGCCAGATCCAGCACGCCGCGCGACATCTGGTCGAGAAGATTGGCGGTGTAGTCGCATGTCACCGAAAGGCGAATGCGCGGATGACTGCGTGCGAAGGCGCCCAGTATGGCCGGCAGGTGCGAGGTGGCGATGTCCTCGGGCGCGCCGAAGCGGACCTCGCCTTCGAGGTCGCCTTCCCCGAGACCGGCGGCGATTTCATCATGCAGCCGAAGCAGGCGACGCGCCTGAGGGAGCAGCGCCGCCCCCTCGGTGGTCAGGGCCGCGCCCCGCGCGCCGCGATCGAAGAGCGGCGTACGCAGCTGTTCCTCAAGACGCTGGACCTGCAGACTGATGGCGGGCTGAGTGCGCCCGAGCTGCGCGGCGGCGCGGGTGAAGCTGCCGGCCTCGAAGACCGTCACGAAGGTTCGCAGAAGATCCAGATCCAGCTGCCGCACGACGCCTCCATAAGCATAGTTTATGGGATGGATTGTTCGTATAAATTTCAATTTTGATTTGGGTAGGCGCACTTCCCCGCGCAACTGCAACGGGGGATCTCATGACGCCAGACCTTACCGCCAGCCTCGGCCTGCTCGCCTCGCCGGCGATCCTGTTCTTCGTCCTCGGCCTTTGCGCCGGCTTCGCACGCTCGGACCTGTCGATCCCCGAGCAGGTCTCCAAGACCCTGTCGCTCTATCTGATGCTCTGCATCGGCTTCAAAGGCGGGGTCGAGGCGCGGGCCGCAGGCCTCGTTCCCGACTTCCTCACCGCCGCGGTGCTCGGCCTGGCCCTGAGCGGCGGCGCGCCGTTCCTGGCATGGGCGATCCTGCGCCGCTTCACACGGCTGGACCCGGCGACCGCCGGCGCGCTGGCGGCTGCCTACGGGTCCGTATCGGTCGTGACATTCGCCGCCGCCCAGGAGC
>Ga0116191_1002916_pt1 | contig 12753 bp, 4 predicted proteins | sample AD_UKC111_MetaG_FD_89897 | JGI IMG/M metagenome (GOLD analysis project Ga0116191, IMG submission 89897) | Active sludge microbial communities of municipal wastewater-treating anaerobic digesters from Hong Kong - AD_UKC111_MetaG | ecosystem: Engineered > Bioreactor > Anaerobic > Digestate | place...
AATGGTTACTTTTCAAGCCTGCTTCTTTGTTCATCATAAAACCTCCCGTTTTTGGACCATTCACCCCAGTCTCTCTTGAAGATGGATGATGGATGGACATTTCCGTTATTCGAATTCATTATAACAACGGAAGTGCTTGCGTGCAATCGCAACACGCCGGATTGCATGGGTGTGCAGCCGGGTTGTATGGGCGAGCAGCCCCCCTTCTTTATTATTGACCGGTGCTTTCAGGGGGTAAGTATGATATACTGAATGAAGTAATAAAGGGGGTAATGATATGACTATTCAAGAGGCAACTGCCGAGCTGGCTTTGCTGCAGAAAAAAATGCATGCCTTTAATCATGCAACCGGGATGATATATCTTGACAGTGTTACAGTAGCGCCGAAAGACACCGCGGAAGGCCGTGGTGAAACCTTGGGCATTCTGAGTTCCATCAGTTATGAAATATTCGCGAACCCAAAGACCGAAGAACTGCTGAAATATCTGGCCGATCACCGGGATGAACTGACCGAACAGCAGGTTCGGGAGGTTGTTGTGCTGACCCGTGACTATGAAAGAATCAGTAAGATCCCTCAGGAAGAATATGTCGCTTACCAGATGATGATCAATGAAGCCCAAAGCGTTTGGCACAGAGCCAAAGAAGAAAACAATTATGCTTTGTTTGCACCCTATATCCAAAAGGTTGCGGCATTTTTGAAAAAATTCGCGGGTTATTTCGATCCGGACGAAAAAACCTATAATGTATGGATTGATCAGTATGAACGAGGCTTGAACATGGAAAAGCTGGACACCTTCTTCAACCAACTGAAAGAAACCATCGTACCGCTGATTCGCCGTATACAAACAGAAGCTGAGCAGATTGACGACAGTTTTCTTAAAGGGGATTATCCCATTGAGCAGCAAAGAAAACTCTCGGATTACCTGATGGAAATCATGTGTATCGATCGTTCACACTGCGGTATTGGCGAAACCGAGCATCCCTTCACGATCCATTTTAATAAAAAGGACGTCCGTATTACAACGAAATATCATCCGGACGATTTCACCAATTCGATGTATTCCGTGATCCATGAAGGCGGTCATGCATTGTACGAGCTTGGCACCGGGGACAATCTGATGTATACCTGCCTGGCCGGCGGTGTTTCCATGGGTATTCATGAAAGCCAGTCCAGGCTTTTCGAAAATATGATTGGCAGAAGCGAAGGCTTTATTCATTTCATTTACCCGAAGATAAAGGAACTTTTCCCCAGCCAGCTTAAGAATGTAGATGCGGACAGCTTTTACAGGGCTGTCAACAAATGCGAGCCTTCCCTTATTCGCATCGATGCGGATGAGCTTACATACTGCCTGCATATCATGGTGCGTTATGAAGCTGAAAAAATGCTGCTGGAGGGGGATGTGAACATTGATGAGCTTCCGGCTATCTGGGCAAAGCTGATGAAGGAATACCTCGGCGTGGACGTTCCCGATGACACCCGCGGGGTATTGCAGGATTCGCACTGGAGCGGTGGAATGATGGGCTATTTCCCATCGTACGCCATCGGAAGTGCGTATTCAGCCCAAATCATGCACCGCATGAAACAGGATCTGGATGTGGACGGGATGATCGCTTCCGGTAACCTGAAGCCCATCGTTCAGTGGCTGGAAGAACACATTTATCAATACGGAAGTATGATGGATCCGGGTGATCTGCTTGAAAAATGTTGTGGAGAGCCCTTTAACCCCAAATATTATACCGATTATCTTACGGAAAAATTCTCGAAAATCTACGGCTTAAAGTAAACCATCAAACCACGGGGACAGGTTCCTTGGTTCGACAAAACCGCGGGGACAGGTTCCTTGGTTCAATTGAAACAAGGAACCTGAGCCCAGAACCTGAGCCCACTCTGTGACTAAACCGGATCAAGGTACATGGGCTCCACCCTGTGGTTAATTGAATCAAGGGCCTGGACTTCGCTTTGTAATTAAATAAAGCCAAGGAACCTGGACTCCCTTCTTGCTAAACGGAGAAAGGGAACCCGGACCCCCCTCTTTCTAAACGGAGACAAGGGATCTGAGTCCAACCCTGGTGGAAAGTTGAGCCAAAGGACCGGACCCCCTCCGGCTGAACCAAGGAACATGGACCAAACCCTATGGCCGGATTGAGCCAGTGGATCCGGGCCCTGCCTATGGTTAGAACTTGAGGGTGATATCCCAATCTACCGAACCGCTGATATCCACAACCAGATCGATGTGATAGCTGATTCTCGCACCGGCGCTTAGCTGCCAGGAGCTTTCTTCTGTTTTGGCAATTCTGCCGCGCGCTTCGAGCATCAGGCTGATAACATCATATCCCAGGGCGCTGCCCGTTATTCCGCCCCTGACGGCAGCGCTTAAGCAGATCAGATTTGATGAACCGAGCCCTGCGGCAGCTGCCATCGCTTTTGAGTAATAATACCCTTCAGCGCTTGCTTCCAGGAAGCCCCGCACCGAAACCACATCGATATCTACACCAGCTTCAAATCCTACATTCAGGCCGGCGTCTGCCGCAAAACCCTCCCTGTTTCTGATCCACAGGCTCATTCCTCCGTACAGCGGTCCGACCTCCATCGCAAGACGGTTCGGGTAACCAACACGAAGTTCCCAATAGTCCGGGCAGGTTTCAAAGCCCAAATCTCCGCTGATCTTTACGCCATACATTCCGAAATCATGAATGCTCAGGCTGAATTTGAACAGCTGTTTGGAATGATAATAACCGACCGAGGCTTTTCCCATGGTTACCAGCCCATCACCGTTTCCGCTCAAGTCATCGATGGAGTTCGGGCCCTTGAAGAATGCACCCATTTCCAGATCAGGCCCTTTTTCAACACAGAAATAGCAATTGCTCAGTTCACCGATGGTAAATGCATCATAACCAAGCAGTATCGAGCAGGCGCCGGCAAAGAAGTAGTTACCGCTTCCCTCATTCACACTGAAGCTATCGACCATTCTTAGAAGAGCCATCTTATCATCGGGTATTTGATAAGCGCCGTTTTCCCTGGGAGCATCCATATTGTAACCGATAAGCCCGCCGAAATTACGCATTTCTCCGCAACAGAAGGGTACTCCCGGACCGGTGTAATACATTGCAATCGCGAAATAGCACCGCTGCCTTGCTTTATCATAACCAACCCTTGTATTGAACACAAAACCGGGCATCGTTATATCCAGTTCATTGGAAGCGGAGAACCCGAATTCGCATTGATTGATAATCTCCGAGTTTGAAGAGTCTCCGGTGTCATATTCGATGTATCCGCCCTGTGCGTTGGTCTTGGTTGGCCTTCCCGTCGCATGCAGTTCGGCAAAATCCTCAAAAACCAACACAACCTCCGAATGGGAGTCTTCCCTGGAAACGACAGGCCGGCTGAACACCTCGTGAATCACGATAGTGTCCAGATCCCTGTTTGCATTCATGGTCATATTATCGGAAAGCTGCATGCCGCCCCAAAGGTTCATTGTTGTAGAAAGCCACACTCCGTCGTATGTAAAACCGTCAGCCTCAATCTCTCCGAAATTATTCGTCAATGTGAACCCGCTCAGCTCCATCGGGAAATCATGGTACATCAATCTGTACGGTTTTCCGAAGAGCGCCGTGCCATAATTGCCTCGAACATCCGGATGCATATACAGGGGTTCGGAGGGTATCAGCAACCCATGGAAGCTTGCGTCCGAAAGCTTTAACTCCTCTCCGTTGTTCCCGAAGGATAAATCCATCACTCCGTAAACGCGCATCCCCTCTGAACTCACACGGCCGCCAGCAACCTTCAGCTTCACCTTCCCGTCGCCCGCCGGATCAAATTGTTCAGACTCGTTGACATTGCAAACAAACCTTCCCGACAGATCCTTCAGCATCTTCACATTCAGGCGGCGCTTGAACAATTCGACATACACATCCGCTTCAATTTCAACGTCGGCGATGTTGTTGTATAAATCCATCACAACATTTCGAACCAGCACATCACTAAAATCTCCCAATTCCCTGCCAAACTGAGCGGGTGCTCCCTCAGGGGTGAAAACCTGGTTCTGATAGCAGAAGCCGTTCTGGTCGTATAAAAGCTGACCGGGAGTAAGCGTGAAACTGACCGGTTTTCCTTGTTTGTTCTGAACATAAGCAGGCGGAAGAGCAATTTCACCGTTCTTGACCACGATGCCCATCCATTCGGGTATCTTTGTGTCTTCCGGCGCATCGCCCTGATAGACTGTATCCCGCCTTAAATCCACGGCAACCTTGTCCGGCATCAGACCCATCTTGGCTTCCCGTTGGCCGGACTGATCCGCTTTCTCGGGATCGCATAAAAAGATGCTCGAAGGCGTCATTGTGGTGTCATTGACCATGAACCCCATTCCGTCCCAGTTTTTTACCGAAAAGGGGGCGGCGGATCGCGTTGCTTCCGATGCCGGATCATCCGGATATACCAGATATGCGTTTGCATGAACCAGCTGTGACATATAATACAGGCTGATATCCAGAAGCTCCGAATCCTCCGGTGAGTTTTTCAGATTACCCCGGGCAAGTCGTTCAATCATTTCAGCGCTTACGGAATGCTGCAGGTCAGACTCGGTAGCTTGGCTTGAGTTGCCGTCATTCTCCGTCCATGTTTCAAAAGGTGTAAGAATCCGGCCTTCAATATGGCTATCGGAAGCTTTAACCGAGCCGTCTTTATAAACAAGTGCCGAATTGGTGGCTTGTATGCACAGGCCTGCCGGAATCACCAGCTTCATTTTATCCGGTTTGGTAAGGGTAAAGCTGCCTGTAAGTTTTCCGTCGAAACCGAAGGAAACCGTGTCATAATCATATTCCAGCCCATGATTGTCCACCGTTTCAAGACCCAGATTGTTCTCGGCTTTTCCCCTGTGCAGGTTCACAAAGCCGGGGCCATAAATATCTTCAAGAGATCCGGTAAAGTTTGCGAAGGGGCTGTTATCATCCAGGTTTCCAAAATTGATGGTGATTTTTCCTGTATTTCCGAATTTCAGGTTCTGATAATGGAAAACCGGGTTTGCAGTAATATGAATAACCCCATTTGAGGCAAGCCTACCGTCGCTGAAGGAAATCGTCTTCAGATCACCTGCCAGATACCCGGACGATTTTTGAACCGATCCGGCGACTATCGCATCTTTCGGGCCGCTTGTCTGAAGCTTCAGGTTTGATAATTGGATACCGGTATTCCCCAGGGTGACCCCGTTGATAAGGGATGCGGCCCCGTTGGTGATGGTACTGCCATTATATGCGCTAATGCGAACATTTACCGGAACCAGGAACTGATCCAGTTTCAGCTTTCCCTCACCGAAACCGGTACTCAGGGCTGTCGCGGGAATATCCTCTATGATAAAGTCGTTTAGAACCATGGTGATCCTGTTTACCTGGAACACCGTCGGGGTTGGCGTGGGCAAATGGTAAGTCGGGGTTGGTGAAGGCGTTACAAACTGTATACCGGGTGTCGGTGTTACTAACTGAAGGCCGGGGGTGGGTACCGGCGTAGTGTTTTCAGGTTTGGAGGTAGGAACCGGTGTCACCTTCTGTGGTGCAGGAGTCGGCGTTACCTTCTGCAACACAGGTGTCGGGGTTACCTTTTGCGACGCAGGGGTCGGAGTTACCTTTTGCGGCGCAGGGGTTGGAGTTACCTTTTGCGGCTCAGGAGTCGGCGTGACCTTCTGTGGAACAGAGGTTGGTGTTACCTCCTGCGGCACAGGAGTCGGGGTTACCTTCTGCGGCACAGGTGTCGGGGTTACCTTTTGCGGCTCAGGAGTCGGCGTGACCTTCTGTGGAACAGAGGTTGGCGTTACCTCCTGTGGTGCGGGAGTCGGCGTGACCTTCTGCGGCTCAGGGGTTGGGGTTACCTTTTGCGGCTCAGGTGTCGGCGTGACTTTATCAAGTTTTGGTGTGGGAGTTACCGGTTGCAGTACCGGCGTGGGAGTCACTATCTCAACCTTCGGCGTAGGAGTTACCGGTTGCAATACAGGCGTTGGTGCCACCTCCTGTGGTTCGGGTGAAGGGGTTATGGGCTGGAGCCTTGGCGTCGGAGTTACTTCTTCAGGCTGCGGCGTCGGGGTCACCGGTTGCAGTACAGGCGTCGGTGTTATTATCTGAAGTACGGGTGTCGGAGTTACCAATTGCAGCGCAGGTGTCGGAGTTACCAGTTGCAATGCAGGCAACAGTGTAACATTTTCAAACACTTCCGGCTTTATTTCCGGTTCCGATAGCCTGGGACTTAATCCGCTGTTCGAACGGGAAACGGAAACAGGCTGATCCGGTAAAAGGAATAAAAATGGCTTTATCAGCGAAGCCAGGATAGTCTGAACAACCCCCTCCTTTTTTTCAGGCTCCGTTCTATCAGCAGACATCCCCATATAAACCGGTTTTTCAGTATTTTGCTCGATACCGGGCAGCCGGGCATAATTCTGCTCCGCCATATTTTCAAGACAGCCGGCGCTTCCGGGCACCAGTTCATATACCGTATCTTCCGACATAAAATCGGTATGAACATATAACGGCTCTGAAAAATCGGAGATGTATCCCGCGGTGTCCACAACCTTCACCTTATACCAGTTTTCATCGGTAAGAATTGCATTCATGTCGGTGAATTCTTCGCAATCGGCAATAAGCCAGCTGGCCTGGTAATAGTCACCATCCCTTTTGTTGCTGCGGTATACGAGGTAACCGGCCGTATTCATGAATACGATCCCATCCGGCGACCATAAGCCTTCCAGGTATTGCTGGCTTGCAGCCCCCAGGCGCGGATCCTGCGCAGGATCCCATGTGATTGTGGGATGTTTTCCGTCCTTCGTTGACCACCGCAGATTTTTAACCGGCGGGAATGGTTCCCCCTTGCGGGTGAAAACCGAAACCGGCTCCGGACGGTCCGATGCCAATTGATCATCGTTAACCGCCTGGACGGTATATAAATAGGTCTTTCCATATAAAACATCGGAATCATAAAAGGTCTTTTTGCCGGATGAATCCTCTCCGGGTGCAATGACGACTTCTCCGGCCACCTCCCAAACGATCTGCTTTGCAGCCACCTCGTCCAGGAAACTATAAGGCAGTGCGGCAAGCGCCCCATATTCCTCGGTTACGGTTTTGAATATTTGCTGTTTTCTTTCAATAGAAATGGAAGATATACTGCTTTTAAATGAACTGAAGCTCATCGTCTGCTGTGTTTTCAAACGGGTTCCCAATGGGGGCAGCGAAGCTTGCGGCATTAATTCCAATCCTTGCTGTCCGGTCGCGGCTAAAATAGTAAATGCCGACGGATGGTATGGATCGGAAGCAGCCAGGGTTTTCAAATCTTCATCTTTACCAATGAGCTGTTGTTCATTCACCTGCCGTATAACATCCCCAAACCTGATCCTGCTGTCGAACCTTTCTTCCAAATAGTTCTGGTTAAACATCTCCCGATATAAGTCCGCCTTTGATAAGAGCGGATCGGTAAGAAACTCCTTATCCACCGTCGGAGCCGGCGTCCTGTAAATGATATACCGGTTCGCATGGGGAACCCCAAGCCAGTTTATTTCATTCCTTCCCTTTTTGGAAAACGGTACGAGCATTGCAGGGGCTTCCGGAGCCGTTGTCGCAGGCACCCTGTACCGGGTAACCGTCCCTTCCGACTCTACCCCCCAGGCACTGACCGACGTAACCTTGTAATAATAGAAATGGGCGAAATTTTGATCTACTTTTTCGGAATAGACCGGGTATCGGACATTATCGGCCACCATATTCCACTGTAAAACCGAATAGTCTTCATTTTCCCTGAAATACGGAACTTCGGCCCGGTATACCCTAAAATAGGATACCTGGGAATCCTGCGGACGGTTCCAGCTTAACCGCACCCAACCCCCGGGCATGTAATAGTTGAACTCTTCTTTCTGAAGCATATCGGAAACCTTTGGAACCAAGCACACCATAAACAGGTAAATCCTTCCTGGCTGCGGATTTATCGCTTTCGAGAACTGGTTTTCCGTTATATTTTTCGCAGCGAGGCTCCATTTGAAAGCTCCGATTACCTCATCCTTCGTCATGTTTCGCAGGGCTTCTTTGGGCAGGTTATCGGCGGTTGCAGTGTAGATAGTGTAACCGGCCAGGCCGCTGCCCGAATAAGGATCCCATGAGAACCCGGCCCTGCCGCTTAAGGATATATCCTCCGCAGTGAATGCGATGATCCGGTGAACATCTCTTGCTTTCGGAAGGTTGTTCATCTCCAGGCTGAGCTGTGAAGGAGCTATCCCGTTGTCTGAACGTACAACATCCGACACTGAAAAACCCATCACGGGAGTATCGTTTTGTGAAAGAACCAGGCGGACATCCGTGTTGTTTGTTGACTGGCCCGTGGTGCCGGAGTTCGCTGAGGAGGAATTACCCGAATTCACCGATCCCGGATTACCGGAACTTATTATGACCGGATTTCCGGAACCTGTTGATGCAGGGTTGCCTGCGTTCATTGCGCCCGGATTGCCGGAATTCATCGAACCCGATGCCTGGTTGCCCAAGAGACCTGAAATATCCGTTTTTTCATTGGATGCGCTGCCGACCGGTAATGTCACGCTTCCCTGATTTACGCCCTGCAGAAGGTGAGAAGCATCGTTTACCGCCGAAGGATTTCTCACAAAATCATTGAAGAACCCCGGAGGATTCTCGGATTTTCCGGATACGGCAACATTATGCACAAGTGTAGCTACGGGATTTTCAGGGTTTTTCGGGCTTTCCGAAGACGGGTAACCGATCACCTTTGACTGCGACCAAATGCTTTCGTTTCCGCTGCTGTCTATGGCTGCCGCCCAATATTTATAGTAATGTCCGGGCTCTACCGTGTTGTCGAAGAACACGGTATCAAACTGCGGATCCTGGGTTAAAGCCGCAATGCCCGACGTGGACGAGTCGGCCGGTAAGACAGAGATTTCCGCTTTTGGGTTTATAATAAATATTCCGTTATTTCCGTTTGTAGAATATACCGTTTCCTGCATCCGGGAGTAAGGCTTCAGATTGATCACAGCCACCGGCTGGGGTACGCCGAATGGGCCGTTTCCGTATACTTCGCTGCGGTAAATGGCTATCATATCGGTATCATCGGAGGTTTTGGATATGGGCAGTGCGACGCCGGGGATATCTCTGTTTATTTCAAACACCTGATTACAAATCGGCAGGGTGAATATGCCGGTTCTCTCAGACATCTCAGGCTGCCACAGAACCGGCGCCTGCGGCGGGGTGGCCTTGATGACCTTTATTTCAAGCGGATCGGAGTATTCGCTGAGACGCCCGAAGATATCCATGGCCTGAACCCGATAGATATATTCACCATCGTTTTGAACCGTATTATCAATAAAGAAGGCTTCGGTTTCACAGTAAAAACTATTAGAATCCTTCGTATAGGAAATAGCTACCGGGGTTTGATTCACCCGAACAAATTCGGCATCTCCCTTCTTTTTCCGCTCGATATGATAGCCCGATATGGTACTGCGGGCTGTGTTTGATACAGGAGCTTTCCATCGCAGCGAAACCCGGTTGTCGGCCCCGATACCGTCAACCTCCTCCGGTTTTTCCACGGACTCTTCCACGCCGTACTCCACAACCACGCTGAGAGAGCCTTCAACAACGTCCCCGGATGCGATTTGCCGGGCGGTAATTTGGGCATTCCGGCCCTCCAGGGGAACAACAACATATTGGATGGGTGTATTCAGCGGAATATTTTTGCCGGATAGATCATCTTCATAACCGAACCCTGCAGCGTTAGCAAATTGGACATTCAGAAATACCTGAGTGGAAATCATTCTTCTGGCGCTGAGAATTCTGTTGGCTGTCTGCTGTGCAGGGGTGAGCGGTATGACCGGCTGTGTTTCGGAAACAGGCTGCGGATCGGAACTCTGCAAAGATCCAGGAGAAGCATTCAATTCATTTGCGAAAAGAACCACCTGATTTTCCATACGATCCGCCAGCGGGATTTTTTCTTCGATGTTTTTTCCCAAACCGGAAAATAACCTTTGCTTTTCCTGGGCGAAACCCACTTCTCCGGTGAACCGAAGGCTCGATTGGGCCGACTGTCCGCCGGTATTGATCCGCTGCTGAAATTCCTGTTCGGACCGAATACCCAGCGTTTGCATCTTTTCGTCGTCCAGAGCGGCATCTTTAAACAATGAAACCGCCATATCTGAGAAATCCAGCCCGGATTCGGCCAGCTGCAATATCCGCTCGGAGCTGCCCAGGCCCTGTGCTATCTGTTCCGCTTCTCCGTTGATGATTCTGAACAGGTTATACCCCTGTTCAGGCTTCCATCCATTTGCAGGCATCCAGCGCAAAATAACCTTATCCTGCTGTGTCCATGTCCCTTTCATCGGCCTGGTTAATCGATCGTCGACCGGCAGTTGATCCGGTTCAAAAAGCTCGTCCAGCTTTAGCTTCATTTTTTCTATTTTGGACAGCATCTCCCTTTCCGGAACCGTCTCTTCCGGAATGCGGGGAGTAATATGCTGCTGGGATTCCGTAGTTAAGCCAACTTCTAATGCGGCCTTCAGCTGCTGCCTTAATTCCTCAAGCCCTTCCAGTTCTTTTTTCGATTGGATCAATTCTGTGAGAGATGATGCCTTCAATATTGCGGACTCTATTTCAGAATTGGATAGAAAATCGGTATATTTGATTTCTTCCGAGATCAGGAGCTTCTGAAGCGGTTCAAGCTTTTCCAGGACACTTTCCCCTGTATCTGCGGGTTTTTCAGGTTTGATCCGCTCTGAAGGCGGGATAACCGCGTTTACAAGATCCTCCGCTTTAATCGCCGGGGTTTGTTTCGATGTTTCCTGCTGTTTATTTCGTTTTCTGAAGTATAGAAATACTGAAGTAGTAAGTATGGCGACAACCAGAACAATCGCAAGGATTTTTTGATACAGCTTCATTTTCTCCTCCATTACCCGCCATAGGGGTGGTTGTTCGGGATATAAACAGACTCTGTTGCTTTTACTTACGAAGTTGGATATGCTGAAGACAATGAATGTAAAAAGAAAAGTAATTATAGTTAACCCTATTCTATCATCCATATATATCCATGTCAAATACTCCCCAGGGAGAGATATGATTACAGTTCACTCCCTTATGAGCATTACCGGGCGATTTGGGTGATTTGCGTTGACAGTCATTTTCAGGCATGTTAATCTGAATTGTGGTAAAAAAGACCTTTCGCAAAACGATAAAAGGCATAAGAATGAATGGTTTTTCCGGGCTCCGGGCTTATGGGAGTATCGGAAAATGAGATAAGGAGGAGTTTCTTTGAATAAGATGATACGAATTGGTATAGTCGGATATGGTAATTTGGCAAGGGGCGCTGAAGCAGCTATACAAAAATCGCGCGACATGAGCCTTGCCGCGGTTTTTACCCGGAGAAACCCTGAAATGGTGCAGATAAAAACGCCGGGGGTTAAGGTTTTACACCTGCAGGAGGCCGACCGGTTCGTAAATGAAATCGATGTGATGCTGTTATGCGGAGGCTCGGCTTCCGATTTGCCGGAGCAGGGGCCCTATTTTGCAAAAATGTTCAATACGGTGGACAGTTTTGATACCCATGCAAAAATCCCTGAATACTTCAGTGCTGTCGATATGTCTGCAAAATCGTCCGGAAAGACCGGTATTATCTCGGTGGGATGGGATCCGGGCCTGTTCTCAATGAACCGGATGCTGATGGAAGCCGTATTGCCCGAAGGCAAAGAATATACGTTCTGGGGCAGGGGCGTCAGTCAGGGGCATTCTGATGCCATCCGAAGGGTTAAGGGTGTTAAATATGGAATTCAATACACCATTCCCATAGATTCGGCTCTCGAAAAGGCGAGAAAGGGACTGAACCCCGATTTAACCACCCGGGAAAAGCATTTAAGGGATTGCTATGTGGTCGCCGAAGAAGGTGCTGATTTGGATGCGATTGAAAACGCCATCCGAACCATGCCGAATTATTTTTCCGATTATGATACAAAGGTCACTTTCATCACTGAAGAAGAAATGAAGAAAAACCACGGCGCCATGCCCCACGGCGGTTTCGTGATCCGCAGCGGCGTTACGGGCGACGGAGGAAATAAGCATATCCTTGAATTTTCTTTGAAGCTCGACAGTAACCCCGAGTTCACCGGAAGCGTGATGGCGGCCTACGCCCGTGCGGCATATCAGTTGAATTGTCAGGGGCAAACCGGAGCAAAAACGGTACTGGATGTTCCGCTTGCCCTTTTGTCGGACAAAACCCCCGAAGAATTGCGCAAAAGCCTTTTATAGCCAATAACCCTATATTTCGGCACCACTCTAAGAGCAGCCGACATTTTCGGTCTTGGAGTTATGCTTAAGTGTATTTGGCATGGGGTTTTTGCCGGTGTGCGTTTATCTTACGATGGGCACAAGCATATGCCCCAACATGTTCAGCGTGGATCTTTCACTGGTTGAGGGTTTATCTCCCAACAGGTTCAGGAAAATATCCCAACATGTTCGGTAAAGATCTTTTGCAGATTGAACGTTTAAATACCAACAGGCTCAGGCAATACCCATTACACCCAATATGGCTTTATATGCCTAAAATCCTTTTCTTCAGCGCTTTCAGCCGGAAGTACATCTCCCTTGGTACTCGGTCTTCATACAGGAAAGCTGCCGTTTGCATAAAGCTGGGATCCTGGAAATCCCACCAGGTTAAAGCTCTAATTTCAGGCCGGGCCGATGCGATAGTGTAGAACTGTTCCACCCAGTCTGCCTGGATATGCTCATTCCAAGGCGAATG
>Ga0116191_1002924_pt1 | contig 12733 bp, 11 predicted proteins | sample AD_UKC111_MetaG_FD_89897 | JGI IMG/M metagenome (GOLD analysis project Ga0116191, IMG submission 89897) | Active sludge microbial communities of municipal wastewater-treating anaerobic digesters from Hong Kong - AD_UKC111_MetaG | ecosystem: Engineered > Bioreactor > Anaerobic > Digestate...
AATGGCATTGGAAGTTTTGCTGCTCTTTTTGATATAGGAAATTTTAAAGATCTCGGTTTTCAACAACCTGTTCTTGTAACAGGAGCTGATGGAGTAGGCACAAAAATAGATATAGCAATGAAGCTTGGGGTATATGATACTGTTGGTATAGATTGCGTTGCAATGTGTGTGAATGATATTTTGTGCCATGGTGCAACACCTCTTTTTTTCCTGGATTACATAGCATGTGGAAAATTAAACGCAGAAATAGCTGCATCTCTTGTTAAAGGAGTTTCAGATGGATGCCTTGAAGCCGGGTGTAGCCTTGTAGGTGGAGAAACAGCTGAGATGCCTGATGTGTATCTTCCGGATGTTTACGATCTAGCCGGTTTTGCCGTTGGTGTCGTTGATAGATCTAATATAATCGATGGCTCATCGATAAAGCCAGATGATATACTAATAGGCCTTGAATCTTCTGGATTGCATTCAAATGGCTTTTCACTTATAAGAAAACTTATTAGACACCTTGATGCGCAGTTTGATGAAAAACCGATTGGTCAGATTCTTTTAACCCCAACAAAGATATATGTGAAACCTATCCTTAACCTTTTACAAAATGTTAAGGTAAAAGGGATGGCTCATATAACTGGGGGTGGATTTATTGAAAATATACCTAGAATGCTGAAAAGTGGATTAACAGCATATGTTGATACTAAAAGTTTCAAAATACCGGAGATATTTAAATTCATTGCAAGTTTTGGGATAGAAGAAAAAGAGATGTTCAATACATTCAATATGGGTATTGGATATGTTATTGTTGTGGTTGAAGAAGATGAAGAAAAAACTACCTCTATTTTAGAAAGGAGTGGTGTAAAGTCTTATAGGATTGGCAATATAAAAGAAGGAAAGGAAGGAATATGCCTCGTATAGTTGTTCTTGTCTCTGGTAATGGAACAAATCTGCAATACTTAATAGATAAAGTAAAATCTAAAGAGTTGAATGTGAGTATTTCAGCTGTAGTATCTGATAGGGAGTGTTTCGCCTTAAAAAGAGCTGAGATGGAAGGTATACCATATTTTTGCCTTAATCGAAAGGAAAAAAATTTTGGAACAAATCTTCTTTCTCTTCTAAATAAATATGCTGATTTTGTTGTATGTGCTGGATTTTTATCCATAATAGATCCTCTAATAATACAAAACTTTCAATATCGTATTATTAATCTTCATCCTGCGCTTTTGCCAGCTTTTGGTGGTAAGGGGATGTTTGGTAATAAGGTACATAGAGCAGTCCTTGATCATGGTTGTAAGATCACAGGTTGTACTGTTCACTTTATTACTGATGATATCGATGGTGGGCCGATAATTTTACAATATGCTATCCCTGTTCTGGACAATGATGATGAGCAGTCACTTGCTCAAAGACTGTCATTATTTGAACATAATATTTTGTTTGAAGCTGTTAAACTACTTTGCGAAAATAGATTAAAGGTTGAAGGAAGAAAAGTTACTATTTTACTTACATGATATTTGAAAAGATGTTACAGTCTAAAGCCCATGGGAAATATTTTTAGAAAAAGAGCAAATATAGCCTGGTGTGGTTAGAAAATTCTTAGAGGGAAGAATGAAAAACGCAATAATTTCTGTATATAACAAGGATAAGCTTGTCCCTTTCGCAAAAAATTTAGATCGTCTTGGTTTCAATATTATATCAACAGGTGGGACTTATAAAATTTTAAGAGATGAGGGGATAAATGCAACAGAAGTTTCAACAGTAACTGGTTTTGAAGAGATCCTTGACGGAAGAGTGAAGACGCTAAATCCAAAAATTTTTGCTGGAATTCTTGCTAGAAGGTCAAATAAAAAGGATATTGAAACCATTGAATCTTTAAGTATAGAGACTATTGATCTTGTCGTTGTAAATCTTTATCCTTTTTTTGAGAAGCAAAACATCTGCAAAGATGAACAAGAATTACTTGAATATATAGATATCGGTGGTCCTTCACTTATTCGTGCTGCTGGGAAAAATTATTATGATGTTTTAGTCATAACTGATCCTGTAGACTATGATAGTTTTATTGATAAAATTGAAAAAGGGAGTATAGATTGCGAATATCGAAGATATCTTGCAGCAAAAGCGTTTTCTATGACAGCAGCTTATGATGCTGCCATAGCTAGAAAATTTGCACAGTTTGATTCCCTTACTTATGCTAATTTGTCATATAAAAAATCAGAAAAGATACCTGGTTTAAGATATGGTGAAAATCCTCATCAATCTGCCTGGTTTTATAATAGTACCGATAAAATGGGTGTGTTTAATAATTTTGAATTTTATCAGGGAAAAGAACTTTCATACAATAATATCAGAGATATCGATGTTGCCTGGAAAGTTGTTTCAAGCTTTGAAAACAAGGCTATCTGCGCTGTGAAGCATAACACGCCGTGTGCTTGTGCGACTGAAAACTTTGAAGATGAAAAATCTATTGTTGAAATATATCAACAGGCTTATGAGGCAGATAGTGTTTCAATATTTGGAGGGATAATTGCCTCAAATAGATCGATAGATGAAGAGCTTGCAAAGATTATGACAAAAACATTTTTAGAAGTAATAATAGCACCTGATTTTTCACAGCAAGCTCTTGATATATTTAAATCGAAGAAAAATTTAAGAATAGTAAAGATCAATAGAAATCCCGAGGATAGATATGAATCAATTTCAGTTGATGGAGGTCTATTAATCCAGGAAGTTGATGGATCTAATAATAAGCTTGTTGATGAGATTAAATATGTCACCGATAAAAAACCAGATGAGAAGCAATTAAAAGATCTTTTATTTGCTTTTAAGGTTGCAAAATTTGTCAAATCAAATGCTATAGTCACAGCAAATAATATGGTAACTAAAGGAATCTGTGGTGGGCAAACAAATAGAATATGGGCTGCTGAAAATGCACTATCTAGGACACCAAAAGGTTGTGTTTTAGCATCTGATGGTTTTTTCCCATTTGCCGATATAGTTGAATGTGCTGCAAAGTATGATATAAAGGCTATCATTCAACCTGGAGGATCTATAAAGGATAAAGATTCTATAGATATGTGTAATAATCTTGGGATAAGCATGATTTTTACAGGTATGAGACATTTTAAACACTAATTTTAATGATTGGCACTTCTGCATAATGCTTTATATATTAAATTGTACAAGCTCTTTACAACTTAATATGGGTAAATAAAGAAAAAAACATGATCAGATTTGGTTTTAAGAAGCAATAAAAAAAGGGAGACAAATCATTATTCCCCGATAAATAGAACAAATATGTCAATTTTGATATAAAATTTTCTTTATTATCTATAATTTTAAGATAAAAATAATTACTCATATAAACCAGCGGAAAGTAATTTTTATATGGAATAATTTTATGAAAAAAAATAGCAAAAATAGAAAATATCTTGTTATTGGAAGTGGAGCAAGAGAACATGCTATAGCCTGGGCACTTTCTTTAAACCCTTATACACAAAAGGTTTTTATATCACCCGGCAATTTTGGAATGACTTTTGAGCCCAAATGTGAAATAGTAAAATTTTCAAATTATGAGCAAATGATAAATTTTGCAAGGGAAAACCAGATAGATACTGTTATCGTTGGACCTGAACAACCACTTGTAGAAGGATTTGTGGATCTTTGCAAAATGCAGAAAATAGATGTCTTTGGACCACCTGCAAAAAGTGCGATGCTTGAGGGAAGTAAGATATTTGCAAAGAATCTGATGAAAAAATATGGCATCCAGACGGCAAGATTTGAAACATTTGATAATTTCAAAAAAGCAGCAGATTTTTTATCTTCAGCAGGGAAATATCCGGTAGTAATAAAAGTCGATGGACTTGCAGAGGGAAAGGGAGTATTTATTGTACAAAGCTATGAAGAAGCCATGAATATTCTTGACCTTCTTTTCAATAAAAGCAAATTTGGCAAATCGGGTGAAAAGATAGTCATTGAAGAATGTTTACAGGGTTACGAAGCTTCAATAATAGTAATATCAGATGGAAAGAGTTTCAAACCTCTTATATCTGCGAAGGATCATAAAAAAGCCTTTGATAATGAACAGGGTCCAAATACTGGTGGTATGGGAGCTATCTCACCTAATCCCTTATTGACTGAAGATGATATGCAAAAATTCGAAAAAAGGATAATGATCCCTACTTTTAATGCTCTGGAAAAAGAAGGTTTACTATATGCAGGAGCTCTTTACTTTGGTGTAATGATAACAAAAGATGGTCCATTTTTACTTGAATACAATGTACGTTTTGGAGATCCTGAAACATCTTCGATCCTTTTTTCTTTAGATTCAGATTTCTCAACCTGTATAGACGCTTGCATAAATGGTCGCCTGGATGAACTCGATCTGAGCTGGAAAGAAGGTTTTAGTGTCACTCTTGTTGCAGCATCAAAAGGCTATCCAGATAAATATGAAGTTGGCTATGAAATAGCTGGTTATCAGGACTTTATTGGAGAAAAAAACAAAGACAACCTATCAAAAATCTTTTTTGCTGGTGTCGACTACAAAGATAACAAGTTAATCACAAATAGAGGCAGAGTCTTAAACATTGTAAGCAGAGGAAAAACATTGGCAGAAGCCAGAAAAAATGTTTATCAAGATATAGAAAAGATAAAGTTTGATAACCTTTACTATAGAAAGGATATATAACAGTGTAAAGTCAGGGAAAAAGATTCTTATTAATAAAACTGAAAGTCCAGGAAATAAAAATTTTTATGAATCCTTAGTAAAAGCTTTTCTACTTTTCAATTTACAAAAAATTGTTTATCATTTTATTAATTTTGTAAAATATTTTAAATTATTTAGAAATTCTGATCTGATGGTATTTGCAAGTACACCAGAGCAAGATATGGTTTTAATAGTTGATGAAGGTGATGGAGATTTTAGCGGACTTCAGCAGGTGAGTGATGAAGAGCAGTTGGGAGAAATCTTTAAGACAGATGTTATGTGGTGCGACATTACCTGGATCAGTTATAGAGTATTTAGTTTTGGTATGTGGTGTAAGTACTGTCAGAGCAGCCGGTGCTATAATTGTATCGACAGCTGGAGCAATTGCGACTGTATTAGCTGGGGAATTGCTTATTCTGATACCCATATTCCTATTATTAACAGAATAATTTTGATTGATAAATCAATATTATTTTATTAAATTTCCAATATTATTTAAAAATCTGAGTTTATTATGTTAAAATGATAAATGTTTTAAAGAAATCTAAAATATTTTGAAAGATGCAGATTATTTTCTATTTTGTATCTATTAAAATAACAGTGATTAATCTGCATCTTACATTAGATTAAAAAAAGGATAATTTATGGAAAAATTTGACATAAATGATTATTTTGGCTATTTGCTTTTAAATTCTGAAAATGAAAACTTTACTGATAAAAGAATTTGGAATATTTTTAGTTTTTATAATATTTTTATATTTTTACTTATGTTTTTTTGGGTTGCAATAATAGTAACAATTTTTTTCAAAAATTTTATTATTAATTATTGTTTTATTGTTTTTTCAATACTTTTTTCTGTAACTTTTTTTAGAAATTTTAAATCTAAAAGAACTTTAAGTATTTTAATTTTCTCTTTCTTATCTCAATTTTTAGATATCTTGACAACTATGCTAGCAAGCTTTATAAAGTATAAAAGTTTATTAAATATCAGTTTTATTGAAGCAAATCCTTTTATGAGGCTTTTCGTTGAAATTAACCCAATAAATGGAACAATTCTGTTAATTTTTAATAAATTTGCGATAGGATTACTACTCTCAATGCCTTCGATTTTAAATGATTATTTAAATACAAATTTTATTTCTCTATATAAAGATAATACGATTGAAGAATTTCCTTCAATTAAAAATTTTACACTATTTAGTGCATATGGATTAATTAATAAATTTTATGAATTTGATTTAGCACTTTTATTTTCATACATTAAAAATATTTTCTCTTCAAAGCTTACAATAAAAACTGAGAAAATTGAGCGTAGAATAAAACTAAATTATGTAGCTTACAAAAGAAATTTTATTATTATTAAATTTTTTTGGGATTTTATAAGTATATTTTCTTTCTTTTTGATTTTTTTATTTTATATAGTAGTTTTAAATAATATAATTGTATTAGTTAAAGTTATTCGAAATCCTTCCAATTTAACATTCCGTACATTAAAATCATCAGAAGATATAATTTCATATTTATGTTTCACATTATTGGCTATTATCATAATTAAATATCTTAGTATTTTATTAAGTTTTTGCAATTTTAAAAGAAATTTGAGAAAAAAAGAATAAAGAGAATGATATAAATTTATAAAAAGATCTATTATTTTTTAAATGGCTTTAATTATCTTATGTGCAATGCCAGTATTTGCAAGCACACCAGAGCAAGATATGGTATTAATAGTTGATGAAGGTGATGGAGATTTTAGCGGACTTCAGCAGGTGAGTGATGAGGAGATGAAACTTATAGAAGGTAACTTTTGTTCAAATATTGAAGATTGGAATTTTGGAAATTTTACGGGTGCTGGATCTTCTACTACAGATAGTGGTGCATCATCATGGCAGATAGAGAAACCAACTAGTAATAGTTCATCAACAAATGATGCAAATAACGATGACCATTCAGATTGTGGGGTAAGTCTACTAAAAGTGAAGTAATTTTATTAAAGCAAGGGTAATAATAGATTAGTTACCCTTGCTTATATATAAATAGAAAATAAAAATGGATTTTATATATGAAAAAAATAAAGATAATCATTATATTTTTTATAATCTTAAATTTATTATATTTCTCATGTGATAGTAATAATGGTTCGAATTTTAATCTTACTAAAAAAGGGAAAAATATAATTTTATATAATAATATAATACCTGAGAATAATATAAATAATATTTTGAATTTTTACGATGAAATAATAAGTAAAATACTTACTGACAATAGAATAACTTCAGAAAAAATTATTGATAAAAATTTGTCCATAATAATTGTAAAAGACAATTTCAACGAATTGAATTTAATAGATGATAGAATATTAAAAAAAGTAAATAAGGAATTACCTTTAAATAAAATTATAGATAAAAAGCAGTTATACAACAAAATCTTTCTTATGAACATTGATATGATTAAAGGAGTATTTTTTTCTCTAGACGATGTGATAGTCATCAAATATAATCTAGGTAATAAAAAAGAAAATCAGGATAGAGACTCAATAATATTATTATTGTCAGAATTTAATCATTATTTCATTTCAAAAAATCTTGAGAGGAATTTTGGCAAGGAATATATAGATTACTCAACAGGTTTAGTTTATAATAATGAAATATATAAGATAAAAAAACTTATAGATGAAGCGATAACACATTTTTACATTTTATATTATAGAACATTTTTTGATTCTAAGCTTATATCCAGTATAAATAATATACTTAAAATAGATACAAGTTTTGAATCAAATCATATCTTAGGTTTTTATAGTCAATATTTAGATACAATATATGATAATAAAAAAATACCTGGTTTGAAAACTTTTTTTTATGGTGGAATTGACTTTCAATCATTATCAATATATTATTACGCTTTGATGGTAGCTCTGACAAAGCGTTACGGTGTTGAGATAATAAGCAAATTTATTAGATTTGTATATTTTTCAAAATATAATTCGATGGAAGATATTACATCAAATATTCTTAACTTAACAGAAGATGAATTTTATAAAATATGGGAAAATATTGTTGTTGATGGAGTTTATTAGCTAGCTAGTATGGGAATTTAGCTATTATTTATGTTATTATATTAAGGGGCTTTTGAATCTCTCTTAAATTATTTTTCAGGATTTTTGAAACAAAAGAAATAAATAATTTTAGTATTTATTTTAATATTATTCTTAGTATTTTTAATTCATTTTAACTTTTTTATATAAGCTAATACATTTAAAGATTCTTATTGTAATTATTACAGAGAAAAATTAATCTTAGAGGTCAAAGTAAAAATCCTATTAAATCATCAAACAATTTTTTTAATGCTATTTCTTAAAAATTTAGATAACAATTCAATCTATTTCTAGTTTCTGACTCAACTTTCAACTATTGAAAAAGTGCATAATTTATTTCTTTTATTTAATATTCTCACATTTATAACTTGAATGAAGTACTTAAAGCGTATTTTACTGAAGTAAAATAGAATAGTGAATAAAATCAATGGGAAAAAATTTTTACTAATAAAGTCTAAAGCTGAAAGTTAGGAAATAAAAATTTTATTCTATTCAATGAGTATTATACCTTTCCTGGGTAACCTGATCTCATTTACAAAATTTTGTGCGTCATTTTTGCTTCCAACTATATCACCAAAATGAATGGGGATAGCATAGGAACAGGAAATAGTATTTGCTGCTTCTGCAGCTTCTTTCCAGTTCATAGTGTATGTCCCACCAACTGGCAAAAAGATGATATCTGCCTTAATATTTTTCATCTCAGGGATGAAATCAGTATCTCCAGAGTGGTAATACGTTGTATTGTTTAGAAAGATTATATAGCCAACCCAATTTTTGCTCTTTGGATGAAAGGATTTTCCGATATTATAAGCCGGAACTGTCGAAAATGAAACAGAGTCTATTGTGTAGTTTTTATTTGGTTCAACTTCAACTATGTTTAACTTAGATTCCTTTGCTGCAGCAATAGCTTCCGAAGGAACTATAAGTTTAGTTGAATCTTTACTTATAAGTTTAATATCCTTTATAGATAGATGATCGTAATGTGAGTGAGTACAGAAGATGAGGTCAGCATCCTTTTTTGGATTTTTAATATTGAATGGGTCAATATAAACTATTTTTATGTTTTCTATTTTGATTGAAGCATGTCCAAGATGTTTAACTTCTTCTAACATAATATCCTCCTGAAAGATATAATAAAGATCATCTGCTAAATATAGATATATTTTTACTTTAGCCTTATTTTACTTAAAAAAGGTAACAAAAGTGTGTATTCTAAATATTAAATAAAAAATCAATATCTATTTTGAAAGATATATGGGATCGATTGAAAGCATATTTGTTCTTCGAATCTGGTTAATCGAAAATTTTTGTGGTTTTAAATCGAGATGAATAAGCTTATCTTCTTTTAAATAACCCTCTTTCAAGACAACTATCTTCAAGATAAATTTTTTTTCGGTTTGTTCTTCATCTTTTGCAGCCTTAATCGATTTTGGCCAGAAGGTGAAGATTCCTTTTGTCTTAGCAAAAGTTATGCATGGGTTTTTCCAGAACGAGGTAGACATTTCAAGTAGATTTGAATTGCTATCAGTGAGCATAACCTGTGCATTATCAATAGGTTCAAAGGTGTTTGTATCGAGCACTTCCCCGATTATCTGGGGAAAGTTATAATAGTACTGATCATTCTCCATTTCAGAGTAATCCCACTCGATTTCATTATCTTCTTCATCATCCTCTTTAAAAATTTCTATTTCATTCTTTCTTCTCGATTTTATTATATTTATTCCATCATAAATGAGACTTATTATATCTGCAAGTTTTTGAGGATCATGTTTGTATTCAAGTTCCTCGTATATTAAACCTCTATAAGACACTATATATTCTGGATAAATCCTATTTAAAACATAACAGATAACATCCATTTTAAACTTCTGATTTTTAGGAAATTCATCATTATTCTCTATTATATTTGAAACAAGGTTATATACTAAATCTTCAAGTGTGTTTTTAATTTTCATAATCTCTCCTTAAAAGGTGTTGATTAATCTCTAAGAAATCTATAAACTTAGTTGCAAGTTCGGGATCGAATTGTGTGCCACTGCAAATTTTAAATTCACTAATAATATCTGGAAATTTTAATGCAACTCTATATGGTCTATCTGTAGCCATTGCATCAAGAGCGTCTGCAAGACTTAAAAGTCTGCTTTCAAAAGGGATCATATCTCCTTTCAATCTGTCAGGATAACCGGACCCGTCCCATTTTTCATGATGGTGCCTTATAATAATCCTTTCACTACCTAAAAAATTAAGAGGTGCCAGTATATGTTCTCCCATTTCGGGGTGTTTTTTTATAAGATCGCGTTCGCTAATCGATAATTTATCCTTTTTATTTAAAAGTTCAGAAGGAATTCCGATTTTACCAATATCGTGTAAAAGAGCGGAAATCTCTAATGATTTTAATTTAATTTTTGGCAAATTCAAGAAAAATGCAAAATTAATAGTATACTTAGCAACTCTTGATGAATGCCCTTTAGTATAAATATCTTTTATTTCTATTGCAGAAACGAGTGAATTTATTGTTGAGAGAAAGTTTGATTCAATTGTTTCTATGAGCTGGGCATTTTTCAATGCAAAACCCATTTGAGAGGCTATTATGGATATTATCGAGATATCATCCGAATTAAGATTTTGAACATTTTCTGATTCAAGCATTATAAACCCAAATAGCTCTTTTTGAAAATGTATAGGGATATAAGCCACTGTTGATATATCAAGATTTGATATCTGACTGTGAATTCTTTTGTTGAATATTTTGATAGTTATATTCATTGTTTTATGAGCAAACTTCAATATTTCATTAGTTTCAAATGGTTTTATATCGTATACTCTGTAAGCAACCTCTCCACCCCTTATAAAATAGTTATTGTGTTCTTCATCGTAATTTATAAAAATGGCATTATCAAAATGATATAATTCCTTTAAATGCATTACAGTATAATATATAATATCTTTCTGTAAACCGGGGTATTCGAACTTTTCAAAAGATTTAGCGAAATCATATAGTGATGAGATAAGAAGACTTTTTGTAGAAATAATATCACTGAGCTTTGAGTTTAAATCTTCGGAAGATGAGTAATCTGTAATATTAAAATCCATTTATTAAAACCCTTACATCATCCTTAATATTTCTAACAATTCATCTTATCAGATTAAAAAAAATTGTTTATTTGATTTTATTTCTCAATCAATTTTTTAAAAGGCCATTTAAATTTATTAGAATTGCTCTTCATGTGCCATAATTTTAAAGGTTATAATATTGATTATCTTTAAAAACACTACTGATAGTTTATATATTTATGGCTCTCCTGAAATAAGGTATAAATAAAAAATTATCTAACAGATACATGCAGGTCCCGTAAATTGCCTGGAGAAGGATAAATTGCAAATTCAGGCAAAAAAGTGCAAGAAAAAAATAAAAAAAGTTCTTTGTCTAACCAATTCGCTTTTTTGTTTGAGTAGATACTAAAATCCAGAGTCTACAATTTGGTAAGATGGATTTGCAAGAAATTCCAGGTATGGACACTGCTAGTATCACAATTACCAATCATACAAAAAAGCGAAAAGTCAATAAAACTATATTGCAATCATTGTATAATTTTAGAATAAGTCAATATTTGCAAAAATTCAAGAAAACAGGAAATCTATGTAATTTTTTATGATTTTTTTACTATTGTTTGATGTAAGAATCTTTAAAGCAAATATTGATTTTATTCTTAAATATTTTAAATTTAATATATAAATTTATTTTTTAAGAGATAAACATGCATGAAACCATCTTAGAAGAAAAAGAAAAATATCTATATAAGAATTTAAAAAATTTATTTCACGATTTTTCAGAGGATGAAATAAAAGAAATAACCTCTTCTTTGTATCAATCGATCTACTCGCATAGATTTATTCAATCAAATAATTTTAATTCTATCAAGAAAAAAAGAGTAAATAGTTTATTAAATATTATATTTCACTTTTTAGATTCAAAGGCAAAATGGCCAGCTACGATTACTTCTCCTGAAAGTTGTATCAAGTATGTTACAAATCTCATCTCCCCTGATAGGGAGACTTTTATAGCAATTTATCTTAATACTCATCATAATGTTCTCACGAGCGTTGTAATAGCATATGGTTCAGTCGATTTTGCATATGTTAATCTTAGAACAATTTTTAGTTATGCTTTAAAGTACGATGCTACAAGGATAATTATTGTTCATAATCATCCCAGTGGTGATACACAGCCATCTTCTGAAGATATCGCTTTTACCCAGAAGGTGCAAAGTTTTTCAAAAGAATTTTCAATAATACTTTTAGACCATATAATAATTGGGGATAGCTATTTCTCTTTTAAGGGGGAAGGTTTATTATGAAAGCTGTTCAAGTTGACTCTATTAATAACAAAAATCTCAAATTTATCCTGTTTATATTTAGATCTTCACAATTTTCAAGTATATAAAATTTTCAATTTTGTACTTTAGGCTTTTGCTTTTCTACTTTATTTATAAAAATATTTTTGCTTGAATTACGAATTTCGACTTTTTACTTTAAGTTAAATTTGCAAAAAATATTTTTCCGGACTTTAAACTTTGAACTGTTGTACTTTCGGCCTCAGTCTGTTGTATAAACAAATAAATTATTGAATATTCTCAGCTTTAAAATATAATTATAAAAATAAAGAGGACCTTATGAATTATGCAATAGATGATCTTATCTTATCTATGAAAACTACTAAATCTGCCATTTGTGTTGGACTGGATCCCTTTTTAGACAAAATTCCTGATTTATTTATTCAAGAAGGTGAAAAATTATTTGGTAAAACTTTGAGTGGGGCTTCATATGCGATTTTAAAATTTAATAAAACAGTGCTGGAGCTTTTAGCTGGTAAAGTTGCTGTGGTCAAACCTCAATTTTCCTTATATCTAAAATATGGACCAGAGGGCGTGTATGCATTTTAT
>Ga0116191_1002931_pt1 | contig 12700 bp, 9 predicted proteins | sample AD_UKC111_MetaG_FD_89897 | JGI IMG/M metagenome (GOLD analysis project Ga0116191, IMG submission 89897) | Active sludge microbial communities of municipal wastewater-treating anaerobic digesters from Hong Kong - AD_UKC111_MetaG | ecosystem: Engineered > Bioreactor > Anaerobic > Digestate | place...
CGCCAAAGCAGGCGAGCGTATATTGCGTCACGTCATGCCCGCGTGACACCGAGATGCGCTTGATGGCGTTCGCCATATTGGCAACGGCAATATCGACAAAGCCTTCGGCGGCCTGTTCGGGTGTCAGGTCAGGCCCGCCCGCCGCACGGACCTCGGCCACGAGCTGCGCAAACTTCTCGCGTACCACTGTCGCGTCGAGCGCTTCATCCCCATTGGGACCAAAAACTTTGGGAAACTGCTCAGGCTGGACCTTGCCGAGCAACAGATTGCAGTCCGTCACCGCAAGCGGCCCGCCGCGCCGGTAACAGGCGGGACCAGGCACCGCGCCTGCGGACTCCGGCCCGACCTGAAAACGCCCATCGACAAAACGGCAGATCGAGCCGCCTCCGGCAGCGACCGTATCCACGCGCATCATCGGTACGCGCAGGCGGGCACCCGCGATGCGCGTTTCATGGTCGCGCTCATAGCTGCCCGCAAAATGGGCGACGTCGGTTGAGGTGCCGCCCATGTCAAAGCCGATCACCTTGTCGAAACCAGCTTCCATCGCCGTCCGCGCCATGCCGACGACGCCCCCCGCAGGGCCGGACAGGATGGCGTCCTTGCCGCTGAACGACGCGCCGTCTGCCAGCCCTCCGCTCGACTGCATGAAGAGCGTTTCGACATTGGGGCCAAGGTTCTGGCGCAAATTCCCGACATAGCGGCGCAGCACCGGCGAGAGATAGGCATCAGCCACAGTCGTATCGCCACGTGCGACGAGCTTGATGAGCGGCGCGACTTCATGGCTCACCGACACCTGATCAAAGCCGGCCTCACGCGCGATCTTCGCCAGCGCTGCCTCATGTTCTGCAAAGCGATAGCCATGCATCAGCACAATCGCGACTGAGCGCAGGCCCTTGTCATGGGCCGCTTGCAGACCCGCACGCGCAGCCTCTGCATCAAGCGGATCGAGCACGTCACCATCCGCCGAGACACGCTCGGTGATCTCCAGCACATCGGCATAAACGGCAGGCGGAATGTCGATGCGGCGCACGAACAGCTCGGGCCGTTCCTGATAGCCGATGCGCAGCGCGTCTCCAAAGCCGCGCGTGATCGCAAGAAGCGTCGGCTCTCCCTTGCGTTCGAGCAGCGCGTTGGTCGCAACCGTCGTACCGACGCGAAGCTCTGCGGCGGGCAGATCGGCATCGCGCACGCCCAGAATGCGGCGCATCGCCTCCACTGCCGCGTCTGCATAATGACCGGGGTTTTCGGACAGCAGCTTGACCGTATGCACCGCGCCATCATCGCCAAGCGCCACGACGTCGGTGAACGTTCCGCCCCGATCAACCCAGAATTTCATAAACCGCGACCGCGCCCTTCATGCCGGAGATGCCAAAGCATTTCTCTTACCGGCCATGGCCGAAGGTGCAACGTCGCTTGCGGTTCAAACCCCGTAGGCGCGCATGAACGCATCGACTGCGGCGTCGATTTCACGCTTCACGTCCGCAGGCTTCGGCGGGCCATCCGCACCAATCAGCATCCGTTGAAAAGCCCCGCTCTGGCAAAGTGCTGCAAAATGGCGCGAGGCGGTCATCGGGTCTGTCGTCCTCAGCACACCGCGCTGCATCAGTTGCGCCAGCCAGTCAGCGATGCGCGCCTGCCCGCGCCCCGGCCCGCGCTCGTAGAGCAAGCGCCCAAGCTCTGGAAAGCGACCGGCAGCGCCCGTGACCATTCGGTGGAGCGCGATGATCTCAGGCTGCATGATCGTCTTCATCAGCGATGCCGCGAAGCGGCGCAGCGTCTCTACAGGGTCGCCATCGGCAGGCAGCGGCATCCGCAGCGCCTCGCCATAGCGCTCAACCATGTCATCAATGACCGCCGTGAACAGATCCTGCTTGTTGCGAAAATAGCTCCACAGCGTCGTTTTCGATCCACCCAGATCGGCCGCGATCGACGACATTGTCGTTCCGCCATAGCCATTGCGGAAAAACGCCGCCCGCGCTGTCGCCACAATGTGCTGGCGCCGCTGATCCTTGCGGTCGGAGTGAGGCTCCTGCTCGTGCATGCAACCGTACTAGTTGGTATTATTTCCGTTGACAAGATTTCAAGCGCGCCGCATTTAGCCGACAGTACCATGCAGTACAGAAATCTCCCCTTGCGCAGCTTGCTGCTTGCCTCCGCCTGCGCGGCGCTGACCGCGTGCGCCACACTTCCCTCCATCAAGGCTCCGGCCCCGCCAAAGGATGCCGCCTCGCTTGCCAGCCAGAATGCGCTCGGCAGCGGCACTGCGGCCTTCCCGCAGGATAATTGGTGGACAGCCTATGCTGATCCCGCGCTGGACGCACTGATTGCCGAGGCACTGGCCGGATCGCCTGACATGACGCTCGCTGCCGCGCGCATCCGCTCTGCCGATGCCATTGCCGAGCAGGCGGGCGCAGCCCTCGTGCCGTCGCTGTCGGTCGAAGGGGCAGCGGGTGGCAACAAGCAAAGCTATAATATGGGCATCCCCGCCCAGTTCGTGCCCAAGGGTATTGTCAGTACAGGCAAGCTTTCGGCCAATCTCGGCTTCAATCTTGATCTGTGGGGCCGCAACCGCGCAGCCCTTGCTGCGGCTCGCGGCGATGCGGAAGCCGCCCGCGTCGATGCGCAGCAAGCGCGGCTTCTTCTGACGACGAGCGTCGCCTCTGCCTGGGCCGATTTCAGCCAGATCTGGGCAAGCCGTGATGTCGCTGCCGAAGCCGTGCGCATTCGTGGTGAAACCGAACAATTGACCGAAGCGCGGATGCGCGCGGGCATCGACAACGCCGCCGATCTTGAACTGGCGCGCTCACGCCATGCCGCTGCCCGTGCGGAACTGGCAGCGCTTGACGAGGCCCTTGCGCTCAACCGTAACCGGATTGCAGCACTGCTTGGTGCCGGGCCGGATCGCGGCGCCAGCCTTCCCCGCCCCGCCTTGTCGCTGGCATCTGAAACACTCGTCCCGGCGAACCTCTCGGCCAATCTGGTTGGGCGCCGCCCCGATCTCGTCTCGGCCCGTCTGCGCGCCGAGGCCGCAGCCAGCCGCGTCAAGGTCGCCAAGCGAGACTTCTATCCCAATATCAACCTGAGCGCGGTTGCCGGACTCCAGTCACTCGGGCTTTCAAAACTGTTCGAGTCCGGATCGTCCAACGCCAATTTCGGCCCGGCGATCAGTCTTCCCATTTTTGATGGTGGCAGGCTCGCTGGCCGTTATCGCGGGGCAAGTGCGGCTTATGAAGAAGCGGTCGCGCGCTATGATCAAACGCTGATCCTGTCCTTCCGCGAGGTGGCGGACGCGCTGGAGTCCAAGCGCGCGCTTGAAACGCGCCTCTCCGCCTCGCGCGGGGCTAATCGTTCGGCAGCAGAAGCCGCGCGGCTTGCCGGGCTGCGCTATCGGCAAGGCGTCGGCAATCTGTTACAGGTGCTGGCCGCCGAAGATGCGGCTCTCTCTGCCCGCCGCGCCGTGACAGACCTTGAGGCGCGCGCCTTCCTTCTCGACATTTCGTTGATCCGCGCGCTTGGCGGCGGCTTCAGCCTTCAGTCTCTCTCCAGGGAAAATTCCGACCAATGACCGACTCTGCGATCGCCTCGACCGACAATCCGGCCCAGGATGGCGCTGCGATGGACAAGCGGCGCAAGCTGCTGCGCATCTTTGCGCTCGTCGTTCTGGCGGTCGCGGTGCTGTGGGGCATCTGGTATTTTCTGACACAGGCCGGGCGCGTCCACACCGACAACGCCTATGTTGGCGCAGACATTGCCGTCATTACGCCGCTTATCTCAGCCCCTGTGAAGGAAGTGCGCGTCGGCGGCACACAACAGGTAAACAAGGGTGACGTTCTCGTCATTCTCGACGATGCAGACGCTCGGGTTGATCTCGCCAACGCCCAAGCCCTGTTGCAGCAGGCGCAGCAGCGCTTCCGTCAGACCAAGGCGAACAGCAGCTCGCTCTCCGCCCGCCTTTCCGCGCGCGGATCGGACACCACCCAGGCCCGTGCCCGCCTTGCCGTCGCACAAGCGGACTTTGACAAGGCCCGCGCCGCCTTTGCCCGTCGCGAAGCGCTTGCCCCTTCGGGTGCCGTCTCGGCAGAAGAATTGACGACCGCGCGCGCCGCCTTCCAGCAGGCGCGGGCAGCTTTGGAACAGGCACAGGCAGGTCTCACCGGCGCGGAAGCGACGCGTGCATCGGCCGTAGGTGATCTTGCATCGAACGAAGCGCTGACAGCGGGCGTGACCGAGAACACTGCCCCTGACGTTGCCGCAGCGCTTGCCCGCCTCGCGCAAGCCAAACTCAATCTTGAACGCACCATCATCCGCGCGCCGATCACCGGCGTCGTCACCAACCGTCAGGTGCAGGTGGGGCAGCGGATTCAGGCGGGTACGCCGATCATGACGCTGGTGCCGCTCGATGCCGTGTTCGTCGATGCCAATTTCAAGGAAAGCCAGCTCAAGAACGTCAAGCCCGGCCAGCTGGTTGAATTGACATCGGACTTTTACGGCAGCGGCGTGGTTTTTCACGGCAAGGTCAAGGGCCTTGCTGGTGGCACGGGTGCTGCCTTCGCCCTTATCCCGGCGCAGAACGCCACGGGCAATTGGGTCAAGGTCGTGCAGCGCCTGCCCGTCCGCATCCGGCTTGATCCGGCAGACGTCAAGGCGCACCCCCTGCGGGTTGGCCTGACGATGGACGCCGTTATCGACACGCGTGACTGATGGCCGAGAGCAAGCTTGAGCCGCTCACCGGTTTCCGCCTGACACTGGCGGCAATCGGGCTGGCGCTCGCCAACTTCATCGTCATTCTCGATACGACGATCACCAACGTCTCGGTGCCGCACATCGCGGGCGGGCTGGCAATCTCACCGTCGCAAGGCACGTGGACGATCACCTCTTACGCCGTTGCCGAGGCCATTACGGTTCCGCTGACAGGCTGGCTGGCAACGCGCTTCGGCACCTATCGCACGCTTCTCTTCTCGCTGTCGGGCTTTGCGCTGTTCTCGGTGCTGTGCGGCCTTGCACGGACGATTGAACTGTTGGTCGTGCTGCGCATCCTCCAAGGCCTGTCAGGCGGCCCGCTGATGCCGCTGACGCAAACCCTTCTCATGCGCATTTTTCCGCCCGAGAAAATGACCGGCGCCATGGCGCTCTGGGGCGTCACCACCATTTCCGCGCCCATCTTTGGTCCGCTCATTGGCGGCTATATCAGCGACAATTGGTCGTGGCCGTGGATCTTCTTTATCAACCTGCCCATCGTCATCATCTGCCTGTTTCTCGTGACGCAGCTTATTGCCCGCTACGAAACAGAAACGCGCAAGGAACGGATCGACGCCGTCGGCCTTGGCCTGCTCGTCCTGTGGGTCGGCTCGTTCCAGTTGATGCTCGACCTTGGCCGCGAGCATGACTGGTTTGCCTCAACGGGCATCGTCACGCTCGCGATCCTCGCCGTGCTCGGCTTTGTCGCGTTCGTCATCTGGGAACTCACGGACTCGCATCCCGTGGTTGATCTGCGCGTCCTGCGACACCGAACGCTCTGGGTCGGCACCATCGGCATTGCGATGGGGTTTGGCGGCATGTTCTCCATGATCGTGCTCGTGCCGCTCTGGCTTCAATCGGTGCTTGGCTATTCAGCGAGCGAATCCGGCCACGCCATGGCTCTGGTCGGTGTCTTTGCGGTCTTCATGGCGCCTGTTGCGGGCAAGCTGATGGAGCGGTTCGACATCCGCATCTGCATCACTGCTGGCATGCTGTGGCTTGTGGTCGTGTCGATCATGCGCACCAACTGGACGACTGATTCCGACTTCTGGACGCTTGCCCTGCCCCAGCTTTTGCAGGGCTTTGGCATGCCATTCTTCTTCATCGGGCTGATGTCGTTCGCCATGTCGTCGGTCCCGGCGCAAGAGACGGCGTCTGCCGCTGGCCTGCTGAGCTTCATGCGCACCGTGAGCGGCGCCGTTGGCACTGCGCTTGCAACGGCCTGGTGGGATGATTCCACGCGCATCAGCCGCGCTGAACTCGTCAGCCGCCTCAATGGGGGCACAGACGTGATGGCCAAGCTTCAGGCATCGGGGATGACAGAAGCACAGGCGCGCGGCGTCATTGAACGGATGGTTGATGCGCAGGCCGCAACCGTTGGCTCAAATCACGTCTTCATGATTGCCGCAGTTGTCCTGTTCGTAGCGGCTTGGCTCGTCTGGCTTGCGCCACGTCCCACCGGAAACTTCATGGCAGGTGCTGGCGGCGGGCACTGAGCCGAGACTTGCGATTTGCTCTTTTTGTATGTAACGCATACAAAAAATTTGATCGGCCCCAACGGCCAGAGGAGCAATCGGCATGACGGCAAAACTCATCGACGGAAAGAAGCTTGCAGCCCATATCCGGCAGGAATGCGCTGGCCGCGTTCGTGCACTTGCGCAAAAGGGCGTCGTTCCGGGTCTGGCCGTCATTCTTGTGGGCGATGATCCCGCTTCCGCCGTCTATGTCGGCAACAAGATCCGCGCCTGTGAAGCCGTGGGCATCCGCTCCTTCACGGATCGCCTGCCGTCCAGCATCACCAACGACGAATTGCTGGCCCGTATCGAGGAACTGAATGCCGACGAGACAGTGCACGGCATTCTTGTCCAGTTGCCGCTCCCGGCGCATATCGACATGGATCGCGTGCTGGAGACAATCGCGGTCGACAAGGACGTCGATGGCTTCCATCTCTACAATGTCGGCGGCCTCGTCACCGGCAACACGGTCTTTTCGCCCTGCACGCCCTATGGCGTCGTCAAACTGCTTGAGAGCGAGAACATCCCTATTGAGGGCCAGAATGTCGTCGTGGTCGGTGCGAGCAACATTGTCGGCAAGCCGATGGCGCTGATGCTGATGGCGCGCGACGCAACTGTTTCGATCTGCCACGCCAAGACCCGCGACCTCGCCCAATATACGATCCTCGCGGACATTCTGGTGGTGGCCGCCGGCGTTCCCAACCTCATCCTGCCGCAAATGGTGAAGACCGGCGCTGTTGTGATCGACGTGGGCATCAACCGCCTGCCCGATGGCCGCATCACGGGCGACGTTGATTTTGAAGGCGTGCGCTGGCGCGCTTCGGCGATCACCCCGGTTCCCGGTGGCGTCGGGCCGATGACGGTGACGATGCTGCTCGAAAACACCATCAAGTCAGCCGAGCGCGTTGCAGGCATTGATCCCGGCGCACGCGAAATCCTGTCTTCGGCGGCCTGAGCGCACGAAAAAAGGGCGGAGGATTTCTCTCCCGCCCTTTCAGCTATTTCGCTTCTGCATCGATCAGATCGGGAAATGGCCCGGTTGGGTTTCCACAGTGATCCAGCGCAGCTCGGTAAAGCTGTCAATGCCCGCCTTGCCGCCAAAGCGACCATAGCCCGATGCGCCAACGCCGCCGAAGGGCATTTGCGCTTCGTCATGCACGGTCGGGCCGTTCACATGGCAGATGCCCGAGTGAATTCGGCGTGCAACGCCAAGCCCGCGCGCCGTATCCTTGGTGAAGACGGAGGCCGACAGGCCATATTCGGTGTCATTCGCAAGGCGGATCGCGTCGGCTTCGTCCTTGGCGCGGATCATCGCGACAATCGGCCCGAAGCTCTCATCACGATAGATGTGCATTTCGCTCGTCACGCCATCGACGACGGTCGCAGGCATCAGCACCGAGTCCGCCTTCCCGCCTGACAGGAGCCGCGCGCCCTTGGCGACGGCATCCTCGATGAGACTGTTCACGTGCGTCACCGTCTTTTGATCGACAACGGCGCCAAGCGGCGTCGTGCCTTCGCGCGGATCGCCCGTCGCGAGGCTCTTGGCCTTGGCCGCAAACTTCTCTGCAAAGGCATCCGCCACGGCGTCCACGACAATGAGACGCTCGGTCGACATGCAGATCTGGCCCTGGTTCATGAAGGCGCCAAAGGCGGCTGCCTTCACCGCCTCGTCGAGATCAGCGTCTTCGAGAACGATCAACGGTGCCTTGCCGCCCAGTTCAAGCAGGCAGGGCTTCAGATGCTCCGCCGCGCGCTTGGCAATGATCTTGCCGACTGCTGTCGATCCGGTGAAGTTGATGCGCTTGACGGCAGGCGCATCGATGAGCGCGCCGACGACTTCGCCCGCATCGGCAGGCGCGTTGGTCACGACGTTGACGACGCCTTCGGGGAAGCCTGCTTCTGCAAAGGCTTCGATGATGATTTCATGCGTGCGCGGGCAGGTTTCCGAGGCCTTCAGGATCACCGCATTGCCACAGGCCAGCGGCACCGCAATTGCGCGCACGCCGAGGATGATCGGTGCATTCCACGGCGCGATGCCAAGAATGACTCCCACGGGTTCGCGCAGCGCCATGGCAAGGCAGCCCGGCTTGTCAGACGGAATCACTTCGCCCGAAATCTGGGTCGTCAGTGCCGCGGCTTCGCGCACCATTGAGGCAGCAAGGCCAAGGTTGAACAGCGCCCAGCCCTTGGTGGCTCCAATTTCGGCCATCATCGCTTCGACAAAGGCATCCGCTTTTGATTCCAGCGCGGTCGCGGCCTTCATGAGAACAGCACGGCGTGCATTCGGCCCCATCGCGGCCCAAGCCGGAAATGCAGCCGCCGCCTTTTCAGCAATTGCAGGAATGTCGCCCGCCTTCATCGCGGCTGCGCTCGACGCGACGGCGCCGGTAATCGGGTTGATACGGTCAAACTTCATGGCTCGCCTCCTTATTTGTTATAAAATATAACATTCTCACAGCGCAGCACAAGCGCCAGAAAACGCAGCGCGCCTTTGTTACCCTTTGATTGCCATTCCTGCGTTACATTGCCACAACGCGCGTGTGATCTATGACCTTGCGATCATCGGCGGCGGCATCAATGGCTGTGCCATCGCGCGCGATGCGGCCCGCAACGGCCTGAGCGTTGCCCTGTTCGAAAAGGACGATCTCGCCAGCCACACCTCGTCGGCATCGACCAAGCTCATCCATGGCGGGCTGCGCTATCTGGAATATTATGAGTTCAAGCTGGTGCGTGAAGCGCTGATGGAGCGTGAGCGCCTGCTCGCCCAGGCGCCGCACCTCATCTACCCGCTCCACTTCGTGCTGCCACACCGCCATGCAGTTCGCCCCTGGTGGATGGTGCGCCTTGGGCTCTGGCTCTACGATACGATTGGCGGGCGGATCAGCCTTCCCCGCTCACGCAGCCTCAAGGCTTCCGACACGCTTTATCGCGCGCCCTTGAAGGAACAGGGCAAGGGCTTTGTCTATTCGGATTGCTGGGTCGATGATGCGCGGCTTGTTGTCCTGAACGCGCTTGATGCCGCACACCATGGCGCCGAAATCCACCCGCGCACCGGCGTCGAGACGGCGCGGCGGACGGGGGATATCTGGACGTTGACCCTCACCAATGGCCGCACAGTCGAAGCCCGCGCGCTCGTGAATGCCGCCGGGCCTTGGGTCGCGCAGATGCTGGCCCGCTCGGGCGTGAACAGCCAGTCATCGGTGCGGTTGGTCAAGGGCAGCCACATTGTCGTGCCCAAGCTGTTTGATGGCGAGCACGCCTATATGCTGCAGCAGCCCGATGGCCGCATCGTCTTCGCAATTGCCTATCAGCATGGCCTGACGCTCGTCGGTACGACCGACGAACCGGTGAATACGCCTGAGGACGCGCATATTACTCCGGCTGAAATCGACTATCTGTGCGCAGCGGTGAACCGCTATTTCATCCACCAGATAGCGCCCGCCGATGTCGTCGCGACCTATTCCGGTGTTCGCCCGCTTTATGATGACGGTGCCAGCGAGGCCAAGGCCGTGACACGCGACTATGTTCTGGAAATGGACAGGAACATGCCGCCGCTGCTTTCGGTCTTCGGCGGAAAAATAACGACCGCGCGCCATCTCGCCCAGGATGCGATCACCCAATTGTCCCAGGTGACGGGATGGCCCGTCTCCGCCGTCACGATGGATGCCTCACTTTCGGGAGGTGATCTGCCTGGAAGCTATGAAGAATGGTTCGCCGAAGTGCGAACACGCTGGCCGTTCCTGGGAGATGCGCGCGCCGAGCGCATGGCCCGCGCCTATGGCACCATGCTACGCGATATGCTCGCAGATATCGGGAGCAAGGCCGATATGGGCGAGGATTTCGGCGGCGGTCTCACTCGGCTGGAGGTGGATTGGCTCCTCCATCACGAATGGGCAAAGACGCCTGAAGACATCCTGATGCGCCGCACCAAGATCGGGCTGGAAACGCCGGAGGCCGCAGAGCGGCTCCGCGCGTATATCGACCAAAGCTCTTAGGCGGGGAGCATGTCCTTCAAAGCGATCTCGGTATTTGCAAGCGTATCGGCAGCGATTTCGGCGCGCGCTTCCACCAGCTTGCGGCCCTGCGCATAGTCCTTGACGCTGTTGACGCAGTCGAGCGCGATCACCTTGCCACCCTTGAGGTAAACCACCGAGAAGCTGCGCGTCGCGGGGTCGCCACGCGTCACCGCTGCGTCATGACCAGTCGAAAGGCCAACCGTCTGGAGCTTGAGATCATATTGGTTGGACCAGAACCACGGCGTCGCCGCATAGGCCTGTGCCGTGCCGGTGATCGACTGGGCTGCAATCTTCGCCTGATCATTGGCATTTTGCACTGATTCCAATCGGATAACCGAACCTTCTGCAAATCCGTTAGAATGTGCGGCGCAATCGCCGATGGCATAAACGTGCGGCAGACTCGTCTGGCAGAATTCGTTGACGTCCACGCCGTTGGCGCCCTTGGCGCCTGCTGCGATAAGCGGCTGGACCGCCGGAATGATACCGATGCCGACAATCACCATCTGCGCGTCGATCACTTCGCCATCAGCCAGCTTCACGCCCGCCACATGGCCATCCTTGCCGAGAATCTCAGTCAGCCCGCATTCGGTCCGCAGATCAACGCCGTGCGCGCGATGTTCAGCCTCGTAGAAGGCGGACAACTGCTCGCCCGCAACGCGCGCCAGCACGCGCGGCAGCGCTTCCAGCAGCGTCACCTTCTTGCCCAGCTTGGTGAGCACGGCAGCCGCTTCAAGCCCGATATATCCGCCGCCGACAACCGCCACGCGATCAACGCCCTCAAGCTCACCCATGATCGCATCGGCATCATCGCGCGTGCGCACGCCGTGCACGCCCTTCAAATCAGCACCGGGGCAGGAAAGTCGACGCGGATCACCGCCACCAGCCCAGATGAGATCGCCATATGCAATCGACACGCCGCTCGACAGCGCCAGCGTCTGCGCGGCGGGATCGACAGACACGACCTCCTCGCCGAGCATAAGCTCGATATTCTTGTCGGCCCAGAACTGCGCCGGGCGGATATAGAGCCGCTCGAACTCCTTCTCGCGCGCCATATATTCCTTGGAGAGCGGCGGGCGCTCATAGGGCGGCTCGTTTTCACGACCGATCATCAGGATCGACCCTTCAAAGCCCAGCTGGCGCAGCGCAACACAAGCCTGTGCGCCTCCATGCCCTGCCCCAACGATGATGACGTCCGCCTTGCGCATCTTCACTCTCCCTTGCGTGCGATCTGCCGTTGCTGTGGATGTTCCTCTACGTCAAGGCCAGTGCGCGCCTTGACCCGCATCAAACTACATTTACGCCGCCTGAGGTGGCGATCCAAAACGTTGGACATGCACGGGCGCGACTTGCATAAGTTTGCCGCGCAGACCTGAATTCCGGCTGCATCAGGAGGGAATGTGGGGCAATCATCCGGCGTGCTGACGCTTGGCCCGTCATCTGCGGGCGCAGGATCAAAACTTTTCTTCCAGCGTTGGCTGCCAGAGGCAGCACCCCGCGCGGTCGTTCTGCTGGCGCATGGCTATGCCGAACATCTGGGCCGTTACGAGCACGTCGCCGCCCGGCTCAATCAGGAGGACATTGCCGTCCTTGCCGTCGATCATTGGGGCCATGGCCGATCAGATGGCGCGCGAGGCTTTGTTCCCCGCTTTTCAGCCTTTTGTGATGGCATGACGTCATTGCTGGACATGGCGAAGGCCGAATTTCCCGATCTTCCGCGCATCCTCATAGGCCACAGCATGGGCGGCCTTATCGCAACGGCGCACCTGCTCTCGCACCAAAATGACTATGCAGGCGCGATCCTCTCCGGACCGGCACTCAAGCCCGGCGAACCGCCCACGGCTGCCACGCTCCTCATAGGTCGCCTGCTTTCCCGCTTCTTGCCCAAAGCCGGGATTCTGCAACTCGACTCCGCCGCCATAAGCCGCGATCCAGACGTCGTTGCCGCCTATCGCGCCGACCCGCTCGTCCACACTGGCAAGATGAGTGCGCGGCTCGCGTCTGAAATGCTCGACACCATGGCGCATGTGCAAAACCGGGCGCCGGAAATTCGCCTGCCACTCCTCATCGTGCACGGGAGCGAGGACAGCCTTGCCTCTCCCGAAGGCGCTCAAGAGTTATTTGCTCGAGCCGCCTCGGCCGACAAGCGGTTTGAGCTGCTTGATGGGCTGTACCATGAAGTGTTCAACGAACCCGAGCGCGAGAGCGTACTCGACCTTGTCTGCGCATGGATTGACGCGCACATAGCTTCAAATTAAATTCAAAAATCAAATTCAAGGCATTGATTAAATGAACATTATTCTCGCAATCATTGCGCTCCTCATCGCCATTCCGTTGCTGCTCTACTGGTTTGCGCCAGCGACACTGTTCCGGCAGTTCCAGAATGCCATGCGCCGCAAGGCGCGGCTGACGCGCAAGACGATCACCGTGGGCGGC
>Ga0116191_1002932_pt1 | contig 12699 bp, 5 predicted proteins | sample AD_UKC111_MetaG_FD_89897 | JGI IMG/M metagenome (GOLD analysis project Ga0116191, IMG submission 89897) | Active sludge microbial communities of municipal wastewater-treating anaerobic digesters from Hong Kong - AD_UKC111_MetaG | ecosystem: Engineered > Bioreactor > Anaerobic > Digestate | place...
CTGAGGATAATTCGTAGCATCTTTTGCAGCTAATCCATGGAGACATTCTTCATGAAAAATAACCGGTATTCCTAATCGTGTCTCTTCAACAAAAAACTTTTGAATTGTATTTGAGAGCTCCGCCATTTTTTTAGGGGATAAGCCGCCACTTGTGTCGCTAAGGCGTGCAATTTGCCCCATACCATTTTTATACCTCTCGTGCAAGACATCAGTTTTAAGTATGCCATCTTGAAATAGAACAGTATTCTTTTCTCCCCAAATACAAAGCATCTGAGCAACTTTTTCTTCAATCGTCATTTGTTTGAGTAAATCTGCAACGCGAGCTTCAATTGGTGCATTAGGATTTTTATACACTGTCGTATCAGATTCCTCTACTTGCTTTGTTTGCATACTCATTATTTTTTTCCTTCAATCCAAACATACTTCAACTCTTTACTTAGAGCAAGTCTCCCCCTAAACCCTAAGAATGCTTACCAGTTATACTACTTGCATCTAAATCAGGAATAATATATAGTTAGAAAATTTTTTATATGGTTTTACTTTTCTTCTAACCGTTTCAATAGTAATAAGTCAAAGCTTAAATGTCAAGAGGTGATCAAAAAACCTTCTTTATTCTTTAATATAGGTTCAATCCAGCGATAAGTACAACACCATAGCATAATAATCCCACAAAGAAGGTAAATGAAAATCCAATCGTCATTGATAAAACAACTGCAACAACCGAACCCAAAACCGACATCGAACCATTTATTCCATACAACCATGGAATGAATCTTTCCATTTTCCTTTCTTTTACTATCGATAGAGAAGTAGGGAATAAAATGCCTAAGAAAAATCCCAACGGAAATAGCATTACAAATGAAAAGATTGCACGAATGATTTGGCTATACGCTAATAAATAATTTAGGAGAAACGGACCGCCAATAAAAAGAATTGTTCCATACACAATGACAATGGTACTAACGAACCATATTCTCCGTTGATGATTTCCTCTAAAAATATTATGTCCAAACAAACTGCCAAGCCCCATGCCAACAAGCATCGAACACAAAAGGATCGAGAGAGAAACTGTTGGCGATCCTAAATACAAAATGAATTTTTGGAACAGAGATACCTCAAGTATCATAAATCCAATTCCAATTGTCAAACAGGTGATAAAAGGCAACTTAAGTTTGGAAATAATTTCTTTAGAATTATTGCTTCGTAACTTGAGCGCTAAGAGCGCTAACAAAATAGCATTGAACAATGCAACTCCTATAAGAAGCCCTACATATTCTGACGGTAATCCTTTTTTGACTTTATAGAAAAACGGACTATCGTCTTTGCAAGGGGAAATATTAAATGGATGCTGTGCGATGTAATCCTCTAGGGCCGCCTGATGCGAGTATATACTCTGCAAGAAATTATAGAGAACGGCTTCCTGCATCAGCCCGTTTTGAATATTGACTCCATCTGGCGTATTCCATTGGCCGGGAAGATAGATAACTTGTGGAAATTCCCTCGGAAGTTTTTGTATCGTCTTTTTCCAATGGGCAAGTTCATTTTCCGTAAAAGCATTTTTCCTAATGACAAGAGTTGGAGTTGTGTACTCTGCATCAATAATTGCAAAATGATTCAAAGCATCATCATTACTAATTCCAATAGATTCCAAAGCTTTCATTGAAGTAACTATTAGACGGATTAGTTCCCACGTATTGTGCACCGTAAAAATCATGGCGCCTTCAGGTGTTAATATATTAAGGTAATCGCAGATAGCTTCTTCTGTGAGTAAATAATTTTCATTGGCTGCAAGGGCGTCGATGTTTTGCAACTGTTCTGTTGACGGCAGAGACATGACAACTAAATCGAATTGTTTGTTGGTACGTTTGACAAAATGTCTTCCTTCTTTAACTATAATCGTAACATTAGGATAGTTCTTGTAGAGACCGCCATTGAATTCCGAATAATCATTTACAATGTCAACAAAATCATGATTCACTTCTACGCCGACAATGTGTTTAACATTACTAAAAAGTCCAACGAGTACGTCTTTTCCTCCTCCTGGTCCAATAATGAGCATACTATCTTTTTCGTTCTCGTTGAGAAAAAGGAAGGGAATGGTAAGTGAATTCCGAAGCAAAAGATCAAGTAGGAGTGGTTCAGGCTTTTGAACATTACCACTGAAACGATACATTGGAGTTCCAGCGGCGCCGTCTACAAAGAGTTGCCAAACCACATCCTGATGGCTATACCGAACTAAATCCGAGCGGCCATATACACTCCAGCGGCTATCGATAATGTACGATTGAGTCGAAATGTTTGGATAGACATGGTAAAAATCTTTTTCCTGAAAATTTCCGATAGGCACTTTCCCCATAAATTCATTTTTACCATTGATAAAGAAAACAACCGTAAGAATCGTAAAGAGAGCGTTCAGTATTATCTTTACTTTTTTATTCGAAACACCAAAATTCATTGCAAGGCAGCCGATGAGAAGGGCAACAAGTAAAATACTATTCGGCACTCCAAGTAAACCAATAATTCCAAGAGGAGCTATTGCGCCAAGCGCTGCACCGCACAAATCCATTCCATATAACGGGAAACTATACTCCGCAAATATTTTGAAGAATTGCGCATAAAGGATTCCCGCAAGAAAATATGGAAGAAAAAGAAGAAGAAAGAATATAACAGGATTCGTAATGGAAAATTGTATTACGGCAAAAATAAAAAGAGCGTAGCTTAAACTAAAATATGATAAATATTTTGAGAAGATCGATGGTGAGACACCAGCAGAAGAATGAATTTGAATTTTATAGTAAGCAAAGATCGATCCACACGACAAACCAAGGATCGCAAGGGACAAAATAATAAAAGCATAATTACTTACAAAGATAACGGATGAGACTCGTGTCGCAAGTATTTCCAGACATATCGTCGATACTGAAAGCGAAAAAATAGTGAAATAAATTTTTGCGTTTTTCTTCCACACGTGCTTAATATCCATCTGCCCTTTTTGAGAAATCTTCGTTCGAATTGAAAACAACTTCAACAAAGAAAGCATGCACAAGATACTTCGTGCATGCTTTCTCTCAAAAATTATTGATCCAATAATTCTTATTTATTACGATTGGCTAACTCATCAACAGCATTAGCAAAGTAAATATACGATGCGCAAATATCCACGACACATTCATTCTCACCCCAGAAAAATGGCCAGTCTTCCTTATTTTCCGGAAAATCCGGTTTTAGAATGAGTACGCCCGGCACAACACCGCCTGCAATAAAACTAAAGTCCGCACGATTACTGCCATAAGTAATCTTCTTCGATTGCACCCCAACACCCGATACAAACGATAAATTTGAATAAGGATGACATCCATAAAGATACCGCGCTGCTTTGAATACATAGTCCGGATCAATAATATCAGGATATATCTTATTCAGATAATAATTTGTAGTTGCCCATTGAATAATAATACTATTTGCTCCCCATCCACGAGTCTCAAGAGGAACTCCAAACGGATTTTGTTTTTCGAGTTCACCAAGAAGCGCTCTATACTTTATAACGTATGGTTTTAATCTCTCTCTATAGGCATCATCTAAATAAATTGCTGCTCTTCCAGCAAATTGCATATTCCACTGCAAAGCCGAATCTGAATCAAGAGATTTCCAAACTAATTCATTAAATCTATTTAAATATTGGGATTCGTGAGTAGTTATATAAAGCTCAAGCGCTGCACCAAGTTCAGAATTTGACCGGAACCACTCTTCATCCGACGATCGTCGTTTGACTGGATCTCGATGTTCTTTTTCCCATGCATTGATTGCCGCTGATAATGCTTCATCAGCAAGCTGTTTATTATAATCTTTCAGCGCACGATTCGCAGCAGCTAATGCTGCAACAGAGTAATAATTTAGCCATGGTTCTCTATTAGAAAACACCCATCGATCATCCAGCGTTCCACTCGACACACCATCAGTTTCATAAGGTTTCAGCTTACTGTTATAGGGAAGATTATCTGTAACTGTGGAGGCATCTCCTAAATGATGATACTGGTGAAGATTTGGGACAACAATTCCACGCACTGCATGACCAATATTTTTCTGTTGGGCAACTAACTGAAGGGTACCATGTTCAATTTGTTGTAGAAGATCCGGAACTCCATCAGGACGATGGATGTCGACGTATCTAGATTTTTGATCGATAAATGTTTCGTCGTACCGAACGCCAAATTGCTCCCAAGTTTCTACAAAACTTAAAATCGCTGCACAATGGGATCCCGTTTGAATATCAAAGTCTCCTGCATCGAACCAACCTCCAACGTTCAGACCAGGAATTCTTTCAAGCGGTTTATATTTCGTTTCAGTTGTAGGTCCCATTCTGTACCCATCAAAGTGAATATGATTGACAGGAGCTTGCAGTGCATCATCGCGATACGGTTCTCCATGCCATACCCGATATGCTTCATTGACAAACATGTGATCCATTTGCACCGGGAACCAAATTCCCAAAGTTTGTTGCCAGGTATTCTTAAAAACTAATTTGCTAATAGGGAACGGCTTTGTTCTTTGATCCTTGTATTGAATACAATAGAGCCCTGTATCTGCTAACGAAGTAAAATCAACTATTGCATATTTATATCTCAAGAATTGTCCCCAATTCTGCGTTTTACATGTTAATCGAGTAACATAATCACCTTGAGGTGTAACTTGCAGAATTGAAACTGAATCAGGACAAGTATCATTTTTATCCAATTCTATAATTGCAACTTTTTTTTCTGATGGATGATAGCCAACTTGAGAATATCCAATATTTGGCTGACGTTTCCAATTGGGAATTGTGCTTGCCGTAAGATGCCATTCGACTACTTCGCCAGTTCTATTCGATGGTAATAACGAGCGAACAACGAACCATCCATTTTGAGCTACATTACGCCCATCAAAGAGCAAAAGATTTCCCATTGTTGACCGAATTTGAATACGTCGTTCTGGATCCTCAGGAGCTAATATGATCGTAGAACCAACTGCAAGAGGTTCTGGTGATACAAATTCCCCACGTCCCCTATCATCAAAGGTAGAGTGACCAGCAAACTGTTTAATTTTTTCTTTAATCGGCTTTACCTCCATCGGTTCACACGGATAACGTGGGAAAATTCCCGGCGCACCATCGACGATGTAGGTCTTTTCAAAATATGCCGATGGCAAAAATTCAAGATTAAAGCCAGCATATCCTTCAAGCTGTTTAGGCAATGGCTTATCTAGGATTGTTGTTATACAAACCCCATTGTCTTCTGCCATCACAATCACTTTTGTATTGAAATCATATTCCTCATAGCGAAGGTCAACCTCAATTCTATTATTGTGTCTATCTACTTTCCTTTTGACAATCTTTGGGATAAGATCCCATTGTTCAGGAGTATGGGTTAAACGAACAGCTCCATTTGTGGCGGTTCTTACTCCATGATGAATAATCTCTATGCCGGCAGTTTTCTCGTCGTAGAAAAATCCCGTGTACTGATTGCTATAGACTAGAACATTGAGTCCTGTCGTTTCAAAATATTCAAGTTCGTTAAGAGATAGTTTTTGTGAATATCCCCTTATCCCCACTAAGAACACCATGAGTAGCGTAGTAATAAATATTGAAAGACTTTTCTTCTTCATAGTAATTCTCCATCTAATTGTTGTTTCATTTATTGTATTTTTAGGGATGTTAATATTTGATGAAATGTATCGTCATATATTTGAACAGAATATTTTTCTTTAAGCTGATTAAAAATACTTTCCTGAATTTTATTTAAGTAATATTGTTTGTAGTCATTAGCAATCCTATCTTTAACATCTTCATACAGGAGCTGTTTTTCTTCAAGTTTATAAACACATTTAAATAACGCTAATTTTTTTTCTCCGTTTTCAACGATCTCGATAGGACCGGCAACATCGCCGAGCGAAAGAGTAAATGCAATTTTTCCCAACAATACATAATCCTCTGGTCTTTCGGGTCGAATCTCTCCTTCCCTGGTACGAATATATCTCTTCACAAAAACTCTCTTATCTATTTTTTCAAATGGCACATTATGCGCAAGACTATCTTTAAATTTCAAGATGCCAGCCGTATCAGATGCAAAGGCAACATAGATATTGACTCTGGCTAATTGATAATAGAGCGAATCTTTTTTCTCTTGATAAAATTTTTTAAGCGCTGCTTCCGTAGCAGGAGGAATTTGTTTCTCAATGACATACTGATCGTAAAGCGATGCAATTCCATCTATAAGTGCAGAATTCCGTGTATAGGGGTTTAGAATTTTTTTCTCAAACCCCAGGGATCGAGCTTTTTGAGCAATTAGATCAATTTTAACTGCTTCAAGTATAAAACTTTTAATATCACTTTCTGTAAAGTCATATTCTCTAGAGAAGATTAGTACTTCATCAAGAAGATAGAGATATTTTTTTAAATCTACTTTCACCTGTGGCGATTCCATAATAATAAAATTCTTTCCTGATGAAATCGCCTTTTGCAAAGTATCTTTGTATGCAGTTTTATAGAACTGTGGTATATCATTAGACCATTTGACGATTTGAGCCAGTCCCTTTTCATTCCAGGAAATTGATTCTTCACCAATGAGCTTTCTTTGCAATTCTTCAAACTCTTTTAAACTTACATCAGCGTACCGCAATTCCAGTACTTTCGCAATCTCATTTTTCACGCTATCGAGCGGAGGGGTTGGATAATTTTCAATCTTAACAATTTTTACAATATAGAGAGCTCTGGCATCTTCTAAAATATTTAAAGCGTTCTCCGGGAGGTTGAAAATAACATAGTATAAATTTCTGGAAAGACTTTCTTTCCATTGAACTGAAAGAAGATCGTCTTGATTGTTCCCTCTAGAGTATTGCCTTGACACTGAAACAAAATCACTCCTTTTGGCCGTCTCTTTGATACTGTTCACCATTTTTCTTAATGAATCTAAAGAGTCCTCCGAAACATTTTCTCCCTTCGGGAAAGCCATTTGTCGATAATAAACTATTTTCCCATAATCTTTGTAAGCCTCAAAGATGGTTGAATCATTTACATATTTCTTAAAAATTTCTTCATTAAAAAATTCATTAATAAGTTCTTCATTAATAGTCCGGCGTATACCAGCAATTATTTGTGGATTTTGATCCAACCCCTTATCGAAAAAATCCATAACTTTTATTTGTTTCCTGATAATTTGATCAAGCGCTGCCTCATAACCTTTCACCTTTGGTCTATACAATCTATCGAAGTAATGGTCATAAACATATTTTTGGACATCAGAAAAGTATACTTTATATCCTGAATCAATTAGAGCAACAATTTCTTGAGCATACATTATTGATGACGGTATGCATGTAAAGATGAAAATTAGGCATACAAAAAATTTTTTGCATAAACCTTTTACCAAACATTTATTCATTGGGACCATCCGATTAAATAGAATAAACAAAAATTATATAAAGTACCAAGAAAAATAGGACTTACAAAAAATTATCCCGTTGCCGCCGGACGGCGACGTCAGCGCAGTTCGTAAAATTCCTCTTCCTAAATATAACTGAGTTGATATAAAAAACCTCGGAGACAAGAATCTGCCTCCGAGGATATATTATCTTAGAATGTCGAAGCAGTAATTACAAATAAATTACTTCAACAACATCATCTTCTTTGCGATGGTACTATTTCCAACCTTCACGGTGTAGATATAGGTACCACTCGGTAAATTCGATGCATCAAACGGCACATCATAGGTAGCTGCGGGTTTATACTCATTCATAAGAGTTGCAACTTCCTGACCAAGTACATTATATACCTTAACAACAACGTTACCAGCATTGGGTAAGGTGAACTTGATGCGAGTTACAGGGTTAAATGGGTTAGGATAGTTTTGCTCCACATTGAAGGAGGTTGGCATTTGATCAGTACGAGACACTGCATTCACTGGAGGTTCGCCACTATTTAAGGCAGTTTCCAATGTTGCATATTCCGCATCTCTCTGAGCGAGCCATTCAGTCTTTTTGGTTGGGAACCAGTTCAAATCTCCTAGAGGGAATTGATTTAAGCCTGCAACCTTGAGATCTTCATCACTATAAGATAGATCAACCGGAATTGGCCAGTCTGAATACACATAGTATTCTGCTCCAATAAAGACCTTACGCCAATCAGGCATTATATCTCCACTTGTTGTGTCTACCGTGTGCATGCTAAACGCTCTTAATACCATGACCTGATCCGTTAATAAATCTTTAGGATCTGTAAATGTCGGACATTTTTCAAACCACGCACCTTCCACCAAGTAAGGATAATTTGTGTTATCATTAAACATAGCTTGTGTCCGGGAGTTCATTTTTATCATTTGAGAGTACCATCTATCGGTTAAGTTCACTAAGTTATTTTTCAAGGTGTCGACCATATCGTCAAGTCTTGGATCCCAGTATACAAGATTTCTGTCAACCAAAATTTTCCTTTCAACTTGCTCAAAATCAGAGGGCAAATCTCTCACGTTAATAATTCCAGATGGAAGGCTATCCATATCTGTTTCACCAATATCGAGACCAGGCATATATGGTTGAACGTTACTATTGACAAATATGTTATTCGTAACAATCATATTGCTCTGGTATCCTACTGTTTCAAATACCTGTCCAGAGATATTTACAAATGTGTTGTGATTGAACACAAGCTTTTTGATGGGATAGTTTCTGAATTTATACTGCATGCCCTGTGCCATTATGTGAGTAGTATTTTCGACCCAAATAGTATCTGTATTTTGGTCAACGTTATCAAACACACCTCCGTTACGTCTGCATCCTTGTCCGCTAAGATTTACGAAATAGCAGTCTTTTATATATAATCGCGTACCTGCTTGTCCATTTGAATTAATGATCACCCATCGAGTCCGCTCAAAAAGAGAATTTTCAAGTGTAACTCGATTATTGGGAGAGGCGGCGCCAAAGAATGCCCAGCCTAAAGTTCCTGATGCAGATGCTGGAATCACATTACAATTTTTTACTGTCAAGTCTCCGCCATAATTGATTCCACCAGAATTTCCTCCAGAACCGCATATCACTGGAAGCAACTTGGTTCCATCATTATTATTCACTATTCTGGTATCAACTTCACCTGCAATAACGGTATGCCTTCCAGCTTTTGTTGTTGGATTTGAGCCAAGTGCATATTGGCAATTACCTTTTAAGAGATAAACGCGTCCCGCGGGAACACTAACTGTATCATCGTTTATAACGCCATAGAGAGCATTTACCTCTTCTTTAACAACAGCTGTATCGCCACGGAATTCATCCACATATTGCGAAATTGGACTCTGTGCGTTAAGAATTCCAAATGCGCATAAAGTCACAAACAAAACAGCTACCACTTTTTTCATAACTTCCTCCTATACTTTTATGTTTTTGTTGATTAATAAAAAACAAAAAAACTTTTCTTCTTTGCTTCAAGTCATAAAGAACCCTCCTTTCATTTTAATATTAACTAATAAATAATACTTCTATAAACTATACCGTAAAACTAGCTCATAGAAAGTTGGTGAATACGTCGTATAGACTAAATTAGAAATAGCTTCTTGCATTCCAGGTCTGCGGAAGTCTTGGTACGATTTTGCTGCTCCGCGGAAAAGATTTACTCCATTAAAGGCAACGCTTAGACCTTGAATTGGTAATTTTTGATTAAGAGTTAAATCCCATTTATGAATCCTTCCAGTATATTGACTTTCCTCTGGCCGAATGGCAATATAAGAATTAACAGCATCCTGTAAATTATATGAAACTCGCCCTGAAAACCCTTTATAATCAATTCCCATCGCAATATTAAGCGTATGATCGCCTTGGTAAAGAATTTTTGTATTTACCTTTTTACTTATGCTTATATACTTATGTCTTGTGAAAGGACCCTCTTTATACGTCGAATCTACATTTTCAATTACTAAATTATCCATACTCGACCATGTTCTTGTGTAATTCACATTGAGAACCAAAGCATTAAGGGGTTTCGGTAAATACCAAAAATTCGTCTGCCATTCAACTTCAAGGCCTTTTAAGTATCCCTTGTACGGATCGTTAATATATACTGTAACTTTCTCACCGGGTTCTGGTAAATCCATAATACCAAGGGATTGAAACACAGAGGAATCGGGGAACCATACATTATAATTCTTTAAATTCTTATAATATATCTGGGTTCTGTAGGAAATATCTTTCAGTTCTTTGTAAAATCCTGTAATGGAAAAGAGTCCAATCGTATTGCTATAGAAATATAGAGAGGCATCATAGTTTGTAGATACTGTCGGTTTTAGGTTCGGATTCCCTGCTTGAGACTCTTCGGCTGGCGCATAATAAACGTTCGGAAGGAGCGAAACATAATCAGGACGAGAAATAGTTTTTGTATAAGCAAGCCGAATATCTGACCAGCTAGTTATCTTATATTGGATTTGTGCATTAGGGAACCATTGCCTATCAACTCTTCTGGCGTTATTCAATGTATCATAAAGATTAGCTAATCCATCGACTGAATGAGTTACATAGACAAATTTCGCATTGTAATCCATTTCGTATTGTTCGTAGCGAACACCGCCAATTAACGTTAAACGAGGACCAATTTTAAATGTTCCCATCAGATAACCTGATGTAAACATTTCACTTCCGTCGAAATCATTTCGTTCTGAATTAGCCTTATGCCGTGAAAGTCTCCAACCATCCCTTGCTTTTGGCAAAAATACATCCATACGTTCTTTATCAATAACAGTTTTCAGAGGATATGTACCATCAAGAAAATATTCTCCTCGCTCGTAGTCTTTGTTCATGATATCAATCAAAAGTAAAGGATGTCGTGAATCTAAAGTCTTTCCTGATATAAAGTCTCTCACCCCGTTATACATATCTTCGTCCCCAACTCGGTGGTAGGAACCTTCGACGTCATTAGTTCTTGTCGAGCGATCAAATTTACCGCCCACTTTAAATTCGCTTGAAATAACCTTTAAGATAGCAACAGGAAAAGTAACATCAACCTTTGCTGTGTAGAGGTGTTGCTTAAACTCTTCCCCCCTCGTCACGGCCCAACCCATCAACTGAGCACGGTAAGCAGCAGAATCATCAAGCGGAATTTTGTACACATCATCTGGCGTAAAATAGGTCGCATCAATTGTTTTGCGAATTGGATTCCCTGCACCGTCGTAACCCAAAACACCGAAAGGTCTACTGTCAGTAAATCCAAAAAATTGTCCTGGATCCCCGTATCGAATATCAGTGTTTTTATCGCTATACGAATGTGAAAGGCTTACTTCTGTTTTCACTTTTCCAATATTATATTCTGTAAACAAAGAATTTATAAGCAATTCTCGGTTATATTTATTTCGAAATAGTGAGAATGATTCTTCTGTTGTTGAGAAGTTTAATTGTGTTCGGTAATCAGCTGCATCATTAACGTTATGAGACAAAGAGTTTTGTAAAACAATTTTGCCATGAGGAAGAACATAATCAAGAATAATACTTCCGCCTCCATTTGTAATTATATTTTCCTGATCGGTAAACGAAAAATTCGTCATCGCGTATTCGCCAGAGCCATAAGGCGCTAAATCATTACGAATTGTATAAGTAGCATTGGTTTGGTCAGTTCCACCGTTAGTACGGTCTAGATTCCCTTGTACATAAACACCCAGTGCATTATTAAAAAATCTATTGCTTGCACTTGCCCAAAATTTATAATTGTCATACGTATGATCTTGTCCATTGTACACGCCTTGAGTCAGCACATCGAGATGAAAATTTTCTGGAGCTTCTCTTAAGCGGAGATTGACAACTCCACCGATGGCATTGGCATCCATATCCGGTGTTAACACTTTTACAACCTCAATACCGGATAACATATTAGAAGAGATAAATCCTAAATTGACAGAACGATCGTCCATACTAGTAGATGGAAGTTGAACCCCATTCATAAGAACGACATTTTGCTTTGCCTGAATTCCACGCAAAACAATTTTATCGCCTTCCTGTATTGAAACGCCTGGAAGCCGACTCAACGCAGCTGAGGCGTTTTCGTCTGGTAACTCACGTATTTTTTCAGCAGAAACGACATTCTTTATTGTATTTGCTGACAGCTGCTGGTTGATTGCAGCTTGTTGTCCTCTTGCCTGCGCAGTAACAACAATTTCTTCACCCATGATGGCTTGAGGCACAAGAGTAAAATCTTTTCGGAGAGTTTCATTTGGACGAATTTCTATTTCTACAGTTATAGGCTCATAGCCAATATATGATACTCGAATAGTTCTCTTGCCAGCAGGAACGTGAGGTAGCGTGTAATTCCCATCAAAATCACTAGAAGCCCCGAGGCTTGTATTAAGTATAACAACATTTGCACCGGGTAATGGATCGCCCGTAACTTGATCGGTAATTTTTCCTTTCATTATACCATAATCTTGAGATAAGGAAATTTGAGTTGCAACCACAAGCAAAAAGACTGAAAGCCATAAGAGCTTCGTTACTTTATCAAACAGCATATATCCCTCCTTAAATTAATTGATTGGTTGGATAACTATAATTTGAAGTATTGTTTTTGATGATCTCTGTTCGTTTTCGATAACCCTTTTGCAATTATCACGATTCTCAAACCTCTACGCTATCAATAGAAATAATTAAAACATCCTCAAACCGTTTCAATACTAAGTAGACTTGTTTAAAATGTCAAGTGAAAAA
>Ga0116191_1002933_pt1 | contig 12696 bp, 7 predicted proteins | sample AD_UKC111_MetaG_FD_89897 | JGI IMG/M metagenome (GOLD analysis project Ga0116191, IMG submission 89897) | Active sludge microbial communities of municipal wastewater-treating anaerobic digesters from Hong Kong - AD_UKC111_MetaG | ecosystem: Engineered > Bioreactor > Anaerobic > Digestate | place...
GGTAATCACCTCGTTGAGGAAGAAATTTTCCGGCTTTACCTTGGTCCCCTGCATTTGGTTTTTTGCCCACGTTAGTAGATTTTCGAGCAGGGCGGTTGTGTGGCTAACGTTGGTTGACAGCTCGCCGATTATTTCCCTAAAGCTATCCTCAGTAAAGTGCCCCTCCCTGGCAATGTTTAGCATGGTAATAAGCGAAAACAATGGGCTTCGAAGATCGTGCGCAATAATTGAAAATAGCCTATCCTTTAGGGCATTCAACTCCCTAAGCTCATCGGCTTGCCGGCTGATCTCCTCCTTCTGGGCGGTTATTTCAGCATTCTTTTCGCTTAAAAGCCTGTTGGCTTTTTTCTTCAGGTGGTTGGCCCTGAACAGAATGGCGGCAAACAGAAGGAGAATAATTATCAGCCCGATGTATATCCTTTGGTGCAATTGCTGGTTTTTAAGCTCGGCTTCGCGCAGCTTCATCTGGGTGTTCAGCAGGTCTATCTGCATACGCTGTTCGGTGGAAATTCGCTCGGTCTCCTTAAGCATGCTTTCGGTGTGCTGAAGCTCATGGCTGGTTTCCATCAGCTTACGGGCGGTGGATTCCTTCTCGTTTGAGATTCTGTTAATAATCCTTCCAGCGCTGTCAACCTTGGCCTGAGCGAGCATTTGTCTTGCCTTGAACTCGTCATCCTGCAATTTCTTATTTAGCATCATGTAGAGCCTGAAGTACTCATCAGCCTTATCCTTGCTGCCTAACTTTTCGTAAAGCTTATTATAGTTGAGGTATATATTTTTTAAGGCTCTTGCATTGCCAACCTCCTGCGCCAACTTTTGGGCCTCATCAAGACTTTTCAGAGCGCCATCAAAATCGGTCAACTCCATTTGCTCGGTCGAGATGTTAACCAGGGCATTGGCAACATCATCCTTTCGGCCCAAGTTTCTGGCAGCTGAAAGTGCCGCCTGAAAGTTGTTGTACGCCTCGCTATGGTTGCCCTTTTCGCAGTATATAAGCCCAAGGTTCGTATAGATTGTTTTTGCGCCGTTGACGTTCCCCACCTGCTTGATGTTTGCCAGCGCCCTATCAAAATCGGTAATTGCCCTGTTCAAATCGTTCGCCTGCCATGCCTGGTTGGCTGCCTTATCAAAGTAGTAGGCTGCCTGGTTGGCGTCTCCATTCTTCTCAAATTCACCGGCAAGTTGTTCGTAATTAGCTATTTGCTGGCTTACCCCTTGTGAAAAACCATTAAAAGGATAAACCAAGCTAATGAGTAATGATGCCACCACTGCTAATAGAAAACCCCTATACCCTGCTTTCATGTTGTCTAAAAATTGGTTTTATTTTACGCCCTCCCAAATAAACAATCGCAGTATAGACTTGACCAATGTGCTACCCTTAAAGATTACTTCATTTTCCAGCTACTCCTTTAGTTGAATAGGTGCAAAAAATACTCCAAAAGTTTTGCCCCAAGGTGTTCTGTAAAAATCTATACAGGTAACTCATATTAAATCCCCATAGTTCGATATGTTTAATGTTCTAAATTTTACTGTTTTCTACGGTTTTCAAATTATTCCGATACAAAATGAATGGCTTTTTACTTAAATCGTAAGTTTTCTGGGATAAAATGTTAAATATGAAATACCAACGGAGCTGCTGGGGCATAATCAGTACTTGTTTCAATCATAAAACTACCGGTCGGAAATCGGGGGTTAAACTAAAAATACTGCTTTAGGAGCAGATGAAGATTTTTAGGCCATTAGCCTAAGCATTTTAGGAACCCCGGTGGAGGCAGGTTCGCGAATAACCGTTATATCGCTCCTGAAGGTGGCTACCTCCTTTGGATCAACCAAAAAGATGGGGCATTGTCGGGGAACATAGCTCAAGAGCCCGGCGGCCGGGTAAACATTCAACGATGTCCCCACAACGGCAAAAAGTTCGGCTGTTTGGGTGAGCTTCACGGCCTGGTCCATTGCAGGAACCGCCTCGCCAAACCAAACCACATGTGGGCGCAGCTGTGACCCCAGCTCGCATCTATCACCCCAGTGTATATCGTCGTATCCGATGTCATACACAAGTTCAGGATCGACTGTAGAACGTGCCTTTTTCAGCTCACCGTGCAGGTGAAGCACATTAGCGCTTCCTGCCCGCTCATGCAGATCGTCAATGTTTTGAGTGATAATGTAAACCAAAAAGTCCGACTCAGCCTTGGCAAGAGACAAGTGAGCAGGATTTGGCATGGCATTTTGCAGCTGCCTGCGCCGTTCGTTGTAAAAATTGAGCACCAGCTGCGGATTCCTTGCCCATCCTTCAATGCTGGCGACCTCCATAACATCATACTCCTCCCAAAGCCCATCGGAATCACGAAACGTTTTTATACCGCTTTCGGCGCTAACGCCTGCTCCTGTCAGCACTACCAACCTTTTTTTCATACCCTTTCAACATGAAATGCTCAATTAAATTAAAGGAATTTTATTTTTTGACAAGCATAAAATTAGTCATAAAGCTACACCCATTGTAGTCTAAATTAAAACATATCAGATAATTTAACCTTCAACATAGCCTGAAGGCATCTTTAAAAAGGGGCAAAAATAGCGCTGTTATGCTAGTCTTTTGAATTTCAGCGCCTTCTACCAGCTACCCACAATTTTGGTAAAAGTACTGGCTACAAGCACAGGTGAGAAAAATGGTGTAAAGGATTGTTGAATACCAATGCCAATTATCCTTCCCTGAAAAATCAGAAAAAAATTGAGCTAATGCCTCCAAAAATGCAGAATTATTAAATTTACCAAAATATTGGCCTTAGAAATATGCGCAAACTAGCTCTGATCATTCTTTTTAGCCAACTGTCAGGACTCGGGTTATATTTACAGGCACAGCCTCTGGTGGAAATTTACCTAAACTCCAGGGGTTCTGAATCAAGAGGCCCTGCATTTAAAAGCGTGGAAGAACTTCACGAAGTGCTGGTACTTGGCGAATCCAAAGCGCCATCGTTCAGGGTGGTGAAACAGTTTAATGCTCAGGGTAAGGTGGTATCAGAAATTAAGTACAACAGCGCTGGTGGAGTTCAGAACGAGGTTAGGTGGGAGTATAACATAAACGGCGACCCTCTTAGAAAGATTACGCATCAATTCATCAACTACAAGGGTTGGGTGAACGAGGAAGTTACTCTAAAATATAACGATACTACCGGCTATCTGACTGAAATAAACACCAGAATTGAAAACAAACTTATTAATACAGCCATGGTGAGTTGCGATAGCACCGGACGAATAGTTGAGGTTCGGGTGCTAAACGAAAAGGGTGAGCTGAGCGGCATAGACCGCCTCATATACGTGCCTTCCAACAATCTAATCAGGGTTCTTTCCTATAAGGCCAACGATCAGTTTATAATGGCAACCGCATACCCCCTCGATCCCAGCAAACCCGAGCCTAAATCAACATTAAAAAGGGAATTTAACTCCCATGGCGACGTCATTCTTGAACTGTTGCCTGGGTCAAAAATTGGACAAGGCTACTACTATGATTATAGTTATGATGCATTTGGAAACTGGACTGAAAAGCTAACCTACCAGTGCACGGTTACCCCCAATGGGAATGTTAAAGACAAGAAACTGGAGCACAGAATTACCCGTAAGATAACATACTGAAATTAAATTATTTACACCCATTAATGTGCTTGCATTGATAATTTTACGCAATTGTTTACCACGTATTTAAAGTTGCAGCAATGAAAATACTGGTAGTTTGCACCGGCAACAGCTGCCGAAGCCAGATGGCGGAAGGTTTTCTCAAGTCTTACGGAGGAAACCTTGAAGTGCACTCAGCCGGAACACAACCCGCACCAGCCGTTAATCCCTATGCAATCAAGGTAATGGGGGAGGTAGGAATTGACATCAGCCATAACCGAACCCATCATGTTGATGAGTTTCTTAATGAGGAATGGGATTATGTGATTACCGTTTGTGGGGGAGCAAGGGAAACCTGTCCATCATTCACGGGAAAGGTCAAAAACCGATTGCACATAGGCTTTGACGACCCTGCCGAAGCGAAGGGTAGCGACGAGGAGGTGCTCTCCTTGTTCCGCAGGGTGAGAGATGAAATTGGAGAAGAATTTCTAAAATTTCACCATAACCTATTAAAACCTTAAAGCTATGCCTTCGAAAAGCCGACTAAAGTTCTTTGACCGCTACCTGACGTTGTGGATTTTTCTGGCCATGCTGGTTGGCGTCCTATCCGGGTACATTTTCCCATCCATAGCAGTATTTTGGGATTCCCTAAAAGCATCACCGGAAAGCACCACCAACATCCCAATAGCCATTGGGCTTATACTGATGATGTACCCACCGCTAGCCAAGGTTAAGTACGAGGAGCTGGGCGATGTGTTCCGTAACACCAAAGTTTTATCGCTTTCGTTGATTCAGAACTGGATTATTGGCCCAATCCTGATGTTTGTGCTGGCCATAATTTTCCTTCGTTTTAACATCGACTACATGTATGGCCTCATCCTCATAGGACTGGCGCGCTGTATTGCCATGGTTATAGTGTGGAACGAGCTCGCCGGAGGGGACACCGAGTATGCTGCCGGACTTGTAGCATTCAACTCGGTTTTCCAGGTGCTGTTCTTCTCGGTTTACGCTTATCTATTCATCGCCATCCTACCAGGCTGGTTCGGGCTTCCGGTGAACGAAACCATTTCGCAAATCACCATTGGCCAAATAGCCGGAAGCGTTTTCATCTACCTGGGAATACCCTTCATCGCCGGCTTTCTAACCCGATTCATTCTTACCCGAATAAAAGGCAAGGATTGGTACAACACCAGGTTTATCCCAAAAATTAGCCCCATAACACCCATTGCCCTGCTGTTCACCATCCTGGTGATGTTCTCCCTCAAGGGTGAATACATTGTTAAGATTCCACTAGACGTGTTGAGAATTGCCATACCCCTGATGATTTACTTCGTTGTCATGTTTCTTATAACTTTCTTTATGAGCAGGCGAATAGGCGCCAGCTACCGTCAAACGGCAACCCTGTCGTTCACTGCGGCTAGCAATAACTTTGAGCTGGCTATTGCAGTCGCTATTGCTGTGTTTGGGATTAACTCAGGCGAAGCGTTTGCAGCGGTTATTGGCCCTCTGGTTGAGGTTCCCGTATTGATAACGCTGGTTAACGTGTCGCTTAGGCTTAAAAAAAGGTATTTTAACCAACAAGCTGCTTGATAAATATCAAAGTATGACTTTAAATGAAATTTAGCCTTTTAAGTATCCCCCTATGTGAACCATCAATCCAAAGCGACTAACTCTGGATGTAGTAGCAGGCACCCTCCTCCTTCTAAAAGTGGTTATTAGCTGCTGGTAAACAAATTAACCTCTATCGTCAAAATATACCTTGCATTGACGGATGTTATGTTAAAAAAAATTGAAATCGGGGTTGAAATATGCTAAATTTCAACTTTCAAACTTTTGGTTATGGCTTCAAGAATCATATTGCTGGTAACCAACAAAGTTTTACCTTCTTCCCAACTTGAGCCACAACTCGATGGGATGGGATACTCCCTTATTACCCTCGATAAGGTTAGCTCGGATGTGGAGTTACCGGCATTCGACCTGGCCATAGTAGGAGTAGCTGACCGTGCGAGCTACAACGCCATCGTTAAAACTTTTAAGCATTACCCCGAAAAACCGCTCCTGTTTTACTCCGGTAAAAATACTGCCGATGCTCAAAAATCCATTCCGGAGCTAGACTCAACCAACCATGTAAACCCTGATTTTACCAACCATGAGCTGAATTTGCAGGTAGAGCTGGCCATCCTGAAAAAGCAGTTCGATTATTCCTCCATCTTCTCCGATGGTAATGCAGGATCCAACCATGTTAGGCTTAAAAAAATCCTTTCGGAGGAGCAAGCCTGGCGCGTTCTTTTTGAACAATCACCAAACGGCGTTCTGCTTAGCGACAGTAAGGGGAACATACTGTACACGAACAATGCAACAACCACCATTCTAGGCTATTCAGCCTCCGAAATGCTTAACATGCGATTTCATGACCTTGTGCCACCCGAATCGTTTCACCAGGTTGACGAGAATATTAAAAAAATTCTGAATGGCGAGCAGCTCATCACCGAGGTGTACAACGTGCGTAAGGATGGCAGCAGGCGATTTGTGCAGCTGCACGAAACCCGAGTGCTATTTCCAAACGGGGAATACGGAATAATGGTGGTTTCCATCGACATGTCCAGGGCAAAAAAAGCTGAGGATGAGCTGGTAGAATCGCTGGAAAAGTACCGAATTCTAATAGAGCAGTCCAACGACGGTATCATATACTCAAAGGATGGCATAATCACCTATGGCAACCCCCATATTGCCGAAATGCTAGGAATTCCAGATTGCGAGCTAGCTGGCAAGTCGATTTACAGCTACATTCATAAGAGCGAATGGGAAAAGATACAAAGCCGATATAAAAATCGGTTGGAAGGGATTAACGAACCATCTATTTATGAAACCATGCTGGTCGGTGTGCATGGCAATATTATTCCTGTTGAGCTAAACGTAAACATGGCCAACATAGGCAACGAAAGGGTTACCATGGTAGTCATCAGGGATATTTCGTTACGAAAAGAGTCTGAAAAAGCGATAAGAGAGAGCGAGGAAAGCTACAGGGGCCTTTTCAACAACTCCGGGGAGGCTATTTACATAATTGATGCCAGCGGCATACTGCTGGATGTAAACCCAAGTGGACTCAAACTATTCGGCATGGATAAGGAGGAAATCCTAGGCCTCAGCATAATGGAGCTAACCGACGGTGAACAATGCAACATAGACGAAGTACGACGTAAGATTAGAATAGCACACCAGGGGCAAACCCAATCGTTAGAATTTTGGGGAAAGAAAAGCAATGGTGAACAGGTGCCCATGGACATGGTGCTTAGCAAGGGGAGCTACTTTGGTCTTCAGGTTGTGCTGGCAATAGGACACGATATTACCGAACGGAAAAATGCCGAAGCAACCCTGCGAGAAAGTGAAGATAAGTTTCGAACCCTAACCGAGCAAATACCTGTTGGCATTTACCGGTTGACCCCTGAAGGAAAAATACTGTACGGGAATCCCGCTTTTGCCAAAACGCTTGGTTTTAACAATACCAGCGAGGAGATAGGCCACAGCATGGATGAGTTTATAGCAACCAATTACGACGATTGGGTTGAGGAATCAGTAAAACTATCACCGGGTGCACCTGCCGAACAATCGTTCCGCCGACAAGATGGTTTAACGTTCTGGGCTACCAACCAGCTTCGAAAGGTTGAGAACGCCTCCGGTGAGGTTGACTACCTCGATGGAGTAATAGCCGACATCACCGAGCATAAGTTTACGCTAGACGCACTAAAAGAAAGCGAAGAGCGTTTCCGGGCCATGATTACCGCCATGCCCGATAGGCTGTTCCGAATCAATGCCGACGGTGACCTTTTTGACTTTGCCCCTTCGGAACAACCGCTTGATTTTGAACTTAACGCTGAAATGATTGGCCATTCCCTTTCCGAATTTCTACCCGAAGACGTTTTCCAAAAATTTACTGATGCCATTATCCTGGCCAAGCAAAGCGGCAAACTTCAAACTTTTGAGTATAAGCTATCTGCAAACAACCGGGAATACTTTAACGAGGTAAGGTTGCTTCCATCGGGACTAGGCCTTTTCCTTGTACTGCAGAGAGATATCACACAGAAAAAACAGTACGAAGCCCGGATCAACATGCTGGCGCAAACCATCATGACCGCCAACGACAGCATATCCATCACCAATACTGAGGGACATTTTATTTTTGTTAACCCAGCCTTCACTAGAACGTACGGCTACACCCAGTCCGAAATTCTAGGCAAGCATACCTCCATTCTAAAAACACCCGACAGGGATTTATCGCTTGACAGTAAAATTCACGAGGAAACCCTTAAGGGGGGATGGCAAGGCGAGCTCATCAACGTTCGAAAAGATGGCACAGTTTTCCCCATCTTCCTTTCCACCTCAGCTGTTTACAATGAAAACGGAATAGCAATAGCCCATGTAGGAATTGCCAACGATATAACCGAACGAAAAAAGATTGAGCAGGAGCTCATCAAAGCCAAGGAGAAAGCCGAAGAATCGGACAGGCTCAAAACAGCTTTTCTCTCCAACATGAGCCACGAGATCAGATCGCCAATGAACGCCGTGCTGGGATTTACCCAGCTTATTAAAAGTGATGAGCAGCTATCGGAAACAGGAATGCAGTACATCGAGCTGATTCAGAACAGCGGCAAGCAGCTCCTGTCGTTGCTGGAGGATATTATTGATATTTCTAAAATCCAGTCGAACCAGCTGCGGATTGATAAAAACGCATTTGACCTGAATGAGCTGATGGATGAACTGTACCTCATTTTTTCCAACCAGCTAAAACTTAAGGACGATTGCAAAACCCTGCTCTTCAAGCCCGAAAAAACTTGTGCATCACCTTTTGTTATTCACTCCGACCCTGTAAGAATTAAGCAAATTCTATCCAACCTGCTAAGCAACGCTATAAAGTTTACCCCCAGCGGTAGTATAAACTTTGGGTACTCCATATTTTCGGATGATGAAGCCCCAAAAATTCAATTCTACGTTAGGGACACGGGAATAGGCATTTCGGCAGAAAATCAGCTGCTCATTTTTGAACGTTTTCGGCAGGCCGACAACTCATTCACCCGGTTATACGGCGGGTCTGGTCTTGGTCTTGCCATTTCAAAAGGCCTTGTTGAACTATTAGGCGGAAATATTTGGGTAGAAAGTAGGCCTGGCGAGGGTTCTGAGTTTCACTTTTATATTCCCCTTGAATTTTCTGAAGAAGGTACGCCAATACCCAATAGGCTATCAAACAAGGAAGGACAACCCATTACCCAGCTGAACGGAAAAACACTCCTCATTGTTGAGGATATTAACGAAATCCGGCTTTACTTTGAGCGTGTGATGGAACATACGGGAGCAAAAATTCTATTTGCCAAAAATGCCAAGGAAGCACGAAAATTATTCAGGTCAAATAACCGTATCCAACTTGTGCTACTGGATATCCGCCTTCCCGATGCCGATGGGTTTGACCTGGCAGCGGAGTTCAAGCGGATGAGGCCCAACACGCCTATTATTGCCCAAACGGCATACGCCCTGCAATCGGAACTAAACAGGAGCATTGAGAGCGGATGCGACGACTACATCACCAAACCGCTAGATTCCGCAGTGCTTATCAATAAAATGCTTAAGCTGATTGGAGGTAAAACCCGGCAACCCGACTAGGGGGCTAAGCGCTCAACTGCCATATAGTCAAATATAATCGGAATAGGGAATAAATAGTCGTAACCTGCCGGTAGTACTCAATAATGAAGAGAACCGTACCTGAACCCCTGCAGACAACCCATAAAACCTATTTTTAACACAATTCCTGGCGCCTGAATAAAATGATAACAAAATTCGAGATTTTTTGAGGGGAAACTATAACTACAGAAAATTTATTGAAGAATATAAAAAAACAAAACTTTTGAACAAGATTGCCAAAAAACACTAAGCCTTAGAGGTTGCCCTTACTAAAAAATCCGGAAACCTTATTGAATACCAGCTCAAAATCCTCATCGCCCTGCTGTGAAGCAGTACTACCAGTATTAAATGGATTTTCATGAATATACTCCCTATCAAAATCTAATTCTTCTACATTTATATTAATTGTGCGATAGGCTCCTTTTAATGTATTAATTACCTCAAATGAGGGGATTACAAGGTCTTTCTTTAGGGTAATAGCGTAAATTTGATCTTCATACTTTTTCAACAAACCTTCTCTAAAGTCTCTCATTTTCTGAAAATTAAGCATTGATTGAAATACTTGCCCCTCGAAATGCTCTACAATATAGTGGTGAAGCAGGTTGTCTTTTTGCAGAATGCTATCAAAATGCTCTATCAAAAATGAGTATAAGGCAATGTTGGCTTCACTGTCGAGTATAAATTTTGAAACGGGAGATAAGCGGTTAAAGGTCGCCCCGCTGCAAAACAAACAAACCTTTGAATTAGAAAAATAGTTATTGTAGTTGCTTAACTTAAGTATTTGGGCAAGAAATCCGCCTATTGAATAGGCAAAAATATCAAGCTCAAAATTCTTGCTAATGTAGGGATGCCTATCTTCTTTACATTCCTCAATCAGCTGAATAACATCATAGTATGTTTGCAATCCTGACCAGATAAAACGTTGTGGCATTGAGTGCAGCCGAATGCTGATAGCAACATTTGAAAGGGTTGAATGCACCACATTCGGGTAGTTTCTCTTCCTCATTTCGCTCAGCTCGAACATTTCCCTTTTACTGCTCCAGCCTTTTGGCGCCCGCTGCATGTGGAATGCTATTGGAAATAAAACAACGCTGAATCCTGTTTTTTTACAGATTGCCTCGGCCCATGGCACATATTTTCCCCAGTCTTTCTCGTTAAAACCATGAAAAAGAAATACTACCCTGCTGGTGCATCTCTCACCTTTAGGTTTTATGATTTGGTACTTGTAGAATCTGTTTTCTTCAATACAAATATCCTTAGTGTCAACATTGCTATTACGAATACCGACCTCGGTAGAGAAAGCATAGTTGCACTCAATATCCAGGTTGTGCATTGTGCAATGATATTTACTTGCACCGGGAAGAATCGTGTGAGATAACGACTCAAAATTGTACTCTACTATTTCCAGCTCACCATGCATATTTCAACTTTTTAGTACGGCTAGTAAAAGCATTTTATAACGACCCCTAGGTGTATAATTTTAAAAACGATTTGTTACCACCTGTAAGGGGTTGGCAAAAAATTAGAAACCCGGAGAAAAGTTCTCCCCACGCATCATAACCGATGATGAGGTTGTATCATTTCGGGTACACATTGCCAGCGGCTTCGGGCATTATCCAACGGCACGATTACTCGCATAAATGCCTATAGCCTGCTTCAAAGTTAGCTTATAAACTAACATTATCTCAAATCTTCAAAACAGAATTCACACTTAAGACTGAAGTTTTATGGCATTGCTATTTATAAACCTTACAAAAAAGTAATCGGGGGCATTGACGCGAGGACTCTATTTCCCGAAGCGTACAAAATTTAGTGTCGGCGGGAGCAACAGCAACATAGCCGAACCGCCATATTTGACTGGGCTGAATAATAGTAATGTTTACATTTACTGGAATAAAAGCCAACGGCTCGACTAGGGAGCTAAGCGCTCAATCACCCATGCCTTGTTAACCAGGGTGTACTGGATGCGGTCGTGCAGGCGATTCTCACGCCCCTGCCAAAATTCAAAAAGTGTGGGTTGAAGAATGTAACCACCCCAATTTGGCGGTCGTTGAATGGTCCTTCCTTGAAATTCCTCCATAAAATCGGCATGAAGCTGTTCCAGATACCTCCTGTTAGGAATTACCGAACTTTGTGGCGATGCCCATGCGCCAATCTTGCTTCCCTCGGGACGAGTTTGAAAGTAGCGATCGCTCTGCTGCTCACTCACCCTGGCTACTTTCCCCTCAATTCTTACCTGTCGCTCCAGCTCCGACCAGAAGAAAACCAAAGCTGCATATGGATTTTGAAGCAGGTTCCTAGCCTTTCGGCTCTCATAGTTCGTAAAAAAGGCTATTCCATCACTATCATACTGCTTCATCAAAACAATGCGTGCCGAAGGCCTGCCGTCAAAGGTTGATGTAGCCAACGTCATGGCGTTGGGGTCGGGTAGGTTGGCGCTAACGGCTTCGTTAAACCAAACACCAAATTGCTCAAACGGGTTTGGCAGAACATCCGTTTTACGCAGCGACTTTAGCATGTACTCACGCCTAAGCTTTATGTAATCTTCTCCTTCCACCATTATAACTTCAGAAAATATAACACCTTTACTCGCCCCTAAAATAAGCACCGAGCCATCATGTGGTAACAAAAGTAACCACCAATTGTTCAAACCCTTACCGGAGCTATGATATTGGCCAAAGCGCTACACGCTTTTCATGTCCACTTCAAGCAAAATTCCTATCTTAGCCTCTCATCATCGCCAATTCCGCTGAAATTCGCCTTATAAAAAATTTTTAATGCTCTGCTGTCAGATTTTATTATGCCACATGCAGCATAAGACTCAAATTTTCGTCATTTTTGTATAATAAAAAACCAGAAGATATGGATGTAGAAACAAAAACCACAGCCGGACAGGTGATGGGTATTATCGGGATAGTGCTAGGAGTTGTTTCGCTAGTATTGGCCTTTATACCATGCATAGGAATAATGGCTTTCATTCCGGGAGTGCTGGCGCTTACCTTCAGCATAATTTCAATTGTTCAGGCTTCAAATGGCTACGGATCAAAAGGCCTAGGTATTGGCGCATTGATTGTTTCACTGGTATCCATTGTGCTTGCAGCTGCATGGCTTATTATCTTTAGCGGGACATTTGCCTTTGCCGACAGGGCAATTAGGAACAGTGAAAGGATTGAAATTTTGGGTAAGGAGTTTGGCAAGGCCTTTGAGAAGGAGTTCGACAAGGGCGATGTAAGGCTAAAAATTGTTTCCGATAGCCTCGAAAACTCGCTTCGCCAGCTCGAGAACGAACTTGATAGTCTGGATGGCTACATCCCGGAAGAGAAGGCACGCAAGGCGGGGCAAGCAGCTGCCAGAGCACTAAAAAAATCTACACGGGTGGTAATTGAAACCGACTCGGGTAAGATTCAAATTGAA
>Ga0116191_1002934_pt1 | contig 12694 bp, 8 predicted proteins | sample AD_UKC111_MetaG_FD_89897 | JGI IMG/M metagenome (GOLD analysis project Ga0116191, IMG submission 89897) | Active sludge microbial communities of municipal wastewater-treating anaerobic digesters from Hong Kong - AD_UKC111_MetaG | ecosystem: Engineered > Bioreactor > Anaerobic > Digestate | place...
ATTCAGGCTGTTTTCAACCCTACTGCCGTTAAAAGCTACCGACTTATTGGCTATGAAAACCGAAAATTACAGGATGAAGATTTTAGTAACGACAAAATCGATGCCGGTGAAATTGGTGCAGGAGCAAATGTTACAGCATTGTATGAGTTAGTGTTGAGCAAAGAAAGAAAAATGGCTACAATAGATTTGGCCGACAAAAAACACAAAAACGACCAAATGGAGCTCTCTTCTAATGATTTGATGGGACTTCGCATTCGCTTCAAAAAACCGGATGAAAGTAAAAGTGCATTAATCGAAGAGCGCGTTGGATTCGACATAAAAAAACTGGCAGAAACCAGCAACGACTTCAGATTTGCAGCATCTGTAGCTTCGTTTGGAATGTTACTTCGCCATTCGAAATTTTCAGGAAGCTTTAATCTTGAAAAAACTGCAACATTGGCGAAAGGTGCTTTAGGTGAAGATAAAGATGGTCTTCGCGCAGAAATGCTTAGCCTCGTTAATTTAGCTGAAAAGAGATAAGCTAAAACATCGAACAAATAAAAACAAAAAAGGGTTTTCGAAATTGTTCGAAAACCCTTTTCCTTTGTAATATCCACATTATATCACCCAATCATTCAATCCGTCTATAGTTAATTTTCCGCTGTCCTCGGCTTCTTTCAATTCTTGAATTTGTCCAAGAGCATTATCAACAACGTCATTAATAATAACCACAAAAGAACCTTTAATGGCATTGCGAATAGCGTATTCTATGGCTTCACGTTCGGTTTTAATAGATGTAATTTTTAAATCATTTTTTACGCTGTGAATACCTTTCGTTAACAACGCAATAATCTCTGCTTCGGATTTGCCACGCAAGTTTTTATCCTGACGAATAATAATTTCATCGAACACCTTTGCGGCCTCAACACCAAGCGCAATGGTATCTTCATCGCGTCTGTCGCCTACTCCGGCAATAACACCAACTTTTTTGGTTGCATCAATTTTTTGCACAAACTTACCTATGGCTTCCATTCCATGGGCATTGTGAGCATAATCGGCCATTACTGCAAAGTTCTTGAAATGGAAAATGTTCATACGACCAGGTGTCTGAACAGGCGATGGAACAAAGGTTTCAAGCGCCAAGCGAATATCTTCTATTTTGAAATCGGAAAGATATGTTGCCAAGATTGCCGGCAACACGTTAGCAATATTGAACTCTGCTTTACCGCCAAACGTAATCGGAATATTCGTTACTTTATCTACACGAATCTTCCATGTTCCTTTCATAATTGTTACATAGCCATTTTCGTACACCGCAGCAATACCGCCCTTTTCACAGTGCGCTTGAATATGCGGATTGTTTTCATTCAACGAGAACAACGCAATTTTACAATCCAATTCTTCGCGCATCGAAAGCACATGTCTATCATCGGCATTCAAAATCGCATAGCCATTAGGGAACACCGACTTCGGCACTACTGCTTTTACGCGTGTTAATTGCTCCAACGTATCAATTCCGCCTAAGCCTAAGTGATCGGGTGCGATATTTGTAACAATAGCAATATTGCAATTATGAAATCCCAAACCGGCTCTCAAAATACCGCCACGAGCCGATTCTAGCACTGCGAACTCTACTGTTGGATCTTTCAACACAAACTCGGCACTCACCGGACCGGTGCAATCGCCCGACATTAATTTCTCGCTATGAATGTAGACACCTTCTGTAGTAGTGAAGCCTACTTTCTTACCCATTTGCTTTACAATATGGGCTGTAAGTCTTGTGGTGGTTGTTTTTCCGTTCGTACCTGTAATGGCGATAATAGGAATGCGCGCACTTTTTCCGGGAGGGTAGAGCATATCAATCACTGGTTCTGCAACGTTTCTTGGCAATCCGGATGTAGGATCTAAGTGCATTCTGAAACCCGGTGCAGCATTCACTTCCAGCACCGCACCTCCGTTCTCCGCAATCGGATCACGTAAATCGGGTGCCATAATATCTATACCGCAAATATCTAATCCAATGATTCGCGCAATTCGTTCTGCCATCACAATATTGGAAGGATGCACAGTATCGGTAACGTCTGTTGCTGTTCCTCCGGTGCTCAAGTTAGCTGTAGGTTTCAACCAAAGCTCATAGTCTTTGTCCAACACTGTTTCGAGTGTGAAGTTTCTATCACGCAAAATGTTTTCAGTGAATTCATCGACCTTAATAGACGTCAACGTTTTTTCATGTCCATACCCTCTACGTGGATCCGTATTTACTAAATCGATGAGTTGTTGAATAGTAGACTTCCCATCGCCAATAACAGCGGCCGGTGTACGCAAAGCAGCGGCTACAAATTTATAGTTAATCACCAATACCCGATGATCGCGACCCACAATGAAACGCTCGCAAATAACCGCTTTCGAATATTTCTTTGCTGCATAAAATCCGGCTTTCGCTTCTTGCAAATTCTTCAAATCGGTAGTTGCGCCTTTGCCATGATTCCCATCAATAGGCTTGGTTACTAACGGATAACCCAACTTCTTAATCGCGCGTTCCAAATCCTCTTCATCATACACAATGATTCCTTTAGGCACGGGAATTTGCGCGGCTTCCAGCAAGTTCTTTGTATCTTCCTTATCGCAAGCAATTTCTACCGCAATGTTGCTGGTAGTACTGGCTACCGTAGCTTGAATTCTGCGCTGATTAATTCCATATCCCAACTGCACTAACGAATGACGATTCAATCGAATGAACGGAATTTTTCGTTTCACCGCTTCGTCTACAATAGAACCAGTGGAAGGCCCTAGACGTTCCTCCTCGCGCATTTCGCGCAACTTCTGAATAATAGCCGGCAAATCAATTGGCGTATTATCAATCAATGCTTGTGCAATATCCACACTGGCTTCGGCCGCATAACGACCAACTTTCGCTTCCATATAGGTAAATACAACATTGTAAATTCCACTGGTACTGGTTTCGCGCGTTCTGCCAAAACCCACATCCATACCGGCTAGGGTTTGAATTTCAAGGGCAATGTGCTCAATCACATGTCCCATCCAAGTGCCTTCTTCTACACGTTCAAAGAATCCGCCTTCATACTCTTTCGAACAACGATGGCCTTGCATGGTTGGGAACAACGCTTGCAATCGAGCAGAAAAACCATCTATCAGGTTGGTTGGACGTTGCTCTAGCTCTTCAATATCCAATACCATCACAATCAACTTATGGCGTTTCACGCTCCAATAATTCGGGCCGTTCATTACTTTAATGTCTAGAATCTTCATCTACTTACTATTTTAAGGATTATAATTGAGCTACTGTTTTCCACAACATTGGATATTGTAATATGGAATTTTAAAATAGAAAATACAAATTTGCTTATGCAAAATCCTAAAGGGAAATTAATACCGATTGGCGGAGCCGAAGATAAGGGCACCGATTTAGAGCTTGGCGTAGTTGAACGTAACAATCTTAACTTTTTTGAATTGGGCATCCTGAAACGCTTTGTGAAAGAAGTGGGTCGGCTCGATGCGCGTATTGAAGTGGTGACTACAGCATCCTCTATTCCGGTGGAAGTAGGAGAAAACTATTTGAGTGCACTCACCAAAATAGGCTGTACGAACGTTGGCATTTTAGATGTTCGCGAACGCAAGCAAGCCATGGATCCGGCTACTGTTCAGCGGTTGAAAGATTGCGATGCGATAATGTTTTCAGGCGGAAATCAATTGCGATTAACAGCAATATATGGTGGCACCGAATTTTTAGATATTCTGAAAAAACGCTATCAAAACGAAAACTTCGTAATAGCAGGCACAAGTGCAGGAGCAATGGCCATGAGCAGCACCATGATTTATCAGGGTAATGCGGAACGTGCACATTTGAAAGGCGAAGTAAAAATTACCACAGGATTGGCTTTTATCGATGGCGTTATCATTGATTCACACTTCAACAAACGTGGACGTTTTGCAAGATTGGCGCAGGCTGTAGCGGCAAATCCATCTTGCTTAGGCATTGGATTGAGCGAAGATACTGGCGTTGTTATCACCAACGGAACACAGTTCGAAACCATTGGAAGCGGTGCTGTATTCCTCTTTGACGGACGACAAATCGAACAAAGCAACATTGCCGATATTGAAGAGGGTTCGCCCTTTTCTGTACAGAACTTAGTGGTGCATATCATGGAAAACAGCAACCGCTACGACCTCAACACACACAGCTTTGAAATGGACTCGCACTATAAAATAAACCCATGAAACCCTTTGCTATAGCCGTTCACGGAGGAGCAGGCACCATTCTTCCGCATTTGCTTACACCGGAAAAAGAAGTCGCCTACAAAAGCGCTTTACATGATGCGATATTAGCCGGAGAAAAAATCTTAGCCGCTAACGGTTCTAGTTTGGATGCCGTAGAAGCGGCAGTAAAAGTGTTGGAAGATTGTCCGTTGTTCAATGCCGGCAAAGGTGCTGTGTTTAACGCTGCGGGCGGACATGAAATGGATGCAGCTATTATGAACGGCTCCGATAAACGCTGCGGTGCAGTAGCGGGTGTAAGTGGCGTGAGAAACCCGATAGCATTGGCACGTGCGGTGATGGAAAAAACGGAACATGTTTTACTAATAGGCCAAGGAGCTGAAACCTTTGCCAAAGCGAACCATTTTGCGATGGAATCAGACGACTACTTTTTTGATGCATTCCGCCACGAACAATGGTTACAGGCCAAGGCGGAAGATAAAATGCAACTCGATCACAGCGATAACAAAGAGAAAAAATTTGGTACCGTTGGTGCTGTAGCGATTGACCGATTAGGGAATTTAGCAGCTGCTACATCAACCGGTGGTATGACGAATAAGAAATTCGGACGAGTTGGCGATACCCCTATTATTGGCGTTGGAACCTATGCTAACAATAATACTTGCGCTATCTCTTGCACGGGGCATGGCGAATATTTTATGAAAGAAGTGGTAGCCTACGATATTTCTTGTTTGATGGAATACAAAAACTGCTCATTGGAAGAAGCTTGCGAAATAGTTGTTCAGCAAAAGCTGAAAGCCATTGGTGGCGAAGGCGGTTTAATTGCCGTTGACAAAAATGGAAACTTGTGTTTACCTTTCAACTCTGCCGGAATGTACAGAGGCTTCGTAAAAGAAGGAGAAGAGCCAATAGTAGCGATTTACCGATAAATCGTTTATTGCGTTTATTTAACTTACCTTTCTTGAAATACGGTGATTTGCCCTATTTCAAGCTAATGCATTGGAACAACTTTTTGAGGCGCTCATTACCGATTTCATTCGCGATAAAGTAGGTATTGCCGAGCACTTTTTATCCCCAGAATTAGCCTTTCATTTAAAGGAAAATCTAATAACAGCGTTTGTGGAAAATAAATTCCACGAGGCCGGAACCGGCAACAGCACTATTGTTCATCAAGATCAAAACAATAGAAGCGATAGCATTTACTGGCTCGACCGCTCCCACAACAATGCCTTTGAACATGAATTTTTCAAACTTATGGATGCGTTTGTGCTATTGCTAAACACCACTTGCTATACAGGCATTACCGATTACGAATTTCATTACACCCTTTATGAAAAAGGCAGCTTTTACAAAAAGCATTTCGACCAATTTCGGAGCAACGATAGCAGACAATATTCTATGATCATGTACCTCAACAGTAATTGGCAAAAAGACGATGGTGGAGAGCTTTGCATTCATCACGAACATATCTTACAAACGATATCGCCCGAAAACGGAAAACTCGTTTTCTTCAAGAGTGATGAATTACTGCATGAAGTGCTAACAACGAATGTTCCACGCATGAGCATAACCGGTTGGCTAAAAACCGGATAGCACTATCTATTTTTTACACAATTTTATTAGATTCGTTACCTGCTTATTTCAGCGTTAATCACTTTATAAAAATGTATGTGTAAAAAATTTTTACCATTAGTTATTTTGGCAATGCTTGTGCAATTCAGTCGAGCGCAAATCAGTTATGTTCCCAACGAAAAATGTGCGATGAATGAAGTGGAATACAACTACAGTTTAACCCATCCGCAACATGCACAAGAACTCAACGATTTCAAACAGGTAATTCAATATTATTCCACACATCGTTCTGCCGGAAGAGCTTCCATTTTAACCATTCCGGTTGTTGTTCACGTTATTCACCTTTCTACTGAAGCTGTGGGTACTGGACGAAATTTAACCGATGCTCGCGTACAAGCACAAATACAAATTCTCAACAGAGATTATATGTCGCAAAACCCGAATTGGACATCGGGAACTCCTGCCGTATTTCAAAGTTTAAGAGGTACACCTGAAATTCAGTTTTGCTTGGCCACCAAAGACCCCAATGGCAATACAACAACGGGGATTGACCGACAAGTATTTGCAAATCCTGTCAGCACTAACGACATAGAAACCAATATTAAGCCACTAACAACTTGGGATGCCACAAAATATTTAAACATTTGGACGTTGGCCATCCCCGGCACAAATGCCTTTGGTGGAACCTTGGGCTATGCCTATTTACCTACATTTGGATTAGTTGGTTCGAACGTTGACGGTGTTGTTATTGATTACCGCTGGTTTGGTTCACCTTCCATTTCAGGGGTATCGGGCGATTGCAGAGCTTTAACGCATGAAACAGGTCACTATTTAGGCTTACCGCATACTTGGGGAGAAACCTCCAGTTCGCACGTATGTACTGATGATGATGGGATTTCAGACACACCACTCCAACAAGGACCAACATCAGCAAACACGAGCTTTTCATGCGCAAGTGGCGTACCACCAACATCTTGCGGGGGAATACAAACCATGTATTGCGATTACATGGATTATATAGACGATGATGCCTGTTACTCCACATTTACAACCGGTCAAGTGAACGTTATGCGTAGCGTAACGCAAGGCACGCCAATTACCGTAAATGGGAAAACGTATGTGGGTAGATCTTCGTTGTTAAACAGTCAACTTACCGCTTGTACAAGTACTTGCAATCTTACGGCAACCACTTCGGGCAACGGTACTACTTGTGGCCAGAACAACGGAACAGCAAGCGTTACACCGACAGGAGGAACAACCTATACTTATGCTTGGAGCAACGGTGGTACATCGGCTTCGCTCACAGGCTTAGCAGCAGGCACCTATACTGTAACCGTAACATCGGGCACATGCACAGTTACTGCAACTCGAGCTGTGGCAACCAGCACAGGCATTACGGCAACGGCAACAGGCACAGCTACTTCAGCATGTGGCATCAACGATGGTTCCGCAACTGTTACTCCAGCGGGAGGAACAACCTATACATATGCATGGAGCAATGGCGGCACAACGGCAACAATATCGGGTCTTTCGGCCGGTACCTATACCGTAACCGTAACATCAAATGGCTGCTCCGTTTCGGCTAGCAGAGTTGTAACTTCATCCGGAAATATCAGCACAACAGCAACCGGTACTGCGGCAACAGGCTGCGGCACGAACGATGGAACAGCAACCGCTAATCCTTCCGGTGGAACAACCTACACCTATACTTGGAGCAATGGAGCTACATCACAAACCATTACAGGACTTCAAGCCGGCACCTATACCGTAACCGCGTTATCGAATGGTTGCAGCGCCTCTGCATCGTACACGGTTACAGCTCCGAATGGCATCACAGCTTCTGCGAATGGAACTGCGGCAACAGGCTGTGGCACGAACGATGGAGCAGCAGCAGTACTACCGAGTGGTGGATCCAACTACACCTATACTTGGAGCAATGGGGGCACATCGCAAGCTATTACAGGACTTCAAGCCGGCACCTATACGGTAACCGTTTTGTCGAATGGTTGTAGCGCCACGGCAAGTTATACAGTAACAGCCCCAAATGGTATCACAGCAACGGCTTCAGGAACCCCTGCAACAGGTTGTGGCACCAACGATGGAACAGCAACCGCTACTCCTGCAGGTGGTTCAAATTACACCTTCACATGGAGCAACGGAGCTACAACAGCCGCTATCACAGGACTTCAAGACGGACTCTACACGGTAACAGTACTCTCTAATGGCTGTAGTGCTACTGCATCTTATACTGTTACTTCACCAAATGGAATTACCGCCTCCACCTCAGGAAATAATACCACATGCGGATTTACCAATGGTACTGCTCTTGTTACTGCTTCAGGAGGTTCGGCATACACTTATGCTTGGAGCAACGGGGAAACTACTGCCAACATTAACGGATTGGCACCGGGCACCTACGATGTTACCGTTACTTCAGGGTTATGCACAGCCACAGCTACTCAAACGATTGCAGGTAGTTTTGGTATTGCGGTTTCAACAGCCGGAACAGCTACTTCTTCTTGCACAGCTACAGACGGAACTGCATCTGCTGCAGGATCAGGAGGGTTGACCTATACCTATGCATGGAGCAATGGAGGAACAACAGCTACGATCAGCGGATTGGGAACGGGCAACTACACTGTTACCGCTTTTTCAAATGGTTGCAGTGCTTCTGCAAGCTACACGGTTACTGCTCCAAACGGCATTTCTGTAAACACAACCGGAACAAGCACTTCATGTGGTAAAAACAATGGTTCAGTAACAGTAACTGCGAGTGGAGGAAGCACCTATACCTATATATGGAACACTGGCGCTACAACACCTTCTATTACTAATTTGTCGGCCGGCACATATACCGTTACAGCCGTTTCGAATGGTTGTTCGGCTACCGGAAATTATACTGTTGCAGCTAGTTCGTTATTGAGCACTGCTGCAACAAGTACCGCTACTACAAATCTTACAAACAATGGAACAGCAACAGTAACGGTAACAGGTGGTGTTAGTCCGTACACATATACTTGGAGCAACGGACAAACAACACAAACCGCTACTGGCTTGAATTCCGGACAATATGTTGTTACTGTAACCGACCAAAGCGGTTGTACGGCACTACAAGCTATTACCGTTGGAAGTACTATAGGCATTGCGCTTGTTGAAAATATTGGCAAGTTGGATATCTATCCTAATCCTGCCGACAATATTTTAAACGTTGCTATAACTTGCAAAACTGCTGAGAACATTTCTGTTGAGATCGTTAACATCAGCGGACAAGTGCTATTACACAACAGTTATGAAAACGTAATAGAACAAGTGATTACAATCAATACAGCTGAACTTGCTTCCGGTTTTTATTACGTTCGAATCACCACACAACAAGGCACAATGGTGGCTAAAGTGATGAAACAATAAGTTTTTACTTCGGTTGAAAACCGTTTACGCCTTTAGGTAAAACATCGAAAAAGTGCCACAGCGGCATGTAGAAATCGCCCGGACCAAATTGGTCTTTGGCGGTTCTGAAGATATTACCATCTTCCTTTTTGAAAACCGAAAAGCCGGGCATATTATAGATTTTACCGTCTTTTTCTTCCGCAAAACCCATGTCTTTGGTGAATGTATTTCCCGCAGAAGAACACGATTTGAAATTCCAACCTCGGCTTGCAGCAAAGGCGTGGTGAACTTCTGGCGCATCAGGACTAACCAACACAAAGGCGCATCGCTGCTCAATGTGATGTGCATAGCCAATAAACCCATCGGCCCACAAACTGCAATAGGGGCAGCTTTTGCCCATATTATGAATGACTATCAATTCGTCTTTATCGCCAAACAATTCAAGCAAAGAAATCGGTTCGCCTGTTTTAGCCACAAAGGAATAATCGGCTACAAGCTCCGGTTCACGTTGGTTTTGCAAATCATTGATTTGGTCTTTTAGCGCTTGAATTGCATCATAGCGCTTTTGAATTTGCTGTTCTATTTCGATGTTCGTCATAGTGTTGCTTTTCTTAAAAATAAAAAAGCAACCTGATTTTCATCAGATTGCTTTTCAGTATTGTAAATTATGGATTAGAAATTTTTGATGATTTCATCGCCAAACTCTGAACATTTCAAAGTGGTAGCGCCTTCCATCAATCGCTCGAAATCGTAAGTAACACGTTTTCCTTTGATTGATTTTTCCAAACCTTGGTGAATCAATTCAGCGGCTTCTAACCAACCGAAATATTCAAACATCATAGCACCTGAAAGAATCACTGAACCCGGATTTACTTTATCCAAATCAGCATATTTAGGGGCTGTTCCGTGTGTTGCTTCGAAAATCGCATGTCCGGTTACATAGTTAATGTTCGCACCAGGAGCAATTCCGATTCCTCCGATTTGAGCTGCTAATGCATCACTCAAATAATCTCCGTTCAAGTTCAATGTAGCAATTACATCAAAATCTTCCGGACGCGTTAATACTTGTTGCAAAGCGATATCGGCAATGGCATCTTTCACTAACACTTTTCCACTCGCCAAAGCTGCTTTTTGTTCAGCATTTGCAGCCTCTTCGCCTTTATCTTTTTTCGTGCGCTCCCATTGCGACCAAGTATATGTTGAATCCGCAAATTCAGTCTCGGCCAATTCATAACCCCAATCGCGGAATCCGCCTTCGGTGTATTTCATGATGTTTCCTTTATGCACCAACGTTAAGCTTTTGCGTTTGTGCAACACAGCATACTCAATGGCAGAACGAATCAAACGTTGAGACCCTAATTTTGATACCGGTTTGATACCAATACCCACACATGTTGCAGCATCCGATTTGATACCTGCAGCAGCAATATATTCAGCTCCTTTTTCAGGTGAATTGAAACGAATTTTACCGAAGTCTTTCGGGAAGTTAGCGCTCAAGAAATCCAATACTTTTTGAGCTTCTGCACTTCCACCTACAAACTCGATACCGGCATAGATATCTTCTGTGTTCTCACGGAAAATAACCATATCTACAGCCTCCGGACGTTTAACCGGTGATGGTGTTCCTGCGTAGTAACGCACCGGACGAAGACAAACATACAAGTCCAAGATCTGACGCAATGCCACGTTCAATGAACGGATACCTCCACCAATCGGTGTAGTTAATGGTCCTTTGATCCCTACTAAATATTCGTTGAAGGCCGCCAATGTTGCATCCGGCAACCAGTTGCCTGTTTCGTTGAAAGCTTTTTCGCCCGCCAATACTTCTTTCCACTCTATTTTGCGTGTTCCTCCGTATGCTTTTTCTACTGCTGCATCCAATACACGTACCGATGCTTTCCAAATATCTCTTCCGGTTCCATCGCCCTCGATAAAAGGAACCACCGGATTGTTCGGCACATTTAACTTGCCATTCTGAATCGTAATTTTCTCTCCCATGATGTTTTAATAATTAGATTTGGTTTAATACGATGACGAAACTAAATAAGTTTAGGTAAAGGGCAAATTATTTAGCATTCCTTAAGCTTGAATATGATTTTAATCAAAAAACAAGACAGTTTTCGGTGCTATGTGACTATTATTTCGTTGGTACAGATGCGCTTAAATCGAAATTTACTTATCATTAATAAAATTTAATGCATGCAAAAGCAAACCACTTTTTACGCGGTAATTTCCATTTTCTTCTTTTGGGGATTTATGGCCGCCAGCAACGGTATCTTTATTCCGTTTTGTAAAAGTCATTTTGATTTGAGCCAGTTTCAAAGTCAGTTGATCGACTCCACGTTTTATGGTGGTTATTTTATTGGCTCTGTGTTGTTGTTCATCTATACCTATTTTTTCAAAAAAGATTTTGTGATTGAACACGGATATGCAAAATCGTTTTCCATAGGATTGATTATTTCTGCCTTTGGCGCATTGTGTATGATTCCGAGTTTGCATATCGGGAATTACGGTTTGATTTTAGGTTCGTTCTTTTTGATTGCACTAGGTTTTAGTTTACAACAAACGGCTGCCAATCCTTTTGTGGTGTTGTTGGGCGATGAACGCACAGGCGCGCACCGCTTGAATTTGGCGGGCGGAATCAATTCGTTTGGTACTACCATTGGTCCGCTGATTGTAGCCTATTTTTTATTTGGCGGAATCTCTGTAGCCGATACCAGCAAAGCCGTTGAGCTCAAGAGCGTAGACACATTATATATTCTCTTGATTGTGCTTTTCCTTATACTGGCTTTCATTCTTCGCTCCATCAAAATTGAAGAACGCGCACAAGAAAGCACAGAAGCCTTTTCGTTTGAAGCCTTGAAAAAACCGCAACTGCAATTGGGGATGATTGCCATTTTTGTGTATGTGGGGGTGGAAGTAACCATCCAAAGTAATATGGGGGCTTTGTTGCAATTACCGGAATATGGCAGTGTGCCGAATACGTTGTTGTTTCCTTTCATTTCGTTGTATTGGGGAAGTTTGATGATGGGTCGCTGGACAGGTGCTGCAGAAGCCATGACAGAAGACCAAAAACTAAAAAAAATATTATTGATAGCCTTGCCCTTCTTAGCTTTCCTTGTAGTTTACGGAGTGAACTTCTTCAAAGCACAAGGCGTGGAAGGCATCAACATCAGCGAAATTTTCTTACCTTATTTAGGCTTTGTAGCGCTGATGGTAGCTGTTGCTTATTTCACTATCGAAAATGCTGCAAAAATGTTATTTGCGTTTTCCATTTCAGCGATGGCTTGTATGATTGGCGGCATGCTCACTACCGGACCTATTTCGATTCTTTTATTCATGAGTGGAGGTTTGTGGTGTTCGGTGATGTGGCCGTGTATTTTTTCGCAATCGATTAAAAACTTGGGTAACTATACTTCGCAAGCATCAGCCTTTTTGATTATGATGATCTTGGGAGGGGCTGTTATTCCTCCGTTTCAAGGTTGGCTAGGTGATGTTACAAGCATTAAAACATCGTACA
>Ga0116191_1002950_pt1 | contig 12653 bp, 18 predicted proteins | sample AD_UKC111_MetaG_FD_89897 | JGI IMG/M metagenome (GOLD analysis project Ga0116191, IMG submission 89897) | Active sludge microbial communities of municipal wastewater-treating anaerobic digesters from Hong Kong - AD_UKC111_MetaG | ecosystem: Engineered > Bioreactor > Anaerobic > Digestate...
AGAAAATCAATATATTTTTCGATAGAGATATTTCTTATCAAATATGCGAAGGACAGACATGGAAAACCATTTGTGATAAAATCGTAGAGACCCTGCCTGAGCATATATACTTTAGCTTCGATATCGATGGACTCAAGCAGCAATATTGCCCCAATACAGGGACTCCAGTTGCAGGAGGGTTAGAAGTTGATCAAGTGTTTTATCTTTTGAATCAAGTGAAAAAATCTGGCAAAAAAATAATAGGAATGGATTTAAATGAAGTCGGACATGATGTCTGGGATGCCAATGTGGGTGCTAGAGTTTTATATAGAATGATAGGAACTTGGCTGGCGGATTAAACATTTCTAAATTAGTAAATATCTAAAAAATAAACAACCATGCGATACATAGTATTTTTTCTTAGTCTCTTATTTACAGTTCAAATTTCTGCTCAAAAAAAAGGAAAAACAACTCCTAAGCCCAAAGAGCCACTATCGCCCATAGTGATGAAGAAAGACACGCTTTTCAATGGAAATATTCAGATAACCTTTACGGATAGAAAAACAGGATTTAAAATATCGGAAGAACAGTTAAAAGATACCATCCGAGATGGTATGTGTTCGAATTATTTTACCAATGGAAAAATTAAAGTTGTGACCTATTATAAACTAGGAAAAAAAGATGGTATCTATAAGTCATTTTTTGAAAATGGACAAATCTTTACAAGTGGATATTACAAGGAGGACAAGGAAGATGGCTTATTTCAATATTATTTTGAAAATGGAAAAAAACAAGCAGCAAAAGGCTATAAAAATGGAATAGACGATGGTGGATTAGAGATGTACGATAGTGCTGGGATTAAGTTGGTAGAAGGATTTTACAAAAATGGTAAACGACATGGTGCTTGGTCAGATTTCTATAATAATGGAAATCCTAGACTGAGTACATACTTCAAAAATGGAGAATATGAGGGCCCTTACACTGATTTTTATGAAAATGGGAAGGTGCATGTCAAGACTTATTTTCTCAATGGAAAGCAAGAAGGGCAAAGGCTAGAGTATGATTCTACAGGTACGCCTATTCTCAGAATCACATTTCGATATGGAAAAGAAGCAGGGACTTTTGAGAACTATTACCCAAATGGAAAAGTAAAAGAAAATGGGTATTACATCAATGGTATTCTATCAGGGAAATATAAAAAATTCTTTGATGATGGTAAAGTCATGGAAGAAGGAGAATACAAAGAAGGGAAAAAAATCGGAAAATGGTTTACTTATGACCGAGAAGGTAATAAAACCAAGATAAAATATTAATATAAAAATCAATATAAATCGAATATGAACGAGCTGAATCTGAAACTGAAAAAAGTAAAATTAATTCTGCTCGATGTAGATGGGACTATGACTGATGGTGGAATCTATGTGCTACCAGATGGCACTCAGATAAAGCGTTTTTATGCTCAAGATGGCGAAGGCATTCGACGGGCGATAGAAGCAGGCTACGAAGTGGGTATCATAAGTGCTGCTGGATTGGCGAGGGATATTATACTTCAGCGAGCCAAAATACTCAATATCACGAGAGTCCACGCAGATAGAAGTTCCAAAATAGAGGTAGCTAAGAAATGGGCAGAAGAGTTAACCCTTCAGGCAGAAAATGTCGCTTATGTGGGAGATGATATTATCGATGCTGAAGTGATGGAATGGTCAGGTGTATCTTGCGCTCCAAAATCTGCTCACAAGTCTGCCATAGCTGTAGCGGATTACATTACAGAAAAAGAGGCTGGCTATGGTGCTGTGAGAGAATTTATCGATAAAATAATGGAAACTAATTCTTAGATTAGTTTTTGTTAATGCAAGTTTTTTTTCTGATATTACTAACTGATTTACATTATATTTGTCATACTTAATCAAATAAAAAAACAATACATCATGGGTACATTTGTAATCAATAAAAGAAAAGATGGAGATTTTCAATTTAATCTCAAGGCGGGCAATGGACAAATCATTCTAACTAGCGAAGGTTATACAACTCGAGCAGCTTGTGATAATGGAATAGAGAGTGTGAGAAAAAACAGCCAAGATGACAGCAAATTCGAGCGAAAAGAAAGTAGCAATGGCAAGCCATATTTCAATCTTAAAGCAGGAAATGGTCAAGTCATAGGCAAAAGCGAAATGTATGAATCGACAGCGTCTATGGAAAATGGAATCGCTTCGGTAGCCAAGAACGCTCCCGATGCAGATGTAAAAGAAGATTTAGGATAAAAACCGTCTCTTCATTCAAAAAATAATAAATCCTCATATAGTTTAATTGTATGGGGATTTTTTTTGAATATTTTTGAGTTAGCAGAAATTACCTTAGAAACGATGGACAGCCTTGGAGAACATATAGACAAAAACAAATTAGGTAAATTCTATATTATATTTGGGAGTTTTCTATCTATATTTTTGTTTATTACAATTTACTCGATTTCAAACACTGATCAAAAAATATCTCTCTATAATATACCTTTAATACTTGGCGTTTTATATGAAACCAAAAAACTTTGTAAAAGGTGGGATACATTAATAATTAAAACTCTCTTAAGTATTTTGTTAAGTTTGATACTAACTCTAATGTTTATTGGACTTACAAGAGACGATATGTCAAATAAAATTATATCGTTTTGGCCAATCACATTTGTTGTGACAACTATACTGCTAACTTTTAACTTATATAGTGATAAAATCTCTACCAAATTAACTGAAGGTGTAACTCTAATGCAATCAATAGCCGTTATTTATTGGATTGCAATGTCCGAGTTCTTAATACATTTTAATTGGTTTAAAATATTTCTAATATTACTAATTTTATATTTCATTATATTTTCATTTTATAATGCTATAAGTTATACAGAACTAACAAGAAGAAAAATTTTGACATTAAGTATTTGGAGCTCAATAATTATGTTTTTCTTCTCATTAAACTACATATATAAAATGTATGTTTTTTTCGATAGTGATACTTCTCACTTAAACTCATTCCTGTATTATTTCTTTCAGTATTTTATATAAGGAGTATCCTCTGTCTATATGATTAAGAACTACTTACTACTAGCTGTATACATTCCCGAAAAGGATCATTTTTATGGGCGAACTCATATGGAAAAGATTAGAAAAAAACACGAAGAACACATTGCAAGATATTCTACAGGTCAGGTAAACAAATTAGATTCCTTTTTATGTTTTTTATATAGCATTACTATCTATGGGATTAATTTTTATTTCAACTTACTTCCAAAACAAATAGCTATATGGATAGTATTCATTACTTTTCCATTGATTTTAAACATTATTCATTTGCAAAAAGAAAAAACGACATAACCGAAAAACCTCGCTAATTCGCGTTTTAGTGATAGAAGTAACGAGGATTAACTAATACAAATTCACATCGTAAAAGAATACTGAAAAAATGAACGAATCACAAAATTCAATTGAAATTTATAAGGCAATTATTGATGAACAAGTTAAGAATACAATGTCTATTGCTTCTAAATTGATAATTCACGTATAATTAGAGAAGGTATTTATTCGCGAAAATTAAATTCGGAAATTTATAACAATTTTGTAAGTACCTTAAGTGATGAACAAAGAAAATTGGTTGCAGAAATGATACAAAATGAAAGACAGTCCGTCATTCACGATGTTTTAGCAAGCTTGTCATGGTGGAATGAATGTGAAGAAGTAATTTTAATCTATAAAAACCAAAAACTTCCAAACTCATTAAGTGAACAAGGTATGCACGGAGACTATATCGGTAGACTAACAGATTGGGAATGGCCAGATTGGCAATAAAAATAATAAAAATATGAAAACAAAAATTCTCTTATTTTTAATTGTAATATACTCAAATGCTATACATAGTCAAAGTGTAAAAGATACAACGAAAGACTTTACTCAAGTTAAAAATGGGAATTATATTCCATTTAACTTGTATGACTGCTTTTATACTTTAGACATTATCTTTGATAGTTCTGACAAACAAAATCTATTATTATCAAATGAAAAAGAATTTACAGATAATGCTCATTACGAATTTGGTGGATGGATGTATAAAAACTGGCAATTCAAAAAGAATTCTAGAATAAAAAAGTACTTTAGAACTATTGGAGTATATAACATTAACGCTATGTTGGAGATAATTTTAAATTCTTATTATAAATACTATACTGATTCAAGCAAAAACAAAGAAAAATTAGTTCATTATTTTGAGACCTATTGGAAAGATGCCTCTTTAAAAAAAACGCAAAGATTATCCTATTGAACTTTTAAATCCTAAAAAAGAATTTAATTGTTTTTTTAATAGTCCTAATGGAGAACCTAAATCTGTTAGTATTTTCAGCAGCAAGAAATCAAAATCTAACTGGGCATACGAACCAATTCTAGGATGGGTCAAAATTACTGAAAAAACGATTGAAGAATTATATGATATTGAAAAAAAGAAATATGATATATTCTATAAACTTTATAATCAGAAATAAAAATAAATATTCGCCTTTCTTTTCTCTTTTCTATCGAGTTAGGAATAGGTTTTATTTGAAATATTTAGAAATTGAATTATCTTTGTTATTATGAGAAAACGGACATTGAATAGCAAGTTGGTAATAATCATTTCATTGTTTAGTTTTGTAATTGCACTATTTATAGGTTATTCAGAAGGTATAAATTATAACCTTCCTTTTTTGACAATTGAAGACGAAAGTGAAAAAAGTAAACTACTTGAATTTATTGATAAATCTGCCTCGCATACTTTTCTGACAAAATTGACAAGAGATAGACAAGAAAAAATTCTAGGTATTTGGGATTTAAAAAAAGAAACAGATCAAATTATTAAGACGAATAGTTTAATTCAAAATACAAGGAAAGTCATAGAAAAAATTGGTTACGTAAATATTTATACTCTCAATAATAACACAATAAAAATAAAAATGAATTATGAATCGACTAAACTGAAATATGAAAACGAATATTATTTCAAAGATAATAACTTAGTTTTACTAAAAACAAGATGGCTCGATTCTCCTCAAACGGTTTTTGATCATCAAGTTTCCAGTTTTATATATAAAGATACTTTGCTTTATGAAGCTAGAAAACCTAATCATTGTGTTTTGCTTGATGGGAAAGAAGATTATGCTATTATAGAAGTTCAACGAATTAAAAATTTTTTAAAAATGGTATTAGATAATGCAAAATAAGTGCCTTCAAATGAATTCTGTAAGTTTAAAAACTATATGATTGTTTATAGAATAAAAATTATTATAGTATAAATCAAACCTATGAACTTCGAACTAAATTCAACGGACTCTTTTGATATTGAAGAAGTCATTTCAAGCATTGAAAAATCATTTAATATTCAATTTCTTAGTTCTGAACTTAGTGGAATAAAAACATTTGGCGATTTATGTGATTGTGTTATAAATAAGATACAATCAACCGATACAAATGACACTACTCAGCAAGCTTTTTATAAACTGAGACAGTCTATAATTAACATAGGAATTGCAGGTAAAGATGATATAAAACCTGAGGCGAGTTTAACTGAAATTTTCCCTCGTGAAAACCGCAAAATACAAATCGAAAAACTAGAAAATAATTTGGGTTTTAAATTGAATATCTTGAGCCATCACAAAATTATTTCTAATTCATTTATAATATTAATCTTAGTCTCTTTAGTTCTGCTTTTCATTCCGTTCAAAATAGGTGTTTCACTTCTAGTACTTGCTTTTTTGGGATTAAAATGGAGTGAAAATCTTGGAGTAGAATTTGAACTCAATACTATTGGTGATTTGGTGGAGAAAATTACAAGAGAAAATTATTCACAAGCGAGATCCTATCCGAATACGACTAATAAAAATGAAGTAAATGAAATTATAACCCAACTATTCGAACATCAAATAGGGATTGATAGAGCATACTTAAATAGAGATGCAAAGTTTTAAATTTATTATATTTGTGTAGTGATAATTTTTCTATAAATAGAAAACAAAATTTATATGAAACTAAAGTATCTTCAAATTTCAACATTTCTAATCTGTGTTGTATTTTTACTTAATGCTTATACATTGCCAGAAGATAGTATAGATGAGTTTGAAACAATCGCAAAAGAATATAGAAACTACACTTTATTTGAGAATCAAACGGAACAAATTTATGATTCTGTTGCATATCAGAAATTTATAAAATGGACGATTAGTCTTTGTACTACAACGATTCAGAAAAGCCCAAATGATCATATTGGATTTAGTATAAAGGCAGATAGTTTCTTATTGAGTAAAGCAAAAATCGCAGATAGTAAACATGGAAATAAAATTTATAAATTGTATGTAAAAGATTATGATGCTTATATCTCAAAGTTGATTGAACAGCCTATTGGACAAGTTTTAGTTAAAGAAACGCGGAATGTTCATCAAGTTGATAGTTCTGAAAAAGGAAAATTAAAATTAAAAAATCAGAATGATTTGAAATGGTATTCTCCGACAACTGTTTCCCAGCTTTTCGTAATGAAAAAAGAGAAGAAAACGGACAATAATGATGAAGGCTGGGTATATTGTATTATTGATATTGAAACTCGGAAAACACAAATTCTAGAAAAAGGGAATATTAGTAATTGTATAGGTTGTCATAAAAATACTAAATACGATAGGATTTTCGGTCAATCAAAATAAACTTTTTTATTAACTCATTCGTTATTATATTTATAAACTAAAACTATACACATGAAAAAAATAATCAATAAAATGTTAGCCATAGCGACTATCCTCTCCATGCTTTCTTTTAATGAAAATTCTAATTCAATCAATGAACATCAAACCAAAGACAATGATCAAGTTGCGGTTTCTGCTACAAAGATGAATGTACTGTATGTAGGAATAGAAAATCCGCTCGACATAGCTGTAGCAAATGAAAATAACGAAAATATTTCTGTCACTACTGATAATGGAATAGTGACCAAGAATTCAAGCGGTAAATGGATTGCAAGTGTTGTGAGAACTGGTCAAACGACAATTCAAGTTTTTATAGAGAAAGATGGCAAGAAAATACTCTATGGCGAAAAAATATTTAGAGCATTAAGAGTCGCTGACCCTATGCCTACGATTGCTGGAAAGAAAGACTTGACGATGGATAAGCAATCCATTCTCAATAACCCAATTCTAAAAATTGATTTAGAAAATTTCTTGTATGATATGAGTACATTTAATGTGGTTTCATTCACATTTCACATATCAGATAATAACACTACAAAAGAAGTAAAATGCGCTGCAAATATGCTGAATAATGAAGCCTTGGAACTGCTCAAAAATGTTAATTCTGGAAGCATCGTTACATTTGATGATATCAAAGTCGTTGGACCTGATGGCTCAGCACTTAAAATTCAACCATTGTATATTAAGATAAAATAGTATAAACTTCCATCTAAGAAACTAAATTTGAAAGAGAACTTAACTTTCAGAAGCTTCTAATCCATATCTTATGGCGGCTTCTAATATATTAATATGGATATCGCTCAGTTTTTTAAACTTAATACAATACCCAGTCACACTAGCTTTGCCTATGCCTTTCCCAAAAGTTTGAGCTAAATAAGTCTTATCTTTAATACCAAGAATATAGATAGAAATACCCGTCGTATTGGCGCTTAGCCCTATTTGATAGAATTCTCTACTCGTGCCATTGGCATATTGAATTGTATGCATTCCATATCCTATATTCGGATTTGAAACCGTTTTATTATCGCTATCCTTCCCATCTAAATACCACAATTTACAGTTAGGCATTATTTGAAGTATTCTATGGTGCAAAGCCTCCATATCGCCTCGTTTCGTTTCGGGTTGGCTTTCAATATAGCTTTTGATTTGTTCTATTATGTCCATAAGATTTAGAATAAATTTTGAGGTATATTTTTTGTGTGAATATATTCGATTTGAATCAAATAGGAAATTGATTATATTTGTTTTTGAATGAACTGTATTAAATAAAATTAGTTGAATATTAATGATTACAAAGAAATTCTTATTAATTTTCGGAATATTGACGGCATGTGCTAATGGAAAAGATAAAATAAAGTTCGATAACGAATTGAATAGAAAAGAAGTTGAGAATTTATTGGAAAAATTTAATGAACTAACTTTGAAATTACCCAGGTATGATACCTATTTCCCTAACGTATATTTATTGGATACATCTAATCAATCCAAGTTAAGATTAATAACGGAACCCATAATCGATAATAATATAAATGAATGTCGAAGCAAAATAATTAATGTTTTAAAGTCAGAAATAGATGAAAATTCTTTAAAAGTAATCGCGATTTGTTTTCTTGACACTGTAGAAATAGAATCCAATTCAAAAATAATGAAAGCAATTTCAGTTTATGTCGAGCATAGTCGTGAAAAAAATGGATATATTTATTACTATCCATATGAAAAAGTTAATGACCAGTTGATTTTTATGTCTAAATATAATTTTATAAAATATACAGACAAAATGTTTTTTAACTAATGTACAATGATCATTTTTTTTAGTAACTTAAGCTCATCCAGCTTTTGTTTTGTTCATATTTATCCAAAAAATTTTGTTTAAACAAGTTTTTTCTATTTTCAACTTCTTCTTTAGTGTCATTATCCCAATAAAAGTCAACACAATTAAAAGCATAATAAAAATCTTCTTTCTTAGTAAAACAACTTATTGTGTCAGAGGAAAATCTTTTCCAAAAATTATCGTTCATTCCTTTTCGCTGTTCACCAACCTCTTCAAAATAAAACCCAATTTGTTTTTTATATTCATAAATGTGGAATCCAAACCATTTGTCAGTCTCCCAATGATTTACTAGTTTTTTTAATAGATTGTTTTCTGAGATAAATTTATCAACTCTTGCATTTATTTTGGCTAAATTTTCTTCAAAATAGAAGTTATATTTGTCGTTATTCAAGTAATGTTTTACTTCTTCTATTTCATTTCCTTTTTTAGGAAATATTATAGTGTCTAAAACATTTGGTGTGTCAATAATCTGAATAAAATTTTGAAAATAGTTGAACGAAACATCAAATTCTCTAAATTCACTTTCCAAAATGAAGTTTGTACAAAAAGGTTCTATTTTTTGAGGTCTTTCTAATGTCGCTTTGTAGTGTGTTATATCTAAACCCATTTACGATTTTTTAGTTGTGTTCTATTCAAAATGATGCTTAACTTAATTATATATGCAAAAATAGAATTAGAAACTTTAGGACATGACTTTTTTGTAATTTATGTTCAAATCCATAAGTTAAAGCTAACATGAAGAATAACTTGTAATTCGTAATTTTTGATTTCTTGTACTACTCTCCATTTACAAAAATGAATAGACAAAAATGAAACTTTGTACTTTTGACCTCCTAAATTCATTTCATTTTTTCTGAAATAGAAATCTTGATTGAAAGAATAAAAATTAAAAAATTTCAGATGAAAGTAACTAAAATTTCAGTTCTATTTCTCTCCCTTTTCGCTATTTTATCTTGTGAAAAAAAGGCAACAAGAGGTGATGCGGATTTCTCACAATTTACACAGACATTTGTAGAAGATTTATGGAAACAATATCCAGGCTGGGCTACGAGCGTGGGTTATCATAAGTATGATAGTATTTTAGTCATTCCCGATGAGAATACTCGCCAGAATGAAATTTCCTTTGCTACTCGATATTTAGATTCTTTGAAATCATTTCAGTTTGATTCATTGAGTGCCATTCACAAGACGGAATTTCTATTGATTAAAAATCAATTGGAAGGTGTAAGTTTTTATAGCAAGGAGTTCAAATCCTATGAATGGGATGCTTCAGGATATAATTTTGGAGGGACTTTATTTGAAATCACACAGAATAAAGAAACTTCTAAAGCTCAGATTATAAATAATCTAAATCGTTATTTAGCCAATGTACCTAAGTACTATGAAGTGGCTAAAGCGAATCTCAAAAATCCAACAAAAGAACATACGGAATTAGCGATTTCACAACTTGCAGGTACAATCGACATGCTCAGAAATGGAGAAATAGCGAAACTGTATAAAGAAGAAAAAGCCGATACAACTCCATTGGTTAATGCTAGCAAGTCTATCGAAGGATTTATCGCTCATTTGACTCAAATCAAATCTGAGATGGATGCGGGTAAAATAAAGCCCAAAGATTTTAGAATTGGAAAGGATTTATTTGCCAAAAAATTTGATTTAGAAATCGCTTCTTCGTACAATGCGGAGCAGATGTATCAAAACGCATTGAATAGAAAACAGAGTTTGACTGCCGAAATGCATACAATTGCGACTCGATTATGGACGAAATATTTACCGAATACACCTATCGAGAAGGACTCTTTATTGCTTATCAAAAAAGTGATAGATAAAGTTGCTTTACAACATTGTGCTCGTGAAAAATTCCAATCTGAAATCGAAAGAGAGATTCCGATTTTGACCAATTTTGTCAATGAAAAAAATCTAGTAACGATGGATCCTACGAAACCTTTGGTTGTGAGAAAAGAACCAGAATGGATGGCGGGTGTTGCAGGAGCGAGTATTTCTAGCCCTGGTCCTTATGACAAAAATGGGAATACGTATTACAATGTGGGAAGTCTGGCAAAATACACACCTGAGGCTGCCGAGAGTTATTTGAGAGAATACAATAATTTCACTTTACAGATTCTCAATATTCACGAAGCGATTCCGGGTCATTATGTCCAACTTATTCATGCTAATAAATCGCCTTCATTGATTCAGACTTTGATGCAAAATGGTGCATTTGTAGAAGGATGGGCGCTCTATGCAGAGCGATTTATGATGGAAGAAGGTTGGGACAAAAATACATCTATCAATCCTAAAGAAATGTCTGATGAAATGTGGTTGATGTATTATAAATTTCATTTGAGAGGTGTCTGCAACACTATTTTGGATTATTCTATCCATAGCTTAAATATGTCTAAGGAAAATGCACTTAATTTGATGATGAATGAAGCATTTCAAGAGAAATCTGAGGCTGAGGGTAAGTGGAAACGAGCGACTCTGACACAAGTGCAGTTATGTTCTTATTTCACAGGATTCTATGAAATCTATAATTTTAGAAAAGAGGTTAAAGAGAAAATGGGCGATAAATTCAATCTCAAAGAATTCAATGATAAATTATTGAGTTTTGGAGCGCCACCGATGAAATATATCAAGGAGATGTTTGGAAAATAATATCAATCCATGAAATACATTCCTAAGTTTGATATTGGCTATGGACTTCATGTGCCCAAGGGTTTTAATCGATTGCTCGACCGCAATGGAGAATTTAATGTCATACACACCAATCGACCTATTCAGTTTCGTGATGTGTATCACTATTTGATTAATACGACTTGGTCGCATTTTTTCTTATGGATTCTCTTAGGATATTTTGTCGTAAGTCTATTGTTTGCATTGGTATATTTAGCTATTGGGATTGAGCATTTACAGGGGATTACATCGGGTAGTATTATTGATAATACATTGTATAGTTTCTATTTTAGCACGCAGACATTTACGACAGTTGGCTATGGTTATATCTCTCCGACAGGGCATTTGACTTCACTGGTAGCTTCATTTGAGGCTTTATTCGGATTATTGTTTTTCTCATTTGGTACGGGCTTATTATATGGGCGATTTTCGAGAGCTAAACCAAATCTAAAATTTTCAAAAAATATGTATTGGAGAGATTTTAGAGAAGGGAAGGCACTTATGTTTCGACTGATGCACAAGCATCCTAATGTCTTGATGGACTTAGAAGCCGAGGTGTATTTATCCTTAAAAATAGATGCAGAAAATGGATTGGAATTAAAGTATTATTCGATAGAAATAGAACGCTCTAAACTATCCTTACTTCCGCTCACTTGGACGATAGTCATACCAATTGATGAGAAATCGCCTATGTACCAATGGACTGAAGAAGATTTTAAAAACAACAGTGGTGAATTTATAATTTTGATAAAATATTTTGATGAGACATTCTCCCAAATGATTTATCAGCGATACTCCTATCTATTAGAAGAAATTCGATTTAATCAAGTATTTAGACCAGCCCATATCTACAATCTTGAAGGTACTGCTATTTTAGACCATGAAATGCTCGACACAGTAGTATAAGATATAATTCTGTTATTTTACATTAAAATAAAACACCGTATATCTCGCTGATTTTTCCTACTTCTAGGATTTGTAGAAGCTATTTGATTCTAATTTACGATAATGGATAGATTTGCTGATTTTAAACTAACTTGGGTCAATATTGGAATTACAAATGTGAATTCAATTTTATTAGGCATATATCACTTAATTTAAAGAAAAATATTTATAGTCTTGTCTAAATGAATTTGTTTAAGCTAACAAACTGGCTAGAAAATATATTATTAAACTCAGTTCAATAACTTTCAAGGTAAAAGTTAATCGGTGTTAAATATCAATTATAGCAATATAAATATATTAGACTTGTGATATATTTATTAAAATTATTTTTATTTATGAAAAAAACATCACATTTATTTATTCTAACGTGAGTTCGGGGTCTTTTCAATTGATTTTTAGTAACTTAGAGTGTATAGATGGTTTTCTTTCGTAATAAGAGTAGGCAGCCAGTCCAGCAAAGATGTTACAAAAAGCATTTTTAGGACT
>Ga0116191_1002954_pt1 | contig 12647 bp, 8 predicted proteins | sample AD_UKC111_MetaG_FD_89897 | JGI IMG/M metagenome (GOLD analysis project Ga0116191, IMG submission 89897) | Active sludge microbial communities of municipal wastewater-treating anaerobic digesters from Hong Kong - AD_UKC111_MetaG | ecosystem: Engineered > Bioreactor > Anaerobic > Digestate | place...
CGAAAAGCTCCAAGAGCATTGGATTTAGCCATCGTTTTAGCTGTTGACACCGTTAGACCTCCTATCCCGGAACCTTGAGCGTCATTCCACAAGCCCGCTTCGTTCCACGCCCTCTACGAATCCGCGCTGGATGAATGTAAACACCAACAGGACCGGCAATATGCAAATCACAATCGCCGCCATAACCACACCGTCGGTCACCAGCATATCCAGCTTGTCGTTCAAAATCGCGTCCATAACGTCGCGGGTGCCATTGAAGACCGTTACAAGCATCGAAGGCAGTGGCAAACGGTGGATTTGGAGCAGGTAAACCGAGGGCTCGAAATAATCGTTCCAGTGCCACACGATGGAAACCAGGCAGGACACCACAATGGAAGGACGCATCATGGGAAGCGCAATACGCCAGTAAATCGATAGGTACCCGTACCCGTCGACCTGAGCGGCGTCCTCTATTTCAGTGGGCATTCCCAAATATGCCTGGCGGAAAAGGAAAATGTATAACCCGCCGCGCAGGCCGTATCCGAAAAAGGTCGGCAGAACAATGGGAAAATATGTGTTTATCATTCCCATGCTTGAATACATCATGTACTGCGGCAGAAGCACCAGCTGGGGCGGCACGATAATACTGAAAATCACAATGCAGAACATAAGAGTTCTTCCGCGGAATTTGAACCGCGCCAGCCCGTAAGCGATGAAGGAGGCGGACAGGATATGCCCTATCGTCGAAAAAATCGTTATCATCAGCGAATTCTTCAAATGGACCGGTATGTCCAGATAGGCTGCGGCCGTAACATAATTCTTCCAGTGCAGCTGCGTCGGAATCCAAACAACCGACAGGTTCCGCAGGTCACTCTCGCTTTTGACCGAGGTAATCATCATATACAAGAACGGATAAAGAAAAACGAAAGCGACGACAATCAGGAATATATGAAGGAACAGGCGGATAATATGGCTTCTTATGTTGACGGCGCGCTGGAATGTCTTGCGGGCGCGTAAGGCGCTTAGATTGTCTTTCAGAGATATAGCACTGCCCTTCATCTGCGCCCTCCTTTCCCGACGACTGCGCTATAGAATACGCGGCGCCGCATTATCAGAAACACAAGGCTTATAAGCAGCATGATAAACAGGAAATATATCCAGCTCATCGCGGCCGCGAAGTCAAAGCGCAGCGAGGAAAACGCGACCTGTTCAAAATAGAGCATCACCTTGTTGTTGACGTCGGAAAACGAATCGATGATGGTGTATACGATGTTGATTAGAATCATCGGTGAAACCATGGGGATTGTGATATGCCAGAAGATTTCCCATTCGGTCGCCGAGTCGCACTTCGCCGATTCATAAAGCGACGGCGATATATTTTGGAGAGCCGAAAGGAACAGCAGTATCTGCAGGCCCGATTTCCATAGCACAATCGTGATGCGGGAGAAAAATACGCTGAACAGGTTGCTCACCTTTGGCCCGAACATACTCTGTATGACAGACGGCGTGGCAATGCCATTGATAAGCTCCATTGTCGTCTCCGTATCGCCTGTGAACATCAAATATTTGAATATCAGCCCCGAGCCGAGGATAAAGGGCAAAAACAGCAGCGTGCGGTACACCACGCGCCCGCGCATCTCTTTGTTGAGGCAGAACGCCAGAAACAGAGAAAACAGCACGATTAAGGGGGTGTTGAGCAGCGTATCGCGAATGACCGTTAAAAACGCCGGCACAAAATTCACGTTTACGAAAAAGGCCTCGATATAATTCGCCAGTCCGATAAACTTCATTTCGTTGATGTTGGCCAAATTCTTATATTGGCTAAAGCTGAAAACCAGAGACATTATAATCGGATAGGCAAAAAACAAGAGAGACCCTAAGATAAACGGTGAGGTGAATATATATCCGTATACCTTTTTGCGCTTTTCAATGGACATTTCTCTTCGCATCATTTCACTACCCTTTTATCCTCGCCTTTTTATGACAGACCTTCTATGGAATAGCTTTGCGGAGCGACCTGCTCCCCTTCAATCGTCTGGACTTCGTTGGTATAATTAAAACGTAGCTTTACCCCGTTGTCGTATTCTACCACGGCCGTGTTTTGCATCGGAATCGAATGTCTTATCATCTTTGCGCTGCAGATTGAGGACAACAAGCCGTATTCGTCGAATATCCTTTTAATGGTATCCTCCCACATGTCAAACATGGTGGAGAACAGCGTGTTACTGCTTGACTTTAGCAAAGCGCTGCTGGGCTCTGCTGTAAGGATAAAATACGGCAGGGCTCCATATTCGAGCGTCTTCATCCACTGATAGTTCTGATCATAAAAGCGGTTATACGCTGTTGAGACATAGGCTACATTGCCGTGCAAGACCGAGGAATAAAACGGTATGGGAATATCACTGCAGAAAAGCGACGCTTGCATGGGCATGCCGTAAACAATATCTGCATATACCGCAGAATACAAATTCGCCCCTCCGACGCCGACAATGCTTTTTGTATTCGATACCGCCGTTTCAATCATTTTCTGGTATAGCGAAACGGAATCGCACCGGAAAGAAAATGTGTTTGAATTGTAATCCTGAGGGAGCACTTCTCCTATCCGCTCAAGCTTAATTCCTACACCGTTAAAATCCTTTAAAAAATCCAGAAAACTTTCCAGCCTTTTCTGCGCGTGAACGGGCGACTGGATATACCGATCTCCACCGGCGTTTGTAATGATTTCATCTTCCGCATTCTTTACGGCGTATCCTCTGACCAGAAAGCTGCCAGCTTCCGAATAGAGGTCTGTAAAATTAGTTTCCAGATTAACTGTAATCGCTTTTCCTTCGCAGAACTGCAGGAGCTTTTTAAGCCCCGCCTTTCCTCCCAGACTGCGCAAAATTTTCAGCTTGTTAGGGTAATGGCCGTATCCTCCCGGATACCATCCCTTTAAATTCACAATCAAACGGCCGGCGTCTTCCTTGTACAGCCCATCCAGCATGTTTATGACCTGGTCGAAATCGGCCATTGTAATAACCGAGCCGATGCTGTTCTTTTCCCTTACGCTCATCAGGATATCCAATACTAACGGCGCATCTTTTAATACCTCGCTCGGCTTTCCATCTGAAAACAAGTGTTCCCTGTAATCGTTCGCCATTTCGCTGTAATGCGCGTTTTCGCCTTCATAGAATATTAGCTTCATGGCCCGGTCATAGGGTGATATTTTGGAATCAGCCAGTTGATATACCGTAAAAATCGGGTTTCCACCGTTGTCTTTTTTACCGGAATCTATGGACACCTCATAGTTGTGGTTAAAGAGGAATTCGCCGAACAGCCGGTTTACAGCTACCCCGCTTCCGCTGGTTATCAAAACGCTTGAGAATTCCTCCTCCGACTGGTACGCGTACGCAAAGACGCCCGCTCCTTCAAATATCGCGCCGTAAACGGGCATATTGGAGCTGTAGCTGTTGGTGACGTTTTCGGAAAACTTATCGGTTTCCGAGTCCAGCTTTTCGTAGACGTCCAGACTCTGTATCTCGCTGCTGTATGCCGACCAATTATATCTTGCGGAGGCTCTGGTAGTTTTCGACAGGTCCATCAAAGCGCCGTTTCCGTCGGGTATCAAGTAGTACCCCATGATCCCGTTCTGCGCCGATGTTAAAAACGGAAAGAGCTGTATCGCCACAAGCGACGCGTCGCTGTCTTCGCGCAGGGACTCATAGGGAATTACGACGTCAAGGCCTGTTTCCGTCAGTCGCAGCTCCAGCACAAAGCCGAGGCCCAGCTCTTTGAAGTAAAACTGAAAATCCACGCCGTTTGGCACCGCCATCTGCCATACCAGCGGCTCCAGAAGCAGCATGGCTTCGTTTTTCAAATTATTACTGGTCTGCTTGATGATATATGTAATGTTGAACAGCGAGCAGGCGTTTCTGCGCCACACATCGGAAATCCGGATGTCGTGCTTGCGCAGGTCAAGGCTGGAGCTCCAGCTGTAACTATTTGCCTTGTCAAAGACCATGACGGCGCACGTTTCGGGGCAATACGAAAACACAAACCGCTCGTTTTCGGCGGCCGTAACATAGACGGAATCCTCCACCGACTGATAATCGGGTATGACTGCGGCTGCTTCATCCGGCAAAGCCTTTTCCGAGCCGGGAAGTTTTTGGCCGTCATCGTCATTGTGGCTTAAGCAGGACGACGAAAGAAAACAAAATACCACTGCCAGACAGAACATGAACAGGCGAACGCGAAAGCGGTTGATTTTAAACCGTCCGACCATAATCCAACCTCCCTTCCCCGCCGTTAAATGCTAAAGCGGATGCGAATTTCCTGAAGCAGGTTTCCTATGAAACCTAACACCTGATTGCAAAGCGCATATATCAGCATGCAAACCGCCCAGAAGATAAATACCGATATTACCGTACACAGCAGCACAAACACTGTCTGCGCGGGAGAGTAGGAATTCATAGTGTAGACGCTTGATATCACAAGCAGCATCACCCATACCCAGACCGACATGATAAGCCCGTAGTATATTCCGGCCTGCTCCTTCCCCATCAGATGGGAAAAAGCCCCCAGTATCGGCATGAAAATCGTATACGGGACGGTGCTTAATGAAACGGCCAGCAGGGCTTCGCGGGAATACACTTCCCCGCCGATTATGGATGTGCAGGCGTAATACATCACGACGAATGAGAACAGCACGATTAAATATGACGCCAGCTCCTGCCAAAGGACCATATTCTCCCTGTCAACTAATGACAGCGGGTAGTGACAGATGAGAATATATATGACGCGCGCGAAAAGCATCAGTCCGATCAGGATTAGCGAGGGCAGTATCGTCAAGCGGGACCGGTCGCGTTTAATCATGCGAAAGGTGTCGACAGGATGGAACAAGACCGTGATTGCAAGCAGTAAATGGTCCACTACTTCGTTTCCCTCCTTGCAAGAAAAACCTTTTCGCAGTACCGGCTGAGCCGCGAAAGGAGCTTTACGGAGACAAAGGCCAGAATTAAAACGGCGATGAGCGCAATAACGACAATAAGGAAATGCTGGTTGGCAAGCCTATACAGATTTTTCGTAAAGGCCTTTGAATAGCCGTCCTTGTTATCCTCAATGCGGTACAGACGCATGGCTTCTTCATAATCCTGCATTTTATATGCCCAGCTACCCAGCCCCCTGTAAGCCAGCTTATATGTCTCGCTAATTTTCAGCACCTCACGCCAGCATTTTTCCGCCGCGTCATAGTTTCCGTACGAGTATGTGTGCAAGGCGTCGTGCACGAGGCTGATGAAATGCGTCGGAGCAAGCACCTGAATCTTGTTTAAGGTGCCATCATATATGTACATATTCCCGTCGTCGTCTTCGGCAATGCATTTCGGGTAGGCAAACGACCCGTTTTTGTTGCCATGCCCGCCGAACACAGCCAGCAAGTCGGCATTCTGGTCGTATTGGTAGATCTTGCCACTTGTGCTATCGACAACCGTGATGATGCCCTGCTTTGACACAGTCAAATCGATAAACGACGAGGGTAGCCCGTTGTAGGCCTCGCCGAAGCTCTTTACGGGGTATATATTGTTGCCGACGCTGTTAAGCTTTTTGATCGCGCCGTCGGCACGGTCGGAGGACACCGCATAGATGAACCCATCGGGAGCCAAAACAAAATTGTTGTAGGACGGCGGGTCGGGGTCTCTTATCTTATTAAGCTGCTCGTCGGACGCGAACAGGCGTATGAAAAGGTAGGTCAATGAAAACGGTATCTTTGTAGAGCCTACATACCCCTTGAATTCGTTGTTTGCGTCCATCCGCATCAAGACCTGCTGCTTTATGGAATAGATATACCCTGTGTCGGTCACCGCAACCTTGCTGGGCGAATAGATGAAGTCTTTCCCGAGCAGCTCCGATTTCGGAGTGCCGAAGCTTTCCACGAACTGCCCCTGCTCATTCAGGTGTGCTATGCGGCTGTTGCCGGTGTCCGCCACAAAGATTGCGCCTTCGCTGTCTACAAATATCCCGCGGGGCTCGCTGAAAGGGATGCCATCGGCCTCCTCCACCACAAAGCCGTTGTTTCCGTATAGGTCGCTGATGATTATCCGGTTATTGCCGGTGTCGGCGATATAAAGCCTGCCTTTATTATCGATAAACAAATCGTCCACAGCATCGAAGCTGCCGATATCATTATCAATCAGTTCAATGGTGCGCACATAGGTATATGCCTTCGGAATCGGATAGCGCTTTGAATTTGAAATCGTATAGTCGTATGTGTCCTCGTCCGCCGCAAACGCGCTTGCATGAAATACGAGAAATGTGCTTATCATTATGAAGATACATGCAATCAGTAAAACGCGTTTCATGCAAACGTTCCTTTCCCCAGAAATAACTTATTTGTATCGGATAAACTCTTTAAATCAAACATTACGCTTTTATGCCGGAATATGTCATGGTTTCAATGACGAGCCTCTGCATCAGGACAAAGATCATGATGGTCGGGAAGATCATTACAAAGGAGGATGCCGCCACGGCGCCCGCTTTTGAGATTGCGGCCGTGCCGACGCCGCCGCCCACCGTTTGAAGCAGCAAAGGCAGCGTCTTCTTGTCCTCGCCGAAGATATACATGAGCGGAGATATGTAATCGTTCCACGAACTTATGAAGGTGAACACCAGCAGCGTTGCCCATGCAGGACGCACGCAGGGCATGACAATTTTCCAGTAAATCACCATATCGCCGGCGGCGTCAACCCGGGCCGCCTCTATAAGCTCGCGCGGGATTTGCGACATAAAGCGCTCCATAAGGAAGAAGTTAAAGGAAAGAGCGAGCTTGGGCAGCACCAGCGAAAAGATGGAGTTGAGCAGCCCCACATTCTTTATAACGAGATAGGAAGGGATAATTGTGACCTGGGAGCTGAACATCAGCGCTGAGATGACGATGGTCATGATGATTTTGGAGCCGACGGGGCGATGTTGCGTCAGGCCGTAAGCACCAAGGGAAGAAACAAGGATTGTGCCGGCCACGGCGAGCAGCGTGCTCACAAGGCTGTTGAGTATGTATCTTGAAAACGGGACCGCAGAGGCACTTATGGAGCCGAACAGATCGCTGAAATTTTTAAGCGTCGGATTTTCCACAAAGAAACGAGGAGGATAACGAAACAGTTCATCATAAGGCTTAAGTGAAGTCACGACGACGTAAACCAGCGGCAAAACGGTAAAGGATACCAGCCCGAGCATGACCACGTATAAAAGCGCCTTGCGTGGCTTTATATGTTTGATAATCCTTCTGTTCATCGTCTTTGTCGTTATCATAGACGCCTCTCCCGAATTTTTCTCAAAAAGGGTCGCCGGTCTATCGCCGTCAGTTCATAACGTTCTGGTAATTATGCTTCTTCTGCTTGTTCTCCAGCTCTTTATTGATGTCCTCGACCGCCTGCTCCAGTGACTCCCTGACATTCATCTTGCTGATAACCACGCGGTTAAATGCATTGGTCACATGGCGGGAGGTGAAATATCCGCCGAGCACATAAGGTGTTTCCTTTGCCCATTTCCATTGGCTTTTTATGATTTCCAAGTCGTTGCGGTCCCATGCCAGACTGAGGAATACTTCCTTGTTCGCGGAAAGCCATCTGGCCGAAATGCCGAGCTTTGTTTCTATGTCGCGGGCATAGCTTTTCTGGACATCCTCGGAAAGCCACCATGAGACAAACTCCCACGCCTCATTCTTCATGGTGCTGGACGACAGTATCGATACGCCGTCAACGGTAAGTCCCGCATAGCTGCGGTCTATCTTCCCGTTTTCCCTCACTGTGCCGGGTATCGGAGTGACTCCCCATTTGCCGGCCAGCTCCGGCGCGGCCACCTGCAGCTGAAAATACAGGGATGAACCCGAAATGCCGATGGGCATCTGCCCCATCCGGAACCTATTGTAAAAGTCGGCCGTATATGAAATCTCATAATTCGTATACAGCTCCGTGAGGGCTCGGAAGGACTGATACGCTTCCTTGGTGTTCAGCCCGCTTTTAGTTCCGTCCTCGTTGTAGTAGCCGCCCCCATACTGATATAGGAACATCTCATAAGAACTGGGCACATACATCTCCATATCGTTTTGATAGAGTATCGGCAAGATCTCGTTGTAAACGTCTTCCCAAGTATCAGGGAGCGCCAGCCCGAGGCTTGACAGGATGTCTTTGCGGTAATACAGGAGCGTAAAGCCCATTGTCTCAGGCAACGCGTAAATCTTATCCCTGTACTTGAAGGGCACAAAGATTTCATCGAGGTAGGATTTTTTCATCTCCTCAAATCCGTCAAACTGGGTAAGGTCGGCTATTGCGCCGCGGAAGGCAAACTCCAAAGGCAGCATTGAATTCACGCCCGTCACGACATCGGGCGCCGTTCCCGCGTTTATGGACAGCATCAGCATGTTGTTGGAGCCGCTTAGCTGGTTTGACGGCAATATGTTAAGCTTTACAGCAATCTTGTGCTTCTTGGAAAAGTCGCGCTCGATGAGCTGTTTCATGGATTCCGCCCAGTCACGACCGCGGCCGGTCCACACGGTCAGCACCGGTGCATCCTTATATGCAATGCCTCCGATGTTGTTGTAGTCCTTAAAGAAAGAGGAAATCAGATTCTCAAAAAACGCCGCTATATTCTGGAAAATATTCGCGCTGATGTTTTTAATTTCAACATCGCGGCTTGCAAGCTTTATAAGGTCTACCGTAAGGGACTGGTTCTGCAAGGAAAGATAGTAACTGTTCAAGCTGCTCAGTATGTTTTCAAGGTCGCTTAGATGGTAAGGAATATTCCGCGGTTTTAAGACAAGCTTTTCTAATACAGATATATGTTCCTTAAAGCTGTTTACTATGGTAGGAGTTTTGGAACAATACTGCTTTATAAATTCGATACCCGCGTTTATGCCTGCGGACAATTCCTTAAAAGAATCCAGCATTTCAGGGACTTTTTCTTCTAATTTGTAATTATAATTCACATCCGGATCGGGACCCGTAATCATCGATATTTTTAGAAGCAAGCTGGAAAGCTTTGCCGCGTCCTGACTGATACGTGATAAAATCTGTGAGGTCCGTCCCATGACAACCGACATGGATAAGGTATGTATCCCTTTTTCGAGGTAAAACAGATACGGGCGCTCCTCGCCTTCCCCCAGCACGATTGTCTGCCAGTTCCGGCTGTATGGAATCGCGAATTCCAAAAGTTCCCGACACGGCACGCATCCGTCGATCATGAACTGACGGAAGGATGGCAGGCCGTCCCCGCCGTTTTGCAACACCCTAAGGGCTATTTTATAGTAACCGTTCTGCGGCACATCCAATTCCCACGTGATGGTCTGGCCGTATTTAGATGTGGAAACTACATTAAGGCGGATGTTTTTGATGCTTTTGGGCGTTGTCGCGGGGTCGCCGGACGAAGTGCGCCTGATGCTGGCGCTGCTTTTTTCGTAAATGCTGCTTTCGGCCTGAAAGTCCTTATCAAACAGCAGCTTATCCGGTTCATTCTGCTTCTGCAAACCCTGATATTCCTGCTCTATCTCGGTATAAGGACGAACCGTGTCGGGAGGGATAAGCCGAACCGCGGTGATGTACATCCCGCCCGTGACGAACTCAAGCGAAATGGTATGGCTGCCCTTGTCAAAGTAAAATTGTATCGGCTCGGGATAAAACCCTAAACTGTCGTGGACCCGAAGCCTCATCAGCTTTGGAAGGAAAACGGCCTGAGGCGTAACTTCATCATTGTTGGCGTCCAGTATCGGTTCTGTTGTCTCGTCGCACCAGGCCCCGAAGAATGAAATCTTGCTTACTTCCTTAAACGACTGTTTGCCGTCAACGGTTAAAATCCGTTCGGCAGTGTCCCCGTCTTCAAAAAGCACATAATCGATTTCGATGTTGTAGAGCCTGCTTTCTGGGACTTCAAATTTCCATTCGATTGTTTCAATGCTGTCGTCCCACTTGATTGCCGGGCCGACGTAATTTTTATTGTTATGATAAAGCCCGGGATATAAATCAAAAGGAATTTCGGCATCCGTCGGTATGTCTCCGGCAACCGTCAGCTCCAGTGCATGCTCGGCATTGGAATAGCCTTTTGCCTTGTATGTATCAATTGCCTCTGAATACAGCTTTTCGTCTGACAGATTATGATACTGCACAGATTCTTTGTCGGACGATGAAAACCTGTCGGAAAGCTTGGTGCTGGAGTCTGCAAAGCCTGTTTCACAGACAGGCAGGAGGAGTACAAGTGAAAGAAATAATGCGATTATCTTTATGCTGCGGCAAAAAGATTTTGGATACCCTTTCACTATTTACCCCTCCTGTCCAGATAAGACGGAAAAACTGATTAACTATTTAGCAAATTTAGCGGCTGCTTCGAGCAATTTATTGCCGCCCTTGGATTTCCACTCGGCGACGAACGCGTCAAAAAGGTCAATGTTTGCGTTGTCATCCAGTACAATGCCACGGTATTTCTGCGCGCAAAGGCTGTTCAGCATTTCATAGGTTTCCTTTAAATCGCTGTCCATAAATGACTTGTCATACACCTGTGAAAAATATGAAACAGAAGACGAAGCAAGCGGCTCCGAACCGACCATCTGCATCACCGATCTCCAGCCCTCAATGGAAAGCTTGCTCTGGTCCTTTTGGAACTGGTTATAATAGCTTATAAAGTTCTTTATGTTTTCTTTCTTTTTTGATGATGCATTGCTGGGAACACCGTTTTTGATATAGCTTACCATATCAAAATAGGTTTTCTTCAGCTTATCAATCGGTTCAATTTGACATTCAATACCGGATGTGCCACTTGAAGGACGCAATTTATCGGAGCCAATGATTTGGTCATAACGCTTCACAAAATCAGAATACTTGTCAAGACCAAGCTGGAAGGCGTCCCAATAAAGGTTCAGGACTTTAATGGCCGCTTCAGGCGCAGCGCAGTTTTTGTTTATGACAATGCCAATCCCTTTACCGGGGAGCACGTCTGCAACCATATATTTTTTCTGGCTGTTGAGCGGAGCAGGGACACAAATCCATCTCGCAAATTTATCATTCTGTCTTGATGCCGATACCCAGCCTGACGCAGAACAAGCTGCCCACCACGGCCCGAAAATCATTCCGCAGGTGCCTGAAGCGATTTCATTCTGGCCGGTCGTGGACGTAATGATAGTACCCGCCTTTACCTGTGCCTTAATCTTTGCCAGCGCAGTTTTTACCTCCGGCTGTATGCTGCCGTAAATTACCTTCCCTGCGCTGTTTTTATAAAAGACTCCGGGAAAAGCGTTGTAAGCTGCAAATATCGGCGCTACATTTGCAAATCCGTTGTTCCCGCTGGTGCTGAGTGTCCATGTATTCAGCGGAAGACCTATGGTGTCTTTTTTGCCGTTGCCGTCGGGATCGTCCTGTATAAACGCTTTGGCGACATTAAAAACATCATCTACGGTAACAGGTGCGTCCAAATCCAAATTTTCCAGCCAGTCTTCACGTATCCACAAATACGGCTCCTGCCCGGAAAGGGCGCAGGCCGGAATCCCATACAACCTGTTGTTAAATGTCATTGATTTTAGCGCAGCGTTATTGGGCACCGACGCATAGGAGGCCTTCATATGTTCGCCGAAATATTTCTGGCAATCGGTCAAATCCTTTAATTTGTCGTTCAGGGCACATTGCTTCACTAATTGGGGATCACGCATAAGTACTACGTCCGGCAGCCTGTTGGTTGCCACAGACAGCATGACCTGCTTATCATGTTCGGCCCACGGCAGCTGCCATTCCCATTCAATCACAATATTTAATTTCTCTTCTATCAGCTTTTTCATCGCGTTGGATTTCTTGATATCCGCTTCGGTACGGGCATCCCCGGTCATCATGCCCACGGTAATAACGGTCTTTTTATCCATTTTCCCCAGCGCCAAGTCGCCTTTTTCTGCGGTGGGCTCGGAAATGGTTCCGCTGCTTTTACTTTCCGAGGTCTCGCTAAGCGATTCGGAAGGCTCGGAACTTTCCGTACCGATATTTTCTTCCGACTCTGTCATGCTAGCGTCTGCCGCCGATGAAGATTCGTTTGATACTTTCCCAGCGCAAGCAGCTGTAGAAAACATTAGCAACACCGAAAACACAATTAAAAAAATCTTTTTCATTAAAACCCCTCCGTCAAGAACATGTATTAATATTCAAATTATTAAATTAAAAGATGCCGGTTCGTCCCACAAATTCAAAACGCCACCATACTTGTTTAGTTTAAAATAGTACATGTTTTATATATTCTGTATATAGAATACAATATATCTGCTGCACTGTCAACCTTTTCTACTTATTTTTTTTAAAATTTTTAAAATTACAACAAAATATAATGCCTAATAAAAATACATGTTCTTTATTTTGCAGAAGCATCGTGAATCTGTTGATTTCTTTATCTTAACCGAAAACTGAGGCGGCTCGCCTCAATCAGACTACTGCCAAACCCGCCGAAAAACGGCGGGTTTGGTGTATGAAAACAAGTGACGTTTGCAGACTGCAAAATAAAAATGTCACCTACCATTGACACTTGAACATTCAAGCCACATCTTTGTTTCGAGCTCGGTGTAAAATTAATGTAGGGGTTTTTAAAGAAAAAGATACAAGAGATTGCCAAAAAGTGATTAAATAGAGTTAGGGACTCAAAATCACTTAGAAGGAGGCAACCTCTTGTGAAAACCA
>Ga0116191_1002966_pt1 | contig 12607 bp, 12 predicted proteins | sample AD_UKC111_MetaG_FD_89897 | JGI IMG/M metagenome (GOLD analysis project Ga0116191, IMG submission 89897) | Active sludge microbial communities of municipal wastewater-treating anaerobic digesters from Hong Kong - AD_UKC111_MetaG | ecosystem: Engineered > Bioreactor > Anaerobic > Digestate...
ACATGATGGTCATTAATTAGGAGAATTCTGCTGCAATATCTCATGGCAAGAGTGAGATCATGCACAGCCATTACAGCGGTGAGGTTTGATTTTTGGACAAGTTGTGTCAGAACCTCCATTACTTCCAACTGATGATAGAGATCAAGATTCGCTGTTGGCTCATCTAGGAGTAGTATTTCAGGTTGTTGTGCTATCGCTCTCGCAATTAAGGCTTTTTGTCTTTCCCCTCCACTAATTTCAAACATATCCCGATCAGCAAAGGGTATCAATCCGAGCTGTTCCATAACCTGTTCAACGATATGGAGATCCTGACTGGTAACTCCCCAAGTTATATATGGACGTCTTCCCATGAGCACCGCATCAAAGACGGACCGGGCAATTCTACTGTGAATTGACTGGGGAACATATCCTATCTTCCGAGCCCTCATTTTAGGCGTTATTAGAGTGATATCGGTCCCATCAAGTTTTACCGTACCTTTCGGAGTAAGAATATTCCCCAGGCATTTCAGGAGTGTAGTCTTTCCTGATCCGTTTTTTCCACAGAGTCCGACAAATTCTCCAGAGGAGACTTCAAAGGAGATATCTGTTATTACCGGGATTTCCCGATATGTAAACGATACATTATGTACAGATAAAATTACCAATATTCCCGCCTCACACGCATGAATAAATATCCAAAAAATGGAATTCCAATAAATGCTGTCATTATACCAACTGGGATGATTTGATCCTGGATAATAATCCTTGACAGGATGTCTGCTCCGGTGAGTAGGATCGCCCCGATAATTCCGGATACTGGAATAAGAAACCTCATGTCTCCTCCAATTATCATTCGGGTGATGTGCGGTGCTACGAGACCGATAAATCCAATTACTCCAGTAAAACAGATGATTTCTGCTGTAATAACCGAGGTGATCATCATGCAGACTATACGGGTCCGATCTGCAGACACGCCAAGCCCCTTTGCAATTTCATCTCCTTCAGAAAGGGCATTAATATCCCAGGATCGCCAGAGGAGATAGGGTACGGTTACTATTAAGATTCCAAATACTGCTGCTAGTTTTTCCCAGTTTGTACGTGAAAGACTTCCGAATGTCCAGAATACAATCTCCTGGTTATGTTCAGCAGACGCAAAAAACTGAAGGAAAGACGTCATTGCTGAGAATAAATACATAATAAGTATACCTGCAAGAACCATAGTTTCGGCAGTTACCCCACGGTGTTTTGTCAGCAGATATATGCCAACAGTGGCAAGAATAGTAAAAAGGAAGGCGTTAATAATTATCAGACTTTCTCCTAGTATGCCAAAACTCGTCCCGAAAATAATTGCGAGTGATGCTCCAAATGCTGCCGCTGAAGAAATTCCAAGTGTAAAAGGGCTGGCCAGAGGGTTACGTAAAATTCCCTGCATGACGACCCCACAAATTGCCAGACCAAATCCTGCACAGGCACCAAAAAGAACCCGGTGAAGTCGTAATCCGAATACTACTGCATGTTCATATGTTCCTGTCATGGAACCGGTTATTCCTTCAACAAGAGTCTTTGCTACTTCCAGTGTTGATAACCCAGCAGATCCGATGGTAACTGATATACAGAGGAGAATAAAAAGCACTACTCCAAGGCCACATATAAAGGAAATTTTTTTTGCTTTCCCCTGCAGATATGCAGATGTTAACTCGGATTTACCTGTAGATAACATGTCAGGGATAGACAAAACCCCCTTGTTCAATGGGATTATAGTTCAGGTGTTGAAACCTGATCAGATATTCCTGATGAGTTTTCAAGGGGTCAATGTCTGAAAATATTTCCGGATAAAACCATTTTGCAAGATATTGCATGCCAATGAAATGTGACGCCGAACCCAGAATATCACTGTGAATAACGTGAATATTTCCATTCTTCACCGCAGGAAGGATATTCCATCCGGTACGATTCAGGAGATCATCATACACTGGTGCCAGGTTTCGAATATCCGGATCATTATATCCTCCAACATTCGCTTCTCCGGCACCAACCTGTTTGATGACATATTCAGGGGCTAATCGGAGAACTGCTTCAGGATTTACAACCGGGTAGGGATTTGGTGCATCAGTAAAGATATTTCTCCCCCCTGCAAAGGTAATTTTTTCATGATATCCTGAGCCTGGTGCTGCTGATTTGTAAGCATTCCATCCCTCAAAGTAGACTTTTTTTCGGTCCCCCTCTTGAATTCCCCCAACTCTTGACCGGATAGTTCGCAGAATTGGTTCATAAAATTGCAGAAATGCTTCAGCTTCCTGTTCTTTTCCAATAATTTTAGAAAGTTTACGGACTTCTTCGGGATACGATTCCGGTTTAAAAAGGTCAAAACGTAGAACTCTGACTGAGGGATCAAAAGCATGAACCTGATCTTCGATAGTCTTAACAGAATCGGGGCTGATTGTGGCGTATAAAATGATAGTATCAGGCCTTGTTTTCATGAGGGCTTCAATATCCGGAGACCACACCGTCCCAACACCCTGGGTTTGCTGGAACTCGGGAAAGAATACTGGCTCATCAAAGGTATTTTTTGAGACTCCTACAACGATTCCAGTGCTATTGAGAGATCGCAGAGTCTCAAGTGTGCTCCCATCGTATGCGACTAGTCTTTTTACAGGATAGTCAAAAATAATAGTTTTGTTTGATGAATCTGTAATAGATAACGGGGTTCCATTCCAATGCCAGTACATCCATGCTGCATCTATCAGTTCCGACGGGACCGGACCTTCGGACTGTAGTTGATTGAGAATTTCACTTGAGAGCTCTTGGGAGGAGATGATCCCATCGTAATTAATATCAACAGGAAGAGTGGCGTATACTGGTGTAATACAGGATATAATAATGAGAAGTGTAAAAATTATCCTTTTCATAAATTCTTTCTCCTTCTCATATATCCCATCATAAATAAAAGAGCAAAGGTAGTCATAATAATACCAAACCCGGGTGATTCTTGTTGCCAAATTTCATAACCAGGTGTGTCGAATTGTTCCCTTTCACAAGTTCTGATTATGCCATCGGATAGAAAAAACGAAGTCAATGGTACTGTTTCTCCAGTCAGATAATTTGTTTGGGAACCGTTCAGAAAACCTTCAACACATTTTGATCCAGTTAAAGTAAAATTGAGGTCACCCCCGTCAGGGAGAGAGAAGAGTATTTGGGTATCTGATTTTCTTACCTGATGCTCGGGTATGTTTGAATATAGATACGATAATCCTGAAGGAATGTTTTCGATTATCCCGGTAGGTCCGGATACCGCTGTAACAAAGATAGTATAATCCATTGCCGAAATATTGGGTTTTGAAATTGCTGACTGGTTGTGAGTAAAAGTCGGTGTTGATGAAGCATCCGAAATAAAGATAAAAATGGCAAAAATAATGATACAACCAAATATTCTATAACGCCGGAGTACAATGGTATTGTACATATGTAATAGTTAGTCTTATGATTATTATAATTGTATTATTTGATTATACAAAATTAAATATGATCAAAATTACTCATTAAAATAATACATTTAAATAAATACTAAGATATTTAATAAAGCTTATAATATTTCTTACCGGATATTTCTGGCCAAAGATTTCAGTAATTTTTTTGAAAAAATAGAACCTGGTCGAAATTTGGTCAGATACCTAGGTTAAGATGTGATCTTTGCCTGGGTTTTGGCAATCATTTTACCGCTGACATCATAGAGTTCTATCCAGAAAGATTTCCCCAGATTTGCTGTGTTATTCAACCAATATGTTTGGCTTACAGATGTTGTTTGGATATATGGGAGACCCGCTGCAGGTACATACATAGTTTCACCAGGTTTCCAGACACCTATACCTGTCACACCTCCTGTTTTAACCCAGGCATTTGCTGATCCAGGGGTTGCTGATGATGTATTGGTAATAACTGTTTTATTAACGTCCCAACTCATATAATCAACATCACCAAATTCATTCGAGAGACGGACGACTAAACGGGTATTACGGGTTGAGAGAGAATCTCCGCCGGTATGAGATACACTCATATATCCATTCTGGATATATTCCCCTGATATTGTTGCCTTCGGGATTTTATCTGCTCCTCCAGTCAGACCTCCGGCAAAACCGCTCACAATCGCTGCGATAATGATGGTTACTACGAGCATGAGCAGAACCCCGATTACGGGGGAGACTGCATATTCAAAATTATGGTTTAATTTCATCTTCATCACCCAATCACCATAACATCCTTGTCAAATAATGATCCTCCAGTTGGAATGTATGTTATTGTTACATGAACCTTATCGCCAGGCTTGAGTAAATACCAATTCGAACCCAGCATTGCCTGCATTCCATCAATAGATGCTCCAATGATATACGTACTTCCTGTTGAATATTCATACTGAGTCGTGACCCCATACCCTCCAGTAGATGCAGTATATCCGTATGCGCCAGTTTTCATAGTAGTTCCTCCGGTTACCGAGTAATTTCCAAAGAACTGATCGGTTTTAAATATCCCGGAACTAACCCAATCTTTGACTCCGGCACCATACCCCAGCGGGGCATGATATATTCCATCTCCCAAAGTAGAAGATGTTTTATAACGGACATTTGTGTTATTGTCTGTCGGAAGGCCTCCCGGCCATGGAAGAATGGTGGCACCATTACTGGTTCCATCCTTTGTCCAGGAGGTGGTTATCCGCATGTTTTTTGTTGAGATCGGTTTGTCTACTCCCAAAACATTTATTTGAAATTGAGATCCTCCCCAGAAACCGGAGTTCGAAATCTTTACATCCATACTAATCTGAGGAGTTTCTTTTGCACCTCCCGCAAGCCCTCCAGCAAAACCGCTAACAACTGCGGCAATGATAATAGTAACCACCAACATCAGCAGAACGCCAACTACCGGCGATACTGCGCTATCTTTCCTCATCATAAATGATTTCTCCGTAGCTCTCAATCCTATTCATTGAGGCAATTTAGTATTAATTTTTTAATACATTAATGATTTGGTAATACTAATTTTAATTTTGTAATATATTTATTGTATAAATATTAAATTAATATCTCTTATATAAACAATTATTAATCTAGAATTTAAATGATGTAAGAATGAAAAAATTACATTTACTCAATATACTGTTCTCTCCTCTCATTTTTTTATATCTCTCTTCTTCATATTCACCCCCGGTTGTCTGGGTATTCCTGGATTGCCTGATTCTGAACTGGCAAGGGATATCCAGGAACAATCGCAGGTAGAGGATCTGTCAGAGGTGGATGAATCCTTTTATTATGAACCTGAATTTATTCCCCCGAAACCAGAACCCACTCCCGCCCTATTCATCTCAACCGTTTCTGACTGGAACCCCTATGAGATTCTCCCCCTTCCCCCTGCATCTAAAAACCGGACATCAATCCTGAAAACTCCCATCTCTCTTAATCGGCAGCACCTGAATGTCACCCATACTGGCTCATTCGGATTGGAGGGATATGCAAACGGAAAATTATTGAACATAACAAAAGGCCCGTTTGCGATCTCATACACTATTCACCCGAACGTCACAAACCCCCTTCTCGTCTGGGCAAAGCTTACCGTGAGTGATCCCTGGCAACGGATAATTGCCGAGGATGGATATAACCGGGGGTACTCAAGCGAGGAAACAAAGACGATAACGGTATATCGTGAGGGAATCCATTACCTGACCATCGAGGGAGAATTTGCGACAATGGATTATTCAATAATGACCGGAGATCCTGCACCCGAGATCACACCGACACCGGTTCCGGAGTATTACGAGGGTGAATGGTTTGAAGGCGAAGGACCGTATTGATGGGAAGAAGGTGGAGGGTTGGGTTGGATAAAGAGAGATTAGATATAATTTTACTTTTTGTGAAGTGAGGTCAGGTTTTCGGCCCAGTCTGAAAATCAAGTGATAGTACTCACGTAAACCCATTCTTATAATCTATGTTTTTTACTCTGTCTTTCGCATTTGCATAATCCAATGGGAAAGACCAGAACAACTGATTGATTACAAAATGCTATGAACAGATCACTTGAAACATCAAAAGTGTTTGGACTTTTCCAATGTCTATAGGTCAGCCCTCTCTGGAACAGAATGGTAAGCACTTCATGAAATAATTCAGAATATTAAAACTTTTATTGTTATAATATTTATTATAATAATATTATAATAATACTTTTATAGCTTGCTGCTATGGTCGGATATCTGATTACCCTTATAAACAATACTTTGAAATTTTAAACAATAGCGACCCTCTATTAAACCGATAATATATGAGTATTTTAAAAACAGGGTTCAAATTACAGTTATTTATACGCTGAAATCGCATTCGATGACAAATCCTCTATTATGGTCTTATTTTGGAGAAATATCCTGAAATTACGATCTTAAATTCATACTCATGGTGTCAGAACTACAATATATGTGTCCATGTCTCCAGATCGAAAAGACATACTAAGCAGGATTCCCTTAAAAATATCCATAACGGGGATTATCTTATAAAAATCCTGGTACAAATGGATAATAAATCAATAATCTGGATTAATATAACCCCTCAAGATCGCAGAATGTAACAATATTAGGATAAACTTCATTAATTCTTCGAAGCGTTCCTGACAGAATTGCCCGCATAGCGGAAGAAACATCCTCCCTGTCAGCCTGGCCAGCTTCCATATTGGTGGAGAGTGCATAATACCGGCCTTCTTTGTTGAGGTAATCAGCACATGCAAGAAGGTATGAGGTCTTACCACTCTGACTCGGTGTATGCAGAGCAAAATACCTCCCCTGAGTGATGAGATGAGTATTTCGGGGAGATCAAATCGGGTGAGTGACGGGATATAATAATGATCCTGACAGTTTACCGGTCCAGCGGTATTAAAGAACCTCATCGTACGTGTCTATTCATCCTATAGACAAAAAACATCTCCTGGTGAACCAGTTGCATCAGTCGGTTTATGATAATTCCTAAGCTACCGGTATCATCCCTGCCATCAGCATCCGGGGGTTAATGTTCATCGAATACTCACGATTTTTCCGGAAAAAAAGAGATATAAATATTATTCCGTAAGGTGTACGAGTGCGATCACGATTCTGCAGGTCTCGATGAAGGTCCCCAATTCCAAACAATCAATCCCTGGATATGTGTGAGATGATATCATGGTGACAACACGCTCACACATAATAATGAAATTTTAGAATAGAAAAATGTTACGAATTAAAATAAAATTAATATTAAATATACACTCATCTAAATAATATGAATGAATAATAAAAAACCGGTCTCTTCACCAGATGTCTTCTGGAAATTGGGTGGCCCGGATGAGTGTGAATTACCGGTTTTGATAGTATTCCTAGCTGATATTGTATATGATCTTTCCCTGGTGTGGTCCTGGGACAAGGTCTGATGCATGGAAACGGGAAATTCGATTTCAGGGTGAGATTTGCAGATTTTTCCAGACAATTGGATGTACAACACTCTCCCTTGAACCTGTATCCAATTAAAAAAAATCCACCAGATGATAACGTTCTGATGGGATCCTTTTCTGAAAATGCCATTCAGACTGCATTACAGGATGCCTTGCAGAAAACCGGATATGCATCAAAAATACCTGTTTCTTTGGATATGGATTCGGTTCACAAAAACTGTGTACCTGTGCCCGGTCAGGAATACATCCGGCATGATACATTCTGGCCGGGGGGATCTATTCAGATGTTAAATTCATTTTTTCACAGAAATATCTTTCACAAATACAAAATAATCCTGACTTTTCCCAGGATTCGTTGGAAAAGTTAGATCCTGAAACCCGTCTCATCGTCTCATATTTTGGCAATATTCTGTATGCAATGCGGAAGAGAAGAAATAAACTTGCGTTACGGGAAGGAGATGTGCGTTTAGATATTCATCTTCCACAGGAATTACATGAAGAGAGTTATTCATTATTTTCACATCTCAATTCCCCCGCATTGATTCTCCATAGTTCAGGTGATATGGGTATACCGGTCAATAATGCATTTTTTCTGGAACAAAAAATGAGGCAAAATAGTGAGATAGTCACCAGATCAGTTCTCCTTGATTGTGATCACTGGTTTCGGAATATGCCTTCGGACATTATGCAACGTGTTTCTGAATGCCTAAATGGTTCCTGTGTTCACAATGGAATTGACAACCTGTTCTATCAATGCTTGTCAAAGTATATCTGGCGACTGCTGCAATCAGGGAGGGAAAGGTCATCATCGAATGAGGTTTCCGATGATAAATTTATAAAAATGCTATCTGTCTCCTATTCTCAATGGCTTTTCCCATGCTATTCTATAAATATTTTCAGTCTCATATTTGAGTTCACTGAATTTTATGAATCGCGGTCTATGCTGAATGTATCTTCAGTTGTGACAATCTGATATATTTGTAAATATTGTTTAATTATTGTGAAAAATTTTAATAACTTAATACATATTTTGAAATATTCTTTCATCGAATATTTATGCTATGTTTGAAAATACCATTGATAAGGATCAGAAAAATAAAATAATTTGGATCCTAATGAGAATATTTTCAAATGGGGAAGTAAAAAAGGAATCGGCAGTCTCTCCGGTTGTCGGGATCATGCTGATGATAACTATTACTCTTATACTTGCTGCGATCATAAGTGGAATGACAGGAGGTATTGCACAGAGTCAGAAAAAACCACCCAGCCTTTTAATTGATGCCTCACTCATTAACGGAACACATGACTCTTTGGATATTGGAATAATTTCGGTTAGTGAGGCGATTCCTACACGAGATGTTAAGTTAATTACAGAATGGAGAAATAATGGAGTACTCGAGAGAAAAATTATCGATACCGGATCTAACAAAATTAAGGATGCCAATAATAATGAATGGAGATACCCTGTTGGCATTACAATAAATTCAACCTCGACTATCCTGAGTAATTTTAGTGAATATTCATTAATTCCTGGAACCCGGATGTTCGCGAACACTTCTGAATCAATAAAAGAGATGTTCACCTCAATTCCTCCATCAGGTAGTGTTGTTAAATTACAATTTGTTCATATACCCTCTGGTGCCATAATTGCACAAAAGGAATTGACCGTACAGGAGAGTTGAAATTATGAAAAAAGACTTGGCAGTCTCTCCAGTAATTGGTGTTTTGTTAATGCTTACTCTGACTCTTATTATTGCAGCCATTGTGAACAGTTATGCCGGTGGTTTAATGGAAACAGAGCCAAAAGCCCCGGCGGTTACTTTACAAACTGCATTACACCAAAATTATCCGGATAATTCTTTGGAAATTGTCCATACCAGTGGGGATCCGTTACCTGTCTCATCAATAAAATTGATAATTCGACCTTCAGAAACATTTGGATTTAATGCACCGCAACAATTAAGCCAGATCGATAAATCCTATATTACAAATGTGAGTGATCCATCGCAGACCTGGAGCTCTGGGATAACGGCTTTTAAGCCTGGAGATCTTGCAATCATTTCTGCTGAAAATCTAAATCATATTCAATCAAATGTCGACAGAGAATTTTGGGTTACAAATTCATCTAATCTTGGAAAAACCTTTCTTTTGGAAGTATACTATAAGAATTCCATGATTTCCAGAAATGAAGTATTAATCGAATAATTCATATTTTTATCTCTATTCATTGAATAATTTCAAAAACCAATGGTTTTTCCTCAATGGTAATATTAATTGGTGGATCGAATTTAAAAATATGCAAATTTAGATTTGGATCGTATTGTGGATCTTTTTTATTTTTGTAATTAAATATTGAAATATTATTAAAAGAATTATTGACAATATCTTTTTCTTCGTCTGTCAGAGTAGAATTAATATAGAATTTTATCTCATTTACTGGGTTACTAATTATGGGTTTATTTTTCAAATTTTTTAGAGATAGCACGCCGAACCCATTACTGCTTACATACCTGTTATTCGGATTAATTGTCATGTTATTGACAATTAACGTTATATTTTCAAGAGTATTGGATGAACTATTTACAATTTTATCCTCAATAGATATTCTCAATAATACATTAAAAAAATCTGTCTTCAGTTTTTTTTCATCATCTATGTCTGTGATTTCCAGCCAGGTACTTTTGTTATTACCTTTCGTAATATTTACAGTTCCATTACCCCAATAATAGCCTTGATTTATCCAAAAATTACCTACCGGGCGATAAGTTATGTTAGCCAATGTAAAATGAAAGGCATATGTCCCGATTTCTAACCTTCCAAGTTCTTTCTCATTAGATATTACGAAAAGTCCAGAAGATCGGATCGGAGAGAAAAAGACATCCCCCCCTCCAAGGGGAATTCTAATTTTTGTTTCTGCATAATCTTTAAAAGAAATTGATCGATGAATATCAGAGTCTATCGTTAGAAATGCTTTTTCAACCTGATTCAGATGTTCTATCTCAGCCTGTTGTTTCAGCGGGGGTATGTAATATGCATTTAACACTGAAATAAATGAAACCACTACCATAAGAATGAGCATAAAAGCAACAATTGGAGAGACCGCTTCCTCTTTCATGGTTGAGGTTCACCTGAAAACACAATTGAATTTTTCGCAATAAAATCAATTCTGACATTTGGGATAACTCCACTTACGGTAATTTGGTCTCCCAAATCAAAAACAGGATTATCATAAGTAAAAGTTTTTTGCTCTCCATTTTGGAGAATTTTAATATCACTTTTCTTAACCCAGTCACCACCCTTATGATAAAATGTCACCTCATCGCCTATTAATTGACCCATCCTAATCGTAACCGTCGGAACCCGTTCCTCTGGCAACTGGTTCATCAGACTTATCGTCACAATCGGTACGAGAATTAACACCAACATAATCATCAGACTTTCTCCAATGACAGGTGAAACCGCATCTTCTCTCATTACACTCCTCCGTTTGCTGCTGCATCTGCTGCAATCCTGGCAGCTTCGGCTGCAAGATCCAGCTGATATGGAATAATAAAAACGAATAACACAAAACATCCAAGAACAAGAAGGATAGCATGCTTCAGACCGGCCAGAACACTGTTTGCAGACAACTGCCCGGCCATAAGACCAGAAAAAAACCCAAGAACCAACCCGATCCTGAACATATCGGTCAGGTTTCCGGATGTATCAAATGAGATATTGAAATTCGTAAAAGATGATACAAAGGAGACATTCAGGGAATAAGCGGTATACATGTAAATCCCGACAGCCAGATATACAATCATTACATAGGTAATGGCAATATTGAACCGGTCCTTTTTTAATTTCAGGTAATGCTCGAAATCATTGATGGCAATAATCAGGACATCCTTGATATAATCGGTCACCTCGCTTGCTTTTACCAGGAGTGACATGGCACGTTTTACTGAAACTAACCCGATACGGTCCTCCATCCTGACCAGGGCGTTAATGGTTGTTGCCCCTCTCCTGATATCCTCTGAAGTCATGACCAGTTCCTGTGAAAGCACCCCAAGTTTTGAATTGGAGATCAGACTGATGGCCGTCTGCAACGTAACTCCCACATCTTTCATATCTACGAGCTGACGGAGAAATTCCGGAGTATGGGATTCTACACTGTTCACAAACCAGCTTCTTCCTTCATATGCAAGAGAGGGTGGAGCCAGTGAAAATATTATGAGCAGACTTATGAATGCTTCCAGAGACATCCCCGGTATCCATTCATTCAGATAACCCAGGTAATAGAGTGCAGATACAATTCCGCCACACACACATCCAAGTGCTATTCCATAATTATAATCGGAAATATATGCACGTGCCGGATTTTTCAGTAAATTCTCCAGTTTGAATCGCTTTCTCTTTGCTTCAACCCTCTTTAAAAAATTCTTATCGACTTTTGAGTACTCCTCTTTCCCTATCATCACATCGGAAAATTCAGATTCTTCTCTTGGTTTCCTCGTAATATCCATCTTAATGGAGGGGAGCATCAGGTACAGAATGTAAATCATCCCTATCGATCCAAGAGCAAGACCGATGATAATGAGCGGCATATATCCGGCAAGATCGGATTTTCCTCCCAGGTTCTGTGCCACAATGATAATGATCATCGTGATAGGTCCTGCAACAAAAGCCGTTACATAGACCTCCGCCATCACCTCAATCGTTTTTAATATTGATTCCAGTTCACGAGCTGCAGACTCTCTGAAATAAGCCGATCTGGATGAGAGAAAATTTGTCACATCTCCTCCGCTTTTTGAGAGAAGAAGGAGATCATTTAAAAATTCCTCAAGATTCTTCGATGGAGTAACCTTTTGCAGGTTTCTGATAGCAGTATACAGATCATCACCAAAGACCTCAACATCTCTGACAATGAGGCCAAACTCCTTTCCCACTTCTCCAAAAAGATCGTCAGCCTCGTATATCTTTCTGATGACATTATATAATGTCATGGTCGTGGAAAGGGCTTGCATGTACGTGATTGCATAGGGAAGATCAAGATCGATTGAGGATTTTCTTCCCATCGCAACCGTCTGCGGATAGGTGAAAATGCCGATGATAACACCAGGAACGAGAAGGACGAATGCAATCAGGATTGTATAGATATTGGCCATTCCTGGTATCAGCTGGACATCCTCAG
>Ga0116191_1002971_pt1 | contig 12598 bp, 8 predicted proteins | sample AD_UKC111_MetaG_FD_89897 | JGI IMG/M metagenome (GOLD analysis project Ga0116191, IMG submission 89897) | Active sludge microbial communities of municipal wastewater-treating anaerobic digesters from Hong Kong - AD_UKC111_MetaG | ecosystem: Engineered > Bioreactor > Anaerobic > Digestate | place...
CACCAACGCGCCGATCGCCGACCTGTTCACCGTGTTCGCGCGCACCGACGACGCCCCCCGCGGCGCGTCCGGCATCACCGCGTTCCTGATGCCGCGCGGCACGCCGGGCCTGTCGACCGGGCCCGCGTACCGCAAGCTCGGCCAGCACGGCTCGCCGGTCGGCGAGGTGCACCTCGACGGCGTCTGGGTGCCCGACGACGCGGTGCTCGGCGGGCGGCCCGGCGAGGGCTTCCGCTCGGCGATGCGCGCGCTGAACAAGCAGCGGATCAACCTCGCCGGCCTGTGCGTCGGCCCGGCGATCCGGCTGCTCGACGAGGCGATCGCGCACGCGCGCGGCAGGAAGCAGTTCGGCCAGCCGATCGGCGAGTTCCAGCTGGTGCAGGCGATGCTCGCCGACAGCGCGACCGAGGTCGCCGCCGCGCGCGCGCTCGTGCTCGAGACGGCGAGGAAGCGCGACGCCGGCGAGGACGTGACGATGGACGTGTCGATGTGCAAGCTGCTCGCGTCGGAGACCTGCGGCCGGGTCGCCGACCGCGCGGTGCAGATCCTCGGCGGCGCGGGGTACGTCGAGGACCACGCGATCGTCAGGCTGTACCGCGACGTCCGCCTGTTCCGCCTGTACGAGGGCACCAGCCAGATCCACCAGGTCAACATCGCGAAGCACCTGCTGCGCGGGACCGCCTGACCGCGGCCGATCGCGGGCGGGGACGCCGAGGGCGACGAGGAGAACGAAGATGGCGACGAAGAGGGCGTCGACGGCGGCCCCCGGCACCGACCCGGGCGCGTGGACCCCGGAACGGGAGGCCGAGACCCTGGCGCGCGCCCGCGCGCTCGCCGACGGTCCGATCGGCGAGCGCGCGAACGCGGTCGCCGAGCACGACGCGTTCGCGTGGGACACCTTCCGCGACCTGTGCGCGGCCGGCATCGTGGCGACGGGCTTCCCGCGGGCGTACGGCGGCACCGAGGCGCCGATGCGGCTGCGCGTGCGGATCATCGAGGCGCTCGCGCGGGTCTGCAGCGCGGCCGCGTCGATGGTGACCGGCACCGATCTCGCCGGCCGCCCGATCGCCGCCGGCGCGTCGCCCGAGGTGGCCGCCGCGATCGTGCCGACGCTGGCGCGCGGCGAGCGCCAGTCGGCGTTCGCGCTGACCGAGCGGCTCGCGGGTTCCGACGTCGCGGGGCTCGCGAGCGTCGCGCGCCGCGACGGCGACGGCTGGACGATCGACGGCGTCAAGCGCTACATCACCCGCGCGACCGTGGCCGACTGGTTCATCGTCGTCGCCCGCACCGACGCCGACGGCGACGCCCGCGGCGGCGGCCCGCCGCGACGCGGCGGCGCCGGGCTCACCGCGTTCCTCGTGCCGCGCGACGCCCCCGGCCTGTCGGTCGGTCCGATCCAGCCCAAGCTCGGCTGGTCCGGGGTGCCGATCGCCGAGGTGTTCCTGCGCGGGGTGCACGTGCCGGCCGGCATGACGCTCGGCGGCGAGGGCCGCGGCATGGCGATCGCCCAGGACACGCTGGTGCGCGCGCGGATCGGGCACGCCGCGATCGCGCTCGGCCGCGCGTCCGGCGCGCTCGAGATGGCCGCGCAGTGGTGCGGACGGCGCCGCACCTTCGGCGCGCGCCTCGGCGAGCACCAGGGCGTGCAGTGGATGCTCGCCGAGATGGCGACCCGGCTGGAGGCGGCGCGCTGCCTGGTCGCGTCGGTCGCGGACCGCTACGACCGGAACGATCCGCAGGCGCCGACCTACGCGTCGATGGCCAAGCTGCACGCGACCGACCTCGGCATGCAGGTGACCACCGACTGCCTGCAGCTGTTCGGCGGCAACGGCTACCTGAAGGAGTTCCCGCTCGAGCGCTTCATGCGCGACGCCAAGCTGAACCAGATCGGCGAGGGCGCGAGCGAGATCCACAAGACGGTGATCGGGCGGCAGGTGCTGCGCGCGCACGCCGGCACCCGCCATCCGTGCCTCGACCTCGACGCGTTCGACGCGCGGATGGCCGATCCGGAGCCCGGGCGATGAGCGGCTGGCGCACGCCGGTCTGCGACCTGCTCGGCATCGAGCGGCCGATCTTCGGCTTCTCGCACTCGCTCGAGGTCGCGGCCGCGATCTCGCGCGCCGGCGGCTACGGCGTGTTCGGCGTCGCGCGCGAGCGCCCCGACGAGATCCCGGACCTGCTCGCACGGATGCGGGCGGCCTGCGGCGGCGCGCCCTTCGGCGTCGACCTGATGCTGCCGGCGGGCATGCCCGCCGACGAGGCCGAGGCGCAGGCCGGCAAGGCCGCGATCCCCGCCGCGCACCGCGCGTTCGTCGACGCGCTGCGCGCCCGCTACGCGGTGCCGCCCGCGACCCGGCCGAACTTCTTCAGCGCGACGATCCGCACCCGCGCGCTGTTCGCCGCCCAGGTCGACGCGGTCCTCGACTCGGACGTCGACGGGGTCGCGACCGCGGTCGGCCTGCCGCCGGAGGTGATCGCGCGCGTGCGCGCCGCGGGCAAGACCACGATCGCGCTGATCGGCTCGCCCCGGCACGCGCGCGCCGCGCTCGCGGCCGGCGCGCAGGTGCTGGTCGCGCAGGGCTGCGACGCCGGCGGGCACACCGGGCCGATCGGCACGTTCTCGCTCGTGCCCCAGGTCGTGGAGGCGGCCGGCGACGTGCCGGTGATCGCCGCGGGCGGCATCGCGACCGGGGCGCAGGTCGCCGCGTCGCTCGCGCTCGGCGCCCAGGGCGCGTGGCTGGGCACGGTGTGGCTCGGCGCGACGGAGGCGCGGACGAACCCGCTGCTGCTCGCCAAGCTGGTCGCCGCCGGCAGCGAGGACACGACGATCACCCGCGCGCACAGCGGCAAGCCCTGCCGCGTGGTGAAGAGCGCGTGGAGCGACGCCTGGGCCGCCCCCGACGCGCCCGAGCCGCTGCCGATGCCGTGGCAGCACGCGCTGACCGGCGAGCTGCTCGCGGCGATCGAACAGCACGGCGTCGAGCCGCTCGTCTACGAGGCGGCCGGCCAGAGCGTCGCATGGGTCGCCCGGGAGGAGCCCGTCGCCGACATCCTCGCCCGACTGATCGTGCAGACCGACGCCGCGCTCGCGCGCACCGCCGCCCTGGCGCCCCGGGGCGCCGACTGAGACCCTCCCCGCCCACGCCCGCCAACGCCCCCCACGGAGACCCCCATGACGCACCGTACGATCGACTCCGCCCGCCGCCGGCTCGCGCTGGCCGCGGCCGCCCTCCCCGCCGCGGCGATGCCGCTCCCCGGCCGCGCCCAGGACGCGTGGCCGAGCAAGCCGGTGCGCGTCATCGTGCCCTGGCCCGCCGGCGGGGTCGTCGACCTGGTGACCCGCTCGGTCACCGACCGGCTCGCGGTGGTGTTCAAGCAGCCGTTCGTGGTGGAGCCGCGCCCCGGGGCGAACGGCAACATCGGCACCGAGGCCGCCGCGCGCACCCCGGCCGACGGCTACACGCTGCTGACCGCCAGCCCGGCCACGGTCACGCAGCCGCTGCTGTCGTCGACCGCGCGGTTCAAGACGGCCGACTTCGTCGGCGTCGGCCTGATCGGCGCGCCGCCGAACGTGTTCGTGGTCTCGCCGACGCTGCCGGTGAAGTCGGTCAAGGAGCTGGTCGATCACGCGCGGGCGAATCCCGGCAAGCTGTCGGTGACGAACCCCGGCGTCGGCACCTCGAACCACCTCGGCCAGGAGCTGTTCTTCTCGCAGACCAAGCTGCAGATGGTCGACGTGCGGTATCCCGGCCAGCCGCAGATGATCCCCGACCTCGCGAGCGGGCAGGTCCACTTCGGGCTGCTGACCGCGGGCCTCGCGCTGCCGCACATCCGCGAGGGCCGCATCCGCGCGCTCGCGCTGTCGGCGCCGAAGCGCTGGAGCGAGCTGCCCGACGTGCCGACGATCGCCGAGGCCGGCTTCCCCGACGCGATGTTCCTGCCCTGGTACGGGCTGGTCGCGCCGGCCGGCACGCCCGCCCCGATCGTCAGGCGGCTGTCGGACGAGATCCTCGCGGCGCTGGCCAACCCGGAGGTCGCGGCGCGGCTGGACAAGATGGGCACCCAGGTCACGCCCGCCTCGGCGGGCGACTTCGACGCGCTGCTGCGCAGCGAGATCGAGCGCTGGAGCCGCGTCATCAAGGAGCGGAACATCCGCGCCGAGGGCTGACCGGCGCGCGGGCCGAACCGCGCTACAGTGCGTCCTCCCGACACCGGAGGAGCCGCGAGGATGGGCGCGATCGAGGAACTGGGCCGCTACCTGCCGCAGATGACGGAGTGGCGGCGCCACCTCCACGCGAATCCCGAGACCGCGTTCGAGGAGGTCGGCACCGCGCGCTTCGTCGCCGAGCGGCTGCGCGCGTTCGGCGTCGACGAGGTCCACGAGGGGATCGCGCGGACCGGCGTCGTCGGCGTGATCCGCGGCGGCCCGGGCACCGGTGCGATCGGCCTGCGCGCCGACCTCGACGCGCTCGACATGCAGGAGGGCACCGGCGTGCCCTGGGCGTCGCGCAACGCGGGCAAGCACCACGCCTGCGGCCACGACGGCCACACGACGATGCTGCTCGGCGCGGCCCGCCACCTCGCCGCCACCCGCGCGTTCGGCGGCACCGTGTACCTGATCTTCCAGCCGGCCGAGGAGAACGAGGGCGGCGGCCGCGTGATGGTCGAGGAGGGCCTGTTCGACCGCTTCCCGATGTCGTCGGTCTTCGGGATGCACAACATCCCGGGCATGGAGGCCGGCACCTTCGCGATCCGCCCCGGTCCGATGATGGCGTCCTACGACATCTTCGAGATCACGATCACCGGACGCGGCTCGCACGGCGCGATGCCCCACCACGGCATCGATCCGATCACGACGGGCGCCGAGCTGGTGCAGAAGCTGCAGACGGTGGTGAGCCGCAACGTCGACCCGCTCGAGCCGGCGGTGCTGTCGGTCACGAAGTTCCACTCGGGCACCGCGTGGAACATCATCCCGAACGACGCGGTGATCGGCGGCACGGTGCGCGCGTTCAGCGAGGCGGTGCAGGCGCAGGTCGAGCAGCGGATCCGCGCGCTGTGCGAAGGCACCGCGCTCTCGCACGGCGCGGCGATCGCGGTCCGCTACGAGCGGCGCTACCCGCCGACCGTCAACACCGCGGCCGAGGCCGAGCTGTGCGCGAAGGTCGCCGAGTCGCTGGTCGGCGCGCAGCGCGTCGCCCGCGACAACAAGCCGGCGATGGGCTCCGAGGACTTCGCGTGGATGCTGCGCGCCCGCCCCGGCGCCTACATGTGGATCGGCAACGGCACCGGCAGCCAGGGCGGCTGCATGGTCCACAACCCGGGCTACGACTTCAACGACGCGGTGCTGCCGATCGGCGCCGCGTACTGGGTCCGGCTGGTCGAGACCGCGCTGCCGCGGGCCTGAGGGCGTCCGCTACGCGGCGGGCGCGTCCGCCATCGCCGCCGCCCAGGCCCGGAACTGGTTGCGGATCAGCCGCTCGTCGGTGCCGCCGACCTCGGCGACCTCGCCGTCGCGCTCCGGGTCGCGCAGGCCGCGCGCGAGGCTGACCCAGGGATTGCCGTCGGCGCGCAGCGCCTGCTGGATCGTCTCGAACACGTGCAGGTCGTCGTGCGCGAGGGGCGACATCGGCGAGAACACCAGCCGGTTGTACATGACCGCGCGGCGGCCGAGCGCGTCGGGCGCGTCGTCGGGCTGGAACGCCCAGGCCTCGATCGCCGTCAGGTCCGGGGCCAGCGGCCGGATCACGCGGATCGCCTGCGGCATGCCCTTCATCGACACCGACGGGTAGAGCACGGCGTTCTGCGGCGCGAACGACAGCACCTCCCGGGCGCGTGCCTCGCCGTGCGCGGCGGCGAGTGCCGCCGCGTAGCCCTCGAGGCCCTCGTACGACGCGTGGATGCTCGACTGCGTGCCGAGCACGCTGTGTCCGCCCGGCAGCACGCGTCCGCCCATGCGTTCGAAGAAGGTCCAGCCCGAGCCGAACGGCAGCAGCTGCTGCATCGCCATCGGCTTCGGGGCGTCGGCGGGACGGCCGGCCCAGACCGCACTCGCCGATTCGGTCACCGACGGGTGGGTGGCCGGCGGATGCACGGTGTCGTTGATGTTCTCCAGGTACATCTTCCAGTTGGCGCGGAACGTCGAGCGGATCGGCGCGCCGACCACGCGCAGCGTGCCGCGCGGCGAGCGGTCGGCGATCGCGTCGATCACCGCGCGCATCGGGCCCGCCCAGTCGTCGAACGACGGGCCTTCGCCCGCCAGCCGCGCGAACACGAAGCCGCGGTGCACCGCGACGGCGGCGGGCGCCGAGAGCCCGCGGGCGGCCTCGGTGTGCGCGAAGCCCGTGCCCTCGTAGCCCGACTTCAGCGGGATCGCCCTCACCGCCCCGTCCAGGTCGTACGCCCACGCGTGGTACGGACACCGGAAGAACCTCCCCATGTTCCCAGACGCCTCGCTCACCAGCTTCGCGCCCTTGTGCGCGCACCGGTTCATCAGCACCCGCACCTGACCGTCTTCGCCCCTCACCAGCACCACCGGCCGCCCCGCCACGTCCGCCGTCGCGTAGTCCCCCGCCTTCGGCACCTGGCTGTCGTGGCCCACGTACACCCACGTGCGCGACCACAACCTCTCCATCTCCAGCTCGAACACCTCCCCGCTCACGTACACGTCACGGTGCACCGCATCCTCTCGCACCAGCGACCTCAGCGCGTCCGGGTCGTCCCGGTACCGGCCGCGGGTGCGCGGCGCCTCGGCGATCGTGTCCATCTTCGTGGATCCTCCCTGTTGAGCGTCCCGCGGCCTCAGGCCGCCCTCGCGGCCGGCGGCGCGTCGCGAGGACCCGCCGACCCGTCGATCCTCGCCAGCGCCGCGGCGAGCGCGACGCCGCCCTCGTCGGCCAGCGCCGCCTCGCGCAGCGCACGCAACCCGGGCGCGCCGAGCGCACCCTCCGGCAGCCGGTCGAGCGCGGCCATCAGGCGCTCGAAGTTGCCCCAGCCGCGCGCGTGCGTGTCGCCGTAGCCGCGGACCAGCTTCTGGCACCGGGCGATCTCCAGCGCGAGCGCCGGGTCGCGCACCGCGACGGCGTCGATGCGCGCGAGCCAGGCGTCGATGCGCGCCATCTCGACGCCGAAGCGCAGCGAGCGCGGCCGCAGCGGACGCATCGCGGCGACCGCGTACAGCAGCAGGAAGCCTCGGATCGAGCTGGTCCTCACGACCCGTCCCTCGCGCGTGTACCGGCCGACCCAGGCGCGCAGCCCCGGGCTCGCGAGCAGCCGCCGCCCGAGCGGTGCCGGCAGCGTGTCGGCGATCTCCTCGACGCGCGGGTGCAGGAACTCGCCGATGTCGAGCAGCTGCTCGCGCCCGACGCGGACCTCGCGCGCGACGCGCTCGAAGCGGCTGCGGCGCGTCTTCAGGTCGGCGACGCGCACCGTGTCCTCGTAGGACATCCAGAGCGCGAGGTGGCGCGCGGTCTCGCCCAGCAGCGCCTCCGGCGCCTCGCCCGGCACCGCGGCGCGCAGTCCCCGCAGCCGCTCGAGCCGATCGAGGTAGGTGCTCGCGTGCGCCTCGTCCTGCCAGTCCGCCAGGCGCAGCACGCCGGCGCGCAGCACCTCGTGGGTCGCCGGCGGAAAGGCGGCGACGATCCGCGCCTCGTGCGCGCGCAGGCGCGGGCCGAGGACGGTCGGCGCGCGGGGCACCCCGGGCGCGGGCGGCGTCCGCGCGTGCGCGTCGGCCGACGCGGCCCGCGCCGCGTCGAAGCCGGCGGCGAAGGCGGCCAGGCTGGTCTCGACGCCGACGCCGCCGCGACGGATCGCCGCCTCGAACGCCGCGCGCTCGAACGGCAGCGCACCGGTGCCGGCGAGCGCGCCGAACAGCGACGCGCTGATCACGCTGCGGGCCTCCTCGGCGAGCCGCGCGAAGTCGGCGGCCACGAATCGCTTCGACGCGTCGCGCCCGGCCGCCAGCAGCGCGTCGGCGTCGACGCGGCCGTCGGCCATCGCGGTCTTCTCGGTCATCGAGTACACGCGGTTCGTCGACGCGACCAGCGTCGTGCGGTCGTCGCTGACCAGGCCGCGCTGGATCGCGCGCCCCGCCTCCATCAGCTCGGACGCGACGACCACGTCGACCTCGCCGGGCGTGGGCATCAGCGCGAGCACCGGCTCGCGGCCCGCGGCCCGCGCGGCCGCCTCGGGGAACAGCTCGACGTAGTAGATCGTCGCACCCGTGCGCTGGGCCACGCCCGGCACCGAGGTCGCCTGCGCGAGGAAGCCGTTCTCCTCGCCGAGGTCGACCAGCCAGTCGGCGAGCACCCCGCCGCCCTCGCCCCCCATCGCGAGGATCGCGACCGTGATCGCGCGGGCGGGCGGCGCCGCGCCGGTCCGGGGACGCTGCAGCGATTCGATGCTCACGCCGACAGCCCCGCGAGCCGCCGCTCGATCCGGTCCTGGAACCAGCCGATCACGCGCCGGCGCCACCGGTCGCGGCGGCGGTCGCCGGCGTCCGGGTTGTGGACGATGCCGGCGCGGTAGAACGACGGGCACAGCACCGCGGCGTGCGAGACCTCGCCGCACAGGCCGCAGCCGACGCAGGAGTCGACGACCGCGGCGACCGGGTCCGTGCGCAGCGGGTCGGGGTTGTCGCGCACGGTGAGCGACGGGCAGCCGGACAGACGGATGCACGAGTGGTCGCCGGTGCAGGTGTCCGGGTCGACGCCGAAGCGCTCGCGCACGACGCGCTCGCCGGCGGCGATCGCCGCGCGCTGCTTCGGCTTCTCGCGCCGCTGCTTGTTCAGCATGCACTCGCTCTGCGCGATCACCACCTTCGGGCCCCTGACCGGGGTGGTCAGCGCCTCGCGCAGCGTGTCGCGCATCTGCGCGACCGAGTAGGTGCGCGTGACGGTCCGCACCCAGTCGACGCCGACCCCGCGCACCGCCTTCTCGATCGGGTTGTCGGTCGAGCGGATCGGATTGTCGGCCTTCGACGACAGCACGTCCTGCCCGCCGGTCGCCGCCGAATAGCCGTTGTCGACCACCAGCAGCACGTTGTCGGTCTTGTTGAACACCGCGTTGCCGACGCCCGACGTCAGGCCGTTGTGCCAGAACCCGCCGTCGCCCATCACGCTGATCGTGCGCTTCGAGGTCTCGGGGGTGTTCAGCGCGGCGGCGCCCGCCCAGCCGAGGCCGTAGCCCATCGTCGTCGCGCCGATCTCGAACGGCGGCAGGATCGAGAACAGGTTGCAGCCGATGTCGCAGCTGACGTGGTGCTTGCCGAGCTCGCGCTCGAGCAGCTTCATCGCCGCGAAGATCGGCCGCTCGGGGCAGCCGGTGCAGAACGACGGCGGCCGCGGGTGCACGTGCGGCGCGACCGCGGCGATCGGATCGACCGCCGGCTTCGGCGCGGGACGCGCGATCGACGCGGGGTCGATCCGGGCGACGATCGTCGCGTCGGTCGACTGCGACTGCGACTGCGACTGCGATGGCGCCAGGGCCTGCGACGGCGACGCCGACCCGGCCGTGCCGCCCGCCCCCGGCGCGCGGGCCGCGCGCGGCAGCAGCCGCCCCGCGAGCAGCGTCGGCGCGGCCTGCTCGACGAAGCGGGCGATGCCCTGGGCCATCACGCCGCCGGTGTACTCGCCGGCCATCGGCAGCACGTCCTTGCCGTGCACCCGGGTCCGCAGGTCCGCGCGGCGCAGCACGGTGTTCAGCGCCTGCTCGATGAAGTCGGGCTGCCCCTCCTCGACCAGCAGCACCGCGCGCTTGCCCGCGCAGAACGACACCACCTCCTCGTCGACCAGCGGATAGGTGACGTTCAGCACGTACAGCGGGATGCGGCTGCGGCCGAACGGGTCGGCCAGCCCGAGCACCTCGAGCGCACGCACGACGCCGTTGTACATCCCGCCCTGCAGCACGATGCCGATGTCGTCGACGTCGCCGTCGAAGCGCTCGTTCAGGCCGCGCTCCCGGATGAACCGCACCGCTGCCGGCCAGCGCCGGGCGATCTTCTCCTGCTCGTGCGCGTAGCTCGCCGGCGGCAGCACGATGCGGCTGGTGTCGCGGCGCGGCGACTCGATCGCGTCCTTCAGCGAGTAGTCGGCGCGGCGGTTCGCCTTCGTGCGGAAGCGGCCGTGCACGTGGCAGGCGCGGATCCGCAGCTCGAGCATCACCGGCGTGTTCGACGCCTCGGACAGCTCGAAGCCCTGCTCGACCATCTCGACGATCTTCGGCAGGTGCGGCCGCGGATCGAGCAGCCAGACCTGGGACTTCATCGCGAACGCGTGCGAGCGCTCCTGCATGATGCTCGAGCCCTCGCCGTAGTCCTCGCCGACGATCAGCATCGCGCCGCCGGTGACGCCGCCGGATGCGAGGTTGGCGAGCGCGTCCGACGCGACGTTGGTGCCGACGGTCGACTTGAAGGTGACCGCGCCGCGCAGCGGATAGTGGACCGAGGCCGCGAGCGTCGCGGTGGCGGTGGCCTCCGAGGCGCTGTGCTCGAAGCGGATGCCGAGCTCCCGGAGGATGTCGTTGGCGTCGGCCAGCACGTCCATCAGGTGCGAGATCGGCGCGCCCTGGTAGCCGGCCACGTAGGACACGCCCGACTGCAGCAGCGCCTTCGTCACCGCGAGGATGCCCTCGCCGCGGAACTCGTCGCCGTCGCCGAGCCTCAGCGCCTGCACTTCCTTCTTGAACGAGCGTTCCGCCATTGCAATAGATGAATATTCATGCAACCATTATTTGAAGCCTGAACCTTCGACGCGTCAAGCACTCCGCGAACCTTCCATGCCACGCAGCCGCCTCGGCTACGACGACGTGGCGCTCGTCGCTCCGGTGACGGTGCCCTACGTGCGCTACTCGATCCGCGCCGGACACTGGTTCGTCGCGCGCGCGCTGTCGCTGCTGCTCGAGCGCAGCGGCCTCGCCAAGGCCGAGGTCGACGGCGCCTGCGTGTCGAGCTTCACGCTCGCGCCCGACAGCGCGATCGGCCTGATGCAGCACATCGGCCTGTCGCCGCGCTGGCTCGACTGGCTTCCGGTCGGCGGCGCGTCGGGCGTCGCCGCGCTGCGCCGCGCCGCGCGCGCGGTGCAGGCCGGCGACGCGGACGTCGTCGCCTGCATCGCAGCCGACACCAACCACGTCGACTCGTTCCGGCTGACGCTGTCGAACTTCTCGATGTTCGCGCGCGACGCGGTCTACCCGTACGGGGCGGGCGGCCCGAACGCGAGCTTCGCGTTCCTGACCGACCACTACATGCGGACCTACGGCGCGACGCGCGAGGACTTCGGCAAGCTGTGCGTCGCGCAGCGCGACAACGCGCAGCTGAATCCCGGCGCGCTGTTCCGGGGCAAGCGGCTGACGCTGGCCGAGTACCTCGACGCGCGCCCGATCGCCGAGCCGCTCGGGCTGTTCGACTGCGTGATGCCCTGCGCCGGCGCCGACGCGTTCCTCGTGATGCGCACGCAGCGCGCGCGCGACCTCGGGCTGCCGCACGCGCGCCTGCTCGGCACGATCGAGCGCCACAACGGCTTCCCCGAGGATCCGATCCAGTTCCGCGGCGGCTGGGCGATGGACCGCGACGACCTGTACGCCCAGGCGGGCGTCGCGCCCGCCGACGTCGACCTGTTCCAGCCCTACGACGACTACCCGGTGATCACGCTGATGCAGGTCGAGGACCTCGGCTTCTGCGACAAGGGCGAGGGCCCCGCGTTCGTGCGGGCGAACTCGTTCACCTGGGACGGCAGCTTCCCGCTGAACACCTCGGGCGGCCAGCTGTCGGCCGGGCAGGCCGGCTGCGCGGGCGGCTACATCGGGCTGGTCGAGACGATCCGCCAGCTGACCGGCGAGGCCGGCGAGCGGCAGGTGCCGGACGCGAAGGTCGGCCTCGTCAGCGGCTTCGGGATGATCAACTTCGACCGCGGCCTCGCCAGCGGCGCGGCGCTGCTCGGAAGGGCGGACTGACATGGTCGAGCCCCTCGTCCGCCCGAAGCGCAAGAACCCGGTCCTCGCGACGCGGATGCCGACGCTGCCCCCCGGCGGGCGCAGCCGAGCCGCGCTCGGGCTGACCGCGGCCGCGGCCGAGGGCCGCTTCGCGCTGCAGGTCTGCGCCGACTGCGCGGCGGTCCAGTACCCGCCCCGCGAGGCCTGCCACCGCTGCCTGTCGGTGAAGCTGCGCTGGCGCACGCAGGACGGCGCCGGTGCGCTGCTGGCGACGACCACCCTGCACCACAGCAACGACCTGTTCTTCCGCGAGCGCCTGCCGTGGCGGCTCGGCATGGTGCGGCTCGACGCCGGCCCCACCGTCGTCGCGCACCTGCACGGCGACGTGGGCGCGGCGCCCGCGCGGGTGGCGGTCGGCGCTCGGCTCGACCGTGCCGGCCAGGCGGTGCTGGTCGCGCTGCCCGACAAGGAGACCCCGAACATGAGCGACGACCCGCAGCTGCGCGAGATGACCTGCGACCCGAAGTTCCGCAAGGTGCTGGTCACCGACGCGAAGACCGCGGTCGGCCAGGCGGTGGTGCGCGCGCTCGCCGCCGCCGGCGCGGACATCGTCTGGGCGGGCCACGCCGAGCCCTGGAAGAAGCTCCCGGGCTTCGACGGCCTGGCGGCGCTG
>Ga0116191_1002974_pt1 | contig 12592 bp, 12 predicted proteins | sample AD_UKC111_MetaG_FD_89897 | JGI IMG/M metagenome (GOLD analysis project Ga0116191, IMG submission 89897) | Active sludge microbial communities of municipal wastewater-treating anaerobic digesters from Hong Kong - AD_UKC111_MetaG | ecosystem: Engineered > Bioreactor > Anaerobic > Digestate...
GCAGGTCGAGCTCCTCGAAGCGCGGGATGTGGCTCTGGATCGTCCGCAGCACCACGCCGACGCGGCCGAGCTGCATGAACGCGTTGACCCGGAACCGCCCGATGCCGGTCGGGCTGATCGCGAAGTTCAGCTCCTTCTTCGCCTCGAACTCGCCGGCCTGCCGGTCGTTCATCAGCGCGCGCGCGAGCTCGACGGTGTGCTGCGGCGTCAGCGGCACGTTCGAGACCGGCATCAGCTTGCCGTCGATCTTGAACGCGGGCGGGAACTCCGCGGTGAGGAAGAGGTCGGAGCCGCGCTTCGAGAGCATCAGCTTGAGCAGGTCGTGCAGGAACTTCGACGCCTGCTCGCGCTCCATGCCGATCGGTCGCGAGCCCGCAGCGGGGGTGGCCATCTTCAGGTCCGGTGCGGTCGCGATCACGTGAGGCTCCTGCCCGTCAGCCGGGGAAGTTGTCCTTGTTCGCCGCGGCGTTGCGCGCCTCGGCCATCGAGATCACGTTGCGCCGGACCAGGTCGGTCAGGCACTGGTCGAGCGTCTGCATGCCGACCGACGCGCCGGTCTGGATCGACGCGTTCATCTGCGCGACCTTGGCCTCGCGGATCAGGTTCCGGATCGCCGGCGTGCCGATCATGATCTCGTGCGCGGCGACCCGGCCGCTGCCGTCCTTGGTCTTCAGCAGCGACTGCGAGATCACCGCCTTCAGCGACTCCGACAGCATCGCGCGGGTCATCTCCTTCTCGGCCGCCGGGAACACGTCGATGATCCGGTCGATCGTCTTGGCCGCGCTCGAGGTGTGCAGCGTGCCGAACACCAGGTGGCCGGTCTCGGCCGCGGTCAGCGCGAGCCGGATCGTCTCCAGGTCGCGCAGCTCGCCGACCAGGATGATGTCCGGGTCCTCGCGCAGCGCCGAGCGCAGCGCGTTGCTGAACGACAGCGTGTGCGGGCCGACCTCGCGCTGGTTGATCAGGCAGCGCTTGGCGTCGTGGACGAACTCGATCGGGTCCTCGACGGTCAGGATGTGGCCGTAGACGTTCTCGTTCACGTGGTTGATCATCCCCGCGAGCGTCGTCGACTTGCCCGAGCCGGTCGGTCCGGTCACCAGGATCAGGCCGCGCGGCTGCATCGAGAGCTCGGCGAAGATCTTCGGCGCGTTCAGCTCCTCGAGGGTCAGGATCTTCGAGGGGATCGTCCGCATCACGGCGCCGGCGCCGCGCTGCTGCTGGAACGCGTTGACGCGGAAGCGCGCGAGGCCCGGGATCGCGAACGAGAAGTCGCACTCCAGGTTCTCCTCGTAGCCCTTGCGCTGGGCGTCGTTCATGATGTCGTAGATCATCCCGTGCACCGCCTCGTGCTCCATCGGCGGCAGGTTGATCCGTCGGACGTCGCCGTGGACCCGGATCATCGGGGGCAGCCCCGCGGACAGGTGCAGGTCCGACGCCTTGTTCTTGACCGCGAACGCGAGAAGTTCCGCAATGTCCATGGATGTCCCGAAGGAGAAGGCCGATCTACGAGAGGCCGATGGTAGGCAGCCGGGCGCGCCGCGCGGCCGGCCGTCCGAGGGTCCGTCGCCGGCCGCGACGGACGGCGGCGCGTCGTTGCGCGACCGCCACGCGGTGGTCAGGGCACGCATCGACGCGGCCGCGCGTGCCTGCGGGCGCGCCCCCGGCGACGTCGAGCTGCTCGCCGTGAGCAAGACCTTCGACGCCGACGCGGTGCTCGCGCTCGCCGCGGCGGGACAGCGGGCCTTCGGCGAGAGCTATTTGCAGGAAGCGCTGCCCAAGATGGCAGCGGTCCGCGACCGGTGGGCGTTCCGGGCATCCGGACGGTCGGCGCCGCGGCCTGCGTCGGCGGGGCCGTCGTGGCCCGCGCGGACCGCGGAGGCGGGCGCCCCGTTCGCCGCGGAGGCGGGACCGCTCTGGCACTTCATCGGGCCCGTCCAGTCCAACAAGACCCGCCCGATCGCCGAAGCCTTCGACTGGGTGCATTCGGTCGACCGCGAGAAGATCGCCCGCAGGCTGTCCGACCAGCGCCCCCGGCACCTGCCCGCGCTGCAGGTCTGCGTGCAGGTCGACGTGAGCGGCGAGGACACCAAGGGCGGCTGCCCGCCGTCGGACGCGGTCGCGCTCGGCACGGCCATCGCGACGATGCCCGGGCTGCGCCTGCGGGGCGTGATGGCGATCCCCGCACCGACCGACGATCCGGCGCGCCAGCGCGCCCAGTTCGCCGCGGTCAGGTCGGTGTTCGAGGCGATGCGCGCGGCCGGCCTGCCGGTCGACACGCTGTCGATGGGAATGTCGGGGGACCTGGAGGCGGCGATCGCCGAGGGGGCGACGATCGTGCGGGTGGGGACGGCGCTGTTCGGGGAGCGGGTCCCGTAGTCGGCGCAGGCCCACCGGGGTCGGGCTCCGGGGCGCGACGTCGCGCCTTCCCGGCTCGCCGCCCGGCGGGTCGCGCGACCCGCGTGCGCACCCTACACGACGCCGGGGGAGGCGCCCCGCGAGCGCCTCATCGGGCCTCGGGTGCGCGCTGCCCGGGTACTGCCTACGCCGCCATCCGCTTGATCGCGGCGGCGAGGCGGGCCTTGTATCGCGAGGCGGTGTTCTTGTGGACGATCCGCTTGTCGGCGATCGAGTCGATCACGCTCTGCGAGGCGCGCAGCTGCGCGGCGGCCGCCGTCTTGTCGCCGGCGGCGACGGCCTTGCGGACCGACTTGATCGCGGTGCGCAGCCGCGACCGCAGGCTGGAGTTGTGCGCGTTCTGCTTGACGGCCTGGCGGGCGCGCTTGCGAGCCGAAGCGATGTTGGCCATGCGAAGATCTCTCTCTGGACAGGCCTCGGTCACCGCGGGCGCGCATCGAACGCGCCAGGTCGGTCGGCCGAGAGCCGGAAAATTCGGGAAAGCCTTGAATCATAAAGCACTTCCGGCTGCCATGGCAAGCCGAGGCCCGCGCCGCGGCGTCGGAGCCGGTTCTTGAACCTGTTGCGCTCGGCCGCGACCGTCAGCGGGTTCACGCTGCTGTCGCGGATCACCGGCCTGGTCCGCGAGAACCTGACCGCGACGATCTTCGGCGCGTCGGCGCTCACCGACGCGTTCTTCGTCGCGTTCCGCCTGCCGAACCTGCTGCGCAGGATGTTCGCCGAGGGCGCGTTCTCGCAGGCGTTCGTGCCGATCCTCGCCGCGGTCCGCGAGGGCGGCGACGACGCGTCGATGCACCGGCTGGTCGACCACGTCGCGACCGTGCTGTTCTGGGCGCTGGTCGCCGTCTCCGCGCTCGGCGTGGTCGCGGCGCCGGCGCTCGTCTGGGCGATGGCCTCCGGCCTGCGCGACGCGCCGGGCGCGTTCGAGGCCGGCGTGGTGATGACCCGGTGGATGTTCCCGTACATCCTGCTGATCTCCCTGGTCGCGCTCGCCGCCGGCGTGCTCAACACCTGGAGGCAGTTCGCGGTGCCCGCGTTCACGCCGGTGCTGCTCAACCTCGCGTTCATCGGCGCGGCGCTCGTCCTCGCGCCGCGATTCGATCCGCCGGTCTACGCGCTCGCCGCCGGTGTCGTCGCGGGCGGGGTCGCGCAGCTCGCGCTCCAGGTGCCCGCGCTGCTGCGGATCGGCATGCTGCCGCGCATCGGCTTCGACCCGCGCGTCGCGCTCGCCGATCCGCAGGTGCGTCGCATCGTGCGCCAGATGGGCCCGGCCGTGCTCGCGGTGTCGGTCGCGCAGATCAGCCTGATCGTCAACACGCACATCGCGTCGCGGATCGGGCCGGGCGCCGTCTCGTGGGTGTCCTTCGGCGACCGGCTGATGGAGTTCCCGACCGCGCTGCTCGGCGTGGCGCTCGGCACCGTGCTGCTGCCCAGCCTCGCGCGCGCGAACGCCGCGGGGCGCGCCGACGAGTACGCGTCGCTGCTCGACTGGGGCCTGCGGCTCGCGGCGCTGCTCGCGCTGCCGTGCATGGTCGGCCTGGCGCTGATGGCCGAGCCGCTGACCGCGCTGCTGTTCCACTACGGCCGCTTCGACGACCAGGACCTGCAGATGACCGCCCGCGCGGTGCTCGCCTACGGCGCGGGACTGCTCGGCCTGATCGCGGTGAAGATCCTCGCCCCCGGTTTCTACGGGCGCCAGGACGTGCGCACGCCGTTCCGGATCGCGCTGGTGGTGCTCGCGGTCACGCAGGCGCTGAACCTCGCGTTCGTGCCGGCGTTCGGCCACGCGGGCCTCGCGCTGTCGATCTCGGTGGCGGCGACCGTCAACGCGGGACTGCTGCTCGCCGGGCTGGTCCGCCGCGGCATCTACCGGCCGGCGCCCGGCTGGGGAGCGTTCGCCGCGAAGCTCGCGGTGGCGCTGGCCGCGCTGGCCGTGCTGCTCGCGTTCACCGTCCCCCGATTCGACTGGGCCGCGATGAAGGCCGAGCCGGTGCTGCGCGCGGCACTGGTGCTCGGCCTGGTCGGGACCGGCGCCCTCCTCTATCTCGGCGTGCTCGCGGCCCTCGGCCTGCGCCCGCGCCAGTTCGTCCGCCGCACCGGAGATCCGACATGACCGATCCGCTCTCGACCGTCCGCATCACCTTCGTCGGCGGCGGCAACATGGCCGCCGCGCTGATCGGCGGGATGATCGCCCGCGGCGCGGCGCCCGGGCGCATCGCGGCGATCGATCCCTCGGACGCGCAGCGCGCGTCGCTCGCCGCGCGCTTCGGCATCGCGACCCACCCGGCGCCATCGGGTCCGGCGCTCGATGCCGAGGTGGTGGTGCTCGCGGTCAAGCCGCAGCAGATGCGCGAGGCCGTCGCGGCGATCGGGCCCCACCTGCGCGCGCCGCTGGTGCTGTCGGTCGCCGCCGGCGTCCGGGCCGAGGACCTGTCGCGCTGGCTGGGCGGCCACGTCCGGATCGTGCGCACGATGCCGAACACGCCGGCGCTCGTCGGGCTCGGGGCGACCGGGCTGGCCGCGTTTCCCGGCACCGGCGACGCCGACCGGCGCCTGGCCGAGTCGATCCTCGGCGCGGTCGGCATCGCGGTCTGGGTCGACGACGAGTCGAAGCTCGACGCGGTCACCGCGTTGAGCGGCAGCGGGCCCGCCTACGTGTTCCGCTTCGTCGAGGCGATGATCGACGGCGGTGTCGCGCTCGGGCTCGAGCCCGAGCAAGCCCGCCGACTCGCCCTGCAGACGGTGCTCGGCGCGGCGACGCTCGCGGCCACGTCGGACGAACCGCCGTCGGTGCTGCGCGAGCGCGTGACCTCGAAGGGCGGCACGACCGCGGCCGGCCTGGCCGTGCTCGCCGAGCGGGGCCTGCCCTCGGCGGTGGCCGACGCGATGGCGGCGGCGTGCCGGCGCTCCGAGGCGCTCGGCCGGGAGTTCGGCGCGGGCTGAGCACGCGCCGGGGCTGCGCCGCGCCCGCGCGGGCCGCGGCGCACGCCGCGCGTCAGGCGATCGCGTGGTCGGCGAGGATGCCGGCGAATACCGCCGCCCCGAACCAGGTGTTGTGGTTGAACGCGTGGAAGCAGCCCTCGCGCGTGCGATCGCGGATCAGCGTCCAGTGGTAGGCCGCGATGCCGGCTGCGACCGCCAGCCCGGCGTAGTAGGCCGGACCCAGCTCCTCGAGCCGCCCCACCCACGCGAGCAGCGCCAGCGCGGCGGCATAGGCGGCCATCACCGCCGCGACGTCGAGTCGGCCGAAGGTGATCGCCGACGTGCGGATCCCGATCCTCAGGTCGTCGTCGCGGTCGACCATCGCGTACTCGGTGTCGTAGGCGATCGCCCAGCACACGTTGGCCGCGAGCATCGCCCACGCCGACGCCGGCAGCGCGCCCTGCAGCGCCGCGTAGGCCATCGGGATCCCGAATCCGAACGCGATGCCGAGGTACGCCTGCGGGATCGCGAGGAAGCGCTTCGTGAACGGATAGGTGGCCGCGAGGAACGCGGCGACGACCGCCAGCGCGAGCGTGAGTCCGTTCATCGGCAGCACCAGCAGCAGCGAGAGCAGCGACAGCACGACGAACAGCGCGAGCGCCTCGCCGGGGCGGATCAGGCCGGCCGTCAGCGGCCGCTCGGCGGTGCGCTTCACGTGGCGGTCGAAGTCGCGGTCCGCCCAGTCGTTGATCGCACAGCCGGCCGAGCGCATCAGCAGCGTGCCGAGGCAGAACGCGAACAGCTCGTAGTGCGGCGGCGCCCCCTGTCCGGCCACGAACAGCGCCCACAGCGTCGGCCAGAGCAGCAGCAGCGTGCCGATCGGACGGTGCAGGCGCAGCAGCCGTGCGTACAGCAGCCAGCGCGGCGGCGCCGCGCCCGGCCCGATCGAGCTCATCGCGTCGCGCCTCCCGCGACGGCGGCCGGCGCGGCTCGCGCGGCCGTGCCGCGGCGCGCCTCGCTCGACGCCGGGAGCGCCTCGTCGCCGGGTGCCGCGCGGCCGGTGCCGCGCTCCACGACGGCCGGGACCCGACCCGTGCGGCCGACGGTCAGCCCGGCGGCGGCCATCTTGCGCGCACTCCCCGGGCCGACGCCGCGCACGCGGGCCTGCAGGTCGTCGAGGCTCGCGTACGGGCCGCGGCGTCGTTCGTCGACGATGCGCTGCGCGATCCGCGGGCCGACGCCGCGCACGGTCCGCAACGCGTCGACCGACGCCGTGTTGGCGTCCACCGCGGCGAACGCGGCGCCCGAGGCACACGATGCGGCGACGGCGAGCGCGGCGAGCACGGTCCAGGGCGGTCTCATCGTCGGCTCCGGGTCGAGACGGGCGGGATGCGGATCACTGTATCGGAGCGGGCAGGCGCGACCAAGATGCACGTCCGGCCTAGATCCGCGGGCCGGTCCCCCGACCCGGACCGGGTGCGCCGCCCGCGGCGTGCCGACGCCGGCGCCCCCTCGGCCCTTCGCGCGCCCCGCGATCTCCACCCGTGCTCAGCCCTCCGCCTCGAGATGCTCGGTGCGCCGCGGCGGGTAGCTGTCCCAGTGGTTGCACCCCGGGCACTGCCAGTAGAAGCGGCGCGCCTTGAACCCGCAGTGCCCGCAGACGAAGCGCGACAGCCGCGAGGCCTGCTTGCGGATCAGCGACGCGGTCAGCGCGATGTCCGGGTCCGGCTCGCCGCCGCCGGGCTGCGCCTGCAGCTCGAGCAGCTGCTCGAGGCCGAGCAGCGACGGGCTGCCGGCGAGCGAGCCGCGCAGCCAGGCGATCGCCGCCGGCGCCCCGTCGCGACGCGCCCGGGCCTGCGCGAGCGCGCGCAGCGCATCGACCGACGGTTGCTCGCCGAGGATCGCCTCGAGCCTCGCGAGCCCTTCGTCGAGCCGTCCGACGCGCTCGTGCGCCTGCAGCCAGCGCTCGCCGGTCAGCGCGAGGTGCGCGGGGCTGATGCGCGCGAGCTCGGACCAGGCGGTGATGGCGGCGTCGAAGTCGTCGGCGGCGAACGCCGCCTCGCCGCGGAGCAGCCACGGCCGCGGATGGGCCGCGCCCGCGCGCAGCGCGAGCTCGATCTCGCGGCGCGCCCGCTCGTCGCGGTCGGGCGACGTGCCGGCGAGCGCCTGCTGCGCGAGCTCGCAGCGGAAGTGCGCGATCAGGTGGCTCAGGTCGTCCCCGCCGTCGCGCTGCAGCCGCTCGGCCGTGTCGATCGCGCGCGGCCAGTCGCGGACCATCTGCGCGAGATCGAGCCGGTGGCGCAGCGCGGCGCCCGCGTAGCTCGTGCCCTCGAGCCGGTTGAAGGCGTCCTCGGCGCGATCGAGCAGCCCGGCACGCAGGAAGTCCTGGCCGAGCTCGAACAGCGCGTGCTCGCGCTGCGCGGGCAGCAGGTCCGAGCGCGACACCAGGCTCTGGTGCACGCGGATCGCGCGGTCGGTCTCGCCGCGGCGCCGGAACAGGTTGCCGAGCGCGAAGTGGAGCTCGATCGTCTCGGGGTCGAGCTTGACGACGTCGACGAACGCGTCGATCGCCTTGTCGGGCTGCTCGTTGAGCAGGAAGTTCAGGCCCTTGAAGTACGCGTCCGGCAGCCGGGCCGACTGGCGGATCAGGTGTCGCGTGTCGATCCGCGAGGCGAGCCAGCCCAGCCCGAAGAACACCGGGATGACCAGCAGCCACCAGGTCTCGAATTCCATCCCGCGGTCAGAGGCCGCGCGGGCCGGCGCCGGCCACGGGCGGACGCGCGGCGTCCGGGGGCGCGGCGAGCTCGGCCGCCTTCGCGGCCGCCCGGGTCGCGGCATCCGCGTCGCGACGCAGGCGACCGATGTTGCGACGCTGGCGCAGCACCAGCGGCATCGTCGCGATCGCGCCGACGCCCATGCCCGCGGCGAAGAAGACGAAGAGGAACAGCACCATCGGCGCCCGCCACTCGAACTCGGGGATGCCGAAGAACCGCAGCGTCGCGGTGTCGGTGTTCGAGAGCGCGAAGCCCATCATCACCAGGAACACGCCCAGCCGGAAGAGCCAGGTCAGCACGCGCATCGCGTCGGCTCCGCGCCGCTTCGGCTCAGCGGTCCGCGCCGTCGGCACGGGCCCGCACGTCGACGCGCTCGCGCAGCTCCTTGCCCGGCTTGAAGTGCGGCACCCGCTTCTCGGGCACCTCCACGCGCTCGCCCGACTTGGGGTTGCGCCCGATGCGCGGCGGACGATGCGACAGCGCGAAGCTGCCGAAGCCGCGGATCTCGATCCGATGCCCGTCGGCCAGCGTCTTGGCCATCGCGTCGAGGATGGTCTTGACCGCGAACTCGGCGTCCTTGGCGACCAGCTGCGGATACCGTTCGGCCAGCCGGGCGATCAGCTCCGACTTGGTCATCGTCCCGGGGGACTGCTGATCGTCGATGTCCAGCATCACGGTGCTCGCGGGGTCCTCGTTCGATGGGGGCCTCCGAACCGCCGAGACGCCGGGGTCCGCCGAGACGCCGAGAGGTCCGAGTCGGGAGCGCATGCGTCGTCGCGTCCCCCTTCTCGCCCCTCCTCTGCGTCTCGGCGCCTCCTCGGCGTCTCGGCGGTCGAAAGGCTCGCCTAATGCACCATCACTTGTCGTCGCCGCCCGAGGACAGCTTCGCGCGAAGCAGCGCACCCAGGTTGGTCGTGCCCGTCGCCGCGCCCGACTCCGCCTGCATCCGCTGGATCGTCTCGGCGGTCTCGACCGAGTCCTTGGCCTTGATCGACAACGCGATCGAACGGTTCTTCCGATCGATGTTGATGATCATCGCCTCGACGGAGTCGCCTTCCTTCAGGTGGTTGCGGGCATCCTCGACGCGATCGCGGGAGATCTCCGACGCACGCAGGTAGCCGTCGATGTCGCTGCCCTGGATCGCGACGACCGCGCCCTTCGGATCGACGCTCTTCACCGTGCCGGTGACGACCGCGCCCTTCTCGTGGCTCGACGCGTAGGTGGTGAACGGGTCGCCGTCGAGCTGCTTGATGCCGAGCGAGATGCGCTCGCGCTCGACGTCGATCGCCAGCACCACCGCGCCGACCTCGTCGCCCTTCTTGAACTCGCGCACCGCCTCTTCGCCCGGCTTGTTCCACGACAGGTCCGACAGGTGGACCAGGCCGTCGATGCCGCCCGGCAGGCCCAGGAACACGCCGAAGTCGGTGATCGACTTGATCGTGCCCGAGACCTTGTCGCCCTTGCGGTGGTTCTCGGCGAACTCCTGCCACGGGTTCGGACGGCACTGCTTCATGCCGAGCGAGATCCGGCGGCGGTCCTCGTCGATCTCGAGGACCATGACCTCGACCTCGTCGCCGAGCGAGACGACCTTGCTCGGGTTGACGTTCTTGTTGGTCCAGTCCATCTCGGAGACGTGCACCAGGCCCTCGATGCCCGGCTCGATCTCGACGAACGCGCCGTAGTCGGTGATGTTCGTGACCTTGCCGAACATCCGCGTGCCGGTGGGGTAGCGGCGCGAGATGCCGACCCACGGGTCGTCGCCGAGCTGCTTGACGCCGAGCGAGACGCGGTTCTTCTCCTGGTCGAACTTGAGCACCTTCGCGGTGACTTCCTGGCCGACCGCGAGCACCTCCGACGGGTGACGCACGCGACGCCACGCCATGTCGGTGATGTGCAGCAGGCCGTCGATGCCGCCCAGGTCGATGAACGCGCCGTAGTCGGTGATGTTCTTCACCGTGCCCTTGACGATCGCGCCTTCCTGCAGCGTCTCGAGCAGCTTCGCGCGCTCCTCGCCCTGCGACAGCTCGATGACCGCGCGGCGCGACAGCACGACGTTGTTGCGCTTGCGATCGAGCTTGATGACCTTGAACTCGAGCGTCTTGCCCTCGTACGGGGTCGTGTCCTTGACCGGGCGCATGTCGATCAGCGAGCCCGGCAGGAACGCGCGGATGCCGTTGGTCATGACGGTCAGCCCGCCCTTGACCTTGCCGGTGATCGTGCCGTCGACCAGGTCGCCGCCCTCGAGCGCGCGCTCGAGGTTGACCCAGGCCGCGAGGCGCTTGGCGCGATCGCGCGACAGCCGGGTCTCGCCGTAGCCGTTCTCGAGCGAGTCGATGGCCACGGAGACGAAATCGCCGTCCTTGACGTCGAGCTCGCCGCGATCGTTGTGGAACTCCTCGATCGGGATGAAGCTCTCCGACTTCAGGCCGGCGTTGACGACCACGAAGTTGTGGTCGATGCGGATCACCTCGGCGGTGATCACCTCGCCCTGCCGCATCTCCTGCTTGGAGAGCGACTCCTCGAAGAGCTTGGCGAAACTCTCGGTCTCGGGAATGGAAGTGGTGTTCAAGTGCTTTCCTGATTGCACGCCGGAAACGGGGAACGCGGTCGAGGCGCGGCCTTGGAATGTGGTGGCGACGCGCCTCGCCGAAGCCCTGGCACCCCGGACCCAGCGGTGTTGACGACACAGGCGGCCCGCGCCGCGGCCCGGCGCACGCGTCGTGGCGTGCCGGTGTCCGCGCTGCGGGTCGCTACCCTCGCGCCGCCCAGAGCTCCAGGACCCGCGCGACCGTCCGGTCGACGGTGAGCGCGGTGGAGTCCAGGACGTGCGCGTCCTCCGCAGGCACCAGCGGGGCGACCGCACGCGATGCGTCGCGCGCGTCCCGCTCCCGGAGATCCTGCAAAAGGGACGCGAGGTTAGCAGAAATCCCCTTTTCGATCAACTGCTTATGGCGCCGTTCCGCCCGCGACTCCGCGCTGGCCGTCAGGAACACCTTCAACGCCGCGTCGGGGAACACCACGGTGCCCATGTCGCGCCCGTCCGCGACCAGCCCCGGGGGGCGCCGGAAGCCGCGCTGCAGGGCCATCAGCGCGTCGCGGACGGCCCCGTGCACCGCGATCCGGGAGGCGCCGTTGCCGACGGCCTCGGCGCGGATCGCGTCGGTGACGTCGTCGCCGGCGAGCCGGATCCGGCCGTCGGCGCCGAAGCCGACAGGCAGGGTCGCGGCGAGCCGCGCGAGCGCCGACGGGTCGTCGAAGCCGACGCCGGCGCGCAGCGCCGCGAGCGCCGCCAGCCGGTACAGCGCGCCGCTGTCGAGGTAGTGCCAGCCGAGCGAGGCGGCGACCCGCTGCGCGATCGTGCCCTTGCCCGAGGCGGTCGGCCCGTCGAGCGCGATCACCGGCGCCGAGCGCGCGTCGAGCCCGGCCGGCACCGACCGCGACGCGGCGCCGGCACGACCCGCGGCGCCCGCGGCGTCCGGCACGGCGCGGTCGTCGGGCGGCGCCGTGCGCCCCGTCATCGCGCGCCGACGACCTCGACGTCGATCCCGGCCTCGCGCGCGAGCGCGACGAAGTTCGGGAACGAGGTGCCGACGTTCGCGGTGTCCGCGATGCGGATCGGCGCCGCGGCGCGCAGCGAGGCGACCGCGAACGCCATCGCCGGGCGGTGGTCGCCGTGCGACTCGACCGCGCCGCCCTCGAACGCGTGGACCGCGTCGCCGCGTCCCTCGATGACGATGCCGTCGGGCGTGGGCGTCGCCTCGACCCCGAGCGCGCGCAGGCCGTCGGCCATCACCGCGATCCGGTCCGACTCCTTGACGCGCAGCTCCTCGGCGCCGGTGACCACCGTGCGGCCTCGCGCGCAGGCGGCGGCGACGAACAGCGCCGGGAACTCGTCGATCGCCAGGGGCACCAGTTCGGGCGGCACCTCGATGCCGCGCAGCGAGGACGAGCGGATCCGCAGGTCGGCGACCGGCTCGCCCCCGACGGTGCGCGGGTGCTCGAGCGCGAGGTCCGCCCCCATCAGCTTCAGGATGTCGATCACCCCGGTGCGGGTCGGGTTCGTCCCGACGTGGCGCAGCAGCAGCTCCGCGTCGCGCGCGATCGCGCCCGCGACCAGGAAGAAGGCGGCCGACGAGATGTCGGCCGGCACGTCGATCGAGGTCGCCCGCAGCGTCGCGCCGCCGGTCACCGACACGGTCGGGCCGTCGACGCGCACCGGGACCCCGAACGCGGTCAGCATCCGCTCGGTGTGGTCGCGCGTCGGCGCGGGCTCGGTGACGCGGGTCGTGCCTTCGGCGTACAGGCCCGCGAGGATCAGCGCGGACTTCACCTGGGCGCTCGCGACGGGCAGCACGTAGTCGATGCCGCGCAGCGGCCCGTCCGGCGGGCGGATCGTCAGCGGCGGGCGCCCGTCGGTCGCGTCGATGCGCGCACCCATCCGGGCCAGGGGTTCGGTGACGCGCTTCATCGGGCGCCGCGAC
>Ga0116191_1002975_pt1 | contig 12592 bp, 10 predicted proteins | sample AD_UKC111_MetaG_FD_89897 | JGI IMG/M metagenome (GOLD analysis project Ga0116191, IMG submission 89897) | Active sludge microbial communities of municipal wastewater-treating anaerobic digesters from Hong Kong - AD_UKC111_MetaG | ecosystem: Engineered > Bioreactor > Anaerobic > Digestate...
CGGCGCTCGCGGTGCCGGCGAGCCACGTGACCGGACTGGTCGCGATGATCACGACGATGTGGCTGTGCGGCGGCGCGCTGGTCGTGGTCCCGCAGTTCAAGGCACCGGAGTTCCTCGCGCTCGCCGCACGCGAGCGGATCACGCACTCGATCCTGGTGCCGGCGATGTACGCGCTGTGCCTGCTGCAGCCGGACTTCGATCGCCACGACCTCTCGGCCTGGCGGATCGGCAGCTACGGCGGGGCGCCGATGCCGCGCTCGACCATCGAGGCGCTCGCCGCGAAGCTGCCCGGCATGACGCCGATGAACGCGTACGGCTCGACCGAGACGAGCTCGCCCGCGACGATCATGCCGATCGGCGAGCAGGCGGCCCACCTCGACAGCGTGGGCCGCACCGTCGAGTGCGGCGACATCGTCGTCGTCGACGAGGCCGGACGCGAGGTCCCTCCCGGCGAGACCGGCGAGCTGCTGATCGGCGGACCGATGATCGTGCGCGGCTACTGGGACAACCCGGAGGCCACCGCGGCGGGCTTCGTCGGCGGCTACTGGCGCTCCGGCGACCTCGGCAGCGTCGACGCCGACGGCTACGTCCGGATCTTCGACCGCAAGAAGGACATGATCAACCGCGGCGGCTACAAGATCTGGTCGGTCGAGGTCGAGAACACGCTGGTCGGGTACCCCGGCGTCGTCGAGGCGGCGGCGATCGGCGTGCCCTGCCCCGTGCTCGGCGAGCGCGTGCACGCGTTCGTCCACATGGACGCCGCGGCCCGCGCGGCCGCCGGCGGATCGGGGGCCGACCCGACCGCCGCGCTGCAGGCGGCGATGCGCCGCTTCTGCGCCGAACGGCTCGCCGACTACAAGGTGCCCGAGACGATCGGCCTGCGCGACGACCCGCTGCCGCGCAACGCGAACGGCAAGCTGCTCAAGCGCGAGATGCGCGGCTGGCTCGCGCCGGCCGGCTGGCGGGCTCGGGCCGTCGTCGCGAACGGCCGGTACGCACCCGGGTCGAACCCGTCGCGCCAGCCGGCGCGGTACTGCTTGCCGGGCGTCGACTCGGGCGGGGACTCCGCCTGCTCGTCGCAGGTGAGCTCGAGCAGCACGTCCGACGGATCGAGCACGAACCGCGGGTACGGGCGGCCTCGCCGGCGACCGGCGGTCGGTGCCTCCGGACCGGCGGCGGGCGTGCGCGCCGCACCGCGCGCGGGCCGACGCACGGCGGTCGCGCCGATCCGCCGTTCGTGACGCCCGTCACTCCAGCCTCGCGCCGGCGGCCCGATAAACCGGGGGCCCGATCTCCACGCAGGCGCCCCGCCACGATGACCCCGAACCGCCGCAACTACTACCGCATCCTCCAGGTGCAGCCCGAGGCACCCGCCGAGGTGATCAAGGCGAGCTGGCGCGCGCTGATGCACGGGGCACGGATGCACCCGGACCTCGGCGGCGACCCGCAGGCGGCCGCACTGGTGAACGAGGCGTACGCGGTGCTCGGCGATCCGGTGCGCAGGCGCGCCTACGACCGGATGCTCGACCTGGGCCGACTGCGCTCGAACGTCCACGGCCCCGGTACCGGTGCCGACCCGCGCCCGCCGGCGCGGCGCGTCGATCCGAGCGGCTGGCGCACCGACCGATGCTGCCCGATGTGCCGCGCGCCGCTGGCGGCCGCGCTGCGCGCCGATCCCCGCTGCGCCCGCTGCGACGCGCCGCTGACCGCGCCGCCCTCGCCCGCCGGCGGCGAGCGCGAGCTGTTCGGCCGCCGCACGGCGGTGCGCCGCGCGCGCAGCGATGCCGCGGCGCTGGTCTCGGACTGGCGCGGCGCGGGCTTCGACGCGCGCCTGGTGGACCTGTCCCTCGGCGGCGCGAGCCTGATCTCGGCCGCGCAGGTCTCGCCGGGCACGGCGGTGCGGGTGACCACGCCGTCGATCGACGCGGTCGCGCGCGTCGTCGCGTGCCATCGCTCGGCCTCGCACTGGCGAGTGCGGGTGCAGTGGCTGACGGTCCGGCCGCTCGAGACGCGCGGCGTCTACGTCCGGGCGACCGCCTGAGCGCCCTCCGGACGGACTAGGTCCGCAGCGTCAGCCCGCCGTCGGCCACGAGCCCGTGGCCGGTGACGAAGTCGGCCTCGTCGCTCGCGAGCAGCAGCGCCGCGCGCGCCATGTCCATCGGCGTGCCGAGCCGGCGAAGCGCGGCCTTCTTCGCCCAGACCGCGCGGATCGCCGGATCCGAGAACGCCTCGCGCGTCATGCCGGTCTCGATCGCGCCGGGCAGCAGCCAGTTGACGGTGATGCCCCACTTGCCGAGCTCGAGCGCCAGCGTCTTCGACAGCCCGGCGACCGCGTGCTTCGACGCGACGTAGCCCGACAGCCCGATGTCGGTGCGCTCGGCCATCACCGACGCGGTGTTGAGGATCCGGGCCCGGCCGGTCGCCTCGGCCCGGGCGCGCAGCAGCGGGATCGCCGCACGGCACATCCGGAACGCGGCGCGGACGTTCACGTCGAACTGCCGGTCCCACAGCGCGTCGTCGTGCTCCTCGACGAGCCGCCGGCCCGAGACCCCCGCGTTGTTGAACAGGATGTCGAGCCCGCCGCCGGCGCGCAGCGCCTCGGCGAGGACGCGTGCGGGCGCGTCGTCGTCGGCGACGTCCTGCGCGACGGGCACGATGCGCGCGTCGCCCGCGTGCACCGCGACGATCGGCGAATCCGGCCGGTCGACGGCGACGACGGTCGCGCCCTCGGCGGCGAAGAGCCGGGCCGTGGCTTCGCCGATGCCGGAGGCGGCGCCGGTGACGACGGCGACCTTGCCGGCGAGGCGATCGAAGGTGCGGAACGGTGCCATCGAGCATCTCCTGGTGGCGCCCGCCCCCGGGGCCGGCGATCCATCTTCGCAGAGCGCATGGGGTGCATGCGAGCCGGATTCCGCGGCCGATCATCAAGCCCCGCTTGCGGAGCCTCCGGCATCGACTGATTGTGCCCACCGCGCCACGGCCCCGAGACTGCCGCCCCAGCGTCCCGGGCCCCGTCACGTGGGACCCGGGCGACTCGCGAAGGACACCGCGCGCTGGGGCCCGATCGTCAAGGCGATCGGGTTCACCGCGGAGTCCTGAGCCCCCGCGCGGACCCGCGTCGGCGCGGAATCCCGAGCGCGCGCGCGGACGCGCGTCAGTCGTCCGCGCCCGGCGGGCGCTGCGCGGCCCACGCCGGCAGCCACGCGAGCAGGTGCTCGGCGACGCCCTCCGCGGCGGCCGAGAGTGCGCGATTCGAGCGGCGGTAGAGGCACACCGTGCGGATCGTCTCGGGGCCGCGCACGCGTCGCATCACCAGCCCCATGGTGTCGGCGACGACGGCCACGTACGCCGGCGCGAGCGTCGCCGCGATCCCCTGCGCGGCGATGCCGAGCGCGGTCGTGGTGTTGTCGACGACGTCGACGGGCATGACCCGCGAGTCCTCCGGCTGAGTCAGCATCATCTGGGCGACGCTGCGCTCGTGGTCGCGGCCCGCGGAGACCAGCGCATGGCCGTGCAGGTCCTTCCAGGTGAGCCGCGGGCGCGTCGCGAGCGGATGCGAGCGCGCGCACCAGAGCACCCAGGGACTCTCGAACAGCGGCTCGCGCGACACGTCGTCGCCGACGCTTCGGTCGGGCCCGATCGCGAGCTCCACGTCGCCGGCCGCGACCGACTCGACCAGGGCGTCGACCGCCACGTCGCTGATGCGCACGACGACCTTCGGCCGCGTCGCCCGGTAGGCGGCGATCGCCTCGGGCAGCGCCGTGGCCGCGAGCACCAGCGGCGCGCCGACGCGCACGACGCCCGAGGCGCGGTCGCGGATGTCGGCCGCGGCGCCCTCGGCCGCCTGCAGGTGGCGCAGCGCGGTCTCGGCCGCCGCGAGGAAATCGCGCCCGGAACTCGTCAGCGTGACGCTGCGCGTCGTGCGGTCGAACAGCCGGAAGCCGACGTGCCCCTCGAGCTCGGCGACGAGCTGGCTGACCGCCTGCGCGCTCAGCCCCAGCCGGCCCGCGGCGGCACTGATGCCCCGGGCCTCGGCCACCGCCACGAAGGCCTCCAGCTGGCGGATGGTGTAGCGCGTCAGGGGCATCGTCGGGGGCGGCTTCGGCGGATTCTCAAGGTGCGCTTTCGGGCACGCATCGATTCGTGGATTGTGCGCGACGCCTCGCGTGCCGATACTGCGGCCTCGGGCGACAGGCCGCCATCGTACCGTCGGGCGCGGCCGTGCACGCGCCGCGCCGGTCCGCCCGCACCCGACACGAGCGCCCCAGGAGACCCCGCCCCATGCTGACCCGTGACGTCCAGGTCGCGCTCGCGACCGAGCTGCGCGACGCCGAGCGCAGCCGCGTGCAGGTCGAGCAGTTCTCGAAACGGCATCCGTCGATGACCCTCGAGGACGCCTACGCGATCCAGCGCGAGTGGATGGCGCTCGAACGTGCCGCCGGCCGGCGCCCGATCGGCCGCAAGATCGGGCTGACCTCGCGCGCGATGCAGCAGGCCTCGCAGATCACCGAGCCCGACTACGGGCTGCTGCTCGACAGCATGCTGCTGCGCGACGGCGGCGAGGTCGAGACCTCGCGCTTCATCGTGCCGCGCCTCGAGGTCGAGGTCGCCTTCGTCCTCGCGCGTCCGCTGAAGGGTCCGAACACGACGCTGGTGGACGTGCTGAACGCCACCGACTGGGTGATGCCCGCGCTGGAGCTGATCGATGCCCGCATCGAGCAGTTCGACCGGCACACGAAGGCGCCTCGCAAGGTCTTCGACACGATCGCCGACAACGCGGCCAACGCCGGCATCGTCACCGGCGGCCGGCCGATGCGCGTCGAGGCGGTCGACTGGCGCTGGGCCGGCGCGATGCTGCTGAAGAACGGCGTCGTCGAGGAATCCGGCCTCGGCGCCGCGGTGCTGAACCACCCCGGCAACGGCGTCGCCTGGCTGGCCAACCGGCTCGCGCCGTTCGACGAGCGCCTGGAGGCCGGCGAGATCGTGCTCGGCGGCTCGTTCACGCGACCGGTCCACTGCGCGGCGGGCGACACCTTCACCGCCGACTACGGGCCGCTCGGCTCGATCTCGGTGCGCTTCGCCTGATGCGCACGCCCGACGACGCGTTCGAGGCCGCGATCGCCGCGGACGACGAGGCGCCCGCGCGCCGCGGCAGCGGGCTCGGCGTCCGCCTCGTCCCCCTCAGGCCACCGATCCACCGAGGACACCGATGACACCGTCCCCCGCCCTTCACGTCGCCGGCGTCGAGATCTCGCCGGACCACTTCATCGACGGCGCGCGCGTCGCGTCGCCCGAGACCTTCGAGGTGCACCGCCCGATCGACGGCGCACTGCTCGGCCACGTCTCGGCCGGCCTTCCGGAGCACGTCGAGGCCGCGATCGTCGCCGCGCGGCGCGCGTTCCCCGCGTGGGCCGCGCTCGGCGCCGAGGGCCGCAAGCCCTATCTCGATCGCTTCGCCGCCGAGATCGGCAGGCGGGCCGACGCGTTCTGCACGACCGAGAGCAACGACGCCGGCGTGCTGCTGTCGCGGATGCGCCACGGCGTCGTCCCGCGCGCGATGCTGAACGTCTCGTGGTTCGCCGAGCACGCGCTGCGCCTGCAGGACCGCCGCATCGAGACCGAGCAGGCGACGCACCTCGTGCGCCACGACCCCGCGGGCGTGGTCGTCGTCATCACGCCGTGGAACGCGCCGCTGATGCTGTCGACCTGGAAGCTGGGCCCGGCGCTGGCTGCCGGGAACACCTGCATCCTGAAGCCGCCCGAGTGGGCGCCGCTGACCTGCTCGCTGCTCGCCGACGCCGCGCACGCCGCCGGCCTGCCGCCGGGCGTGCTGAACGTCGTGCAGGGCCTCGGGTCGACGACCGGCGCGGCCCTGGTCTCGGACCCGCGGATCGCACGGGTGTCGTTCACCGGCAGCGTGCCCACCGCACGCACCATCGCCCGCGCGGCCGGCGCCAACCTCGTGCCCTGCAGCCTCGAGCTCGGCGGCAAGAGCCCGTTCATCGTGCTCGAGGACGCGGACCTCGACGGCGCGGCCGCGACCGGCGCGCTGATGTACCGCAACGCCGGACAGGTGTGCCTCGCCGGCACCCGCCTGCTGGTGCACGAGCGGATCGCGGCGCGCTTCGTCGACGCGATGCGAGGCCACGTCGAGCGCCTGCGCGTCGGCGACCCGCGCGACGAGGCGACCGAGGTCGGGCCGATCATCCACCCGCGCCAGGTCGAGCGCGTCGCGGGCTTCGTCGAGCGCGCGGTGGCCGCGGGCGCGCGCGTGCTGTGGGGCGGCGCGCGCCACCCGTTCGGTGCGCAGTACTACGCGCCGACGATGCTGACCGACGTCGCGCAGGACAGCGAGATCGTGCAGAACGAGGTGTTCGGACCGGTGCTGACGCTGCAGACCTTCTCCTCCGACGACGAGGCGGTCGCGCTCGCGAACGGCACCGACTACGGCCTCGGCGGCGTCTGCTACGGCGAGACCGCGCACGCGACCGCGATCGCCGAGCGCGTGCGCACCGGCTTCATCTGGATCAACAGCTTCGGCATCCGCGACCTCGCCGCGCCGTTCGGCGGCATCAAGCGCAGCGGCGTCGGCCGCGAGGGCGGCGACTGGAGCTTCGAGTTCTTCTGCGACGTCAAGGACGTCGTCGTGCCGAAGAAGCCGTTCAAGGCGAGCTTCAGCCACCGCTGACCGGAGGGAAAGGAACATGGACGGACGGATCGTCGGCGCGGCGCTGGTGTCGCACCACCCGGGCCTGATGCAATGCGAGGAGTTCCGGCGCGCGATGGGCGCCGGCGAGGACTCGGACCTGATCGCCGGCTACGCCCGGGTGCGCGAGCGGATCGACGCCGCGAAGCCCGACGTGGTCGTGATCTTCGACTCGCACTGGTTCACCACCGGCTACCACCTGGTCGACGCGGGCGACCGCTACGCGGGCACCTACATCTCGGACGAGATGCCCTGGTACCTGAACGGCGTGCCCTACGACTACCGCGGCCTGCCGGCGCTCGGCTACGCGTGCGAGGCGGCCTCGCGCGAGGCGGGCGGATACGTGCGGGCGATCCGGCACCCGGACCTCGGACGCCAGTACGCGACGCTGAACGTGATCAAGCAGCTGCGCCTGGAGCTGTCCGGGATCCCGGTGGTCAGCGTCAGCTCGTGCCAGAACTGCCGCTGGGAGCACTTCCTGCAGTCCGGCGCGCAGATCGGCGAAGGCATCCGCCGCAGCGGGCTGCGCGCGGTGCTGCTCGCCTCGGGCGCGCTCAGCCACCGGTTCAACGACATCGACTGGAAGCCGGTGCACCCGCGGATCTTCCACGAGAGCAACGTCTCGCGGCCCGAGAACGTCGAGAGCGACAAGGCCGCGATCGAGGCGTTCCGACAGGGCCGGCACGACCTCGTCGTCGGCCGCTGGGACGAGGAGTACCGCAAGCGCAACTGGGAGGCCTTCGGCGCGCACTACCTGCAGATGGTCGGCGCGATGGGCGGCGCCGACTGCCGCGCGAAGGGCGAGCCGCTGTCCGCGTACGAGAACGCGCGCGGCACCGGCAACATCCACGTCTGGTTCGACTGCTGAAGGAGCCCCGAGATGGAGTTCGAGTTCCCCTACGCCGAGCTGCCGGCGGTGCTGCGCGGCCCGCGCGTCGAACGGCGACGCGTGCTGGTCGGCGGCAGCGCCTTCTGGGGCACGATGGTCGAGGACGGCCCGCAGGCCGGCCGCCTGCGCCTCGACGACGGCCGCGTGCTCGATGCCGGGGGCGCGACCTACCTGCCGCCGGTGACCCCGTCGAAGATCATCGCGGTCCACATCTCGTACCGCTCGCGCAGCATGGAGACGCGCAACACGCCGAAGCCGAGCGCGACCCCGACCTACTTCACGAAGCCGCCGACCGCGCTGAACGGCCACGGCGGCCAGATCCTGAAGCCCGCCGACTGCCGCTACCTGAACTACGAGGGCGAGTACGCGGTGGTGATCGGGCGCGTGACCCGGAACGTCACGCCGGACGAGGCCTGGGACTGCATCGAGGGCTTCTGCCCCGCGCTCGACATGGGCCTGCAGGACTTCCGAGACACCGACCAGGGCTCGATGCTGCGCGTGAAGGGCGCCGACACGCTGCTGCCGATCGGACCCGGCATCGTGCGCGGCGTCAACCTCTTCGAGCAGACGCTGCGCACCTACGTCGACGGCCTCGTCGTCCAGGAGGCGGTGATCGGCGACGAGACGATCTGGGGGCCGCACTACGTGATCGCCGACATCGCGCGGCACATCACGCTGGTGCCCGGCGACACGATCCTGATGGGCACGCCGTGCCATTCGCGCAGCGTCGACGCCGGCCAGCGCGTCGAGTGCGAGATCACCGGGATCGGGCGCGTCGGCGGCACGGTGGTCGCGGTCGACCCGCCGCGGGCGAGCGCGCTCGGCGTCGGTCACGCGCCGACCGATTCGCCCGAGGTCCGGCGGGTCGCGCTCGGTTTCGACGAGCGGGTGCCGCAGCGGTTCCGGGACAACCTCGCGAAGGCGAAGGCCTCGCACGGCTGAACACCGACAGACCGCGCGCGGGATCCCGCGCGCAGCGATGGAGACGCGACGATGAAGGCGGTACTGGTCTCGAAACCCGGCGGCCCCGACGCCCTCGACCTGGTCGACCTGCCGGTGCCCGCGCCCGGACCCGGCCAGGTGCAGATCACCGCGAAGGCGTTCGGCGTCAGCACGCCCGACGCGCTGATCCGCAGCGGCGTCTACGCGTGGATGCCGCCGCTGCCGGCGAACCCGGGCAACGACCTCGCCGGCGTGGTGACCGCGGTCGGCGCGGGCGTCGCGTCGCCCGCGGTCGGCGACAAGGTGCTGCTGAGCGCGCGCGACCTGCCGATGCGCGGCGGCTGCTACGCGGAGGTGGTGTGCGTCGCGGCCGACGTGCCGCATCCGCTCGCCCCGCACGTCGACCTCGAGCAGGCGGTGTGCCTGCCGAACTACCAGGTCGCGCAGGCGCTGCTGCAGGAGTGCGGGCACCCCCGCGCGCCGCGCAGCGCGATGGTCGTCGGCGCGGCGGGCGGCATCGGCAGCGCGCTGCTCCAGCTCGGCCGCCGCGCGGGGCTGCGGATGATCGGCACGGTCAGCAGCGAGGAGAAGGCCGAGTTCGCGCGACGCAACGGCGCGGACGCGTTGGTGTTCTACCGCCGGGAGGACGTCGTCGCACGGGTGCTCGAGCTGACCGGCGGCGAAGGCGTCGGCCGCGTCTACGAGCACGCGGGCGGCGAGGCCTTCGTGCAGTACGTCCGCGCGCTCGGGCCCTGGGGCACGCTGGTGTCGTACAACGGCTTCTCCCCGCAGCCGCAGGGCAACCTCGACGCGGCGATGCGCGCGCACATGGCGGTCTGCCCTTCGGTCAGCCGCTTCTCGTTCCACATCTACGACCACGACCGCGACGGCCGGCGCGCGCTGATGCGCACCGTGATCGACGCGCTCGAGCGCGGCGAGATCGCGCCCGCGATCTGGACCCGCCTGCCCTTCGCCGAAGTGCGCCGCGCGCACGAGCTGCTCGCCTCGGGGGCGGCGCTCGGCAAGATCGTGATGACGCCCTGAGCGCAAGGGCACCCACGCCGTTCGGAGTCGCTACACTGGGGCCCTGCGCACGGCCGAGCTCGGGACGTGCCCGAACGAGGAGCCTTGCGTGACGCGCGATCCGAACCCCGCCCGCCGCCTCGTCGCGACCGCCGCCGCGCTGTCGCCGTTCGCGGCCGTCCTGCCCGTCCGCGCCCAGGCCGGGCTCCCCAGGACACTGTCCCTGCTGGTGCCGCAGGCCGCCGGCGGCTCGAACGACGTGTTCGCCCGGGCGCTCGCGCCGCGCCTCGCGAAGGTGCTAGACGCATCGGTCGTCGTCGAGAACCGGCCGGGCGCGGGCGGCAACATCGGATCCGCCTGGGTCGCCCGGCAGGCGCCGAAGGACGGCAGCGTGTGGCTCGCCACCGTCAACAGCGCGCAGGGCGTGAACCCGGCGCTGTACAGGCAGCCGGGCTTCGATCCGATCGCCGACTTCGAGCCGGTCGCCGCGATCGCACTGGTGCCGCACGTGATCGTGGCGAACACCGCGGTGCCGGTCGCGACCCTCTCCGACGTGATCGCGCTGGCACGGCGCGAGCCCGACCGGTACACCTACGGCTCCGCCGGCAACGGCACGTTCTCGCACCTGCTGATGGAGCTGCTCAAGAGCAAGCAGGGCGTGCGCATCACCCACGTGCCGTACAAGGGCGTCGCTCCCGCGCTGACCGACCTGATCGGCGGTCAGATCCACTACCTCGTGTCGACCGTGCCGGCGGCACTGCCCTACGTGAAGGGGGGCCAGGTGAAGCCGATCGCGGTCCCGTCGCTGCAGCGCGCGGCGGCGCTGCCCGACGTGCCGCTCGCGCAGGATGCGGTGCCGGGGCTGGTCGGCGAGCTGTGGGTCGGGATCTACGGCCCGAAGGGCGTGCCGCGCGAGGCGCTCGAGCAGATGCGGGCCGGGGTGGCGAAGGTGCAGGCCTCGGCGGACTGGGACACCTTCTGCGCGACGCAGGGCGCGGCCTCGATGAAGGCGGGCGCGACGGAGCTCCTCGCGATGACGCGCCAGGAGCTCGAGAAGTGGGGCCCGCTGGTCCGCGCATCCGGCATGCAGATCGACTGACGCCGCGCCCCGCTCGCGGCGGGGACGCGGCGCGCCGCCGCTACGCCGCCGCGGGCGTGAACGTGTCCGTCGCGACGTCCGCCGGCCGTGCGCCGAGCGCGCGGGCCGCGGCGACGCAGTTGTCCACGAAGCCGGGCGCGCCGGCCGCCAGCACCCGCGTGCCCGACAGCGACCCGAAGCGCGCGGGCAGCACGCGGTGCAGCATGTCGCGGTGCTTCGCGAGCGGGCTCGGCCCGTCGGTGCACGCGATCTCGTAGCGGAAGTTCCGGTGCCGCCGCGCGAGCGCCTCGAGCCGCTCGAGCGCGAGGATCTCGTCGTGGTCGCGCACCGACAGCAGCAGCGTCGCGTCGTGCGGGAAGCCGGCGTCGAGCGCCGCGCTCAGCACCGCGTGGACCGGCGCGAGCCCGGTCCCGCCGGCGAGCGCGACCACCTCGCCGTCGCCCTCCGGCAGCGCGAACGCGCCGAGCGGACCCCGCAGCGCGACGCGGTCGCCCGCGCGGAGCCGGTCGTGGACGTAGGCGCTCGCGGCGCCGCCGGGATGCAACGCGATCCAGAGTTCGACGAGGCCGTCGTCGCGGGTGGCGTCGACGACGCTGTAGTGGCGGTTCGGCGAGACGCCCGGCAGCACCAGCTCGACGTAGGCGCCCGGTCGTGCATCGAGCCGGTGCCCGGGCTCGGGCGCGAGCACGACGCCGCGCACCCGCGGCGTCTCGGCGCGGACCGCGAGCACGGTCGCGCCGAGCTCGCGCGGCACGGCCGCGCCCGTCGGCACGGGCTGCAGCGGACGGATCCGAAGGCGCGCCGAGCGCGGCATCGCCTGGCACGCGAGGCAGCGCCCCGCGGCCTTCTCCTCGTCCTCGATCGCGAAGCCCAGCGCCCAGCCGTGCTCGACCGCGCCCTCGAGGACCTCGCACTTGCAGGTCCCGCAGGACGCGCCGCGGCACTGGTGCGGCAGCGCGACCCCCGCCGCGAGCGCCGCGTCGAGCAGCGCCTCGTCGGGGCCGCACTCGAAGGACACACCGGTGCCGTCGACCTCGACGACGGCCTTGCCGACCGCGCCGCCCATCAGAAGATCGGGATGATCTTCTCGGGATCGAAGACCACCTCGCGGCCGTCGATGCCCACCTCCGGCAGTGCCGGGAACTCGATGCCGTAGGGATCGAGGTTGGCCTTCATCCGCAGCACCGCGGTCTTCCAGTTCGCCTTGCGCTCCTCGTAGCTGAGCACGCCGAGCCCCGCGGTGCGCGCGACCGCCTCGATGCGCCGCTGGGCGTCGATGAACCCCGGCGGCAGCTTCCAGAACTGCTCGGGCGGCTCGAACAGCACGCCCGACAGGAACACGAAGCCCGCGCGCAACTGCAGCGTGATCATCTCCTTGTCCTCGTCGGTCAGCTGCGGCAGCAGCTTCTGCAGCACGGCGAGACAGATCGCGAGGTGGCGTCCCTCGTCCTGCCCGATCCGCTTGAACGCCTCCTTGAAGACCGGGATCGTGGTGTTCTGGTACATGCCGTGGAACAGCGTGCTCGACGCGACCTCGCCGAACAGGAACGAGGTGAACAGGATCGGCAGCGGGTACTTGTCGACCGCCTTCTTGAAGCCGCTCCAGTAGCGCGAGCCGTTGAAGTACAGCCACTCGACGTTGTTGCGCGCGAGCCTGCCGAGCGGCGTCGTCGGGCCGTGGCCGAGCGGCCCGCCCGGCGTCAGCGCCTGGATCGCCCGGCCGCAGACCTCCTCGTGGTTCATCTCGTCGCGCACGACCGAGAAGAAGCACTTGCGGAGCGGATCCTCCTCCTTGGTCTCGTAGGTGTGGATCATCGCGCGCGCGAACACCACCGGGCCGGAACCGTCGAACACCGACAGCAGCGCCCACCAGTACGCGACCGCGCACCGCTGGTCCTCGGTCATCGACGCGACGTCGAGCGTGTCCCAGGGC